>VFSW01012358.1_pt1 | contig 11931 bp, 14 predicted proteins | sample 5358111 | NCBI WGS metagenome assembly VFSW01 (sample SAMN11554181, study PRJNA540505) | mine drainage metagenome | isolation source: sediment from site ElyBrook_90M | place: USA: Ely Copper Mine, Vershire, VT | collected 2017 | reverse complement strand
GTATAGAGATTCGGTAAAAACAAAATATGCTGATTCTCATGATTTCAAATTGAAACGAATAAAATATACTGAAATTAAAAATATTGAGGAAATATTGTTAGGATGGAAATTGATATGAATGCTAATAGTTGTTTTTTTATAGGGAAAGACCATCAAATAAATGAGGACTATGCCCTTGCATCGTCAAGCCCAACTATCACTTATGCGATTGTCTCGGATGGTTGTTCGGCCTCGTCCGATGTTGATTTTGGTGCCCGTTGCCTCGCCATGTCGGCCAAACGGGAATTGCGATTGAATCAAAGTTCCCTGACCTTTGATGGTAAGAAAGCTATCGCCAATGCTCAACGGGTGATAGACATCTTTCCGTATTTGTCCCCGACGTTTTTGGATGCCACGTTGCTTGTGGCATGTGTGAATAACAATACCAAACACCTGACCGTTTCGATGTATGGGGATGGTGTTATGGTGCATCGCAAGAAGGATGGGATTGTCGCCGTTCACATACAGCTTTCGAGCGGGGCACCCGATTATCTTTCGTATCATCTTGACCCCACACGAAAACAGAGTTACGAGAACATTGAGAAGAATGAAAAGACTATCACTATTCTGAGCGGTGGTAAGTTGGATACAAGCCGAACAGGAGACTTTGCTCCGCTCGACCCCTTCATTTATGATGCTGATATGGTTGAGGGAGAAGTCATTTCGGTTATCTCCGATGGCATCAATAGTTTCCGAAAGTCCAACAATGACCCTATTCTGTGGACGGAACTTGTGGAAGAGTTCACGGGCTACAAGAATTTCGAGGGTGAGTTTGTTCAACGTCGCCTTGCGGCCTTCAAACGGAAATGCTTGAAGGAAGGCATCACTCACTCGGACGATATAAGCGTGGCGAGCATTGTGGTATGAAATGGATTAGACATATAATATGGATGATTGGATGGATAATTAAACATCCAATATCTGTATTCAGATACTACACCAGCAAACGGTATCGGAATGACTGTCGGGTGATGCGGTCATTTTTGATGGATATTGCTGAAATAGAACGGCGACGATTGCCGATTGTAGAAGCGTGTCAAATTGTCTCGGAGAACCCTCCTTCGGAATGGCCCGAAGAAGTTCTGTATCCTTACTACCATGAAGGTATTTATCACGAGCCTCCATATGCAAAACGGATTTATGGTGCTTCTATATTCGGCCATCAACATGTAGCAATGGATAGGACACGGACCATATCACTTATTGATGCTTTAATGTGGACAGGACTGTGTGAGAGCAAGGGCGAGATACGCAAGGTCATCAAGAACAATGGCATTATGGTCAATCGAAAGAAGATGACTGATTACAACTACATCCTATCGGCGAATGATGCCTGTCCGAAGGTGGATGCGATTGTCCTTGAGTATGGCAAATATAATTTTGGAATCATTGAACTGTGTTAATATATGAACGAAGAAAAGTGGTTGCGAAATGTGTTGGATGATGCTAAACTAAGTGCTATGAAAAGTAAAATCTCGTCAAATGGACAAGCCCCCGTGCTTGTATTCACCAAAGAACTGCCCACCAAAGAGGGCTACTATTGGCGTTGATATTCCATAGCACATTGTTTACAGCAATAGCTACGTCCAACTCCATCTTTATACGAACTGTCCCGATAAAAATTCTCAATGGGTTTGATGGTTTTACAGTCTTTACATTTGCGGTGTGATATTGGTTGCATACATCAATAAATATAAAGCCAAATCAAAAATATGACAAGAAAAATCAAAATCGGCAATGGCGGTGTGGTTACACTGACCGACAAACAATACCTTGCTGCGGGTGGCGAAGGTGAAATTTACGTCAATGGGGGAATGGCATACAAGTTATACCATGACCCCACACAGAAAATGTTGCCCGCCAAGAAAATGCAGGAACTTGGAACAATTGGAGATTCCCACGTCATTACACCACAAGAAATTATCTATGACGCAATGAAGGGAACCCCGTTGGGATATACAACGAAGTTTGTAGATAAGGTCGAACCTCTATTGAAACTGTTCACCAAGACCTTCAAAGACACTAATAACATTAGTTATCAGATGATTGCACATTTAGTGAAAGAAATGCAACTGGTTACTTCGGCAGTTCACGCTGCTCAATGTCTTATTGTAGATTATAACGAACTCAACGTGCTCGTAAAAATAGACCCGACCAATCTCACGCCATATTACATTGATACTGATAGTTATTCGACTCCGAGTTTCAAGGCTACTGCCATCATGGATTCTGTTCGTGACCGTCGAGTGACAACCTATGACAAAGCGGGCACAATGCACTACATTCCCAATATAGAATCGGATTGGTTTTCGTGGTCTATCCTTGCATTTTGGTTATATTCCAACATTCACGCTTTTCGTGGAACTCATCCAAATTACAGGCCAAAGGATAAGCAGAAACAAATGGATGATGGCGTGAGCGTGTTCCATCCCGGTGTGCGGGTGCCTCCTTCGGTGAATGATTTCAAAGTTATCCCGCCTCGTCATTTGGATTATTTCAAACGAGTATTTCTCAAGAATGAGCGTGGCGTTCCACCGCTGCCTGATAGCAGCGTGCCGTTGCTTGTGCCTACACAGGTCATCACCATCCAAGGAACCGACAAGCTCGGTGTGGAAGAAATTGCTGCTTATACCAGTCCCATTATGGTCGTGACGACGAGTATGGGCGTCTATTATGTGGCAACCAAAACGCATATCTATGCGAATCAAAAGGAAATTGGACAACATAAAGCCAAGAACATTCTCTTGGTTGCAGCCTCGGATGGCACATTGATTTCGGCTCAACAGGATAGTAGCAACAAAATCGTCTTCGAAGAAATGACTAAAGCCGACCCCGTGGGCACGGCTTCGAGTGATACGATGTTCGCTCGTAATAATGCTATCTATACCATTAGCAAGGACAAATTGATGGAGAACAGTTTCACTGCCTTTGGAAACAAAATGGTGCATCGTGTCAAAGAAGTTGAAAACGTCTCGGTGAATTCGGCGACGATGTATGATGGGTGTGTCATTCAAGACTTGCTTGGGAAAATGTATCTGACGCTTCCCTATAAGCTCGGCAGTTGTTTCAGTAAGCATATCCCGCAATTGGATGGATACCGCATTGTTGGAGCAAAAGCCGAAAAGAATGTGGTCGTGGTAATCGGGGAAAAGAAAGGCCAATTTGACCGCTTCATCCTTATCTACAAGAAAGACTTCTCGGCCTGTGATGTCCGTAAAGTGGATGACATCACCTATAACACCATCAATTTCGCTGTGATGGATAATGGGTTGTGTATCCTTTTGGCAAGCGACAGCGAACTTGAACTGTTCGCTTCGGCAACCCAATGCGAAACTCTCTCAAATCCTCCATTTGATGCGACGATGAAACTCTTCGCCACGAGTGACGGCATTTTCTTCATCAATGGGAATAGTTTCCACCAAGTCAAGCGCAAATGAGAACATTCACGGCAACTGACTATCAGACGTGGTATTGGCTAACGCCATATCAGTTGCGGGATATGTATATTGAAGATGCGTGCTTAACTGGGTCGGCTACTACCAAAACACTTCAAGAGATAAAAAACCTTGGTGCTACAGAACAAACCCGAAGAATCTTGACTTTTTATAATCCTGTGTTATAGTTGTCGTATGATAGACGATGACATTGCAGTGATTTGCGACAAATGCGGCTGTGAGTTTGACGCCCACGAGAGTATGCCTGACCCCGAGACAGACTTGGGGGACTTCTGCTTTGAGTGTTACCTTGAAATGGAAGAGAAATGGGACGTGAAGCGGGGTATAGCTTTCTTGCAATGCGAACTGCCTTCGATGGAAGACTTCATGAAGGACTACAAGAAGTTCGCCAAAGGTTCTCTTGACCCTCGGTCAATGGAGAACAACTGCCATGCTGCGGCCAACACCCTCGTTCAACTCGTCAAGGACAAATTTGACATCAAACTCCAACGTGGTCATTGGCTTGGGATAGATGTTCGCCACGGCACCGGCACGGTGCAACAGCATTCTTGGACCAAGATTCACCTTAAGGATAACAATGTGGAATTCATTGTGGACCCTACACAGTGGGTATTCACGGGGGCCGAACCTTCCCTGTGCATTGTGGATGCCGACGATAATCGTTATGATGTCGGCGGATACGGGATGAAGGAAGCCATCTTAGGCAAGAAAAAATTCCCCGAACGCAAGGGAAAACTCACGACCACCAAGTTTAGCGATTCGACAAAGAAATGGTTATCGGGGCAGTGCGACCGTGATTGGTCAAAGTGGAGCCTCGATGAAATGTTCGTTCTCGCCAACATGGACCCTCGTTCTATGTTCGGGCACCAAAAGGAAATTTTCGATGCCATCCTCAAGAGCGGCAACAAGGGGTTGATTCCCCTCGAAGGATTGGCCCTTGTTACGGGCGAAATGTGACCCTTGACAGACACACGAAATGTGCTATATTGTAAGCAGATTATAAAAACGCTATGCATTTTCAAACATTCTCAATCGTGGTCGGAACGGCGGCATGTAACGCTCACTGCCCCTTCTGCATTTCCAAGCAAACTGGTCTCGTCCATTCGCCGCCCAAGGTCAATTGGCGTAACTTCGCCATCGCCTGTAAACTCGCTCAAAAAGCCGACACGACGACGGTCTTGCTCACGGGCAAAGGCGAGCCGACCCTCTACCCCGAACATATCACGGCGACTTTGCGGGAGTTGCAGCCTTACGGCTTTCCTCTTGTTGAAATGCAGACCAATGGTATCACTATTGGGGAAGGCACTGTAAGCGATGCTCAACTAGCACAGTGGCTTCAACTCGGCTTGACGACGATTGCTATTTCGGTGGTCCATTGGGATAAAGAAATGAATCGGAAGATTTATCGTCCCACCAAGGAAAACTATCCCGCCCTTGCCGACATCATCAAAAAGCTTCATCAAATCGGCTTTTCGGTTCGGGTATGCTGCATGCTTCTCAAAGACTATGTTAATACTCCCGTGAAGGTGGGACAGATGATTGCCTTCTGTGAAGAGAACAAAGTCGAACAGCTTACCTTTCGGAACATCACGGCCAGCGATGTCACGGCCAGCGAAGAAGTGACTCAATGGACCAATAACCATACTTTGGCCCCCGAATCCCTGTCGGCAATTGTCGAGGGAGTTCAGGGGTGCGGCACTCTCCTGCATCACCTGATGCACGGAATGGATGTCTATGACGTGGACGGACAAAATGTATGCCTCGGCAACTGCCTCACGATGGACCCGAACCAGAAGAATGAGTTTCGTCAACTTATTTTCTTCCCTGATGGGAGCCTGTTTTGGGATTGGCAATACAAAGGAGCACGAATTCTATGACCTTGGGCGAACTTGAAGCGTGGTGCAAATCGGCGAAGTATGTTGAAACTTCGGCGTCTATCTTCGATTCTTCGGGCAATGAGTCATACACAACTATCTATGAAAAAGACGGACAGTTTTTCAAAATCGAATACTGCAATGATGCCCCATACGAAAAGTGGAACGCTACCCGAACGGGATTTGTGCGTGGGGAGTATGAAATTATTCCTGTGCGGAAAGCATCCCGAATGGTCTATGAGTGTGAGTGGGTTGAATAAAACCATTTGACAAACAACCGACCTGTGGTATATTACTCTCGTTATGAACAAAACATTAAATCTGACACCTGTCACAAACGTTGCTGAAATCAAGCCCGATACTGAATATGTCGCCGTGTATAACGGAACCCGCTACTTCGGCAAATTCATTGATACCTCCGTTGCCACGTTCCACAAGGGCGTGAGCTTCGTCTGGAATGGTTCAATCTTCCCGCAGGGCATCCCCTTCGAGAACTTGGACGCCATTTACGCCACGGCGTAACCCAATCGGGGTGGTCGGAATAACCTTCGTCCACCCCCGCCTTTTTACATCTGACCCGAATCACTGATGCCCGTCATAGGGCTTTCCTTTCGGGGGCACTGCCTGTCAGTGAGCCGTTGGTGTCCTTTGTTTGTTGTTGTGACCTGTGTAACACTCAAACCTCGTCAGATGGCATATTTCTAATCGTTTTATGATACTAACCCATATTTATGTAAAAGGAGAAATAGTATCGTGAAATCTTTAATAGGAAAAAAATTCGGAAAGTTGGAGGTTGTCGAATATTTTGGCAAAAGTCGGGGTGATAATAAATCCCTATGGAAATGCCAATGTGATTGTGGAAATACAGCCGTGGTTAGACATGCACATCTAACCGCAGGAAACACAAAATCTTGTGGGTGCTTGAGTAAGCGCAAGGGAAAAGACTCTCCACTTTTCAAAGGAGCCGGAGAACTTCCATTAGACTTCTATAGTAGAATAAAGCGAAACTGCCATCGTTATGGAAAGCATATCGAATTCAATGTTACCATCGAATACTTGTGGGAATTGTTTCTGGAACAAAATCGGAAATGTGCTTTGTCAGGAGAACCCCTTGTGTTGGGAGCCTATGAAAAAGAGAATCGTCGGGCGGGCACAAGTAAAATCACAGCCTCTTTAGACCGCATTGATTCTCTCCGTGGTTATGTAGATGGGAATGTTCAATGGGTTCATAAAACGATTAACGTGATGAAAAACGATATGGGCGTGGAAGAATTCAAAGGATGGTGTAAAAAAGTATCTTCCGCTTGACATTTAACCCGACTGTGCTATCTTAACGCTATGATTGAGCCTATTATCAAGTCCATCTTGGACAACGACCTCTACACCTTCACGGTGGGACAGGTCGCATTCCAACATTTTCCCACTTTGCGGGTGCGATATAAGTTCAAGACCCGCAGCGACACTCAATATCCTCCCGGGTTCGCCGAAGCACTGAACCATCAGCTTTCACTGATGCCCAACCTTCAACTTTCACCCTCCGAATTGGATTGGTTGGAAGCCCAAGGACATTTCACTGACCCATACTTATACTTTCTTCGTGACTACCGCTTCGACCCATCGGGCATTACGGTCGTCCAAGATGGCACTTCGCTTTCTGCCGACTTCGAGGGAACATGGGTTGACTACATCATGTGGGAAGTTCCATTTCTCGCTATTGTCTCGGAATTGTATTACAAAATGACAGGTAAGGTCAAGGATGCAGATTGGTTGGGACGCATTCTTGCCAAAGGGAAACTCTTGAGCGACAATGGTTCAGAGTGGATGGATATGGGAACTCGTCGGCGATTTGACTTTGCGACTCAAGATGCAGTTGTTGATATTCATAAATCCTTCAAAGGCTTTCTCGGCACGAGTAATATGCTTTTGGCGATGCGTCATGGAGTCCCGTGCAAGGGAACGATGTCTCACCAAGGTCCGATGGCAATGCAAGGTGTTTTCGGTGCTGTGCAAGCCAACAAGAAATGGCGTTACTATTGGCGTCTGACCTACAAAGACAAACTTAACATTTTCCTTCCTGATACTTTTACCACGAAGGTCTTCTTCCGTGATTTCACGGCTGAGGAAGCGGCACAGTGGAACCTTCGCCAAGACAGTGGGAAGCCCGATGAATGGACGACATTGGTGATTGATAACTATACCCGTCTCGGGGAACCACTCAAGTCCCATACGATGGCTTATTCCGACAACCTCAATGCCCCGAAGTTCAACGGCATCACGAATTCGTATAGGGAAATCTTCAATGTTGTCGGCGGCATCGGAACTAATTTCTCGAATGACTGTGGGCATCCCGCCGTGAGCATCGTCATCAAACTGTCACAGGTCAACAATGGCGATGGTTGGGTGGACGTGGTAAAACTGTCGGATGATGATGGAAAAGAGACGGGCACCGTCGAAGCCATTGCCAAAACGAAGCGTGAATTGGGACTTGCATAATTCCGAACCCGTGCTATACTACTCCAATGAAACTGATTAAAGTTGGTGCTGCCGTGCTCAACCAAACCCCTCGGGATTGGAAGGGCAACAAGGCGAACATCATTGAAGCCATCCGCCAAGCGAAGGCACAAAAGGTCTCCGTGCTTTGCCTGCCCGAACTCTGCGTCACGGGGTATGGCCTCGAAGACGACTTCTTCTGTGCGGATGTCGCTGACCGTGCAATGTGGGCACTCGCTGACATTGCCACTCACTGCGAAGACATTGTGGTGTGTGTCGGTCTCCCCGTTCGCTTCAACAATTCGCTCTACAACGCCGTGGCGACTGTCGTGAATAAACGTGTGGAAGGCTTTACGTTCAAGCAACACTTGGCGGGTGATGGCCTTCACTACGAACCTCGTCACTTCAAGCCGTGGCCTGTCGGTGTGGTGCAACAACTCGTTGCTCCCCAACTCCATGCCCTTAGCGGCGACCTCATTATCCCTGCGGTATTCCCCTGCGGTGACATTCTATTCAGTATTGGCGGCATTCGTATTGGATATGAAATCTGCGAAGATGCGTGGGTAGCCAACCGCCCCGGCACCATCCTCGCAACCAAAGGCGTTGACATCTATCTCAACCCCTCGGCCTCTCACTTCTCTTTCGGTAAACTTAACACCCGCAAGAACTTCGTGGTGGATGGAAGCCGTGCTTTCAGTGCGACTTATATCTATACCAATCTCGTGGGCAACGAAGCTGGCCGTGCCATCTATGATGGTGGTGCCCTCATTGCTTCGGGTGGTTCTCTCATCGCTCAAGGCAAGCGGTTTACGTATCAGAATGTCTTGCTGACGACTGCCATCGTGGACGTGCATACGACCAAGACGAGCCAAGTCCGCACTTCGAGTTTCCAACCCGACGTGAAAAAGTATAGTGAAGGATGTCACCACGTCACCTTCGAGTTTCCGGAAATTACAGAGAAGTTAATGGAAACGTTGCAAGAGCCGTGGGAGAATGGTCTTGATATAAAACACGAAGAATGCACCCGTGCCCTCGGTCTCGCCCTGATGGATTATATGCGGAAGTCGCACACCAAGGGGTTTGTGATTTCATTGAGCGGTGGTGCCGACTCGGCCTTGGTGACATACGCCGTGGTTCAGGGCATCCGCTTGGGCGTGAAAGAACTCGGTGCGAAGAAGTTCGTCGAGAAGTTCTGCCCGCATTTGGCTCATTGCATTGCGTCCTCGGTGTTTGATTATGCCGAAGAAATGACCGTCGAGGCTTTGATAAAGAATCTTGTTTCTACTGCTTATCAGCCGACCGAGAACAGCGGCCCTGTGACCCGTGAGGCTGCGGCCAAACTCGCCAAGGCTCTGTTGGTGCCGCATATGGTGTTGGACGTTGACCCTGTGTTCAAGGCATACTTGGAGATTGGTAAACAAATCAAGGGTGCCGAACTGAATTTCGCTGACGACGACTTGACCTTGCAGAACCTTCAAGCCCGTGTTCGCTCGCCAAGCATTTGGATGATTGCCAATATGCAGAATAAGCTTCTGTTGACCACGAGCAATCGCAGTGAAGCTGCCGTAGGTTATGCCACGATGGACGGTGACACTTCGGGATGTATTTCGCCCATTGCGGGACTTCCGAAAGTTTATATCCGTGAGTATCTCAAGTGGGTTGAGGAAGTTGGCCCCGATGGTATTGGGCACACGCCTGCAATGGGATATGTCAACAAGCAACAGCCGACCGCCGAACTGCGTCCTCAAGAATGCAATCAGACCGACGAGGAAGATTTGATGCCTTATTGGTTGCTCAATATGATTGAGGGCTATGTGGTGAAGAACCGCTATGTGCCTGTGGAAATCTACAAGGCCATCAAGCGGGAAGTGGATTACCCGAACAATCGGCTGATTCGTGACATCACCAAGTTCTTTGTCCTATTCAGCCGCAATCAGTGGAAGCGGGAACGCTATGCTCTCTCGTTCCACTTGGACGACCACAACCTCGACCCTCGGACTTGGTGCCGCACGCCTATCCTCACGGGCGGATATGAGGAAGAGTTGGCCGAACTGCAAAAGTATAAATTAAAGGAATCCTTATGATAATGGAAGTTTACGCCACGCCCTACGCCATACGGCAGTTTAAGAACAGCCGTGAAAAAATCACGGTGCGGTCTTTTCGCCAAACCAATGATGTTAAACTTCTTATTGACATCAATGAGGTTAACATTTCAGCGTCCGATGACAGCATGGGAACATTGGTCATTCAACGATATACAACTGCTTACACAGGTCCGAAGTGATTAGGCTTGACATCATAGTGGCTTTTTGATAGTATTGAGCCATTATGACCACAACTTCTCAATCCGTTCCTACGACGGTTATACCGCCGAACGTTCCTCCGACTGCTACTGGCACAAAGCAACCTGAGAGAACTCCAATTGTCGAATTCGAATATCCTGATAGTTCTACAGGAGAAATGAAATTACGTTACCTTCGAGTAACCGAGGCTGATTCCCGCTATGTAAAAGGATACGAATTGGTTTCTCCTATCTCGAAAATTGATGGACAATTCAAGTCCTTTTCTCGTGTCCGTCTCGCTTGTTACGGAGTGCATCTTATCAGTTTCTAATAGATAAACATCCATTTCAGCTATCATGCCTGACATAACTTTGGCAATTATCGGCACGGCGGGGCGCAAAGACGATGCCAAACATTTAACACGAAAACATTTTGAAGCAATGTGTATTGTGGCCGAAGGATTGATTGAACAAATCAATGAAAGCAACTATCCTCTAACAACATTGGTAAGTGGAGGGGCTGCGTGGGCAGATGCGGTCGCAGTAAAGTTGTTTTTAGATAAAAAAGTGTTGGGTCTTCGTTTGTTTATTCCTGCCGAATGGACCAATGGAGAATTCTATGACACAGGTGTCAAAGACCCCAAGTTAAATCCCGGTGGAACAGCTAACTATTGGCATCGAAAGTTCCAAAGTGCGACGGGCATCAATGGGCTTTCTGATATACAAATAGCAAAGGCGCACGGAGCCGAACTCTATTGCTGTCGTGGTGGGTTTCATGGTCGCAATGCAATGGTAGCCAAGTCCGACTTCATCTTGGCTTGCACCTTCGGAGATGGGCATATCGTGAAAGAGGGCGGCACGGCTGATACGGTGAGAATGTATCTTGAAAGAGTTCGGAAAGAAAGCATCTTTGACAAGAGCTTCCACTATGATTTGAATACGAAAAGCATCTACGAAGGATGCCAAGTGCCACCTAAGATAGAGATGGCAGATATAGGTAAACACAACTATTCTTTGAGACAATTTCAGAGCGTTCTTCCACCGAACCTGCGGTGTGGGTAGAATTTTTATCCGCCTTAGCCAAATACCCCGCAAGGCTCTCCACCCGATGGTCAATCCTCTCAATCCAATAGTTGACGACTTCGGTGTCAGCGTCCAAGTCCTCTTCGCCCCATCCCATAGATTCATACACTTTCACCGCCTCGTCACGTTGCAGGTTGAGGAAATCGGTGAAAACCTTCTTCAAAGCGGCAAGGCTCTTGGGGTTACGAATGCGATTCAGTTTGGCAATTGTTAGCATAGCAACAATATACACCCACTCCGAAATTATGTCAAGTGGCTAATTTGAAAAATAGACCTCGGGTTTGTCGGTATATTCCTCGACAAACTCGTGAAACTGCACCAATTGGCAAGTTCAATTTTTCGGTCGCTTCTTTTATCGAATGAAATTCTTGTAATATTTTTCCATTCTTATCTATTTGCGTAATTCGTTTTTGTCGTTTTATTTGCCCCGCTTCTATTGCTATTTTCGGGCCTATTTTATAAAATGGGTTTAATTTTCCACTTTTTGAGATGCTCATTTTTAGTTTGGTTTCCTCCGTGTGTTTTCTTCCCATACTAATAATACTCATTCGTTTTCGGTTTTCATCTGTGAATTTTATTCCTCGGGTTGTATGCGCTACTTCATATGCCATATTATATGATATATCGGGAGAATTTTTACATATATCCAAATATGTCTGTTCTACCCTTATCAACTTTTCAACCGGAATCTCCTCGACTACTCTAAATG
>VFSW01012357.1_pt1 | contig 11932 bp, 12 predicted proteins | sample 5358111 | NCBI WGS metagenome assembly VFSW01 (sample SAMN11554181, study PRJNA540505) | mine drainage metagenome | isolation source: sediment from site ElyBrook_90M | place: USA: Ely Copper Mine, Vershire, VT | collected 2017 | reverse complement strand
CTGTAATACCCGGCGGCATAACCACCGGCGAAGATGTGCGAGAAGCTGTGCGGGAAACGGTTGCAGGATGGCGGCTTGAGTACGGCCACCTGTTGCCGGACTTCGTCGAGGATTGCATAGACGCGCGCGCCGCGCGTCGGGTCGTAGTCCATGTGGATGCGGAAATCGAAAATTGAGAATTCCAGTTGTCGCACCATCTGCATCGCCGACTGGAAATTCTTCGCGGCGATCATCTTCCGATACAGGTCATCGGGTAGCGCGGCGCCGGTCTGATAGTGGCCGGCGATCAGATCGAGCGCTTCGCGTTCCCAGCACCAGTTCTCCATGAACTGGCTGGGCAGTTCCACGGCGTCCCAGGCGACGCCGCTGATGCCGGAGACGCTGGAGTAATCGACGCGCGTCAGCATGTGGTGCAGACCGTGGCCGAATTCATGGAACAGGGTCTGCACTTCATCGTGTGTGAGCAGCGCGGGATCGGCGCCGATCGGCGGCGTGAAGTTGCAGACGAGGTAGGCGACCGGACGCTGCACGCCCTGCGCCACGCGGCGGCGCGCGATGCAGTCGTCCATCCAGGCGCCGCCGCGCTTGTGAGGGCGCGCGTACATGTCGAGATAAAACTGGCCGCGCAGTTCGCCGCTGGCGTCATGGATATCGAAGAAGCGCACGTCCGGATGCCAGACTTCGACGCCGTCATGCGCGCGGATCTCCAGGCCGTAGAGCCGCTGCACCACCGCGAACATGCCGGCCAGGACGCGCGGTACGGGGAAATACGGCTTCAGATCTTCCTGGGCGATGGCATAGCGATGCTGCTGCAGCTTCTCTGAATAGTAGGGCACGTCCCAGGCTTCGATTTCGGCCAAGCCGCGCTGATCGCGCGCGAAGGCGCGCAGTTCGTCCAGCTCCTTGCGCGCCATCGGCACGGAACGTTGTGCGAGATCGGTGAGAAAATCCAGCACCTGTTGCGTGCTCTTGGCCATCTTGGTAGCGAGAGAAAGTTCGGCGTAGCTTTGAAAGCCCAGCAGTTGCGCTTCCTCGTGACGCAGCGCGAGAATCTGCTCCATGAGCGGGCCGTTGTCCCACTTCTTATCGTGCGGGCCGGCATCCGAAGCGCGCGTGACATAGGCTTCGTACACTTCGCGGCGCAGCGCGCGATCGTCGGCATAGGTGATCACCGGCATATAGGATGGATATTCCAGCGTGATGCGGTAGCCGTCCTGCCCGGCTTGTTCCGCGCCCTGTTTGAGCAGCGCCACGGCACTGTCCGGCAGGCCGGCGAGCGCGGCGGGGTCGGGGATCAGTTTCGACCAGGCGTTGGTGACGTCGAGCAGGTTTTCTTCGAAGCGCGCGGCGAAATTGGACAGCTCCAGCATGATGGCCTTGTAGCGTTCCTTGCGCGCCGGCGGCAAGTCCACGCCGGACAGGTGGAAGTCACGCAGGGCGTTGTCGATGATTTTTTTCTGCGCGGTATCCAGGTGCGCGTATTCGACGCCGTCGGCGATGGCCTTGATGGCCTGGAACAGCGCCTCGTTCTGCCCCATCTCGGTGGCGTAATCGCTGAGCTTGGGCAGGCAGGCGTTGTAGGCGACGCGCAGTTCGGGGCTGTTGACCACCGCATTCATATGCGAGACCGGCGACCAGACCCGCGACAGACGCTCTTCGACATCTTCCAGCGGCTGCATGAGATTGGCCCAGGTGTACGGCCCGCCGCTCGCCAGCAGTTTGGCGATGGCAGCGCGATTGTCGGCCAACAGCGTATCGATCGCGGCCTCGACGTGCTCGGGGCGGATGGCGGAAAACGGCGGCAGGCCGGTCATTGTCAGCAGTGGATTGGGCATAGGGGATCCAGGCACAGGGTTCGGAGAACAGGGTTAGGAGTGTAGCGGGATTGGACTTACTTTGTCGCGCCCCCTGTACCCTGCTTCCTGCGCCCTGTACCCTTTATCTCCATGACTATTCGGGTTTTCGAGCATCTGACGCCGCATATCGCCGCTACGGCCTATGTCGATCCCACCGCGCTGGTGATCGGTGACGTCAGCATCGGCAACGACGCCTCGCTCTGGCCCATGGTGGTGGCGCGCGGCGACATCCAGTCCATCAGCATTGGCGCTCGCACCAATATCCAGGACGGCTCCATTCTGCACGTCACACACGACGGCCCGCTCTCGCCGGGCGGTCATGCGCTGCGGATCGGCGACGATGTGACCGTCGGCCACCGCGTGATTCTGCACGGCTGCGTGATCGGCGATAACTGCCTGATCGGCATGGGGGCGATACTCATGGACGGCGCGCAACTGGAGTCTCGGGCGCTGCTCGGCGCCGGCAGCCTGGTGCCCCCCGGCAAGATTTTGGAGGGCGGCTATTTATGGCTGGGCAGTCCGGCCCGGCGGGTGCGGCCGCTACGTCCGGAGGAGCTGGCCTTTCTCGAATATTCCAGCGCTCATTATGTCGACTTGAAAAATCGCCACGGCGCGGCAGGTACGGCTTGATTTAGCTTTGGCTGCATGATTTACTGAAAAACATGGGAGCAGGGACTAGCCCAACCTTTCACCTAGCGAGGTACAGCCATGGAAATTCATATCGGAAATCTCCCACCGCAAGCGACCGTAGCTGATTTGAACCATCTGTTTGGCTTACCTGCCAATCCTCCCCAATGCCGTGTCTTCAAGAAGCAGGGACACAATGGACACATGCACTATTACGGCTTGGCCATCATACGGCCCGATGCCGCGGGTCAGCGGCTCATCGAGCGCTATCGCAATGCCCTGCTGAGCGGCTCACGCATCGAGGTTCGCGAGCTTCAGCCCCGGCGCATCGGCAACGAACGACGCGCATTGAATTGGCGCAACAAGACCTGGAACGGCACCGAACGGCGCCAGCACGAACGCCGTAGCCGCTCAGTCGCTCCTGAGGCGCCGCAGTTCCACACCGCCTGAAGGACCGTCATTCCACTGCGCCGTCCCGGCGGCGCAACGCCGCGATAACCGGCGCCGTCTCCGGGCGCACACCGCGCCATAGATAAAACGCCTCCGCCGCCTGCTCTACCAGCATACCCAGGCCATCGTAGGCCAGTGCGGCGCCGTGTTGCCGCGCCCAGCGCACGAAATCCGTGGGTCGGTCACCGTACATCAGGTCGTAGGCGCAGGCGCGCGGCGCGAGAATGCCATCGGGCAACGGCGCCACCGTACCGCACAGACCGGCCGCCGTGGCGTTGATGATCACATCGAACGAGTCCTCGCTGAGCGCTGAGAAACTGCTAGCCCGTACCGTGCCGCAGCCGGCAAAAGCCTGCACCAGCTCCTGGGCCTTGGCCGCTGTGCGGTTGGCGATCACGAGGCACGCTGGCCGCTCTGCCAGCAATGGCTCCAGCACGCTGCGTGCCGCGCCGCCGGCACCTAGCAGCAACACGCGCCGACCGGCCAGCGCCACACCGTGATTACCGCACAGATCGCGCAGCAGGCCGACACCGTCGGTGGTATCGCCGTAATGATTGCCATCAGCACGCAGCAATAAGGTGTTGACAGCCCCGGCGCGCTGCGCGCGCGGGCTAAGCTCCGCGGCGAGCGCCCAGGCCTCTTGCTTGAAGGGCACGGTAACATTCGCGCCGCGGCCGCCCGCGGCCTGAAATTCGGCCACCGCCTGCGCAAAACCGTGCACGGGCACCAGCAGCGCGTCATACGCCATGTGCTGCCCAGTTTGCGCGGCAAACAGCCGATGGATGCGCGGCGACTTGCTGTGCGCGATCGGGTTACCAAAGACCGCGTAGCGATCGGGCCGGGAAGCGGGGTGCGTGACAGACATGGCTGAACATCCGGGAACAATGTGCGCATGGTAACCGAGTGTGCCACGCGCTGAAACGCTACCCCGCCGGAATCGGCGGGCTGACCAGGTACTATTTCTGTTGCAACCACCGCGCCGCACGCTTGGCGAAATAAGTCAGGATCGCGTCGGCACCGGCGCGCTTGATGGACAACAGCGCTTCCATCGCGCAGGCGCGCTCGTCCAGCCAGCCTTGCTGCGCGGCGGCCATCAGCATGGCGTATTCGCCACTGACCTGGTACACAAAGGTCGGCGCGCCGAATTGCTCTTTGACGCGCCACACTATGTCGAGATACGGCAGACCTGGCTTGACCATGATCATATCAGCGCCCTCGGCGAGATCGAGCGCCACTTCCCGCAAGGCCTCGTCGCTGTTGGCAGGGTCCATCTGGTAACTGTACTTGTCACCCGCGCCGAGACTGGCCGACGAGCCGACGGCATCGCGAAACGGACCGTAGAAACCGGATGCATACTTGGCGGCGTAGGCAAGAATGCGCGTGTGAATGTGGCCGGCGCCTTCCAGGGCGGCGCGAATCGCGCCGATGCGCCCGTCCATCATGTCGGAAGGCGCGACCACGTCGGCGCCGGCCTCGGCATGCGACAGCGCCTGCCTGATCAACACGGCGACCGTCTCGTCGTTGAGCACATAGCCGTCGGCATCAATGAGGCCGTCCTGGCCGTGGGTGGTGAATGGATCGAGCGCGACATCGGTGATCACGCCGAGTTGCGGGAATTCTTTTTTCAGCAGGCGAATGGCGCGCTGCGCCAAGCCTTCGGGATTATAGGCCTCGCGCGCATCGGCGCTTTTATGTTGCGGCGGCGTAACCGGAAACAGCACTAGCGCCGGCAGTCCCAAGGCGACACACTCCGCCGCTTCCTGACGCAGCGCGTCGAGGCCCAGACGCTCGACACCGGGCATGGACGGTATCGGCTCGCGGCCCCGACCTTCCATGATGAACACCGGATAAATCAGATCATCCACCGACAGACGCGACTCACGCAGCAGGCGGCGCGAAAACTCGCTGCGCCGCATGCGGCGCATGCGCACCTGTGGAAAGCTCATGTCTGCGTTAAAGCGACCCACCATGACTGCCCTCACTCACTGACTGACAAACCGCCGTGCAACGATACACCACATCGCGCCCCACGGCACAGCCCTGCCCCTGCGGACACATTGCCTATTGGAAAAAGCCACTCCTGTAAAAATCTGCAGACATGCGTTAGGCTAGCCACGAACCCCACGCGGCATCTGCCATGTCAGAGCTCAACCCCATTGGTGCGATCAGACCCGCGGACCTGCCGGCACCGCCCCAGGAGGCGATCCGCGTGTTGCGCGCCTGCGCCGACCAGGCGGTCACCAGCGCACAGCTCGCCAAACTCGTCGCCAATGACTCGGTGCTCACCGCCGAACTGCTGCGCATCGTCAACTCGGCGTTCTTCGGCGTCGCCGGCGGCGTGCGCACGGCGGCGCATGCGGTGACCGTGCTGGGCCAACGCGCGTTGCGCAACCTGGTGCTGTGCATCGCGATCCGCGACGCCCTGCGCCCGGAGGCCATGCCCGGTTTCGATGTGCTCGGTTACTGGGAAGACGCGCTGCGCCGCGCCGTGGCGGCGCGGCGCCTGGCCGAAACGCTGAAATTCGACAAGCCCGACGAGCTGTTCACCGCCGGCCTGCTGCAGGATTTCGGCCTGCTGGCCATGTTCCATGCGCGGCCGCAGCACATAGCGCAGTGGCCGGACTTTCGCGCCGTCGACCCCGAGGCGCGCTATCAACTGGAACAGCAGCATTTCGGTATCACACACGATCAGGTCGGGGCGATGCTGGCGCAGGCCTGGTCGCTGCCGGATGAACTCTCCGTGGCAATGGCCTCTCATCACACCACGACGAGCGATGACCTGACGGCGGCCCAACAACGCTCGTGCGCCGTATGCCTGGGCGCGGACTGGATGGCGGCGGTATACAGCGCCGCCGACAAACGCAACGCGCTGACGCGCTGCCGCGAAGTATTGGCGGAACGCTTCACGCTAAGCAGCGACAGCGTGGCGCGTCTGCTGGAACACATCTCCCTCGATGTCAGCGAGGCGGCGGAGGCGCTGGGGTTTCAGATCAAGGATCAGGCCGCCTTCGCAGACATCCTGCGCGAAGCCAATCTGCGCCTAATCGAAGAGAACCTCAGCTATCAGGAACTCACTTGGCGTCTGGAGCAGACGCTGGCGGAACGCGACCGGCTGGCCGCCGAGCTGCAGAAGGATCTGGAACTGGCGCGCGAGATCCAACGCAGCCTGCTGCCCAAGGAGGTACTGCATTTACCCGCCATCACCGGCATCAACATCCCGGCGCGGGCCGTGTCGGGGGATTTCTACGATTATTTCGCGCTGCCCGATGGGCGCATCTATTTCAATCTCGCTGATGTTTCCGGCAAAGGCATGAACGCCGCGCTGCTCATGGCCAAGACCAGTGGTTTGTTTCATTGCCTGGGCAAGGCGCTGCACGATCCGGGCAAGCTGCTTGCCTATATCAACAACGAGATCTGCGAAACCGCGATACGCGGCATGTTCATCACGCTGATCGCCGGGCTGTATGATCCACGCAGCGGCCGCATCCGGCTGGCCAACGCCGGACATCTACCGGCACTGTATCGCAGCAGTAGCGGCCAATTCCGGGACTACCCTGCGCAGGCGCCGCCGCTCGGCATCCTGCCGGACACGCGCTTTCCGGAACATGAGTTGATGCTCGACGGCGGCAGCCTGTATCTGTTCAGTGATGGCCTCACCGAAACCGTGCAGGCCGATCGCAGCCGCCTGGAGATGGCGGGGCTGATACAACTGATCTCGCGTCACACCACGCTGCCGCCGGCAGCGCGCCTCGCGGCGCTGATCAGCGCCGCGCGCCAGGCGACGCCGCTGTTGCACGACGACATTACCGCGCTGCTCATCGAGCGGCCGGCGGCATGAATGCCGCGACAATGCTGCTGACCGAACTGCGGTTTCCGGCGCGCGCGGAACACCTTCAGGCGGTGCGCGCGGCGGTGCGCGCGGCGGCACAGCGCTGCGACTGCGACCGGTCGCTTACCGAACAATTGACACTTGCCGTCAACGAAGCCGCTATGAATATCATCCAGCACGGCTACCATGAATCGCCAGCAGGTGAAATCATTCTGGAAATACACAATAATGGCGCCGAGCTGGTCTTCCGCTTGCTCGATTTCGCCCCACCCGTGGATAACACGATGCTGCGGCCGCGCGATCTCGCCGATGTCAGACCCGGCGGACTGGGATTGCACCTGATTCGCACGGTTATGGACCAAGTGGAATACCTGCCGCCGCCGCCGGGCGTCGGCAATCTGTTGCAGTTGCGCAAGCACATCGCATGATGCACACGGGTCATGCCAATAACACCAATAAACCCTCTGGGTTGAGCAGGTCACGGCGTTGGAATATCAGGTAGTCACTCAAGGCAAGTTCGACATCGTCATGCTCAGCGGCGATATCGATTTGTACTACACGCCGGATGCGCGCCGCATTGTCTTGCAGTGCCTGAGCCAGAAGCGCGGCGTGCTGGTTGATCTGTCCGCGGTAAACTATATCGATAGCTCCGGCATCGCCTGTCTGGTAGAGGGTTACCAGACCGCCAAGCAGCGCCAACTGGGCTTCGGCTTGATCGGGGTGAGTGAGAATGCGATGAATGTGCTGCGTCTGACCCGCCTCGATCAGGTATTCCCGATTCACGCTTCCCTGGCCGCCGCGCTGCAACATGGCGGCTGAACGCGCGCGCTCCGGCTGGTATCGGTTCCCGGAAACGCTGGGGCGCGTCACGGTGACGGCCGTGTCGCAGATCGGTTATGCCTGCGCCCTGTTCTTCGAATCGCTATATTGGCTGCTGGCAGGCCCCCGGCGCCGCCAACCGGTGAGCCTGTCCGCCACAGCGGTAGAGATGATGAAGATCGGCGTGCAGGCCATCCCCATCACCGCCATCCTGTCGCTCAGCGTCGGCACCATGATCGCGATCCAGGGCATCTACACACTCAGGGATTTCGGCGCCGAGGCGCGCGTGGTGGACGCCATCGCCATGTCCATCACGCGCGAGTTCGGCGCTCTGATCACCGCCTTTCTGGTCGCCGGCCGCTCCGGCTCGTCGATCACCGCGCAGCTCGGTTCGATGCGCATCTCCCAAGAGATCGACGCCTTGCAGGTAATGGGCATCAACCCGGTACGCTACCTGGTCGCGCCGCTGCTGATCGCCATGCTGATCATGCTGCCGTGCCTGACCGTGCTCGCGGATACCATGGGTATCGTGGGCGGCGGACTGTTTTGCGGCTATCAACTGCACATGGATATGCACAGTTATCTGCAACGCGCACTCGATGTCCTGAATGTGAGCGACATCACCCAGGGCCTGCTCAAGAGTATGGTGTTCGCCGTACTCGTCACCCTGGTCGGCGTCATCAACGGCTTCGCGGTGACGGGCGGCGCCTCGGGCGTCGGCAAGGCCACCACCCATTCAGTGGTCGCCGCGATCAGCAGCATCATCATCGCCGACATGATCTTCACGTTTTTCCTCAGCCATTGAGCGTGTCCACGCCAACAGTGACACCGGTGATCGAGGTACGCGATCTGGTCACGCACTACGGCACGCGCCGGATTCTGGACGGCATCAATCTGACGGTGCAGCCCGGCGAGATCATGGTGATCATGGGCAGCAGCGGCTCGGGCAAGACCACGCTGCTCAACCATATGCTGGGGCTGAGCCGTCCCAGCGCGGGACGGATCCTGCTGCTGGGACATGACCTCGGCGCCTTGTCGGGCTCAGCACTCAACGATTTGCGCAAACAGATCGGCGTGACGTTTCAAGGCGGCGCGCTGTTCTCCTCCATGACGGTTGGCGAGAATGTGCAACTGCCGCTGCGCGAGCACACGCAGCTCGATGAGAACACCATCCAGATCATGACGCGCATGAAGCTTGAGATCGTCAATCTGGCGGGCTTCGAACATTTCATGCCCAGCGAACTGTCCGGCGGCATGGCCAAGCGCGCCGCCGTGGCGCGCGCCATCGCCATGGACCCGAAGCTGCTATTTTTCGATGAACCTTCGGCCGGCCTTGACCCGGTGGTGTCGGCCGGGCTCGACGAACTGATCCTGCGCCTGCGTCGCGCCATGAACATCACCATCGTGGTAGTCACGCACGAGCTACAGAGCGCCTTCAAGATCGCCGACCGCATCACCATGCTCGATCATGGCCAGATAGTGATGACCGGCACGGTCGAGGAGGTGCGCGCCGCCAAGGACAAGCACATGCAGCACCTGTTCAATCGATTGCTGGAGGAAGTGCCGGTCGACGCGGACGAATACCTGCAACGCCTGACCGAAGATATCGAATGAAGGCATCCTCATGAAAAATGATCGCATCAATTACCTGGCTGTGGGCATGTTCGTACTCGTCATGCTCGGTCTGCTGCTGGCGGTACTGTTCCGTCTCACCGGCGCGCGCGGCGATACCGACATCTACTACGCCTATTTCGACAACATCTCCGGCTTGAATCGCAGCGCCCCGGTCAGTTTCGAAGGTTATCCGATGGGTCACATTCTCGCGATTGAACCGACACAGAAAAACGGCAAGACCGGCTATCGACTGACTCTGTCAGTGAAAGAGGACTGGAAAATTCCACGGGATAGCGTGGCGCGCATCACCGCCTTCAGCCTACTTTCCGAATTCGTGATCGATATCCATCAGGGCGTCAGCAAGGATGATCTGCGGCCGGGTGACGTCCTGCAGGGCCAGCAAGACGGCGACTTCTTTTCCGCGCTCAACGGCGCAAAACCGCTGCTCGACAAAATCAATCACCAAGTTGATACACTGGGCGGCGCTCTGGAAACCCGGGTACCGGCCTTGCTCAAGGACCTCAAAACCCTGCTGACCAAGCTGAACAATAACGCCGATGCGCTCAAGGGCTTGCTCAACAAGGATAACCAGCGGCATGTTGCGCGCCTGCTGCAGAACGCCGACGCCACCTCGGTCAATCTGCTGCAACTGTCCAGCGATGTGAACCGGACACGCGCACAACTCGACACACTGCTCAAGGACAGCGGCGCGCTGCTCAAGGCAAGCTCACCGCAATTACGCGCGTCGGTCACACAATTGCGCAACGCCTTGGACCTGGTCGCGGACAACATCGACGCCATCATGCAGAACACCGCCGGCACCAGCCGCAATATGTATGAACTGAGTCGCGAATTGCGACAGAACCCCGGTCTGTTGCTCAGCACCACGCCACCGCACGACGCCGTCAAGAACACCGCGCCGCCGCGGCCATGAGAGACGCCGGCCAGCCTTACCCGCCCGAGGAATACCGCGATGCGTAAATTTGCACCCAGCCTGCTGCTGCTCTGCGGTCTTGCCGCCTGCGCGGCGGCGCCGTTGCCGGAAGATCATTACTACCGCCTCGCTATCGCCCTGCCGGCAACGGCACAGACCGCCCCGCCGCCGATCGCCAGCATCAACGTGCGGCGCATCCACATGACCGGCATTTATGGCGCGCGCCCTCTGTTGTATAGCTCGGCACAGACACCAACGGAACTGCGCCAATATCATTACCACTATTGGGCCGACAATCCGGCCCGCCTGATCCAGGAGCAACTGGCCGAGTATCTGCGCGCCGCGCACTTGGCGCGCGAGGTGACCACGGCAGCCAGCAGCGCGGGCGCGGCCGCAGAGTATCAGCTTGATGCAACAGTCCCGCGCTTCGAACAACGCATTGACGGCGCCGGCGCACAGGCGGAGGTCATGTTGGAATTGACATTGCGGCGCGCATCCGACGGCCAACGCATATTCCGCAAGCGTTATCGCGCCGCCATCGCCGCCCGCGACAGCACCCCGCTCTCCGCCACGCAGGGTTTAAGTCAAGCCTTGGCAGAATGCTTCGCCGCGTTCAGCACCGACGTGCGCGTCAGTGGACTGCGGTAAAGATAGAAGAGACACGTGAAATCGTGTAATGACGTACTCCGATGATTCACTGCCGAGCACGATGATCGCCTATGTCGCCGACTTACATTTTTTGTGGCTTGCTACGCACCGCATAGGCATCATTAGTAGCTAAGCGACATCAAGGCTCCGCACTTAGAACCATCCGCGCGTGACGTCTCTGGCGCGGACAATGCATTGATTAAAAATGTAATTACAATTACCAAATATCTACCATAATTGGTAATTAGTGCAGGAACAACCGGGCACAAAACGCGCGCGTCAACCCAACGGCAATGGAACGATGAAAATACCGCTGACACCGCCTGCTTTCGACGTTCTGCTCAAGAGCGTTCTCGACAGCAGTTCCTCAAGGGAAAAAATGATCCGGCTGATACAGCATGTCGAGGGCCCGGCCCCACGCAATCAAGAGCGCGCGGAGGGCGCTGTACCGCGTCCTGCCATTTACCGATCGACATGACCGGCCGTTTCGCTACGCCACGCCCGACCCTCCTGCACCGTGTCGACCGCGAAGCGGGCGGTCACGTACCGATGTCCGATCAGATCGTCAATCAACAGACGCGCGCCATGTATCTTGTAAGTTCGCTCATTGAAGAGGCTATCACGTCGAGTCAATTGGAAGGGGCATCCACCACCCGTAAAGTCGCCAAGGAAATGCTGCGCGAGGGCAGATCGCCGCGCACACACAGCGAACAGATGATCTACAACAACTACCGCGCCATGCAATTCATCCGTGATATCGCACGATAGGTGTGGAACTCCGCAGCTAGACCTGTGAGAAGACACGCCTGCCCGGTCATCCTTGCTTGGTTTCCCTTTCTCGCAGCCTTGGCCAGTCTGAAAATGCGAGGAAATACAGCATGGCGAAATTCACGATGGGCACTGCCTTGACTGTCTTTCGCATCCCACCGTGCCATTTCCCTGTCCGTCCACATAGCCGCATCCCTTACTTGAAGGAGCGCCACATGGATACCACCCCGGCCAAGGCAGTAAGCCATGTTTCTCGTCGGATCGGTTGCTATTGGGTGATGTCGATAGTGGTGCGGAAGGGCGGCGTTGGTTTTCGCGCCTGTCCTTCTCCCATAGGGAGAGTGGGACTTTTCACTTTAGTAACGATGTATTCGGAATATTTCTTAA
>VFSW01012356.1_pt1 | contig 11933 bp, 7 predicted proteins | sample 5358111 | NCBI WGS metagenome assembly VFSW01 (sample SAMN11554181, study PRJNA540505) | mine drainage metagenome | isolation source: sediment from site ElyBrook_90M | place: USA: Ely Copper Mine, Vershire, VT | collected 2017 | reverse complement strand
CGTAGGCGCGGCGCAAATACACGTCGGCCCCGACCGCCGCCGGCAGCATCGCGGCGAGTTCGGCGTAACCGACCGCGCCGGCGAGCGCGAGCAAGCCGGCGGCCACCCACGCCAGCAGCACCAGCTGCGCGTTGCCGACGTTGCAGGTCATGACGCGGGTCTTCAAAAAGACGCCCGTGCCGATCATGTTGGCGACGTTGACCGCAATGGCCGACCACAGGCCGACGCCGCGGGTAAGTTCGCCGCGCCCCGCTCCCGCCGCGGCCGCTCCAGTATCGGACATGGCCGGTCAGCCTACCCGCGTTCGGCGGCGTTGGCGAACCGCCGGACGATCACGAGCGCATGCGTGCGCCGGTCGGATCGTACGCCGGTGCGTTCAGGCGCTTCGCCCGGCGCCGCTCGCCGATGATTTCGATCTCGAAGCCGTCCGGCGCGTCGGCGACCGAGCTCGGCACGTAGCCGAGGGCGAGCGAGGCGCCCGCACGGTGTCCGTACCCGCCCGAGGTCACCCAGCCGACCGCGCGGTCATCGTGCCAGATGGGTTCATCGCCGAGGGCATCGGCGTCGGAGGCATCGATTTCGAAACTCACGAGCCGCAGTGCGCCGCCGCCCGCCCGCTCTTCCGCCGCGGCGGCGCGGCCGATGAAGTCGGCTTTCTTGAGGTCGACGAATCTTCCCAAACCGGCCTCGTACGGCCCGTATATCGGCCGGTACTCGCGCGCCCAGGTCCCGAAGCTCTTCTCCAACCGCATCGAGTTCAGCGCCCGCCCGCCGAACGGGCGCAGCCCGAACTCTCGCCCGGTCGCGCTCAACGCGTCGAAAAGCGCGCGCTGGTAGTCGGTGGTGACCCACATCTCGTACCCCAGCTCCCCCGTGAAGGAGACCCGTCCGACCAGCGCAGGCACCATTCCCACCTCCATGCGGCGAAACGAGAGGAACGGGAAGGCCGCGCTCGACAAATCGTCCGCCACCAGGCTCTGCAGCAGCGCGCGCGAGTTCGGACCGGCGACCGACAGGCCCACGTATTCCATTGCGCAAGGGCGCACCGTGACGCCGGCGGGCGGCAGGTGGCGGTCGAACCATCGCAGGTAGTAAAGCTCGGCCGCATAGGTGCCGATCAGGAAGATGCGATCCTCGGCGACTCGACACATGGTGAAATCGCCGATGAGCTTGCCACGCTCGTTCAGCATGGGACCGAGCGCGATCCGGCCCACCGCCGGCACCCGGTTCGCCATGATGCGCGAGAGCCATTCGGCCGCGGCCGGACCGCGCACGTCGAATTTTCCGTAGTTGGAGATTTCCAGCAGCCCCACCCCGTCGCGCACCGCCAGGCATTCGCTGCCGACGTGCGGGTGCGAATTGGAGCGTCGAAAGCTCACCTGATCGACGGCCTCGGCCGCGCTCGGCGCGAACCATAGCGGATGCTCGAGCGCGCAGTAGTCGCCGAACACCGCATGGCGCTCATTGAGCTTCTCGTATATCGGCGTCGTGCGCAGCGGCCGGGCGGCGGTTAGCTCCTCGTTGGGGAAGCGGATGCTGAAGCGACGCGAGTAATTCTCGCGCACCTTTGCATTGGTGTACGCGAGCGTGGTCCAGTCCCCGTAACGCGCGACATCCATGCCCCAGACGTCCGCCCCCGGGTCGCCTTCCACCATCCAGTTCGCAAGCGTCAGACCTACCCCGCCTCCCTGGCTGAAGCCCGCCATCACGCCGCAGGCGACCCAGAAATTGCGCAGGCCGCGCACCGGTCCCACCAGCGGATTGCCGTCGGGCGCGAAAGTGAACGGACCGTTCACCACCTTCTTGATTCCCGCGCCGGCGAGCGCGGGAAAATGCGCGAAACCGACCTCCAAGCTCGGCGCGATCCGCTCCAGATCGTTCGGCAGCAAATCCTGCCCGAAGTCCCAAGGCGTGGTGCGCGGCGACCAGGGCACCCCCGCCTTCTCGTAGGTACCCATCAGCATGCCGCCGCGCTCCTGGCGGATGTAGATCTCGCCCTCGAAATCGATGGCGTGCAGCTGCTCGGGCTTGCCGACCAGCTCCGGCATGTCCCCGGTGATGAGATATTGATGCTCCATCGCCAGAATCGGCAATTCGAGCCCGACCATCCGGCCGACCTCGCGCGCCCACAGCCCCGCGGCGTTCACCACGTGCTCGGCGTGCACGGTGCCATGATCCGTGATCACGTCCCATGATCCGTCGGCTCTGGCCGTGAGGCCCGTGACGCGCGTGTGGCGCGCGATTTCCGCGCCGCCGATCTGCGCGGACTTGGCATAGGCATGCGTGACGCCGTAGGGGTCCACGTGGCCTTCGATGGGGTCGTACAACGCCCCCTTGAAATGCCGCTTGTCCAGCAGAGGAAAGCGTTTGGCGGCCTCGTCGACCGAGATAAGCTCGAGATCCATGCCGAGATACCGGCCGCGGGCCTTGGCCATCTTCAACCAGTCCAGACGCTCCCGGGTTCCGGCGAGCATGATGCCGCCCGTGATATGCACACCGCAGGACTGCCCGGAGATCCGCTCGATCTCGGCGTAGAGGTTGATGGTGTACTGCTGCAATTTCGCGACGTTCGGGTCGCCGTTGACCGTGTGCATGCCGCCGGCCGCATGCCAGGTCGACCCCGAGGTCAGTTCCGCGCGCTCGATCAGCAGAACGTCCTTCCAGCCCGCCTTGGTCAGATGATACAGAACGCTGGCACCGACGACACCGCCGCCGATCACCACCGCTTGCGCGTGGCTCTTCATATGTCTCCCAGGTTGATTTCGCAAACGATCGACGCGGTCACTCGTTGGAGACCGCGAGATGAATCTTTGCCGTGCCGCCGCCGGACGCCGTGCCGAAGCGCTCGATCAGCCAGGAACGAAACAGCGCGACCGCCGTGTCGCTCAGTGCCTCCGGATGCGTGGTCAGATAATATCCGTAGCCGTCGTCCAGCGAGTTGTCGAACGGTTGCACCAGGCGCCCGGTGCGCACGTAGTCGGCGAACAGATAATTATCGACCAGGGCCAAACCCTCCCCGCTCAACGCGTACTGCACGGCGAGCACCGCGGTGTCGAACACCAGACCGCGCTCCACGGCCAGCGCGCCGAGATGTGCGTGGCGCACGAATTGCGTCCAGCAATGATGGCGGGGCAGATCGGCGATCCGTACGTGCACCAGTTCATTCGCCTCGATGAACTGCGCCAGACCCATGCCCTCGCAGCGCGCGGCGATGCTCGGGTGGCAGAGCAGGCTCAGGCGCACCGGCCACAGCAGGTCGGTCACCAGGTCGGTCACCGTCGGCTTGGAGTAAACCACCGCCACATCGACGTCGCCCGGGGCCGGTCCGACTCCGTAGGGGCTGACCAGATCGATCTCCACCTCCGACGAGGCGCGCCGAAAATCGCGCAGGATGGGAACCGCCAGATGCACGGCGAAGCTCGGCGGCATCTGCACGCGCAGTGTTCGCAGCGCGCTTGCGCCCTCCTTGCGGATGTCGTCGATCGCGTATTCCAGCCGGTCGAACGACTTGATCACCGCCGGCAGCAGATGCTGGCCCGCCTTGGTCAAAACCAGCGCATGCGGTTTGCGCTCGAACAGCTGCGCGCCTATCAGCTTCTCGAGCGCGATCACGTGACGCGACAACGCGCTCTGCGAGATCAGCAATGCATTGGCGGCCGCGGTGAAGCTGCTGTGCTTGGCGACTCCCTCGAAGGCGCGCAACGCGTTCAGGGGCAACCACCGCCGATCGATGCTTGTCTTGGCCATGGCCTTCGACTCCTCTTATGGCGACCAGGACCGCGTGTAGCCGATCGCCCGCGCCTGGTCCTCGACGATGGTGCGCGAAGCGAGATAAAGATGATAGGCCGCCCAGAATCCGCTGGGCGCGAGCACCAGCAGGGCGGCACGCAGCGAGGCCGCATCGGTCGGATGGGGCCCGGCGAACCGGTCGCTCAAGACTCCGACCACCCAGGGCGCGACGATCAGATTCAGGATGTTCGCGACCAACAAGCTGATGGCGATGAACATGTTGCGCATGTGGCAGGGCGCGAGATTGTTGAGCAATCCGAAGCACGGCCCTATGTAGAAGTAGATCGCCGGTATGAACATCCAGAACATGAGCTTCGCGACCGGCAGCGTGTGCGTCCAATACGCGATCAGCGACGGGACGGTGGCCGCCGCCACGCCCCCGGCGAGCAACCACACCACGCGGCGCGGATCGCACATGGACGGGCGCGACAGCAGCCAGGCCGTCGCGGCCGTCGCGATGGACCCTCCCCACAGGTGAATCCTGCCAGTGACTGCGCCGGCCTCGCCGACGTTCAGGTCGTACGCACGCTGCAGAAATGTCGGAGTCCAGTAGATGAGGCCCCAGCCCCAGAGCGCGCATAGACCGCCGCCCATCACCACGTGAAACGCCGCCTTCTGGCGCCACAGGAAGCGCAGGGATTCCCACAAGGTGGGTTTGGCGTGGTCGATGACGCCGTCGAGGCGGCCGCGCTCCGGCTCGCGCACGGTGAGATACACGGCGACGCCGATCGCCAGCCCGGGTATTCCCAGCGCGAGAAATGCCGCGCGCCAGCTGAAGGCGTGCGCGACGGCGCCGGCCATGTCGGCGCCGAGCCAGGCGCCGATCGGCGCGCCGAGCGCGAGTATCGCCATGGCCATCGGGCGTCTCGGGGGCGCAAAGCAGTCCGATACGATGGCTGTCGACGGCGGCGTACCGCCGGCTTCGCCGACGCCGACGCCTATGCGGCTCAGGAGGAACTGAAGGTAACTGTGCGACAGGCCGCATAGCGCCGTGAACGCCGACCAGACGACGAGCGAGGCGACCAGGATGTTGCGGCGGTTCGATCGGTCGGCGAGCCAGGAGATGGGAATGCCGAAGGCGACGTAGAAGAGCGCGAGCGGCACGCCGGTGAGGAAGGCCACTCCTGCGTCGTTCAGGTGCAGCTCCAGACGAATCGGTTCGAGAACCGTGGAGACGACGTAGCGGTCCGCGATATTGATCGCATAAATCATGCACATGAGCATGAGCACGTACCAACGCTCGAGCGACGACGGTGCCTGCGAGTGCGGTACATCAAGGACGGTCGTGGCCAACTCGCGGAATCCTCGGACTGCGATTTCGGGCCAATCTACATGGTTCATGTGCATTGCGCGACGGGTCGCGGCGGATCCGCCGGGGCCTGCAAAAAAACATGGGTGAATCTGGAAATGGCATAACGAAGCGCGGCGATCCGGCTAAGCTCGGTTCCGTGGGGAACTTCGATTTCATCGTGGTCGGCGCCGGATCCGCCGGGTGCGTACTCGCCGAGCGCCTTTCCGTGGACGGGCGCAACCGCGTGCTGGTGCTCGAAGCCGGGGGCGATGACCGGCGCTTCTGGATCAAGACACCGATCGGCTACGGGCGCACCTTCGCCGACGCGCGGGTCAACTGGAAGTACCAAACCGAGCCCAGTCCCGGCTTGAACGGACGCTCCATGTATTGGCCGCGGGGCCGGGTGGTCGGCGGATCGAGCTCCATAAACGCACTGGTGTATTGCCGTGGCATGCCGGCGGACTTCGATGACTGGCGCGCGCTCGGCAACACCGGCTGGGGCTGGCAGGACGTGCGCCCGTACTTCGAAAGCATCGAGCGGCGCGTCGACGCGACCGGCCGAACGGTCACCGGCGGTGCGCTCGACGTCAAGGACGTCACGCCAGAGCTTCATCCGATGCGCGCGAACTGGCTCGCCGCCGCGGATGAGCTCGGCCTGCCGCTCACCGATGACTTCAACGGACCTCATCCTGAAGGAATGGGGTGCTATCAGGTGACGATCCGCGAAGGCCTGCGTCGCTCGGCGGCCGACGCTTTTCTGCGCCCGGCGATGCGGCGCGGCAACGTCGAACTGCGCACCGGAGCGTGGGTGAAGCGCATCCGCATCGAGGACGGCCGGGCGTGCGGCGTCGAGTACCGGCGCGGCGCAGAAGACGGCTTCGCTCGCGCGAGCCGCGAGGTGATCCTCTGTGCCGGAGCAGTGAACTCTCCGCAACTGCTGCAACTGTCGGGAATAGGGCCCGGGCCGCATCTCGCGGCGCTCGGTATCGACACCCGGGTCGACAATCCGGCGGTCGGCGGGCATCTCCAGGACCATCTGGCGGCCGTATACTCGTTCAAGGCGACTCGCCCGACCTTGAACGATGAGTTGAACACCCGGCTCGGCCGGATGCGCGCCGGTGTGCGCTATCTGCTGCGGCGAACCGGTCCGCTCGCTCTCAGCGTGAATCAATTCGGCGGGTTTCTGCGCGCGCGCCCCGACGCAACTCGACCGGACGTGCAGCTTTATTTCAATCCGGTGACCTACGGCACCGGGGACGCCAGCCGGACTCGGATCGAGTTGGACCCGTTCTCGGGCTTCTATCTGTGCTTTCAACCCACGCGGCCGACGAGCGAAGGGCGCGTCGATGCGGCGAGTCCGGACTTCCGCGCCGCGCCGCGCATCGCCCCTGACTATCTGTCCACCGAGCGCGACCGGCAGGATGCGGTGTACGGCGGGCGCCTGCTGCAGGCCATCGCCCGCACGCGGGCGATTCGCGAATTGATCCGCGAGCCGCTCGCGCCGGATTTGACCGGGTTGGACGATGCGGGGTTGCTGGCGGATTTTCGCGCTCGCGCGGCCACGGTCTACCACCCGGTCGGCAGCTGTCGCATGGGGAACGATCCGCGCGATTCGGTGGTGGATCGCGACCTGCGCGTGCGCGGCATCGACCGCTTGCGCGTGATCGACGCATCGGTGTTTCCCACGGTGACCTCCGCGAATACCAACGCCCCCACGCTGATGGTGGCGCGCAAGGCCGCCGATCATGTCTTGAGCGGATGAGTCGTAAGGGCGAGGCAGCGGTATGAAGCTCGATAGCGTCAAGGTCTTCGTGGTCGGCAATCCGCCGCCGAGTTTCGGCGGCCGATACTTCGTATTCCTGAAACTGCGGACCGCGTGCGGCATCGAAGGAGTCGGCGAGGTCTATGCCGCAACCTTCGGGCCGCACGTGGTCGCTGCGATGATCGAGGATCTTTTTCTGCGGCGTTTCGCCGGCCGCGATCCATTCCAGATCGAATCGATCTGGCGGGAAAGCTACGGCTCCGGATTCAGTTTGCGTCCGGATCTGTCGCTGGTCGGGGCGATGAGCGGCCTGGAAATGGCCTGCTGGGATATCGTCGGCAAGGCGGTGGGGCAGCCGGTATACAACCTGCTCGGCGGCAAAGTGCACGAGCGGCTTCGCAGCTACACCTATTTGTATCCCGGCGAAGGGGAAGGGGACGAGTTCTACCGCGATGCGGACCGCTCTGCCGAGCGCGCGGCGCAATACGTGCAACAGGGTTTCACGGCGCTGAAATTCGACCCCACCGGCGGATTTTCCGCCTACGACCCGCGCCAACCTACGCAAGAGTCCCTCGAACTCACCACGCGACTCGTGCGCCGGGTGCGCGAGGCGGTGGGCACCCGCGCCGATCTGCTGCTCGGCACGCACGGACAGTTCACCACCTCCGGCGCCATTCGGCTCGCGCGCCAGCTTGAGGTCTACGACCCATTGTGGTTCGAGGAACCGGTGCCACCGGAGATGCCCGAACAGATGGCGCTGGTCGCCCGTGCCACCCGGATACCGGTCGCCACCGGCGAGCGACTCGCCACCAAGTACGAGTTCGCGCGCGTGCTCGCCTGCGGCGCGGCGAATATCCTGCAGCTGAACCTCGGCCGCGTTGGCGGGCTGCTCGAGGGCAAGAAGGTCGCCGCCCTGGCCGAGGTCCATTACGCACAGATTGCTCCACATTTATATTGCGGGCCGGTGGTCGGCGCGGCGAACATCCAACTGGCACCCTGCTCGCCCAATTTCCTCATCCTCGAGGGCCTCCAGCGCTGGGGGGGCTTTCACGCCAAGATCCTCGTCAACCCGATTTGCTGGGAGGCGGGCTTCGTCATCCCGCCGACCGCGCCGGGACTGGGTGTCGAATTGAATGAGGCGGTCGCTCTCGCACACCCCTATCCCGGCGATGGCGCCTTGCATCTGGAAATGATCGATCGGCCGCTCGGCTGACGGGAGCAAGCATCGCCATGCGCTACGGCTTCATCGGACTCGGTCACTTAGGCGCACATCTCGCACGCAACCTCGCGCTCGGCGGATTCGACCTGTGGGTTCATGATCTTCACCCATCGGCGGCGGATCCCGCGATCGAGGCCGGCGCCCATTGGTGCGCAGATGTTCCGGCGCTTGCCGGCGCGGTCGACGCCCTGATCACCTGCCTGCCCTCGCCGGCCGCCACCCGCCGCGTGCTCGAGCAGGCGTTGCCCGCGATGCACCCGGGAGCGACCTGGCTCGAGATGAGCACCAACGATTTCGCGCAGATCGAGGCCCTCGGCGCCGAGGCCCGGCGGCTGGGCATCGAGACCCTCGCCTGCCCCGTCACCGGTGGCGTACATCGGGCGGCGAGCGGCGAGATCACCGTGCTTGTTGGCGGCGAGCAACACATTTTCCGACGCCACGAAGCCGCCCTGGCCGCGATGGGCGGGCGCATTTTGCACCTCGGAGGATTCGAGCAGGTGGCGGTCACCAAAGTGGTCACCAACATGCTCGCCTTCATTCACTTGATCGCCGCCGGAGAGGCTTTGATGCTTTGCGCCAAGGCCGGCGTGGACCTGCGCGCGGCCTTCGACGCCATCGCCGCCAGTTCCGGCAACAGCTTCGTCCACGAGACGGAGAGTCAGGTGATTTTGAACGGCAGCTACGACATCGGTTTTACCATGGATTTGGCCTGCAAGGACGCAGGTTTCGCCCTGGAATTCGGGCGCCGTTTCGGCGTGCCGTTGCGACTCGCCGGCGTGATGGAACAGATCTTCATCGAGGGCAGGGCCCGCTACGGCGGAGCCGCCTGGTCCTCGATGATCGTGAAGCTTCTGGAGGATGCGGTCGGCACTCCGCTGCGCGCGCCGGGATTTCCCCCGCGACTCGGCGAGGATGAACCGGCCGTGCACTGATTGCTTCCGGTGGGCGCCTGCAATCGGTGCATGAATTGGTCGATATTTGGCATAAGTGCGGCGCTTTTACAACGTCAGGACACTACCGATGAACGATGACGATGCTATGCTCGAAAAAAATAGCTGATCGGGAAGGGCTCCGGCTAGACGGCTAGACCGACTGTCAAATTCTCAACCGCAGGGGATGAACGCATGAATTCGACTCAAAAGTTATCTTGCGCGATCGCCGCCATCTTGGGCGGCAGTGCCAGCGGAATCTCGTACGCGACGCCCGCGGCCGATACCGCGTCCGCGACCACCGACACCGGCGGATTGCAGGAGATCGTGGTCACCGCCCAGCGCCGCAACGAAAACCTGCAGGACGTGCCGATCACCATCCAGGCCTTCTCGGGCGACACGCTGGCCAAGCTCAACGTGCAGACCTTCGATGACTTCATCAAGTATCTGCCGAACGTGACCATGCCGACCAACGGCCCCGGCCAGGGCAACATCTTCATGCGAGGATTGAGCGCCGGCGGCTTCGCGGGCACCCAGTCGAGCGGCTCGATCGGCGGCTTCCCGAATGTCGCCATCTATCTCGATGACCAATCGGGACAGCTGCCCGGCCGCAACCTCGACATCTATGCGGCGGACCTCGAACGAATCGAGATTCTCGAGGGCCCGCAGGGCACCCTGTTCGGCGCCGGCGCCCAGGCGGGCGTGGTGCGTTACATCACCAACAAGCCCAAGCTCGACGTCACCGAGGGCAGCGTCACCGCGGGCTACGGCACCACCGCGGGTGGCGCGAACAACAGCAATCTCGAGGCGGTGCTCAATCTGCCGTTGATCTCCGACACCCTCGCGGTGCGCGCGGTGATCTACAACGACACTCGCGGCGGCTACATCGACAACGTTCCCTCGACCTTTACCCGCCAACCCACCGACCTCGGCATCCACTACGGCGGCTACGCCACCGGCTGCACCGTCGGCACCCCCACCGGCGGCGCCTGTCCGAGCGGCTCCAAGGCGAACGCCTACGGCGTGCCGCCCGGCAGCGCGGTGCTGAACAACTACAACATCGCGCAGAACGACATCAATCCGGTGACCTACCAGGGCATGCGGGTCTCGGCGCTCTGGAAGATCAACGAGGACTGGAACGTTCTGCTCGCGCAAACCTACCAGGAGATGAACGATCAGGGCGTGTTTTATCAAATGCCTTACAGCTCGGACGGCACGGCCCTGCAGCCCCAGCAGGTGAGCCTGTTCAGCCCTTCCTACGACAAGGACAAGTTCGAGAACACGGCCTGGACGGTCAACGGCAAGGTCGGCGACCTTAAGCTCGTCTACACCGGCGCGTACCTGGTGCGCAACGTCGATCAGGTCCAGGACTACACCAACTACGCCCGCGGCGTGTACGCCGACTACTACCAGTGTCATGGTGCCGGCGGCGGACAGGCGGCCACCTGCTACTCTCCCCAGTCTTCCTGGCGCGAACAGGAGCGCAACACCCACCAGAGCCACGAGTTCCGGTTGAGCACTCCGGACGACTGGCGTGCGCGCGGCATCCTCGGTGCCTTCTGGGAGGACCAGGAAATTCAGGACCAGACCGACTGGTCGTACAAGACCCTGCCGGCCTGTTCGGCGGCGGCCAATGTGGGCTGCCTCACCGACATAGGCCCGGTACCCGGCTCGACGACGACCAATCCCTCGCTGCGCAACGACAATACCGCGTTCTTCGAGGACGTGCAGCGTGGCTACAAGCAGTACGCGTTCTTCGGCTCCTTCGATTATGACCTCATTCCCAAGACGCTGACCTTCACCGCCGGCACCCGCTACTACCATTTCTCCAACTTCGAGAACGGCACTGTGGTGAGCAGCTTCGGCTGCTACCAGGCCGGCCCGGCGCCCTGTACCTCGAACGCCCCGTACTCGGTGAATCTGAACGGCGAGAACCTGCGTTCGACCTATTCGGGATTCAAGAGCCGCGCGAATCTGAGCTGGCACATCACGTCCGATGCCATGCTGTACTACACCTGGTCGCAGGGCTTCCGCCCCGGCGGCTTCAATCGCGAGGGCATTGCCGGCATACCGGGCGTCGACGGCGTCAAGCAGTTCGTGACACCGCTGCAGTACGGTTCGGACTCGCTCACCAACAACGAGCTGGGATGGAAGACCGAATTCTTCAATCATCGCCTGCAATGGGACGGCGCCATCTACCAGGAGAACTGGGACAACGTGCAGTTCGGGTTCTTCGACCCGGGTCAGACCGGCAATCTCGCCTTCGGCACGAACGGGCCGAATTACCGCATTCGCGGACTCGAAACCTCGCTCACCGCGCAGCTCATGCAGGGCCTGACCGCGACCGGCGCGGCCTCCTGGAACAGCAGCGTGCAGACCAACTCGCCTTACTTGATCGCCAACAATCCGGCGCTCCTGACCAACGCGAATCCCGCGGTGGCGGCCGAGTACGGCAAGCCGAGCACGGCCATTCCGGAGCCGTACGGACCTCTCGGCAGCCCGACCGCGAACTCGCCGCCGATCCAGTTGAATCTGCGGCTGCGGTACGAGTGGATGGTCGACGATTACCACGCCTTCGTACAGGGTGGCGGCACCCACGTCGGACATTCCTTCACCCAGGCGGGCAGCAATCCGACCCTGTCGACGGGCGGCGCGGTCAACACCACGCTGCTGCGTTTCGAGGATCCGGCCTACTCGACCTTCGATGCGTCGGTGGGCTTCGCGAAGGACGCGTGGAATGTCCAGGCGTACGGTCAGAACCTCGGCGACTCGCACGCGGCGGTGTTCACCTCGACGGGGCAGTTCATCGAGGCACAGACGATCCTGCGGCCGCGAGTGCTCGGGGTCAGCTTCGGCTACAAGTTCTAGTGAGCCGTTCGGGCGGACGTTCGGCGGGTGAAGCCCCGCCCCGCCCACCCGAGAACCCGCCAGGAAACCCCACCA
>VFSW01012355.1_pt1 | contig 11933 bp, 8 predicted proteins | sample 5358111 | NCBI WGS metagenome assembly VFSW01 (sample SAMN11554181, study PRJNA540505) | mine drainage metagenome | isolation source: sediment from site ElyBrook_90M | place: USA: Ely Copper Mine, Vershire, VT | collected 2017 | reverse complement strand
AACGAACTTGATCGTTATATGGCGCCACCACCATGAAATCTTCACCGACCAGGGGCCTCGTATGGCCATGATGGTCGGTCCACTGCGTGCCGAGCATCCGCGATATCTGCTCGGCGACCAAATCGGCCTCCTCCACCGACTCCGTAGAGCGCCCGGAGTGGCGCACTTCCAGCCAACGCAGTCCGGTGCCGAACTCGGTTGTCTGGCGTGCACAGGAATCATGACTCGTGAGACGGCCCTCGTAGATCTGATTGGAGATGAATCGGCAGACATCTGGGTGCATCCGGCGGGTCTCGGAGATGAAGACGCCCTGTCGCGCTGGAATCGTCGCGTGGTCGCCAAGAATGTGCTCAAGGACACTCGAGCCCGAACCCCCCGGATGTTCAGCTTGGGCCACTTGACTCAACTGCAGAGGATCACCCAACAAGATCAGATTTCGGGCGCCATTGGCCGACGCAATCGCGTCGGCGAGCGCCAATTGACCGGCCTCATCGACGACGAGAACGTCAACCGGAAATGCCCGGATGCCGGGTCGGGACCACAGCCACGTGGTGCCAGCGATGAGGTTGAAATTGTCGTTCTCCACCGCCGCCCCACCACTCTTCAGATAGCGCACCCCTTCGAGCGATCCGGTGACCGGCTTGGCAACGCCGAAGCGCAGCGCCTTGAGTTGGTCCAGTTCGCCGCGTTCGACGAAGATCTGATGGGTTGCGCTGAGCAGGTTGTCAATCGCGTTGTGACTCATCGCCGTGATGCCAACCCGGCGACCTTCAGTAATCAGTCGATGGATGATGTGCGATCCGCTGTAGGTCTTGCCGGTCCCCGGCGGCCCCTGAATCGCCACGAAACTCCCGTCGAGGTCACCCACCCACCGCAGCGTCTCGTCGAGGTCGTCAATGAAGGTGCCGCCACGTGGACCGGAGCCTTCCTTGAATCGAGGGTGCTCACGCCCCAGAAGGGCCAATGACACGGCGCTGGGAGGATCCTGAGGCGATGGCGCGAGGACTTGCTCAGCCAAATGAACGAGCACACCGGGCTTCTCGCCCGGCGCCACGTAGTCGTCGATGGTCAACACCGACGGTATGCCGCCCGTAAGTTCATTCCTTTCGCGCCAGCGCATCGTCAATCGGCGTGCCTTGAGATCGACTTCGGGCACGTAGCAGTAGTCATGTTCGATGCCAACGCCCGTGCCGAGCATCTGTTTCTTGTCAGCGAATGAGGGATCTACAACCTGCTCGGGCCAGCTAAGGACCGCGTTCTTCACGGGCTGCCCCCGGCTTACCCCCTCCTCGAAACCCTCGAACGAGAGATTGGCGATGTAGTCGCGATCTCCATACAAGTCGGCGAAGTCTGACGCCGCCTTGGCGAATTTCGGCATCACGTTCGCCGAGCGCTCCCGGCGCCAGTAGTTCAACAGGTCGCCCAGAAGATGCTCAGGGCTGTTCTCGCCAAAGGTCTTGAGTCGTTCGACAAGATGATCCGTGTCGAGTGACGTCCCGTCTTCATCAGTCAGGGCCACTCGCCAAGGAGTCTCCGGCGGCCGCTGTGACACCAGCCAGTCACGTAGCGCCAGTGTGGCGGCGACGTCGTCCTCGTTGTACCGGGCAATGTTGTCGAGCAGCTGCTGGTCCCGCGATGTCATGTACTGCTCGTATTCGACCACCGCACCTGCGCCCTGCTCGATGCCACCTCGACGGTGAAAGCCACTCAGCCGCTCCAGATACTTGAGACCATACGACTCAGTTCCCACGCGCACCGCGTTCTTCGCCACGACGTAGAGGTCCACGAATAAACCTGTCTCGTCCAGGGTGCGAAACAGGTGCTCCGTCTCCGTTCCTCGCGTGAGCCGCTCAAGCGACGATCGCTCGGTGTGGTTGTAGTGGTACACGTGCATGCCTGGGAAGCGTTGACGTCGCTCCGAGAAGAACTGCACGAGCCGGCGAATCATGTCGGCTTGCGCACCCAGGTCGTGGGCCCACCGCGCGTCGTAGGTCCACTCCCCCTTCGACTCGCGGTAGTAGAGGCCGCTCAGGAAGAAGAGATCCGAACTTGGCGTCCAGAACGGATGGCCCTCGAAGTCGAAGAACACGTCGCCCTCGTCGGGCATGGGCATGAGGTCAAATCCGTGCCCGTACACCGGATCCTCGCTGGGGGTCACCAGTTCAAAGGCCGGAATCTCGTCCGGGCGCTCACGCGACTCCACTTGCAGGGCGGCCTGACGGGTGAGCCGCTCCAAATTCTCTGCGTGCACCGCGGGCACGTCACGACGGTTCGTAGCGAGTTCCACCACGGTGCGTACACCGGCAGTCTCGAGTTCCTTCCGCTCGCCCGGGCGAAGGTTGGCGACGTAGACGAGTGAGTCCTCAGAACGCAGGCGAGATTGGCAGGTGGCGTTGAAGTCGCAGTAGTCACAGTGATCACACGGCTCAGGACGCGTATCGAGCTCCGTCGCCTCCTGGTCGAGGAGCGCGACGAGTTGGCGACGCAGTCGGCGCCAGTAGGGCCGAAACTGCTCCACGAGCAGCGATTCCTGCAGCGAGGTCCCGAGCCACAAGTGCATCTGGCGCGGCGGCGCACCCGTCAAGGACTCGAGGGCGTCGGCGTAGAAGCAGAGCTGCAAGACGTGACCGGGCTTCCCCTCGGACCGCGTCAGCTTGGCGTCGATCGGCTCGTAGCCGCAGTAGCCCTCCTCACGGTCGTCGACCCGCACCAAGAAGTCGGCGATGCCTCGAATGCCATCGTGGGTGAAGGGCATCTGGTAAATGACGTCGTAACCCCGGTCCATGGGGTTGCCGATTCGCTCGACCCACTGGACGAAGGACTCATCGGGGTTGCGCCCGGGCACCTGATACACCGACCGGCCCTGATCCATCAGGTCCTGAAGGCAATCGCGCTCGTGGGTGGCACCCTTCTCCACCAGAAGTTCGGCAAGCGAACCCATGGGCTGAGGATCGATTCGCAACAGCCCAGCGTCAACCTGGTTCTGCAGAGTCAAGAAGTGGGCGCACTCCAACCAGGCTGTGATCTTCGAGGGAGTGATGAGGCGTTCGGGCATGCAACCTCACTGTAGATTTTCAGTCGGTATCGATGTGACACCCGCTACAGAGTGGCGTTCGGGTGTGACACGCCACTCTCGCACACGTGACCATGCCAATCGGCCGAAGGCACGTCGTGCCGCCGTCACGCCGTTACGCCGTACCGATCATCACGACCTGCCCCGTCCGCGATCGAAGGCGGTCGCCGACGGCGGCGCCGACTCATGTCGATTACTGAGTCCCAACTACAACCGGGCTTGGAGGGTCTCGAGAGTTGCCGCCAGGCGATCAGCCTGAACGTGGGCGGCGAGCGGTCCTGATGCCCCGGGTGATCGACGGCGACTGAGCGCCACACCGGGTTCGAAGAGATCCGAGAACCGAGCGAATTGAGGGTCGTGTGCAACAACCTGGTGGAAGTCCCCGCCGCTCGACACGGACTGACCCACGAGTTTGCCCACCAACTCGTGCGCCTGACGAAATGGCATGCCCTCTTCGACCAGTTTCTCGGCGATGTCAATGGCCACGAGGTAGGGATCGTCAGCCGCGGCCTGAGCGACCGTCGCATTAAAGGTAAGCGAGCGATAGGCACCGGACATGGCGGCCAGCACCAGGCTGACGTGCCGGACGGAGTCGAACAGTGGTTCCTTGTCCTCTTGCAGGTCCCGGTTGTACGCCAGGGGCAAACCTTTCAGCATCACGAGCACCGCGGTGAGATTTCCCACCAGGCGTCCGGTCTTGCCCCTCGCCAGTTCGGCCACGTCACTGTTCTTCTTCTGTGGCAGCATCGACGAGCCCGTCGTGAAGTCATCGCCAAGTCGAGCGAAGTTGAACTCGGCACTCGTCCAGAGCACCAGTTCCTCGCCCATTCGCGAAAGGTGCACCCCGAGCAGCGCAATGTCGAACAGTGTCTCGGCAACGAAGTCGCGGTCGCTCACGGCGTCCATCGAGTTGGAGAAGGCTGCACCGAATCCGAGCGCCGCCGCCGTGGCGTCGGGATTGATCGGTAGCGATGTCCCCGCGAGGGCCCCCGCCCCGAGTGGCGACACGTCCATCCGCGCGCGAGCGTCGAGCAGACGGTCCACGTCACGCAGCACCGACCAGGCATGGGCATTGAGGTGGTGACTCAGGAGCACCGGTTGGGCGCGCTGGAGGTGGGTATATCCGGGGAGATAGGCGTCGGCGTTAGCGGCGCCCACCTCCTCGAGCGCTTTCACCAGGTCGAGTGCCAATCGGGCTATTTGGGTCACGGCGTCACGGGTGAACAGGCGCAGCGTGGTGGCGACCTGGTCATTGCGGCTGCGCGAGGTGTGCAGCTTCGCCCCCACGTCACCTGCCAGTTCGGTCACCCGGCGCTCGATGGCCATGTGGACGTCCTCGTCGCTCGCCGCGCGGACGAACTCGCCGCGCTCGAACTCGCCCTTGACTTGGTCGAGGGTGGACACCAGCAACTCGCCTTCGCCCGCCTCAAGCAGTCCGGCCCGGATCAGCCCACCGACGTGAGCCTTCGATCCTTCAATGTCGTGCGCGTAGAGGAGCCGGTCAAAGGAGAAACTCTCCGACAAGTCCCACAGCGTGGCATCCATGGACGAGGTGAAGCGTCCACCCCAGAGTGTCATGAGGGGCGTGGCGTGGCGTTCTTCGCACCCTGGCGGGCCGCCCACGTCTTCACGCCGAGGCCGTAGATCTTGACGTAACCCTCAGAGTCAGCGTGCTGGAAGGTGTCCTCCGCGTCATAGGTGGCGAGACCGTAGTCGTAGAGGGCCTTGGGGCTCCGACGCCCAACGATCCTCATCAGTCCCGGCGCTTCGAACCGCAGACGCACGTCGCCGGTCAGATGACGCTGGGTATCGGCGATGAATGCGTCGAGCGCCTCCTTCAGCGGCGAGAACCACATGCCGTCGTAGACAAGCTCCGCCCAGCGAGTCTCGAGACGCGCCTTCTCGTGGTGGACGTCACGCTCGAGGACCATGTCCTCGAGGTCCGCGTGAGCGGCGATCAGGGCCAGCGCCGCCGGGCACTCATAGACCTCGCGACTCTTGATGCCGACGCGACGATTCTCCACCATGTCGATTCGACCGAAACCGGTCGCACCGGCACGAGCGTTCAATTCACCGATCAGATCGGCCAATGGCAGGCCCACGCCGTCGATTGCGATGGGCAGCCCTTCGCGGAAGCTCACCGTGAGTTCGACGGGCTCCAGATTGGTCACCCGGGTCAACGTGTAGGGCTCTTCCGGAGGCTCCGCCCAGGGATCTTCCATGGCGCCGCACTCGATCGCCCGGCCCCAGAGATTCTCGTCAATGGAGTAGATCTTCTCCTTCGTGGCCTTGATCGGGATGTCCCACTTGGCCGCGTAGTCGACCGAGTCGGCTCGAGTCATTCCCCAGTTGCGCGCGGGGGCCAGGACCTCTAGGTCCGGCGCCAAGGCGTGGGTACCCACCTCGAAGCGGACCTGGTCATTGCCCTTGCCGGTGCAACCGTGCGCAACCGCCTGCGCGTTGAACTTGCGTGCCTGGTCCACCAGGTGTCGCACAATGACCGGACGCGACAATGCCGAGACGAGGGGGTACTTGCCCTCGTATCGGGCGTTCGCGTAAATGGCACTCGCACAGAAGTCCTCAGCCATCTCGTGACGCGCGTCGACGACAACGCAGTCGATTGCGCCAGCGGCCAGGGCGCGCGCTCGGATGTCTTCAAAGTTCTCCGCACTGTCGGTGTCCTGGCCTACGTTCACCAACACACAGACGACTTCGACGCCCCACTCCTCCATCATCCAGCGCACGGCGACCGACGTGTCGAGTCCTCCGCTGTAGGCGAGCACCACCCGCTTAGCCATGATTACCTTCCCTTCAACTTCGTCGACTTTGATTCAGCGATTCCGGCCAGAGCCCGGAAGTCACTCGCCAGCGACGCGCCACTGCGTGGCTCGCTGGCGATTACTAAAATTGTGTCATCTCCCGCGACACTGCCGAGCACGCCGTCGAGCGCACTACGGTCGAGGGCCGACGCGACCACGTGTGCGCACCCGGGTGGCGTGCGCACGACCACCATGTTGCCCGAATTCTCAACCGACACGACCCATTCGCCCATCATGCGGCGAAGGTGATCTAGCGGGGCCGGAGCGATTCTCGACTCGGACGCCATGACGATCCGACGGGCACCGTGCTCGTCTCGGACCTTGATGGTCCCCAGTTCTTGAAGATCGCGAGTCACCGTCGCCTGGGTGGCGGAGATCCCTTCGGCCTGGAGACGAGCAACGATCTGCGCCGCGGTCGAGATGACTTCTCGTTCGATCAGTTCACCGATGCGGTGCTGACGCTGAGTCTTGGTCATGCTTTCTCCTTCTTGATCCAGCGCAGTACGCCGAGCATCGCCGAACGACGGTGATACACCTGGCGCCACACCATCGATTGGGGTCCGTCCAGCACCTCACTGGTGATCTCGTCACCACGATGTGCGGGTAGACAGTGCAACAGGACTGCGTCCTTCTTCGCCATGCCCATCAACTTCTCGTCGACCCGGAATGCGTCGAGGTCGCGGCGGCGGCGGCTGGTCTCGTCCTCGAAACCCATGGAGACCCAGGCGTCGGTGTAGACGACGTCAGCGCCGTTGACCGCGTCCTCAGCGCTGTCGGTCAGTCGCAGCACGCCCCCGCCTTCGACACTGCCGGCGTCTTCAACTCCACCGCTCACCAGTTGGTACCCCTCGGGCGCACCCACGGTCACGTTGACTCCGAGCCGCAACAGCGCGACGGCCAGCGAGCGGGTCACGTTGGTCGCATCGCCCACGTAACTGACCTGGAGCCCCACCAGACCATTCACGTCCCCGTCGGCGAAGTGGTCGGCGATCGTCAGCACATCGGCGACCGCCTGTGTCGGGTGGGCCAGGTTGCTCAACAGGTTGATGAGCGACATGCGCCCCGCGGTCGCCAGTCGCATGCGTTCGAACACTCCGTGGTTGCGTACCCGCAGTGCGGCCACCGAATACATCTGGGCCAACGTGCGACTCACGTCCTCGGCCGACTCGCGAGAGTCGAGTCCGATCTCCTCGTCACTGAAGAAGGTCACGTAGCCACCGAGTTCGTGGACCGCGCTCGAGCTCGAGGCCCGGGTCCGAAGACTCGGGCGCTCGAACACGAGGGCGACACCTTGACCCTTCATGAACTCATCATTGAACGGCGAACGCGCGAGGCGGTAGACGGACTCGAGGTCCGCGTCACTCAACTGGTCGATGGTGATGAAATGGCGGGTCATCGGATTACCTCCGTGGTCGGGATAGAACTCGCGAGCGCCTCGCGCAGGGCGTGCGGCCGTGTGCCATTGGCCATCACGATGCGGGTCGCCCCCCCGTCGAGGGCGTCGAGGGCGGCGATCATCTTTGGTCGCATGCCGTCTCGAGCGGCACCCGACTTCACGAGTTCGCGAACCTCGTCACTCGAGACAGTCGAGAGGGCGCTCGACGCGTCGTCGGGATCAGCTCGCAACTGGTCGATATCACTCAGCAGGACCAAGGCCGAGGCGCCGATGGCCCCCGCCACCGCGCCAGCGGCCGTGTCGGCGTTGCAGTTGAGCAAGCGGCCCTCGTCGTCGACCGCCACCGGGCTGAGTACCGGCGTCAACCCGATACCCCAGAGAGACTCGAGAAGCCCGGCTCGCACGATCGGTGATCCGCCGGCGCGCATCCATGGATCGCCAAGCGACACTGCGCGAAGCACGGACTGGTCGGCGCCAGACAGTCCGATGCAGTCCAGTCCCGACTGGTTCAGCGCAGCCACGATACGAAGGTTGACCTCACCGAGGGCCATCGCGACGTAGCCCATGGTGACCTCATCGGTGATGCGAAGGCCCTCATGAAATCGGCCGTCCACACCCGCCGTCGCGAGCAGCGCGGCGATCTGTGGACCGCCGCCGTGGACCACGGCCACGTTCGTGCCCGAAGTGCGCAGTTGCAACACATCGCTCGCGAGGTCCGCCAGGACTGGCGACGTTGGCTCGAGCGAATCGAGCGTGTGTCCACCGAGTTTCACCACGACCGCGTTCACGGGGTGACCCCAGTCAGTGGCAGCCCGAGCGATTCGTCACGCCCCGTGGCGACATTCCAGGCTTGAATCGCCTGGCCGGCGGCCCCCTTCAACAGATTGTCGAGCGAACTCATGGCGAGCAGCCATCCGGTGCGGGGATCGACCCGTGCACTCACGAAGCAGAGGTTGCTGCCCACCGGATCCTTCAAGGTCGGAGGCTCGTCTACCACGACCACGAAGGGATCGTGCGCGTAGGTCTCGCGCAACACCGCCAGGACGCGATCGGTCGTGAGACCGGGCTCTGCAACGCGCGCGTAAGCGCTCACCAACATGCCCCGACTCACTGGCACGAGGTGCGGAGTGAAGAGAAGTTGTGCGCCGATCTCCTGTTCGATCTCTGGCGTGTGCCGGTGGCGCAGGAGGCCGTACGCCTCGGCGTTACCGGCTAAGCGTGAGAAGTGCAGACGGTCCGACGTGGCCCGTCCGGCGCCCGATGAGCCGCTGAGCGCGTTGACCACGATGCCGGTGTCCTCGACCACACCGCGATCGAGGAATGGACCGAGAGCCAGCGACGTGGCGGTCGGGTAGCAGCCCGGCACCGCGATCAGACGAGCACCCGACAATTCGTCGCGATGGCGCTCGACCAGGCCGTAGACCGACGAGGCCAGCAGGTCTGGACGGGTGTGGGCATCGCCGTACCACGTGACGTAGTCCCCCGCATCCTTCAATCGGAAGTCCGCACCCAGATCGACTACCTGGACACCCCGCTCGAGCAGATCGGGGACGAAGCGCTGACTCTGACCATGGGGCAGCGCGAGAAACGCCACGTCGAGATCCTCGTCCAGGACGCTCTGGGTCGGTGTGAAGACCAGATCGGGATAGGCCGCCGCTAACGCCGGCACGTGAGCGGCAACACGTCTGCCCGCGTTGGTCTCTCCCGTCGCCACGACAACATCCAGGTCGGGATGGGTGGCCGCCAGACGCAGGACCTCGGCGCCGGCGTATCCCGTGGCTCCAACGATTCCGATTCGCATAGTGCCATTTTATGCATACAGACCGACAATTATGCAAGTACGTTCTCCCAGTCCGACTAGGCTCTCTGCCATGTCTCGACGCGGCTGGGTCCTCTTTCTGGCCATGGCGGTCATTTGGGGCATCCCCTATCTGCTGATTCGCGTCGCGGTGCGCCAGCTCGATCCGGGCGTCTTGGTCTTCTCGCGCACTGCGCCGGTGGCGTTTCTGTTGCTTCCCCTCGTCATCGCCCGGGGCCAGATGCCCGCGCTCCTGCGCAATATGAAGTGGATAGCGGCCTTCGCCATCATCGAGTTCGGTGTGCCGTGGTTCTTCATGGCCACCGCCGAGCGACACATCACGAGCTCACTCACTAGCCTCCTCATCTGCTGTGTCCCACTCTTCGCGGTCGTCGCCCACCGCCTCATGGGTCGGCACGAGCGAATCTCTCGTCGGCGCTATGTCGGACTGACCGTGGGTGCACTCGGAGTACTCATGTTGGTCGGCCTGGATCTGAGTGGTGGTTCGCTCACCTGGATTGGCATGATGCTGATCGTCTGCCTGGGTTACACCATTGGGCCGATGATCCTGGCCAGCCGGCTCGACCACGTGCCGGGCGTCGCGGTCGTCGCGGGTGCCACCTCGGTCGTGGCCCTTGGCTGGACTCCCTGGACCATCATGCACTGGCCCGCGCACGTGTCCGGCGAGACGATCAACTCGGTGCTGGTGCTCTCCATCGTGTGCACGGCGGGCGCCTTCCTCATCTTCTTCCAGCTCGTCAAAGAGGTCGGGTCGACCAGATCGGTGGTCGTCACCTACGTCAACACCGGCATCGCCGTCGTGCTCGGAGTCATTGGACTGAACGAGCCGCTCACCATTGGCATTGCCATCGGCTTTCCCCTCGTCCTCATCGGGTCGATCTACGCCACGAGTGGCGTGACCCCCGACGACGTCGTCTACGCCGAGAATTCCGCAGCGACCTGAACCACCCCGTCCACGACCAGCCACATGGCGTGGTCCGTGTGTAGCAACGTCACCTCACTCCCCTGTTCGAGTGAGCCGTGGTGGGTGACTTCGACGTACGTGGCCCGTCCGGCCGTGACCTCGGTCACGGCTTGCCAGACCGCGGCGTTGTTCACGTGACCAATCACGTCAAGGTCCGCGCGACGCAGCGGCCAGGGACGACTTTCGGCATCCGGCGCGACCACGGGTGTACGCACGCGACCCGAAACCTTGCGACCTCGAATTGCCTCGCCGTACACCTCGAAGAAGGTCGGACTGATGCGCACCGGGTGACCACTGGGATCGATGGGCACCCAGATGGCGCTGGCCTCGAGCAGGAGTTCACCATCGATCTCGAAGTTGGTGCGTCGTTCGGCCCACGCGGCGCCGACACCGCCGCACCAGGTCGTGATGTTCATCAGTTCTTTGTACTGGGGCCATCGACCGCCCGCAGCCAGTCGCACGGCGGTTCGACGCACCACCCAGATGTCGTTCGAATTCAACTCGGTTTCATCCCAGTCATCGGTCGCCACATCCTGCAGCAACCGCGCTACGCCGTCGAGTCGGAGCGATCCATCGGTACCAACGTCACCCAGACGCACTTTGTACCGCTCGCTGAATCGGCGACCGTGTTCGGGGAGGGCTACAAACTCGATCATCCCAGAAAACTATCGCAGCGCAACTGCAGCGCCCTCAGCGCAATTCGGCATCGAGCGAACGGGCAATCTCAATCAACCGTTCGCGGACCGTCGAGACCTCCCCCTCGCCCAGAGTGCGATCGGGCGAACTGAAACGGATGTTGTAGGCGAGACTTCGCGTACCCGGCGCCAGACCCGCGCCTCGGTACACATCGAAGAGCTCGACTGACTCCACGAGCTCCGAGGACTCGGCCAGGGCGTGGGCCAAGTCTTGAGCGTGGATTCGGTCCGGCGTCACAAAAGCGAGGTCGATGATGGCGCTCGGGTAGCGACTTGGCACCGTGGCGAGCGGACTGCGGCGAGTCGCCTTGCCGGCATCCGCGATCGCGTCCAGATCGAGATCGATCACTCCGAGGCGACGACCAGCCTTCGAGGTCGTGAGCGTCGATACCAGTTCGCTGTCGACTTCACCCACGTAACCGAGCGTCGCGCCCGACGAACGGTCGACCAGATGCGCGCTCCGGGTTGGGTGAAAGCCGGCGGGCGCGTGGGCCACCGAACGAACAACGACATCTTCGAGTCCCAACCGGCCCGCGAGCGTCGCCCATAGGGCCACAGCAGTCGTCGCGTCGTCGTCGACCCGACCAAGCACCACGGTGAGTCGCTCGTTCTCCACCGGCAACGCCAAGGTCACCGAACCACCGAAACCACCCTTGGTGGCCCGCGGTGTTTCGACGGCGTCCGGGTGCGTGAACACCATGCCGACTTCGCTCAGGACGACGTCACCGGTGCCGCGCTCGAAGTTCTTGCCCCAGACGCGCACCAGTCCGGTCAGCATAGTGGTGCGCAACACCGACTCCTCGGAGGCGAGGGGGTTGGTGATACGCACCCGGGCCACGCCCGGGTGCAAGAGATCGAAGTCCACGTCGCTGCCGAGCGTCGGGGTCCACGCTTCGAATGCACCAAGGTCGACCACCACGTCGCGCACCCGACGGCGCAACTGCTGACGCTCGGTCAGTTCACCGGGCTGCGGCCAGGTCGGCGTGCGTCGAGGCAGCCGTCGGTAGCTGTACAGCCGGGCGATCTCCTCGATCACGTCGGCGCGTCCGGCGCGTCCGGCGCGTACGTCGAGCCGAGCGGTGGACGGGGTGACGCGCAGATCATCCCCGAGCACTTCGACCGTGAAATTGAGACCTCGCAAGATCTCGATGACGTCGCTGGTCTCGA
>VFSW01012354.1_pt1 | contig 11934 bp, 9 predicted proteins | sample 5358111 | NCBI WGS metagenome assembly VFSW01 (sample SAMN11554181, study PRJNA540505) | mine drainage metagenome | isolation source: sediment from site ElyBrook_90M | place: USA: Ely Copper Mine, Vershire, VT | collected 2017 | reverse complement strand
ATCAAGCGAGACAGGGAACTGGTCTGGTCTTTTTTTAAGGCTCCAAGTGTGTCCTATGCCATTTACTAGGCAGTGCATTCGTTATAGATGACAGACGCGCTTTTTTTTGACAATCAACAGTGCAACCATGTCGTCGAGCGCAATGCGCCGTGGGCACTCTTACACGCGTTCGAAGGGCATCCAAAAGACACTGTGTTCTCGCTAAACCTACCTGGCCCTTACCCTATATTTCGGCTGCTGTTCCCCACCCACATGATTCGCGCCGGTGATTTGGCCCGGGTCATGGAGGACGTAGCCGTTCGGGGAACTGGAGAACACGAAGCCTGATTTTCGAGAACCGGGACATCCGCTCCATGGCCACTATGCCTTCCCTCTCTTGACTGCGGCAACAACGTGCTCGCTGCGATTATCCGCGCCGCAATAAAACCGCGTAATTGCCCGATCTGATCCAGGAGGCACATGGCCTCTGGTTAGAATGCGAAGCAGTCACAACCGCTGCCCCAAAACCCAATGCATTGATTGCGGGCGCTTTCGGCAGTGGCAATAAGCTGATGCCAGGCATGGGTGCAACCTTGGTGTCGGCATTCGGCGGTGTGGCGATGCTGCTGAGTAGGCACACCAGCACGCGCGGCCTTCCCTATATCCAGAGGCGCACCATACCCGCCGAAGACCTTTACCGGAGACCATTCCGGCAACACGGGAAGAGAGGGTGGCGCGTGCGGAGCAAATTCGGCCGTCGCATGAACGACCTTCCCGCCAACAACAGTTAAAACAGACTCGATGCCTTTGATTTGCTCCTCAGGCACTGAATAGTAATCGTCGGTAAGCGCAACCAAATCAGCCAACTGACCAGCGCCCAACTTGCCCTTTTTCCCATTCTCACTAGAAAACCAACTGCTCCCTTGGGTGTACAGTCGGAGCGCCTCCTCACGGCTCAGACAATTTGCGCCTGGATACATGGGCACGCCGCCCACCGTTTTGCCAGTGACCATCCAATAGAGCGATACCCACGGATTGTAGCTCGCCACACGAGTCGCGTCCGTGCCCGCCCCCACCGGAATGCCAAGATCCAACATTTTCCGGACTGGTGGAGTGCGCTCGGCGGCTTTCTTCCCGTAGCGATCCATGAAGTATTCGCCCTGGTAAGCCATCCGATGTTGAATCGCGATGCCGCCGCCCAGGGCTTTGATGCGCTCCAAATTCCGGTCAGTAACAGTTTCGCAATGGTCAAAGAACCAATTCAAACCTTTGAACGGAAATTCGCGATTTACTTCCTCGAACACATTAAGAAAGCGCGTGATGCTTTCATCATAGGTGGCATGAAGTCGGAACGGCCATTTGTTAGCCGCCAGCAGAGTGACGACTTGCTTTAATTCACCCTCGAGTGAGGCCGGAAGATCCGGACGCGGCTCGAGAAAGTCCTCAAAATCTGCCGCGGAAAAGACCAGCATCTCGCCAGCGCCGTTGCAACGGAAATAGTCGTCGCCTTTGCCCGGGCCGGTCATCTTGATCCAGCGCGCAAACTCTTCCTTCTCCTGCTTGGGTTTTTGGGTGAACAGATTGTAGGCAATGCGAATCGTCAACTCGCCGCGCTTGTGGAGTTCCTCGATGGCAGCGTAATCTTCGGGGTAATTTTGAAATCCACCGCCGGCGTCAATAATGCTGGTCAAGCCAAGGCGATTCAGTTCCCGCATGAAATGTCGCGTGGAATTCATTTGATATTCCGGCGGCAGCTTCGGTCCCTTGGCCAAGGTGGCATACAGGATGGTCGCGTTCGGACGCGCGATGAGCAGACCCGTTGGATTGCCTTGGCCGTCGCGTTGAATCTCACCACCAGGCGGATTCGGGGTGTCTTTGGTATAACCGCAGGCGCGGAGAGCAGCTTTGTTCAGTAGCGCGCGGCAATACAGGTGCAGGATGAAGACTGGGGTCTCAGGAGCGGCCGCGTTAATTTCGTCCAACGTCGGCATCCTGCGTTCAGCGAATTGAAACTCCGTCCAGCCTCCGACTACGCGAACCCATTGACCGGGCGGCGTCCGCTGTGCTTGTTCGCGGAGCATTCGCAGCGCATCGGCCAGCGAAGGAACGCCATCCCAACGCAACTCCATGTTGTAATTCAGCCCCCCGCGAATGACGTGCAGATGCGAATCGTTCAAACCGGGAATCACCCGGCGCCCCTGCAAATCAATCACTTTCGTCTCCGGTCCTCGCTGGTATTCCTCCGCGTCGTCCACGCCGATGATGCGCCCGTCCTTTATGGCCAGATTGTTTGCTTCGGGATATTTCGGATCAAGCGTAGTAATACGTCCGTTGTGAAGGATCAGATCGGCAACTATTGATGTATCCATAGGTAAAAACTTTCTTATTTGCTTTGCAACCAGCCGTGCAGGGCCCTGGTGATGAGCGGCATGACCACCCAGGTCAAAAGCGCCACCACAAAGGCGTTAAAGACTATGTTGTTTAAGATGAAATTCCAATTTTGGATCACGCGGCCGAGTGTCAAGCTTAAGAACATGATCACGGGAACGACACCCAAGTAAGTCGCGATGGCCATTTTCCATTGCGGCAATGGTCGCAGCGGCTGACCCGGCAACGTGAGCCAACTTTCCAGTCCAGAAAGTTCCTCGGCCCGTCCGCTCCCCTCCGTCAATTCCAGCGCGAATTGATTCCACTCCAAATACTCAGAAGATGTGCGAAAAACCTCAAGCGCGTCGCGGCTGGCAAACCCGCGGATGATGCCATATTCGCGGGATTCGCTGCCCGGCGCAGGACGGATGACATGAACGCCAATCTGGCCTGGCAACGCGAGAGAACGTTGCACAAAATCGGGCAACGCCTTCTCGAATGCCGCTTCGCAGCCGGGCTTGACCGTGCGAATGATGGCAACATGGATGGGTTCGTTCATCGAGGTTAAAATAGAAAATCAATGGTGGTGGAGACATAGTCCACATCGTGGCCGCCCGCTTCGTGAATATAGCTTCCAGTCAAAAAGTGGACGTAAGATGCTTCAAGGCTGATATGCCGCTGAATCTGCCACGTCAGATTCACATCAAACGCGGCGCCGACATAGCTCGAAGCCGTTTTCAGAGCGGGAACAGCAACGAACCCAGGCACGGAGTAAACGGCGTCGTTCCGGGAGTAGCGCCAAAACCAATCCGCGCCACCGTCCACCGACACGGTTCGCGACGGCTTTATACCGAAGTTCGGATGGACACCGATGAGGTTTTCCGGGCGAATCAGGCTGGCGTCGTTGAAGTAACCGGATTTGAAATAGAGCGCATCGAAAGTTCCCATTTGCCCATCGCTCGGATTGTGGTCGCCGCTGACGACGCCCGATTTTAGACCGAGCCTTGGCTGCCACATCGCGTCCCAAGTGTAACCAGAATCCAGCGCGGCCGTCCACGCAAGGATCGAATCGTTTCCGAAGCTGCCCACCTGCAGGACTTGCTCGCCGTCCCAATCCCAGCCATGCCGGCGGCCGAATTCGCGCGCGCCCAGCGAATGCCGGTGTTCGTCGCCGGTTCCAGACGCGTAAGCGCCGTTTTCCCGGTGGATGCCAAAGTAATACAGGTCCAGTCCAAGCGTATGCGGCGTGTCGAACCAGTGCGTGGCGTAAAGCCCCCAAAAAGTGGAGTGATGATCTTCGCCATCAATTCCTCCCGAATCGATCGCGGGCTGCGTGAGAAAAGCAGTGATTTCCCAAAGCGGGCGCGTGTAAATGGCCTCAAAACCGTCGAAGCGAAAGAGGATGTTCACCGCGGCCCGCGTCGCCATTAGGCGCCCCGCGCCGAAGCTCATGCCGAAGCGGCCGGCGCGCAGAGTGAGTTGCTCATCGTCTGTCAAATATGGAATGACCTCAACGAAGGCGAATTGCAAATCAATGGGATCCTGCTGGACGGGCGGCGCAGGCGGCGATTCGCCCTCCATCAGGCCAGAAACGCCGTCCACAAAAAAGCGCGCGCGCTGGCCGAGATGCACATCGGTGAGCAGCGCGACGCGCTGGAGCAAATAGGAATCCGAACCCATGCCGCCAATCCCGAAATTGAGATCGTAATTTCCCTCAAACCGTTCGCGCAACTCGCCGCCGAACGTCAGATACCAAGACGGGTCATCGGTTCGCAGTGGGATATACTTGATCGGGTCAAACCAATCATTTCGGTCCTGCGGGTTGGCCAGAGCGGAATAATTTTCGTCGAAACGCAACATCTGGTAGGCAGAGGGGGGGGTTGGAATTTCCCCGGTGCTAGTTATGTCACCAGCCAGAACCCCTCCTGGCAATAAGACTGACAATCCGGTGAGAATGGCATGTCGCATCGCTCACTTGTTGGTTGCGGCGTAAGGAGTGGCATCGCGCTGGCGCAATTGGCCGGTAATGGAATCAATGCCCTCGCCGACTTGTTTCACCGCACTGTCAAAGAAGCTCGGCCCGGCTTCGATTACGACATCCTCGATATTGAACTTGGGTGCCAGGCCCTGTGCCTGCAGGCGCTGTTCGGTGTCATAGGCGGATAGCAGTTCCTCCACAAAAGCGCGGTCTCCCTGGCCCACTTCGATGACGGTATTGCCTTCGTCCCGAATGACCGGCGCCCAAGCGACATGGCTGGCTTTGAGCCGGACTGCCTCACGCGCGGCGACGCGGCCGACGACTTTTAAGGAATTGAGAGACAAATCCTTTTCGTCACCCAGTCCGATCACCATAAATCGCTTTGCCGGAATGGTTCCGCTGGGAGGTGTGAAAAGGAAGGTCTCACCGAGTTCCCCAACAAACTCCCCCCGATTGCGCAACGCGGATAGAATACCGCCGAGATGCGCGTCCGTTTCCTTGGCCGCACCTTGGTAAGTGTCGCCAGAGGATTTGTGTTTGACGAGACAAATGATTTGTAGCTCCGCGGGTTGGGTGTAAGGACCAATCATCTTGATGGATACTTTGATTCCCAACGGTTTCGTCTCAAAAACATTCTCCTTGGCTTCTGTCGGATCGCCCGCCCGCGCCGTCGCCGGAAGCCACGCCAGCATGAGGCCCAACATTAAGGCTCTAGTTTTCATAATTGGTCGAGTTTTTTCCGAACCTCAGTGTGCTTTCTTTGGCACAATCTGGGGCTTTTGGGCAGACTGCGGGGCATGGTGAACCATCGTGTAAGCGTATTCGATGCCAATGCCGTAAGCACCGGCCTGTTGTTTGAGCAATCCCATGAGGGCGTTGTAATGCTCCTTGTTTTTCCAATCGCGCTGCCATTCGAGCAGGGCGCCGATGGTCGTCAACCGCACTGCGCCGGCTTGAACCATGCGCGAAAGCGCGGCTTCCTGGGCCGCCGGCGAAGTCGCGCCGCAGCAATCTTCGACGACATAAATGTTATAACCGGCGCCAAGCATTTCGATAGTCGGCCAGGTGATGCAAACCTCGGTCCAGAGGCCTGTCATGATGATGTTTTTGCGCCCGGTGGCCTCGATGGCTTTGCGAAACCCAGGGTCGTCCCAGGAATTCATCGAGCTGCGCTCGACGATCGGTTGGCCGGGAAAAACATCGAGCAACTGCGGCCAAATGTAACCGCTGAACGACTCAGTCTCGACGGCCGTGAGCACCGCGGGCACGTTGTATTCTTTCGCAACTTTGGCCAGCAGCGTGGTGTTGTTGATCAATGTCGCACGATCGGCATTTGCCACGCCGAAGAGCATCTGCGGTTGCTGGTCAATAAACACGATGGCGGAGTCTGCCGGTGTGTAGAGTTTCTGGTACTGATTCATCTTATTTTTATCCTTTCTGTGGGTTTGTTGTTATTAGTTGATGCCGAACAAAATTCCTGCCTCAACCGTAGCAGATCGCACGTTCTTGAAAATTGAACATTGGAAGGAAGACGCATTCCTACTAAAGAAGGAACGAAACCCGGATCAACGAAAGTCCTCTACCCGGCTCTAATGCGGTGTCAACTGTAATTATGAAAACTTTTCCCTGAATCCCTGACAATTGCCGGTGGAATTCTCAAGAATGGAGCAGGCCCCTGCGGTTAGCGACAGCGATTGCCTCGGTGCGGCTTAGAACATTGAGTTTTTTGAAAAGGGATTGCACATGGCTTTTGACGGTGACCTCGGTGATGGAAAGCGCCACGCCAATAAGCTTGTTGGGTTTGCCCTCCGCCAGCAGCCGCAACACCTCCAGTTCGCGGGGAGACAGCTCATCTCCAGGCAACCTTTCGGCGAGTTTGGCGGCAATCGCGGGTGGAACGAATGTTCTGCCGGCGTGAACTTCACGGATGCACTGAAATAATTCCTCACGCCTCACGTCTTTGAGCAGGTATGATTTTGCCCCGGCCCTCAATCCCCGATAAATGTCCTCATCCCCGTCAAAAGTCGTGAGGACGATGATTCGGGCGCCTGGATCAACAGCGCGGATTTCATAGATGGCATTCACGCCATCGACTCCAGGCATCCGCAAGTCCATCAGGGTTACGTCCGGGCGTTGTTTTTTCCACACCTCAACCGCCTGCCGCCCGTCTCCAACTTCGCCCACGACATCCATGTCGATTTCCTGTCTTATGATAGCGGCCAAACCGTCGCGAAGCACATTGTGATCGTCGGCAATTAAAATCCGAATTGCGTTGGATGGCCTTTTGCTTCCCGACTTGGAAGCAGGCGCGGTGTCACAATTTTTCTTAGAGTTATTCATGTCCGTTCTCCGGTTCCGACGTTATGGGATTTTTCATGGCGACAAGGATTTCAGTGCCAATGCCGCGTTTTGAGCGAACAACGAACCGCCCGCCGATTTGGTCGGCGCGTTCCTTCATACCAATCAATCCAAATCCTTCGTGCTCCTTCTGTGGATCAAATCCAAGACCGTCGTCCACCAGTTGCAGCCCGACTTCATCCGCGCGCAGGTCCAATGTAACTCGGAAGTTTCGGGCTTGAGCGTGTTTAATCGTGTTGGTGAGCGATTCCTGCGTGATGCGCAACAAACCCTCCTCCCAATGAGGTGGAATGGCCCGTTGTTCTCCTTCGATGCGAAGTTCCGCGTTCAAATCGATGCCGTTCGACATTCGTTTAAGGAGGTCTTCCAAAGCCATATACAATGTTCCGTCCTTGAGCGAGCGGGGTCGCAATGCACGCACCGACCTGCGCGCTTCGCCAAGGCTTGATCTCGCCAGATCTCCCGCCCGCTCAATGTGCGTGGCAGCATCGCTGCAATCTCCTCGCGCCGCCGCGCCTTTGGCCGCCTCCAGTTGCATGATGACGCCCGTAAAACCTTGGGCGAGCGTGTCGTGAATATCGCGCGCCATGCGGTTGCGTTCCGCAATGACCGCGGATTGGCGGCTTTGCTGCGAGAGGCGCATCAATTGAATCGCGAGCATGGCTTGATGGGAGAGAGCACGCGTCAATTCGATTGCCTCCCGGCGGAACGCGCACCTTTGCTTGAAATGAATGCTAATCAATCCAGTGACGTTGCCGGCCACAAACAATGGAACGTAGAGAGTCGTGCTAATTCCCGCAGCGGAAAGACGCTTGATCATCGCCGAAAGCCGGGACTGAGAACCCGTGTCGGCCTGCCAGTCGTGCCAGTGATTGTCCCGACCGTTTTCGATGCGCACTTGAGGTGGGTCCACATCCAATTTGCCTACGACACAGAATCGGCCATTCTGAAAGAACTGAGACCAGACAGGATGCTCACGCTCCCACAGGGATGCCTTCGGTAAGGTCTCGGATTCCTCTGTGGCGACGTGAAGCTGGGCGTTCTCATAATTCGCCACGAAGGCGGTGCTGCCGCTGGTTTTGTTCATTTCCCACACACCAATGCTGTGCGCGCTCAATTGTTTCGCAATGGTGCATAGCACATGTTCCACGAATTTTTCCGGTTCTGACTCCTTGGAAAGCGCATCGAGTGTTTTCTTAAGGGCGTCCAGTTGGCCGAGCGCAAGGTGGTCCGAAGCGCGCAATGCTTCGGCCGCTGCTTTGCGTTCCGTGACGTCCATCACCGTTCCCATCAGCCGCACCACTTCTCCCCTCGCATCTCTAACCGGTTGAGAAATGGTTTCGATGCTTTTTCTGACGCCATCCGGCAGAATGAAAATGTATTCGAGCGGTCTGGGCTCGCCAGTCTCAAAACTCTCGCGCAAACCACGGTCAACCGCTTCGCGATCCTCCGGGCGCACCCGTGCCCTGAATTCGCTGTAATGCGGCGAAGGTGGCGGGTCGGGGAATCCGAAGATACGGCAGGTCTCGAGCGACCAATCCGTATTGCCGGTTTTGTAATCCAGAATCCAGCTCCCGGTTTTGGTGAGCCGCTGGCCTTCGGCGAGGTTTTTTTCACTCTGGCGCAATCGGTTTTCCAGACGTTTCTGCTGTGTTATGTCCATCACCGCGCCAACAAATTCAAGCGCACCCGATTCAGATCTAGCCGCTTTGGCCACCACATGAAGATGTTTGACCATTCCATCGGGCATTAGAAGTCTATGTTCGAAATCCATGTCCCCTCGGTCACGAGCTGCGTGCTCAAGAGTATGGCGCACAAAAACGGCATCGTCGGGATGCACCCGCTTCAGCATGAGATCCAGTGTCGGTTTTGTCGAGCGGTCAACTCCGAGGATGCAAAAAGTCTCCTCAGACCAGACGATTTCTCCCGTAGTGGTATTCCAGCCAAAGCTGCCGGTTAGACTTAATCGCTGCGCCTCGGCCAAATAAGCCTCGCTCTGTCGGAGAAGCCCCTCCGCCCGCCTGCGCTCCCCAATCTCATTGGTCAGGGCGGTGTTGGACTTTTCAAGCTGGTCACGCGACTTCTGCAAAATCTCGTGCCTGGCCTTTAACCGCCGCACTCGCCACATGTAAAAACCAACAAGCGAGGCGGCTATCCCGGTTAAACAAAGGATGTCGAATAATTTGGTTTCCACAAACCTCGGCGGAACAACGAGGGCGAATGTGTCGCCTTGCTCATTCCAGATTCCGTCGGCATTGCAAGCCACCACACGGAATCGATAATGGTCCGGGCGCAAATTCGAGTAAAATGCCTGACGGCGGTTTCCCGCCTCCCGCCAGTCGCCGTCATATCCCTCCAATTTATATTTGTATTGAGACCGCGCCGGATTATCGAAGCTCAGGCCGGCATACCGGATTTCGCAGTTTCTGACTCCGATGGGTAGAACAATCACCGAGTTTGCGACGTAGCTTTTTCCTCCAGCCAGGAGCTGTTGAATTTTGACCGGTGGCGGGAGCGGATTCCTTCGAATGCGCCGCGGATCAACGATGGCCAACCCGGAGGTGGTGGCAAACCAAAGCCTTCCGTCCTTGCTCTTTGTGGCGACGGAATAGCCAGTGCCCCTCGCTCCATACGGGATATCGCGGATCGCGCCCCGCAACCCTTCATTCAACCCAAAAACTTCCCCGCTTACTCTGCCAGACAATTGAGAAAGCGCGCTTTCCAAAACGTTGGCCTTAACGCGGAAGAGTCCCGCCGAACCGGCCAGCCAGAAGAATTCGTCATCGTCCTCAAGAACAGTGAACACATCATCGAAAGGCAACCCATTTTGCTGGGTCAAAGTCTGGAATCGACCGTCTTTAAATCGGCTAAGCCCGCCGCTACCTCCGACCCATAGATCGCCCTTCGAGTCGCTCAGTAGGGTACTGATTTGCCCAGGGAAAAGTCCTTCCTTGGTGGAATACACCAGAAACTTGTCTCCTTCATATAGGGCCACTTCGCCAGTAGTCAGTCCCAGCCACACATGCCCGTTTGCATCCGTATGAGCCGCAGAAACCCACCCGTCCTCCTCGCGGTGGAGCTCAGGAAAAGGCCGCATTTGTCCATCTGACAATCGAAATACTCCCATGTATCGATCACACAGCCACAGTCCTCCCTGTGGATCAGTCGTAATCGCAACCACTGTTTGAAGACGTCTTGCCTCTGGTAACAATTGGGCGTTGGTTGCTCCCGGATGCAAGACTGCCACGCCTATTCCGGTGCCAAGAATCAAATCCCCATTGGTTTTAGCGCAGAAGCAAAGCACAAACAAAGAGCCGGGAACGTCGATATTGGTCAAGTTCAGCCAGCCTCGGTCAAGAAACTGAGTGCGGCCACTGATGATTTCGACAAACCCCTTCGGCGACGAGCCGGCCCAAACGTTGCCATCCGATGTGGCTTGCACGCTGAGATTTTGATTAAATGGAAGCCCCTCGCGGATGGACAATGGCGTAATTTGGCTTTCTGAGAAACTGTCCAAGCCAGCGGTGCCTCCACACCAGATTACCCCTTCGCGATCCTCAAAAACGCATCGAATGTAATCGCTAGACAGGCCGTCTTTTTGCGTAAACTTGTCCAGCCTGTCGCTGAACTGGTCGATGGCGCCTTCACCTAGAGCCGCTACTCTTGGAGCTCGCCGTAATCCATCACCCAACGTAGTAATCCACAGGGCTCCGTCGCGATCGAAGAGCAGGGACGCAGATCCCACCCGAATCGTGGGCGATCCGAAATGCCATCCTTCGCCATCCTTCGCCAATGGCACTATTCCATAACTGGCCTTCGCCGACCATAATTTACCGTCTGGCCCTCGTGCCAGCGAACTTGGTTCCGCAGCGTGGTCCTGGGCTACTTCAAATCGCGCCGCTCCTGGCTTCAGGCGGACTATCTTCCCCGGAAAGGGAACGCCACGCTCAGAAAGCCCCAGCCAAAGCGCATTGTCACTGTCAACCATGACAGCAGTCACTTGTTCATCAGCAAGACCCTTGTCTTGTCCTGTTTTCTGCCAATCCTTGCCCGTAAACGCGTACAATCCCAAGGATGTGCCTGCCAAAATCGTGCCATCATGACACTCGCAAAGCCCGAACACTCGTGCCCGTTCAGACGGGATGCGAAGCCGATAAGTCGTCGAATTAGTCCCGTTTATGAAACTGACGTAGCCCACGCCGCCGACCCACAAGCCTCCCGTCTTCGCCGCGAGCAGCACGTAGGGAATTCCCGGCAGCGGGGGTTCGCCAAGTCCGTCCTTCCAGGAAACGAAATTTGCGCCATCGAAGCGGAACAACCCGTGTATCGTCGCGATCCACAAATAACCGTCGGCTGATTGAGAAATCGAATTCACTTCCTCAATCCCTTGAGCGAAGCCCCACGAACGGTGCGAAAACTGGGTCATGGACTTTTCAGCATCCAGCGCAAGAACTGGGGACACCAAGGACAGCCACGCCAAAGTCACCCACAGCGTCGTTGGCAAAACAAATCCAATCTTATGCACACGGGACATGATGCGTCTTGCTTTTGGAATTCCGGCTGCAGGATTATGGCCCTCGGACCGTTATCCGCAATTCCTTTTGGCGCTTTGAGTGGTCCTACTTTAGTAGGAGTGGAGAAAGGGACCGGATCCATATCCGCCGCTACCACGAGACCGATCCAGCAAACATCAACCCTTCGGCTTTTTTCGCGGGCTTCTTGCGGGCAAGGCCCGAAGACTAAATCCACGCCCGTTTTCAAAAGGCTCGATACGCGCCTCGATCTCAAGCACGGGATGCCGGATCGACAGGCGGTGGAGATGTTGCGTTACCACGCCGGTTGGAACTTCGCTTTGAACCGGCAACTGGGCGATGAGGTCTTCCATGCCACCAGCTTGGTGAACTTTCGCCATCGCCTGGAGGAGCATGACCAGGCGGCATTGGGCTTCCAGACGATCCTCTCGGCGTTGGAAGATGCCGGCCTGGTGGGCCAGCCTGTGGGAGCGTTATGTGGAAAGCCAGGCCGACTACCGTGCGGGCAGCGAAACGCTGGCCCGCAAACTGGTCGAAGCGGGTGCCGACGCCCACCAGATGCTGGCATGGTTGACAGAACACTCGGATGGCTTGGCGCAAGGGGAGAAAACCCGTTTGCTGGCGCGCGTGTTTGGCGAGCAATTTGAGTTGAGGGTGGGCGGAGCTGCACCGCAACCCAAGAGCAAGGAGCCGGTGACAGCCGGGGCGGGGGCGGCCCAA
>VFSW01012353.1_pt1 | contig 11935 bp, 9 predicted proteins | sample 5358111 | NCBI WGS metagenome assembly VFSW01 (sample SAMN11554181, study PRJNA540505) | mine drainage metagenome | isolation source: sediment from site ElyBrook_90M | place: USA: Ely Copper Mine, Vershire, VT | collected 2017 | reverse complement strand
CAAGCGGCAGCGGGCGCTGACGGCACTGTCCACGATGGTTGGGGCGGTTGTGCTCGCGCGGTTGGCCGACGATGCGGCACTGTCGGCGGAATTTCTGAAGGCCGCCGCCGATAGCGTGCTGCCGGTTCGGCCATCCAAAACGGTATAGGGCCGGGCAAAGGCGGCGGGTAAATATTTGCCACCCGTGCTGGCCTTGGTTAGGGACGTGCTTATATCTATGCAAATCCGATTGGAAACCGTCTCCATGCGCCCACTGATTGCCGCCTGTCTGCTAACCGTTTCCGTGGCCGCCTGCGGCAGTCTGCCGGGAACGCTAGAGACGCCTTTCGTGCCTGCGGGCGTGTTCGGGACCTATCAGGATGTCGATACCGGTGCGATGAACGTCGCCGCCTGGGATTTCGCGGCAGCCGCGAATACCCGCGACAACCCGGCCGAAGCGGCCCGCGCGATCGTCGCGCTGGAGTTCCTGCCGGGCGAAATCAAGCACAACCCGCGCTGGATCGATCTCGACGACGCGATTGTCGTTCATCTCGAGCGTGCGCGAGTCGAGGCTCGGCAGGTGTTGGGCATAAGGCCCGATGCCCCGGCGCAAGTCGTCGTCAACACGATGCTGGCGCTTGGGCTCGATCTGCAGAGCCGCAATCAGGATGCCGCGATGAAGGTGCTGGCTTCGCCGATCTTCACGTTTGCGCCGGAACGGACTTTGGCGATTCTGTCGAACCTGCCCTATATGCAGGAGGCAAACTTGGCGACGGTGCGGGCCGAAGCGGAAGCGGAGCAGTCGGTATTCGCCTCGCACGGCTGATCGCTGGTGACGAAACAGGCGGATCGTTCGATAGAATCCGCCGACCTGCCATCGTTATGGCGGGCCCCCGGCCCGTAAGCGGCAAATATCGGGAGCGGCGGTGTTCGCCCCCCCCGCATCGTCGGCTTGGCTAAAAGCCGAAGGCTCGCCGCCCTGCTTTAGCGCCAAAGCCGGCGGTGCCCGCGATTGCGGCTGGTAGGCAAGGCGCCCGAGCTGCTCAGGTTCGGCGCCTGTCGCTTCCGTGACGGCTGGCTGTCCAGGCGATTCTCCCTAGCGGTGCCGGCGGTAATAGACTGAATTCGTTGTATATTTAATTTCGATCGCTGCTCGTCCGTTGGCATGGGTGCGTGCCTCCGTTGACTCCCCACTTTGGGATTGCGCTGCGCAATCACATAAACATATACTTATGTGTCGTTGGTTCCGCGCGAGCGGATTCAAAGGGAATGCCGTGAGCCCCGGCTGAACCAATCGGTTCGGGGGCGAGTCGGCAGCTACCCCCGTAACTGTCAGCGGTGAGCCGCTGGCCCCTTCATCCTCGCTGGGATGAGCCACTGAGCCCGAACGGGTTTGGGAAGGCAGGGCCAGAGGCGTTGACCCGTAAGCCAGGAGACCTGCCAACGTCGCACTATCAACCGTCGCCGGGCGGGGTGTACCGGGGACAGGAGACGACGATGACGACCGATCACGACGGCGAGAGCCGCGCCTCGTGCGCGATACCGCGCATGTTCCTTCAGCCGTTCCAGTGCGCTCGCGGTGGGAGGCTTGCATGACCATCGCAAGCAACCTTGGCTTTCCACGCATCGGACAGCGCCGCGAATTGAAGACCGCTTTAGAGCGATTTTGGTCCGGCAACCTCGACGAGGGCGGCTTGCACGCTGTCGCGACGGCGCTGACGACCCGGCACTGGAAGCTTCAGGGCGGACCCATTCAGGGCCATCTGCCGTCGGGCGACTTTTCGCTGTACGACCATGTGCTGGATACTGCCTGCATGCTGGGGGCGATACCGCCCGGCTATGGCTGGTCCGACGGGCCGGTGTCATTGGCTACCTATTTTGCCCTTGCCCGGGGTTCGCGTGGCAAGCGGGCGGAACAAGCGGCGGGTTTCCAACCGGGCTTACCTGCGATGGAAATGACCAAATGGTTCGATACCAATTATCATTATCTGGTCCCGAGGTTGTCCCGGCAGCAGCGATTTTCGCTCACATCCAACCGTCCGCTCACGCAATACCGGAACGCACTAACATCCCACATCCGCACCCGTCCGGTACTGCTCGGGCCCGTCAGCTTCCTGCTGTTGTCGAAATCGGCGGACGGGTCCGACCCGCTCGATCTGCTGGATCGGTTGCTGCCTGTGTATGCCGAAATCCTGCATGGACTGGCGGAAGCAGGGGTATCCTGGGTGCAGATGGACGAGCCTGTCCTGGCACTCGATCTGCCCCATAAGGCGCAGCTTGCATTCGGGCGGGCGTACAACGCGCTGAGCGCGCAGGCGCGACCGGAGATCCTGCTGGCGAACTATTTCGGCCCGCTTGGCGATAATCTGGCGACCGTCGCCGCCTTGCCCGTCGCTGGCCTGCATGTCGATCTGGTGCGGGGCGCGGGCGAACTGGATGCGGTGTTGGACGCGGTGCCGGCCGACCGCTGGCTTTCTCTGGGTGTCGTTGACGGGCGAAACATCTGGCGCACCGACCTGCGGACGACGCTGGGCACGTTGCAACGCGCGGCATCCGCCAGGGGTACCAGGCGCTTGATGGTTGCCCCGTCCTGCAGCCTGCTGCATGTACCGGTGGATGTCGGCCAGGAGACAAGGCTGGATCCCGAGGTAAAAAGCTGGCTGGCGTTCGCGGTGCAGAAGTTGGATGAGGTCGCGTTGTTGCGTCGTGGCCTGGACGAGGGCGAGGCGGCGATCGCAAGCGAATTGGAAGCGAGCGATGCGGTTGTGCTGTCGCGCCAGACAAGCCCCCGCGTTCACCGTGCGGAGGTGTCCGCCCGGCTGGCAGCCGTAACGGACGCGATGCACCGGCGGGCCAGTCCATACCCGCAACGCCGAGCGGCGCAGCAGCTCCGGTTAAAATTGCCGCCGTTTCCGACGACGACGATCGGATCGTTTCCGCAGACGACCGAGGTGCGTCAGGCCCGGGCGGAGCGGGGGCGCGAGGATATGACCGATGACGAATACCGGCGAACCGTCGAAAGCTGGATCGACGATGCCGTGCGTTGGCAAGAGGATATCGGCCTGGACGTGCTTGTACATGGCGAATTCGAGCGTAACGACATGGTCAAGTATTTTGGCGAACAATTAAGCGGGTACGCCTTCACCCAGCATGGCTGGGTGCAGTCCTACGGCAGCCGCTGTGTCGCGCCTCCGGTAATTTGGGGCGATGTCTCGCGTCCGGAACCGATGACGATCCGCTGGTCGGCCTATGCCCAGTCGCGCACGGCCAAACCGATGAAGGGGATGCTGACGGGGCCGGTGACGATGTTGCAATGGTCGTTTGTCAGGGACGATCTACCCCGAGCGGTGGTCTGCCGGCAGATCGCGCTGGCGATTCGGGACGAGGTCGCGGATTTGGAGGCAGCCGGAATAGCGATCGTGCAAGTTGACGAACCTGCCTTTCGCGAGGGGCTGCCGCTTCGCCACGCGGATTGGGCGGGATATCTGGACTGGGCCGTGGCCTGCTTCCGTCTGGCGACCGGTTCCGTCCGGGATGACACCAGCATCCATACCCACATGTGTTATTCGGAGTTCAACGACATTATGCCGGCGATCGCCCGGATGGATGCCGATGCGATCTCTATCGAAACAACGCGCAGCCGCATGGAACTGCTGGAGGCATTCGTGCCGCGGGGCGATGGCAGTGCCTCTGGGTATCCAGCCGAAATCGGGCCGGGTATCTGGGACATCCACAGCCCCGGGATACCCGACGTGCGGGAGATGGCGGAGTTGCTTGGCCTGGCTCGGCAGCGGCTGGAGGATTGGCAGATCTGGGTCAATCCCGATTGCGGGCTGAAGACCCGCACATGGGAGGAAGTCAGGCCCGCCTTGGAGAATCTGGTAGCGGCTGCCCGGCAGGTTCGGCGGGGTCTGCAAGTCGGCTCATAGCATCGCTGCGCGTTGACATCGGCTTTCGGGCGATGTCGCGCGGTTGCTCTGTCTCATCCACGCCTTCGGTGAACACAACGAGGCGTGGATGGGGGACCTGCGCCCGATATGCGTTAAAACAGGGCGGCGAGCCTTCGGTTTTTGTCCCATCAGTGACGCGTGTGTCCGTCGATAAATTCGATAATGCGTTGGTATAAAAAGATTCTTCGCTCTTATCGTCATGGCCGGGCGAAGTCCCGGCAACCTTCGCACCGACGGTTAAAGCGCCGATGGCCGGAACAAGTCAGCCCATGACGGATCGATAGAATCGTGTTCCGCTAACGCTTTATGCAGAGGGGCGCCGTGACTCTCAATACCGGCGCTCCCGTATTTGAACGCCCACAGGGCCTGCGCGCGCCATGACGATCGCCGCCGGCCATGCGTCGATCGAAGCGGTTATTTTGCCGCGTACCCCAATGTTATGCGCGGGGAACGCGGACGCATTTCACGGCCTGCGCAAAGTTCGGATAAACCGGTTCAGAATCCGCAGCGTATGGGCACGCGACAGCCCGGTGTTGACAACCAGATCGGCGCGGCGGCGCTTTTCCTTGTCGGGCATCTGGCGGGCGATCACCGCCTCGATATCCGCCTTGCTCATGCGCCGCCGCAACCCGACACGATGCACCTGGATGGCGCGCGGGGCAGAGACGACCACGACGGTATCGACCCGTTCGTCGCCCTTGGTTTCGAACAGCAACGGGATATCCAGCACCACCGCGGGTTTACCGGCACGCCGGGCGCGGCTGACGAAGGCGCGTTCCTCGGCTTCGACCATCGGGTGCAGAATGTGTTCCAGCCGGGTCAGTGCGGCGCGGTTGCCCAGGACTGCCTGACGTAGCGCGTTGCGATCGACCGCGCCGTTCGCCGTGGTGCCGGGAAACGCCGCTTCGATCGCCTTCACCGCTCGGCCGCCCTTGGCCTGCATCCGATGCACCGCCAGGTCGGCATCGAACACCGGAATGCGGGACCGGCGGAATGCGGCGGCGGCGGTGGATTTGCCCATGCCGATGCCGCCGGTAAGGCCCACGATTCTCATGCCAGCAGGTCCGCGGCGACGAAGCGGCGAAGGGCCTGGTCCACGACCGGATCGACACCGAACCAGGTTCGGAAGCCGGGTACGGCTTGATACAGCAGCATCCCCAGACCCTCGATGCAGCGCAGGCCGCGTGCGCGGGCGGCGGCCAGCAACGGGGTTTCCAACGGCACATAGACGATGTCGGATACGGTCAGCGTGCCGGGCGCGCGGTCGATGTCGATGTCCAGCGGCGGTTGGTTCGCCATGCCCAGCGAGGTCGTGTTGACCAGCAGTGCGTGGTCGGACAGCGCATCGCTGCGCCTGTCCCAGTCGATGATTTTCAGGCCCGGGAGTTCGCCGGCCAGCGCCTCCGCCTTGGATCGGGTGCGGTTGGCGACGGTGACCGGAACGCCCAGGTTCAGCAGCACTGCGGCGATCGCGCGGGTGGAGCCTCCGGCGCCGAGCATAAGGGCAGGGCCGGCGGCTGGATCGCCGCCTTGGGCGCGCAGGTTTTCCAGGAAGCCCCAGCCGTCGGTGTTGCTGCCTGTGATGCGCCCGTTGTCGAACACCAGGGTGTTCACGGCGCCGGCGCGGCGGGCGGAGTCATCGACGGTGTCGCAGATCGCGAAGGCCGCGACCTTGTGCGGGATGGTGACGTTGATGCCGCGAAACCCCTACAGCATCAGGCCCCTGACCGCGGCGGGAAAGTTGGCGGGGTCGATCGGCAACGGCAGATAGGCGCCGTCGATGCCGTAGCGTTCCAGCCAAAACCCATGCAGGCGCGGGGAGCGTGAGTGGCTGACCGGCCAGCCGGTAATGCCGGCCAGGCGGGCGGTGCCGGAGAGGATGGTCATGGGTGGATCCGAACAGAAGGCACGTCAGGGCGGGTGCAGGCCCCGTGGGCGTTAAAATAACGCGGCGGCTCTCCGGCTATTTGTCCCGTCAGCGAGGCTTGTGTCCGGCGGCGTTTCCCTCTCTCCGTCATGGCCAAGAGTAGTCCCGGCCATCCTCGCACCGACGGTCGAAGCGCCGATGACCGGAACACGCCCGGCCATGACGGATCGGTCAAATTTGGGATGGCGGGCCCGCGCCCGCCATGACGAGTGAGGACGGGGCCGTCCTTGGGAAACAGGTCGGTCATCGGCCCAGGAACTTCTCGGTCCAGCTTTTGTAGTCGCCCTCGCGCGTCACGCGGGCCATCATGTCCGGCGAGGCGATGCCGGTCAGGGCGGAGGGTTTGGTGCCATCACGCAGGGCTTTCAGTGTGTCGTAGGTCGCTTTTACCGCGGCGGAGAACGGCTGGTGACCCTGCAACGCGACGCGCACGCCGCGGCTGGCGAGGTAGTCCTTGTCCTGCAGGTCGCCGGAGACGCCGCCCAGCATCAGCGGAATTCTGACCTCGGCGGCGATGGCATCCAGGTCGGACCGGGTCAGGCCTCCAGCGATGAACAGCGCATCGACGCCGGTTGCCTCATAGGCTTTCAAGCGCCTGATTCCGTCGGCGAGGCCGGTGATCGACGGCGAACTGGTGCGGCCGACGATGGTCAGCGCCTTGTCTTCGCGGGCGGCCAGTGCGGCCTTCATCTTGCCGACGCCTTCCTCCAGGGAGATCACCGTGGGCTTCTTTTCGCCGAAGGTGCGGGGCAGCAACGTGTCCTCGATCATCAGCGCCGCGACCCCGGCGGTTTCCAGTTCCTGCACCGTGCGCATGACGTTCAGCGCGTTGCCGTAGCCGTGATCCGCATCGACCATCAGCGGCAGTTTGCCCGCCCGGTTGATGCGGTAGGCCTGGGCGGCGAACTCGGTCAGCGTCAGCACGATCAGGTCGGGGGCGCCCAGAACCGTGAATGACGCGATGGAGCCGGCGAACATGCCGATCTCGAAGCCGATTTCCTCGGCGATGCGGGCGGAGATGGCGTCATAGACCGATCCCGGATGAATGCAGGCGCCGCCCGCGATGGTGGCGCGGTAGCGTTCGCGGCGATCTGTCCAATGCATGGTTTCCCCCGTTTCGAAGTCGCGCCATGCTAAGGGGGAAGAACGCGATGGGGAAGGGAGACGGATCGATGGAACATCGTCATGCCGATCTGGGGGACGTCCGGCTGCACTACGTGACGGCCGGCAGCGGGTTTCCGGTGGTGCTGCTGCATGGCTGGCCGCAAAGCTGGTACGAGTGGCGGCATATCATCCCCGGTCTGGCGGAGCGATTTCAGGTCATCGCGCCCGACCTGCGCGGCCTGGGCGATTCGTCCCGGCCGGCTGGTGGCTATGACAAGAAGACCGTCGGCGGCGATATCTGGCGGCTGGTGCATGACGTGCTGGGCCTGTCGGAGTTCTATCTGGTGGGGCACGACTGGGGCGGGCCGACCGCTTACGCGGTAGCCTCGGCACATCCCGAGGCAGTGCGGAAACTGGCGATCCTGGATGTGACGATTCCCGGCGACGGCAGCCCGAATATCAGCCAGGGCGGGCGCCGGTGGCATCATGCGTTCCATCAGACGCTGGACCTGCCCGAAGCCCTGATCGCCGGGCGAGAGGAGATTTACTTCTGCTGGTTCTATCGCAACTACGGGGCGCGGCCGCTGGATGACTCCGAAATCGCCGAGTATCTGCGCACGTACCGGCAGCCGGGCGCGTTGCGGGCGGGGTTTTCGTATTACCGGGCGATACCGGCCGATATCGCGGATAACGCGGCGAAGGTGGCGGCGGGGTTCAAGCTGCCGATGCCGGTGCTGGCGCTGGGCGGCGACCGGTCCTGGGGACGCGGGATGGAGGTTGTCGAATCGCTGCGCCGGCTGGCGGTGGACGTGCAGGGCGGGGTTATCGAGAACTGCGGCCATTGGATGCCCGAGGAGCAGCCGGAGACGCTGTTGCGGCAGTTGCTGGGGTTTTTCGACCGATCCAGCAGCCCGTCTGGCTAAGCCCCGAATGGGCACCGGGGGCCCGGAAATGAGCGTCGGGCGCGGTGCGCTCCGGTCCCGACGGCCATTCTCCAGATCGTACTGAAACCAATTGGTAGCGCACCCTTATCATTGGATGAAATTCGCAAAAGTCCGTTGATATTCAGCAACGGATAGGATACCGAAACTTGTGTTGGGATATTAGCTTCACAGGTGCAGTAGCCATGCGTCCATTTCATTACCGCCAGCTCGATACGCAAGGCGATACCGGAACCACGTCTTCCGTCGATAACCAAACATGGTCGAACGACACCGACGGCGGAGCATTCGGCACGACCAATTCTCTCGCCGGGCCAAGCCCGTGGTTAAATCTAGGTGGGCCGACCTCCCCTGCGCCGACAGGACCGGTTGCGCACGATGGATTGACCCTGATCGGTTCGGTTGGGTCGAATAGCAGTCGCGGCGGGGGATCCGGCGGCTCCGGGGGTTCGGGTGGCACTACATCGACCAGCCCGTCGCCTTCGACCGGTCTTGCAATCAACATCGCCTGGGATTCGAGCGTGGCCTCCGCACCGAGCGGGTTTCAGACCGCTGTGCTGAATGCGGCGCATTTTATCGAGGCCAACTACAACGATCCGGTCACGATCAATATCAACGTCGGCTACGGCGAGGTCGGCGGAACCACGCTCGGCAGTAACGCGCTGGGATCGAGCCTGACGTCGCTGGCCTCGGTGTCGTACTCGACGCTTTATAATGCTTTGAAGGCCGATGCGACCACGGCGTCCGATGCGACCGCGGTGGCGTCGTTACCCACCAGCGCACCGGTCAGCGGCGGTTTCGCCGTCACCACGGCGCAAGCGAAAGCCCTGGGACTTTCCTCGGCTACAGGTACGGCAACGGACGGATCGATCGGGTTTTCCAGTACGTCGGCCTTCACTTACAACGACGCCAACGGTGTGGCGTCAGGCACATACGATTTCAACGCGGTGGCGGTGCATGAGCTGACCGAGGTCATGGGTCGCATTCTGCTGACGGGTAACACCCTGGGAACGACCACAAACTACTACGACCCGCTGGACCTGTTCCATTATTCCGCGCCCGGCACCAGGGATTTCTCCGCGAGCACACCGGGGTATTTTTCGATCGACGGCGGCACGACCAGCCTACAGACCTTCAATACTCAGTCCGGCGGCGATGCCGGGGACTGGGCCGGTGCCACCATCGACGCAGCGAATGCCTTTGCGACGGCCGGTGCGATAGAGCCTGTTTCGAACGCCGATCTGACCGCGATGGATGTCATCGGCTGGAATCGGGTGTCCACCGCGCCGACCGGAGTATCCATAGCGTCGAGCCCATCCACCTTGGCGGCGGCACAGGGCAGTGGCGGGCTATCGGCCAGCGTCGCGCTGGCCCAGATCGGCCAGGTCGGGGGTAATTCCGCGGATAGCTTCACCTACTCGCTTGGCGGAACCGGTGCATCGGCGTTCGCACTGACCACAGCGAGCAACATTGGCACCCTGGCAGCCGGCGCGGCGGGCGTTGCCGGCGCGACGAACGGCCAGCTTTACGCGTTGACCCTGACGGCCACGGATACGACGACGGGGAACGCCTCGCCGGCTTCGGCTTTCGACATCGTTGTTGGCGGCAGCGGTGCGGATACGGTGTCCGTTGCGTCACTATCCGGCGCATTGGGGGCAGCGACGCCGACCTTCATTTACGGGCTGGGCGGGAACGACGTTCTCAACGGGGCCGGCATGACAGGAAAATTGTGGTTCGATGGCGGGGCTGGCGCCGATACCATGACGGGCGGCAGCGGCGCGAACACATACCTCTACGGCTCGGCCAGCGATTCCACCGCTTCGGCGATGGATATCATTACCAACTTCCACGCGGCGGCGGATCAGATCGATCTGCGGGGGTTGGGTATCGCGTTGAAATACGATGGGAAGCTAAAATCGACCGGCATCGCGGCCCATTCGGTGGGTTGGCAAAACAGCGGTGGGAACACCTTTGTTTACGTCAATACAACCGGCGGGACGGAAAGCACGTCCGCGGCCAGCATGAAGATCGAGCTTCAGGGCGGAATATCCTTGTCCAGCGGCAATATCCTTCACGCCTGAGCGTCCGCCCTGGAGGAGAGGCGTGTGCGCTTTTAGAGTCGGTTACGGTAGGGGCTTGAAATCATTGATTTGGATGTGACTCCCTGAGCACCGTCTATTCGCAAGGGAGTCTCGTTTCCTTCACGCCGATTCGAAGACCGATCGCAGGGTCACCGACCGATCGCTCTGGAAGGCCTTGCCAAACACATCGCGATGAAAGAACGAGGAGATAGGCAACACATTATATAAACGTAACAAATAAGGACGCGCGTCGCGCCCTTGCGGTTACGACGGCCGGCCGCCAATGGGCGTTTGCTCAATGGTGGCAGGACTGATCTTTGCCCCGCGCACCGAAATTCGGGCAATCCCCGTCGGCCAGCAGTTTTCTGGCCGCCTCGGTTACCTGCTGGACCGAAATAGCATCCATCGAGGGTTGGACGACCGCCACCGAACACCGGCCGGCCGGGCCATAAACACTGGCGTCCGTCGGGCCGAACAAGCCGATGGTCGGGGCGCCGGAGGCTGCCGACAGGTGCATCAGCCCGGAATCATTCCCGATGAACAGCGCCGCCCGTTGCAATACGGCGGCGACTTCCGGCAGCGACAACCCGCCGACAAGGTCGATCGCCCGGGGCAGCGCGGCGAGCAGCGGTGCGGCCATCTCCCGCTCTGCCCCACCCGGGCCGCCCAGCACCACTGCCGCCGCACCGGGCAGCAGCGATTGGACGAGGTCCTGAAACACCGCGGCGAATCGATCCGCCGGCCACACTTTCGGCAGCCAGTTCGCGGTTGGGGCAAGCACGATCGCGGGCCGATCCGCAGGCAACAAATCCGCCGCGCGTTGGCGGTCCGCCGGGGATGTCCATGCAACGGGCAGCGGCGGCAGCGACAGGCCCAGGATCGCGGCCAACTGCGCCACCTTCGGCCCGGCAATCCGGCGGAACACCGCTCGGCGGCGCGTCGGCACCAGCCAGGACAGCGCCGATCCGCGGATATCGACAACCAGGTCCCAGACATGCGTGGCGGTTTTCGCCCACAGCGGCAGCCAGTGCCGGCCGTAAGGCAGCTTACTCAGCACAATGGTGCGGTCCCGGTTCGGCATGCGCGCGAACACGTCCGCGGCCACCGGCCCGCAGACAACGGTGATCCTGGCCGCGGGGTAGGTGCGGATCAGGTGGTCCAGCAACCCGGTGGACAGCACCGCGTCGCCCAGCCGGTTGGATGTGACAAACAGAATTTTCATCTCGGGAATGCATTAGCAAGGGTTTGACCCGGCGACCATCGGAGGGCAGCGTGCGCACCAACCAAATCGATGGAGTCCGACGATGTCCGAGGAAACCTTTGTCGCCCTGGGCGAAGACTATCCAGAACTGCGCGACTCGGTCCGCAAGATCTGCGCGCAATATCCCGGCACGTATTGGAGCGGGCTGGAGGAAAAGGAAGCCTACCCGACCGAGTTCGTCGATGAACTGACTAAAGCCGGCTTCCTGGGCGCGCTGATCCCCGAGGAATACGGCGGATCGGGCCTGCCGCTGCGCGCGGCGGCGGTGATCCTGGAGGAAATCAACGCCTCGGGCTGCGTCGCCAGCCAGGGTCATGCGCAAATGTACATTATGGGGACGCTGCTGCGGCACGGTTCGGAGGCGCAGAAACGCAAATACCTGCCCGAGATCGCCGCCGGGCGCATCCGCCTGCAGGCGTTCGGTGTGACGGAACCGACCACCGGATCGGACACCACGCAGTTGAAGACGCGCGCCGTGCGGGACGGCGATTCGTATCTGATTACCGGGCAGAAAGTGTGGACCTCGCGGGCCATGCACTCCGACATGATGCTGCTGCTGGCGCGCACGACGCCGGTCGATCAGGTGAAGAAGCGCAGCGACGGGCTGTCGGTGTTCCTGATCGACATCACCGGACGCAACACCGGCAACGGCCTGGAGATTCGCCCGATCAAGGCGATGATCAATCACAACA
>VFSW01012352.1_pt1 | contig 11935 bp, 11 predicted proteins | sample 5358111 | NCBI WGS metagenome assembly VFSW01 (sample SAMN11554181, study PRJNA540505) | mine drainage metagenome | isolation source: sediment from site ElyBrook_90M | place: USA: Ely Copper Mine, Vershire, VT | collected 2017 | reverse complement strand
CGATAGCCACGGTGCAGCGTAATCTTGATCCTTCAGGAGAGGACTCTGAAGTCCCAGTCGTAGACTACTTAACGACGCTGTGTAAAAGTCTCGAGAGGTCTATGATTGGTGGCCACAAGCCAATCACACTAAAAGTGAGCGGTACGAGCGGGACAGTTACTCCTGATGAGGCGATTGGCCTCGGGCTTATTACCAGCGAACTCGTGATTAATGCACTCAAGCATGCCTTCCCGAAAGGTGAGGGTGACGTTACTGTCACCTATACGGCTCACGGAAAAAATTGGGTGCTAACGATTAGCGATAATGGCGTCGGGATACACACATCGTCAATGGCCAATACAGATGGGCTTGGTACGAGTATTGTACATTCGTTATGCAATCAACTCGAGGCCGATATCCGAAGAACGAGTACATCACGAGGCACGACTATTTCGATCAGCCATCCGCGCGTGATGGCTTAAGCAACGAACCGATGCGCGAGAGACGGGACTCGAACCCAAAAGAACGACGCGTCCCCTACCCTGCAATCGAACGAGCAAACAAGCCAAAGAATAGGAATTAGCCAGAATTTACAAGCAATAATCGAATTGTCAGCCGTATTCACCACCTACCCAAAGTATCCAGCCACCACCACTTCTTGGGCAACCCGTGGGCAACCGATTTCGTATCGGCTAGCCCCGACATTACTAAAAAGAGCAGTGCAGTCGAGATGAGGTGGAGGACTGAGAACGCCAATGCCGCTCATGAGGCGGCTTTTAGGCGTTGTGTTACAGAATGCAGAGACTTAACCCGGTGCACCATAAAGGATGTCTTAATATAAAAAGACCATACCGATTCGCTCGGTAATACCTTACTCGGCCTCCTGCATATATTCAGTCACAATAGTGATGATCTGCTTGACCGTTTCGTTACAATCCTTGAACTGCATAAGATCAAGTGTCTCCTCGCCATACTTTCGGAAGGCTTCACTAATGAGGGCATGAACGAAGGATTGGGTGGCTCCCTTGACTCCTTTAAAATCGAGGACTACAGGTTTCTTTTGCTCAAGAGCAGGCATCAATATGTCGACACGCAGATTTCGAGCCGTATCTTTATTCTCAGCAAAAGTTCCAGCAGCGTCTTTAATTTTGATATGGACGGAAGTCATATAAATCTCGGTTTCTTATAGCGTACTATTTTGCGCTCTCGTACCGCTTTCGCATACACAGTGCGTATGTGTTTTAGAAGAGTGGTGAATCTCTCATGTTCATCAAGCTTTATATCGATACCAATTGCAACACCTTGCCAGTAAGGGTAATCATTGGCCGCAGAGTGTCGGTCATCAAGAGGGTCAGCATTCAAGAGATTTTTTTTTGTAGAGTTTTGTCGCAACAGTTTGTAAAAAGAACTGCCACTATAGATTCCAAAGAAATCCTTATTGATTGCGGCAATCGACTTCACGAAGAATAGTCCTGCTCCAGCATTTTGTTCAGTGCCGCCTTCTTTTTTTGTTGTTCCTGTTATGCCGGGCGTAAGTGCAAGTCGGATTGCCTGTAGATCATCCAAAGCGTTATGAGAACGACGAATTGTTTTTGTTATCCCAAGACCGCCATCGCTGATACCAATACGTATCATGTTAGTGTTCGGATAATACTGTGCTGCAACAAACGCTCCGAATTTAGAATTTGCATGTTCTATAACGTTACGTACCAACTCGCTGACGATATAGCCTATCGGTTCTGCATGGATCGGCGCGAGATGCAATAAGGGGATCATTTCTGTTATGAAGCGGCCCAGATCGGCGGAATCGCGTATTTGTGTGAGAGGAATAAACCGTCCACTTGATTCGTGTTCCGTGATAGATATGCCAGAATCCAGGCTCAGAATTCGGAATAATCCCATCCTTTCGAAATAATGCTTCGACTTCGCCTCAAGCACCTCGAAAGCAAGATTTTCAGATGACACTGACTGGCCTAGTGCAGCAACCATTGTGAGAACCATAGGGTGGACAGATATCCACTTCTTATTCGCTGTTATGCGAAGATTGTGCGGCTCGTTCGGATCAAAGCTTCGTAAAAATGAGTCGATGTTCCCAAGGAATGCGCTATTTGGTAGATGTACCTTCATAATGTGGCTTACTCTACCGGGAATTATGTATTTGTGCAATTCCCGAGTGAGCGTTGTATAACCGGGGAATACGTGTTGCGGTAGTGAGGTTAAGTCTTCAGTGTGTACCTTCGCTAGTTACAGGCAAGGTTTTCCACAGGCGCAAAAATAAAGGTCAGTCCATCACCGATACCATAACTTATTCGCAACTTTGTGTAGAGACGTTCCAAGTATAGCCGGTGTCGCAGGTGCAGTTATATCCTCCATTGCTGTTATAAGTTCCGTCCCAAGTTTCGTTTGGGTAGTTATTGCTACAAACCTGGTAACCTGTTTCAGTCGGCGCGAGCACACAAGTAGTCCCGTCAGCGCTTTGAACGTATCCGGCGTCGCAGGTGCAGTTATATCCTCCATTGCTGTTATAAGTTCCGTCCCAAGTTGCATTACTGGCTGCGCAAGATTGGTATCCAGTTTCGGCTACTACGCACGCTGTGTCCCCGGTATTCCATGTGTATCCGCTCGCACAGCCACATGTTGGTCCCCCTTGAGCATTTGTCGCGCCAGTCCAATTACTATTGGTACCATATTGACCTTGGCAAATCTGATTATCGCTCTCTGTAACAGGTTGGGCAGCGAGAACAAAAGACTGGATGTAACCAATTCCGGCTGTGAGACCTGAGTCGCCTAACGTTGGAATTCCCAGGACGCAACTATCTTTATCCAGCACAGCAAGACCGCCGGAGTTGCCGTGGTCGATGGCTCCGTCGAATTTATAGATTGGGCCAGGAAGAATACCGGCTATGGTTCCCTGAGTTACTGTTTCTGAAATCCCGAGTAAGTTACCCGATGATGGATAGCCAAAAACAGTCACGCTGTCGCCCACCGCTGCGTCAGAACATCCAGTCGCACTCATTCCAGTGAGCGGCAGACTGTTAATCGTAGGAATGGAATTTAGTGTCTGCGAAGAAGGGTATGGAGCACCAAGAGTAAATTGCGCCACGTCCTCATAGGTATTGGGGTCGTAGGCGTGGTCATTCAAGATCAGTTGATAGTCGCCATACTTCCCGTTGTAAGAAAAGTCTGGTGGTTCGGGATAGACGGCATAACAAGTAGGTGCCCCTGCTGTATTTGCCTCATTGTAGACGTGATAGTTAGTTGTGATGAGTAAAACCCCGTTATCGGTATTAGAGGTGCCCGACCCGCTCACCTCAGTACTACCATCCGCAGAGTAGCAATTAACTTCAACAATGGATGGCTCTATTTGACTGATTAAGGATGCGGATAAACTGCTCGCCGACGCGCCGGAAGGCGTGCTCTGAGAGGACGGAGTGAGCAGGGCGCTGTCTATATAGCCAGTTTGAGACGAGTTCGGCGCGGGTACCTCAACCCATTGCGGGAGCGTCGCTGGGGTATAGGCGAGGTTAAAGGAGGTATCGGCAGGATAGGTTCCCACGATGCCGCAATTCGTACTCGCACAACTTCTTATATTCACTGCCGATATTGTGTCGTATGCAGTAGTAGTTGCATCAGTGTTTGCACTAAGAGATGATGCTGCGCTCGGGGATACAACCCCATACACTATGAGTGCCCCGATACCCAGGGCGAGTAGTACCATCACTGATAGAAAGATTTTAGAACCGTCGGAAGATGCGGCCTTTGACGAAGAGCCTTCCGAGTGCGCCAACTGTGTCTCTGGCAGTTTTTGAACTGGTTCTGATGCCTGCTCTTTCGCACCTGTCTGTTGCAGGGTGGCCTCTAGCTCTCTCTTGGTCTCCAAGGTTAAGGTCTCGTTTGCGATATGCGAGACGGGTTCACCGCATTTCGGGCAGAACCGCGCTCTGTTTGTCAGCTTACTACCGCATTTATGACAGTGCATAACTGGTAATAGTGAAAGCAATTAGAACGTAATCGCCTGAAGTTGTAAATTACTGAGAGTCGCAGCAAATGACACTGGCGGTACAAAAATCAGGAATGCGAGAAAAGCTCTTTTCATGGCAATTTTCATTGTGTCACCAGCCCATCAAGTAGGAGAGTTGGGTAACGTCGACAATTTGTCCGGAAGCATTTATCTGACCGATGACACAACCACTAGACAGAGAGACAGCAGTGCTGCCCAGCATTCCCGCAGGCACCGAGACACTGGTCGTATCGTAATAACCAGATGTACCCGTGATTGCTCCCGTAAGGGTCTCAAGAGCACCACCAGTGGGGTACCCAAAAATCGCAATAGGCCCTCCTACCGCCGGACGTGTCTTACAGTAATTTTCTGTCTGAGCATAATTGGATAGATAAACATTCGCGGAATTAATTGGAATTTGGGCATAATCTATGCTCATTTTGGTTATGTCTACGGGACTATTTCCACTAGGCGTTAGTCCCACGGTCACGGTTGAGTAGCCTCCTCCATATAGAGAAGCTCCCGCTGGGAAAGAGATGGTGCACGACTCAGGTGCTGATGGCGTATTGGTCAACGACATCGATGAGTCCATTACTCCCCCGAGTACAGTGTTTACAAAATAGTCGCCGTTGCTCGCCATTGGACCAAGTAAGCCGTTAGAAGTCTTCGAAACCCATAGTGCACCATACCTGTTGTACCAGCCGCAATTTATCACGGCGAGTCGTGGGGCGAAATCAGACGCTAGGCCGCCAGCAAAATACAGAGGACTTTTGGATTGTGGCTGCTGTGCAGTCTGGCCGCCAGTTCCAGGATTATTGGAAGCCTCAACCACTGGTACAGATGCACTTATATCCCAGTTGGCTCGGGAGGCTGAGTCAAAGTTCCCGGACGGGACGACATGGTTAGCCCTCTGCCATTCCGCTACGGCCGCCTGAGTCTCTGCCCCATAGTAGCCAGTCGCGCCAGCCGGTATCGCATAACCCTGTTGGACGAGCGCATTTTGCAGGCATGTCACATCGTTGCCGGACGTGCCAAGCATAAGATCGCGCGTAAAGGTACAGGCGGTTGAGGATGATGAACCGGTTGAAGCGGAAGTGCTCAACGAACCTGTCGAGACGGGCGCACCGCCGAGAGCCGCATCGACGCTAGCGATAATTGAACCGCTCGCGCCAAATGAGGAGAGCAGCGAGAGTATAGCCTGGACCTGGTTGTTAGCGAGGCCCGCAGCAAACGATACCGATGGTACGAAAAAAAGGAGAGCGATGGATGCGAGAGCGAGTCTTTTCATGGTTTTTATATCATCTGGTAAATCAAAAAACGAGTCATATTTCTATGATGAAATACTCGCTAGTGTCCCGAGCACCGTAAGCCCCATGAAGATAATGCCGCATATAATCAAAACAACTTCTCCTGCTGTGAATGTCGTGGTCGGTGTGTAGTCGCGGACAGTTTTTGAATTATGAAGATTTATTGCGCCCTGGACTGCAAGAAGTGGTAATGGAGTAAGAACTATTAGCACAAAAAAGAGGAGCCGGTAGGTTCCCGGATCAACTCCCATGATCTGGGCACTCGATCGGGAATAGGCATTCCCCACTACCAATAGGGTTATGTAGGCTGTAGCCAACCAACCCGCAGAGTAGGCCTTCTTGTAGCCCTCACTTTTTGCTGAATTGAAAACTCGACTGAATAGCTCATAACAAAAGAAGACGCAAAAGATTGCCCTCCAAAACGGATAGATATTCTTCCCAGTCGCCTTTTTTACTGCATCCCAATTTCTAGCGAACCAATAGATTTCGTAGAGATTAAATGTCAACACGGAGAAAAGAAATAGACGGCCAGTGGAGATAGAGAAATATTCAACTGCCGGAGACGATTCTCCTTTCTCTTGAATTGAATTGGCTCTAGCGAGAGCCGATTCCGATTCTCTCGCTTCTAGATGATGAGATTCTGTCTCAACTTTATTCCCACAGTTCTCACAAAAATTAGCACCATCTGGAATCAATGATCCGCATTTATAGCAGTTCATAAGCTAGATGTTTATACAATAGCATTTATATAGGACAACAGGCGCGAGTCTTTTCATGGTATTCATCTCATCTGATAAAGCCCCGGAGGATGGCTTTGCGGTACACACAAAGCCCGCCACCAGGAAGCCCGGAGGGCTCTACCGGAGTTTCCCCCGATAACGAAACACACGCCCTGATGACGGGCTCTCTATGTGTGTTTCGTTTTTCGAACCATGCCCGCTGGCCAACGCCAGAGGGTTTAGGTTCTGCTGGTTGGACTATACCACAAATGGCGAAGAATTCACGGCTGGCAGTTGACAGGTAAAAACCGCTTGAGAAAAGCTATAAAATATGCGATACTTTCTGCATAAATGAGATGAAAAAAGATGAGAAGGTCATTTTCCTTAATCGTGGTGCGTCCTCTGACGTTCTTAGTGAAAAAGCGTTTATCAAACAATGTAACGAGAGTAAGTTAGTTTCTAAAGTCTTGACTGATTTGGGACTGGTCCTAACCCCAGCGCTTTTAAGAGAACAAGAAATTTTGCCGTCGTGTGGGAAGTATTCCTCTTCACAGGTTATGGATCTATACCGGCACTTAGCTCCAGAGGGTATCGCGAGAATCGGGGCCAGTAAAAAACGACAGCGGGATATTGTAAGTGCACGAGCGCACCAAATTATCCGTTTTGTTCAAGGCATTGAAGGTCTTGAACGGTCTTCCGAAGTCAAACGATTTCTTCTTCTCACATTATCCGAGAAGTTTGTTGCTGATATACAAAAATTGCGCAGCACATGCGGGATACCCGCTGATGGTTTTACTAACGATGCAGAGGTAGCTAGATGGGCTGACTTTAAAAAGGACCAGCCGCAAGAGGGCTCGGCAGCGCTACTTGCCTATAGCTGGGACGGCGACCGCATGGCCGACTCGTCTTTTCAAAAGGTTTGGATGTTCAGACACGAAATCGAAGTTCTGGAACAGAAATACCGCCTTGTCATAAGCGAGTATGTCTCTGCTATTTACGTCCTTCATGGGATGCAGAATCTAGAGCTGTTGAGAAAGTATTTAACCAAGCAGGTTGAGAGACACAGAATGTTTGCTCTGACGCCTGGACGTGTCTCTTTTTTGAGTACGGATGGCTGGGAACATAAAGACAACGAGTTTACAGAATATGGACACCGCTTTTACGCTCCGTATTATCCAAATCTGCAAAACACCGATGAGTTTTTCATTTGCTTTCGCGTTTTTAGATCCGAGCTGAATGGAGACGATTTTGTGCAATTCTTCTCGGGCGATTCACTAAAACAAATCAAAAAAGAACTCCAAGAGTTTATTGCCGCACCTATCGAATCAATCGGCGGATTTGGACAACATTGGCTTTTCTACTTTCTCAAGAAAAATCTACAGATGAGGCGAACAAATATAAACGAATTTTTTACTACAGCTAGATTTCAACCTGTTGAATCAGGTAATTCTCGACAGATTGTCTCAAGGGTCGAACGCGATATAGCTACAGCAGAGCGTTACAAGCAACTCTGATTTACCCGTAACTACCACCGAGCACAGTATAAATCCTGTCTATTACGGCAGGATTTTTTATTGCCCTAAAGATGAAATTAACCACTAGGAAAATGAAAAATACACAACCAATAACTGTTGAGGATGTGGAGGACATATATCTTTCTGCAGCACTTGTATGCAATGGCCGCTCCGTGCATTCGGTGGATGAAGTCGCACCAGGGAGGTTTGCTTTCAGTTTCGAGGTAACACCGAAGCAAGAGCAGCTCGTCTCCGATTATTGGAATGGTGCGATGCGCGTGGAGCCCCGCCAGTTTGCAAACGCCATTCGTGACTTGAAAGCTCGCACGAAAATGCGGTTTGGTTCTTTTTGAGTAACAGCTGAGCTATGCCAGATGATACAAAAAGAGGCTCAGGAGGCGACGTCTTGTTGGAGGCACTGAATTATTCCGCATCAGGTTTCTCGGTCATACCAATACGTTCGGGCGATAAGAAGCCGCTTATCGAATGGGCCGAGTATCAAAAACGACTACCGACAGAGGCGGAGGTGCGGCAGTGGTGGGCGCAGTGGCCGGACGCGAATATCGGAGTCGTCACGGGAGCAATTTCAGGCATCGTAGTCATCGATATTGAGCGCGAAGGTAGTACAGCTGGGTTGCCTCCGACCGTCACTTCCCGCACCGGCGGTGGAGGCTGGCATTTGTTCTACAAGCACCCCGGCGTGCCGGTCAAAAACAGCGTCAAGTCAATCGCAGCCTATACCGACGTGCGGGGCGATGGCGGTTACGTGGTACTTCCACCATCGCTTCACTCTTCTGGCAAAAAGTACGAGTGGAGTATTTCGCCCAGAGATGCGAGTTTTGAGCCACTGCCCGTCTGGATTCTGGAGAAGGTAAAGAGTGAGAACGGTTGGACTCAAAAGGATTGGGAACAGATCGCTGCCGAGCCAGTGTACGAAGGCGAACGCAACAACGCGGCTACGCAGTATGCTGGCAAGCTGCTGCATGATCTTTCGCGGGAGCTGTGGGAGACCTCCGGGTGGGCTGGGCTACGGGAATGGAATCGACAGAATTGCAGGCCACCGCTTGATGAGCGTGAGCTACGAAGTGTATTCGAGAGCATAGCGGCGCGTGAGACTGGTACGCGCAGTGATACGAGTAAGTCTGCGGCCCCAGTCCCCATCAGCTTCACCTCTCTTGGCGACCTGCTCAATGAGCCGGAGGAAAATATCAACTGGATCGTTGAAGACCTCCTCCCATCGAACGGATTTTCCGTCATGGCTGCGAAGCCGAAGGTCGGTAAATCTACGCTTGCAAGACAACTCGCACTCTCGGTTGCACAAGGACAACCGTTTCTAGACCGCCAGACCGTTCAGGGCGGCGTCCTATATGTAGCGCTTGAGGAGAAACGCAGTGAGGTAAAAAACCATTTCAGACTCCTCGGAGGGACTGGTAACGAGGACTTGCACTCGTACATCGGTTCCGCTCCGCAAGAAGCATCCAAGTGGCTAGATAAAGAGATTAAAGCAAGGAAGCCGATACTCGTCATCATAGATACGCTCTTTCGTTTCGTCAGCATTAAGAATGGCAACGATTATGCGGAGGTTACGACGGCACTTTCCCCCCTCCTGGCGCTCGCGCGAGAAAATGGGGCGCACCTTATGGTGGTTCATCACGCTGGCAAGGGCGCCGCAGAGGGTGGCGATGCCATTCTGGGGTCTACGGCTATATTCGGTTCGGTCGATACTGCGATTATTCTCAGGAGAACCGAAAGCAGGCGCACCATCGAGACACAGCAGCGATACGGGACGGACATTGAACCAACGGTTTTGGTTTTTGATGAGGCAGTGCGAGCAATAACGCTCGGCGGTACGAAAGAGGAGGTAGAAATAAACCTCGCAAAGGTAGCGATACTGGCATTCCTAGACGCCTCGACTGAACCTGTTGGCGAAGCAATCATACGGGAAGATGTTGGAGGCCGTGCTGGCCCCAAAAGCAAGGCGCTCCGACAACTGGTTGCCTCAGGTGGAGTAGCTCGGATTGGTAAAGGAGTGAGCGGCAGCCCATTCCTTTATTCTCGTTCTCTCGTTCCCAGTATAGATAGGGAACCAGAAAAACCAGAACCAAAATCGGCAGAAAACATAGATTCTACAAGGCCAGATTCTAGTTCCCAAGATTCATCGCCGAATTCGGCAAGTCAGACTGGTGCCAATGAGTTTGCTGACGATATTAACGCTCTTTGGGGGAAGCTATCACCCGAGGAGCCTCGGACTCCCAGAAGCTAAAGCCTATGGAACTCCCTCGACTGTCCGCATCAAACGTGCCCAAGAAGCTGCCCACGCCGTCCTCTCCTCGTGGCTCATACTCGCATCTGTCCTTCAGCGCAGATCCGAAGAAGTCACTCATCAGCACGAAACTAAAGCGTCTCGATCTCCTTCCGCTTGGAGATCTTGTTGATGAGCTGCTATCGACCATCCGTTTTGGCAACGACGATGCGCGAACGGCAGCCATTGCCCAGTATGAGCAGCGTGAGGCCGATATCCTGAAGGCTCTTGAGACGGATACGCATATCGCCCTCATTGAGAGTGTCGAGGAGCGTTTCCAGGGATTCGCCCTCCAGCATTGTACTGATCTCATAAAGGAGTACGTCTGTACCACACCATCAGAGAAGATGCTGTGCGAGATGGCGGCAGGGGCCATGGCGCGTCACCTCTCAAGCGCCAGACGGCTCAAAGACTGGCGAGACGAGCACTGGACGCAGTCCAACCACCGCACGCGCCGCCCGACCAGAAAATACACCGACGAATACACCGAAACCTGGACGACTATCCGTGACCACCTAGGGCGCATTAACACAGAGTCGAAAGAGGTAGATCGATCACTCCGGCAGTATCAGAGCATCATTGCTCACCTCAAGCAGATGCGTTCGCCAGTGCCTGAAGTACGGATCAACGCCTTCTTGGCCAACAACCAGCAGGTGAACATCAAAACGCCATGAGGCCGATTGATTCAGGAAAAGTGTTCTTGGTCGAGGAGTGCCAGCGCATCGATTTCATTGAAACGTGTGAAAAAGCTGTACAAAAGCTGAAGAGCGCTCTACTCACGTCTGAGATAAAGTCTCTCGGCTTCGACCTCCGTCTCACCACCTCAAAGACCGGCTATGGTGGCCTCCGGTACTGGTTCGAGTGCCCGTTGTGCGGCCACAGGCGGCTCGTGCTGCATGTTCATCCGATAACACACGCTGTGGGTTGTAGAGGCTGTTTGGGCCTCAAATACCGCTCCCAACGTTTCAAGGGGATGGTGGAAGCGATATGAGCACTCCACTGAAAAATAGGGCCAAAAACGATGGTAAAATGGGGTTGACTGCACTGCCCTTTGACAATCAGCCGAACGACTCCAGTTCCGCAATTGAGCTTCTGACCATCAGCGAATCCGCGGAGTTTCTTAGAATCTCCGTGTCCGGGATGCGCCGCCTACAGCTAGGGCGCTCCATTCCGTTCTTCAAGGTGAGAGGAGGCATCCGTTTCGCTAAGGGCGATCTCTTATCGTACTTGGCGCGACAGCGGGTGGAGTCGATCGGCCAATAAAGATGAGATTGATATGGCAGTACGAATAATCAAAAAATCTTGGTGGGTGGACTTCCGATTCAATCACTCCCGCTATCGCAAGCGGAGCCTGGAAAACTCTAAGGCTGGAGCGCAGGCGTACGAAGCGGTGTTGCGAAAAAAACTAGCAAACGGCGAAACTATTGATGGATCAGACAGAAACGTCCTGGAAGAATGGCTATTCGAACGATTCGCGTGGCGCTGGTTCGAAGAGTACGTGCTATCCAACAACAAATACTCTGAACAGCGGACTAAGCGGCATATTCTTCAGAATTCCCTTATCCCCTTCTTCGGCAAGCTTTCTGTTGCTGGCATTACTGTAAACCACATTGAGCAGTACAAAGCAAAACTAGTGGCGAGCGGTATCAGCCGTAAGACGGTCAACAATCGCCTAACAATCTTGAATACCTGTCTCACAATGGCGTATGAATGGTTGCATATCGAAACTGCGCAGCCGCGGATAAAGCGACTCAAATGCACGACACCCAGAACCGACTACCTCACACGCGAAGAGTCCGCTATGCTTCTCGCCCACTCTACCGAAACGCTACACGAAATTATCCTAACGGCACTCCGTACGGGCATGCGCCAGGGCGAGCTCAAGGGTCTTCAGTGGGAATCGATCGATTGGCAAAGCGGGAACCTTGTAGTCCGGCACTCCCGGTGCGACCACCGGAAGATCCTCGACACGCCTAAAAGCAATCGAGAACGACACATCCCCTTGGATCGAGAAGTGCATGAGGCACTCTACAAGCGCAAGGGACATACGGGGTACGTATTTCTCGATGCGGATGGCGAACCCTTCAATGCGCGGCGCATGAGCAAGCTTCTCA
>VFSW01012351.1_pt1 | contig 11935 bp, 10 predicted proteins | sample 5358111 | NCBI WGS metagenome assembly VFSW01 (sample SAMN11554181, study PRJNA540505) | mine drainage metagenome | isolation source: sediment from site ElyBrook_90M | place: USA: Ely Copper Mine, Vershire, VT | collected 2017 | reverse complement strand
CATGGTTCAATCACTGCATCACCGGTCTACGGTAATTGCTAAAATGCTCTAAAGCCACGTGATGTTGGCTGGCTTACGTGCGGGCTGAAGCCCGCACCCTTCGATACCGGCTGAAGCCCGCACCCTTCGATGCGTGCTTCAGTCCGCACCCCTGGATGCGGGACCTATTCAGAGCGTGATTAGCGGTTTTTGGCGACTTCTTCGACGGTGACGGGGTCGAGGAAGGGCATGGAGGCGCGGAGCTTTTTGCCGACGATTTCGATGGGGTGTTTGGCTTCGGCTTCGCGGAAGGCGAGGAACTCTTTGCGTCCGGAGTTCTGGTCGGCGAGGAAGCGCCTGGCGAATGTGCCGTCCTGAATGTCGGTGAGGATGGCCTTCATGGCCTTGCGGCTTTCTTCATTGATGACGCGCGGGCCGCTGACGTAGTCGCCCCACTCGGCGGTGTCAGAGATGGAGTAGCGCATGTAGGCGAGGCCGCCGCGATAGATGAGATCGACGATGAGCTTGAGCTCGTGGAGCACTTCAAAGTAGGCGCTCTCGGGCTGATAGCCAGCCTCAACGAGGGTGTCATAGCCCGCCTTGATGAGGGCGCTGACGCCGCCGCAGAGCACGGCCTGCTCGCCGAAGAGGTCGGTCTCGGTTTCTTCCTTGAAGGTGGTTTCGAGCACGCCGGCGCGGGTGCAGCCGATGCCCTTGAGGTAGCTGAGGGTGAGCGCGTGGGCGTGGCCGGTGGAGTCCTGGTGGACGGCGATGAGGCCGGGGACGCCGCCGCCTTCAGTGAAGACTTCGCGGACGCGATGGCCGGGGGCCTTGGGCGCGGCGAGGGCGACGTCGATGTTTTTGGCGGGCAGGATGGTTTTGAAGTGGATGTTGAAGCCGTGGGCGAAGAGGAGGAGCGTGCCGGCCTTGAGGTTGGGGCCGATCTCTGCGGCGTAGATGCTGGCCTGGGTCTGATCGGGGGTGAGGATCATGACCACGTCGGCCCATGCGGTGGCGGCGGCAACAGTGTCCACTTCAAGGCCCGCTTTTTGCGCCTTGGCGATGGACTTGGAGCCGGCGGCGAGGCCGACCTTGACCTGTACGCCGGAGTCCTTGAGGTTGAGGGCGTGAGCGTGGCCCTGGGAGCCGTAGCCGATGATGGCGACCTTTTTGGCTTGGATGAGCGTGAGGTCGGCGCTGTGATCGTAGTAAGTCTTGGCCATGATGTTCTCGATTTTTCCTTTGTGTGCGTTGGGAATGTTGATCTGAAATGGGGGGCGCCGGCAGAGCGAGCCTATTCCAGCTCGGCTGCAGCGCCTGCTGCAAGGGTTTCCGCGGGGTCCGCGGCTTCTGGCTTCTCATCAGGGCCTGCGCCCATGGCCTTGAGCACGCTGGAGGTGTGATGGCCGCGGCGCATGGTCAATTTGCCGCTGCGGCAGATTTCAAGGATGCGGCAATCGCTGGCCCGCAGAATCTCAATCAGGCCTTCAATCTTGCTTTCGACGCCCGTCATCTCAATCATGAGCGACTCCGAGGTGAGATCGACGATGCGCGCGCGGAAGACCTCGACGAGTTCAAAGATCTGCGAGCGGGTTCGGGTGTTGGCATCCACCTTGATCATCGCCAGTTCGCGCGTGACGTTGGAGGCCTGTGCGATGTCGTCCACATCGACGACGTTTTCGAGTTTGAAGAGGCTGGCGCGAATGCGATGGCCGGCTTCTGCGGAGGCCTCGCAGACGAGCGTGAGGCGCGACAGGCCGGGGCGCTCACTGCGGCCCACGGTAAGCGAGCTGATGTTGATGTTGAGGCGGCGAAAGAGCGATGCGACGCGCGTGAGCACGCCGGGCAGGTCTTCAACATAAGCAACGAATGTATGCAGCATGATGACTTCTTGCTCCTGGGTGTGCGACTTACTTGTCGTCGGGTGACTCGACCAGTGGATTTTTGCCGGGTCGGCGGATCATCTCATGCAAAGCGTTGCCGGCGGGAATCATCGGATAGACGGAGTCTTCCTTCTCGACCAGGAAGTTGAGCAGGAATGCGCCTTGCGTGGAGCGCGCCAGGTTGACGGCGTCAGCCACTTCAGCGCGGGTGTGAACGGCGCGGCCCTGGATGCCGTGCGCATCGGCCAGCTTGACGAAGTCCGGGCTGACCAGGGGCGTGGATTCGTAGTTGCTTTCGTAGAAGAACTCCTGCCACTGACGGACCATGCCCAGGAATCCGTTGTTGATGACGGCGATATTGATCTTGATCTTCTCCTGCACGATGGTGGCAAGTTCGGAAGCGGTCATCTGGAAGCCGCCGTCGCCGGCGATGACCCAGACTTCCTTGTCGGGGCAGGCGATCTTGGCGCCGATGGCCGCGGGCAGCGCGAAGCCCATGGTGCCGAGGCCTCCTGAGGTGATGAGGGTGCGAGGCTTTTCATGGTGGAAGTACTGCGCCTCCCACATCTGATGCTGGCCCACGTCGGTGGCAACGATGGCGTCGCCGCCGGTGATGCGCCAGAGGTCGTGCATGACGTGGGCGGCGTAGAGGTGGCCGGAGTCGGGCAGGTTCTTGATGTCGCGCACGGCGACGGCGCCCTTGCTGGCTTCAATGGTCTTGAGCCAGGCGCTGCCGTCGCGGCCGGAGATGCGGGGCAGGAGGTCTTCCAGCACGGCGCGCAGATCGCCCACCAGAGCAACGTCCACCTTGATGTTCTTATTGATCTCGGCGGGGTCTACTTCGATGTGGATCTTTTTAGCTTTGAGGGCATAGGTGGAGGTGGAGCCGGTGACGCGATCGTCAAAGCGCATGCCGCAGGCGATGAGGAGATCAGCTTCCTGAATGGCGTGGTTGACCCAAGCCTCGCCGTGCATGCCCATCATGCCGAGGTTGAGGGGGTGCGAGGCAGGGAAGCCGCCGAGGCCCAGCAGGGTGAGGGCCACGGGGATCTGCGCGCGTTCAGCGAGGGTGCGGATCTGCTCCATTGCGGCGGATTCGATGACGCCGTGGCCAGCCAGGATGACAGGCCGCTTGGCGCCGCGGATGAGTTCGGCGGCGTGCGCGAGGCCCGACTCCTCAACGCGCAGCATGGGATGGGGCCGATAGGGGCGCGGCCTGGCGGCTTCAAAATCGAAGATAGCCGTGCCCTGCTGCGCGTCCTTGGTGATGTCGACCAGCACCGGTCCGGGGCGGCCGGATTGTGCGATCTGGAAGGCATAACGGATGGCTGGAGCGATGTCCTCTGTGCGATGGACGAGGAAGTTGTGTTTGGTGACGGGCAGGGTGATGCCGGTGATGTCCACTTCCTGAAAGGCATCAGTGCCGAGCACCTTGCTGGAGACGTTGCCGGTGATGCAGACGATGGGAATGGAGTCCAGCATGGCGGTGGCGATGCCGGTGATGAGGTTGGTTGCGCCGGGGCCGCTGGTGGCGATGGCCACGCCGACCTTGCCCGAGGCGCGCGCATAACCATCGGCCATGTGCGATGCGCCCTGCTCGTGGCGCACCAGGACGTGGTGAATGGGAAACTTGCGCAGTGCGTCATAGGCCGGCAGGATCGCTCCGCCGGGATAGCCGAAGACGTCCGTGACGCCCTCGCCCACCAGCGTGGCCCACAGAATCTCCGCGCCGGTGAGGCGGGTGGGTGTGGCGAGGTGGGCATTCGATGCTTGCGTGTTGGCGTTGCTTCCCATGGTGACTCCTTTGTCAGAGTTCAGTAATCAGCCGTCAGAGACCAGTGATCTGCTCTTATGTTGTTGCGCCCTTGGATGCGGAGGTGACGCGGTCCACATATTTGCGGAAGACGCCCTTGGGCCAGCGCAGTGCGGGCGGCGCAAAGTTCTTGAGCCGCGCGGCAATTTCCTGGTCGCTGACTTCGAGGGTGAGCTTGCGGTTGGGAATGTCGAAGTGGATGATGTCGCCCTCGCGGACAGCGGCGATGGGCCCGCCGACAAAGGCCTCGGGAGCCACATGGCCCGCGGTGAAGCCGCGCGTAGCGCCGGAGAATCGTCCGTCTGTCAACAAGGCGACGTGCGCACTGAGTTCGGCGTTGGAAGAGATGGCCGCGGTGACCTGGAGCATCTCCCTCATGCCGGGGCCGCCCTTGGGGCCTTCATAGCGAATCACAAGGACGTCACCCGGCTTGATCTGGCCGGTCTGCACGGCGGCGAAGCAGTCTTCTTCCGTGTCAAAGACGCGTGCCGGGCCGCGATGATCGTAGCGATCCGCAGCAGCGACCTTCATGACGCAACCTTCAGGCGCGAGATTGCCCTTGAGAATGACAAGGCCGCCGTTCGGCTTGATGGGTTTGTCGAAGGTGTGAATGACGACCTGGCCTGGAGTTTCGCGTGCCTGCGCGGCCTCCTGGGCGAGCGTTTTGCCGCTGATGGTGAGCGTGGTCCCGTCAGCAAAGCCTGCGTCGATGAGGCGCCTTGCCAGGAGGCGCGAGCCGCCGGCGGCCTGGAAATCCGAGGCGACAAATTTGCCCGCCGGGGTGAGGTCGCAGATGAACGGCGTGCGCTTGCTGATGCTGTCAAAGTCGTCGATGGAGAGTTCGATGCCCATCTCCTGCGCAATGGCCAGCAGATGCAGTACTGCATTGGTGGAACCGCCGCTAGCGGCGACGCTGGCGATGGTGTTCTCAATGGATTTGCGGGTGATGATCTGCGAGGGGCGGCGGTTGGCGCGGACTGCGTCCATGAGGATGCGGCCGGCTTCGCGGGTGGCGGCGTGCTTGTCCCGGGAGGTGGCGGGAACGCCGGAGAGTTGAATCGGCGAGATGCCGAGGATTTCGCCGGACATGGCCATTGTGTTGGCGGTGAATTGGCCGCCGCATGCACCCGCGCCGGGACAGGCATTGGCTTCGAGCGCTTCAAGGCCGGCATCGTCGATGCGGCCCGCGGCATAAGAACCGATGCCCTCGAAGACATTCTGGATGGTGATGTCGATTGTCTCGCCATTGGGACCGTTGAGCTTGCCGGGAGCGATGGACCCGCCGTAGAGCATCATGCCGGGAATATCGAGGCGGCAAAGGGCCATAATGATGCCGGGCATGTTCTTGTCGCAGCCGCCGATGCCGACCAGGCCATCGAAGAGATTGCCGCGGGCGACGAGTTCGATGGAGTCGGCGATCACTTCGCGCGAGACCAGGGAGGCTTTCATGCCCTGCGTGCCCATGGTGATGCCGTCGGAGATGGTGATGGTGTTGAACTCCATCGGCGTGCCGCCAGCTTCGCGGATGCCTTCCTTGAGGGCTTCAGCCACTTCGCGGAGATGCACGTTGCAGGTGCCGATTTCGGTCCATGTGTTGGCGATGCCGATGATGGGCTTGTGCAGGTCGTCTTTTGCGAATCCGGCTCCGCGGAGGTAAGAACGCGCGGCGGCGCGGCTGGGGCCTTCAGTCAACGGGATGCTCTGGCGTTTGCCTTCGATGGTCATGATTTCCTTAACGGGAGCTAGTCTGAGCTAGTCTGTTGTGCTGCATGATCGGATGACTGTAATTACTTCGCTTTGAGCCAGCCAGCCTTGTCGTGGCTGGCTTCAAATGTGTCCAGTGCCGCAGTGTGGCGCAGCGTAAGGCCGATGTCGTCGAGCCCTTCAACCAGGCAGAACTTACGGAACGGGTCGAACTCGAACGACGCCTTGAAGCCCTGGCCGTCGGTTACGGTCTGCGCTTCAAGCGAGACGGTGAGTTGATAGCCGGGCACGGTTTGCGCCTTGCGGAGCAGCTCGGCCACCTGCTCTTCACTGAGCCGGACGAGCACGATGCCGTTTTTGCCGGCGTTGGAGAAAAAGATGTCGGCGAAGGTGGGCGCGATGACGGCACGGAAGCCAAAGTCACTGAGCGCCCACGCCGCGTGCTCGCGGCTCGATCCGCAGCCGAAGTTTTTGCCAGCGATGAGGATCTGCGCGCCGTTGTAGCGCGGCTCGTTGAGGACGAACGACGGATCCGGATCGCCGGCGGCGGTGCGGCGCCAGTCAAAGAAGAGAAAGTCGCCGTAGCCGGTGCGCTCAATGCGCTTCAGGAACTGCTTGGGAATGATCTGGTCTGTATCGACATTCGTGCGGTCGAGCGGCGCGGCGAGCGAAGTGAGTGTGCGAAACGGTTCCATCAGGCCTTTACCTCCTCGCGAACGGGCCAGTTACGAATGTCGACAAAATGGCCGGCAATGGCGGCCGCGGCGGCCATCTCAGGGCTGACGAGGTGGGTGCGCCCTCCGCGTCCCTGACGGCCTTCAAAGTTGCGATTGCTGGTGGAGGCGCAGCGCTCGCCGGGTGAGAGAATGTCGGGGTTCATGCCGAGGCACATGGAGCAGCCGGGCTCGCGCCAGTCGAAGCCCGCCTCTTTGAAGACGCGATCCAGGCCTTCCTCTTCGGCCTGTGTCTTGACGGCCTGCGAGCCGGGAACGACCATTGCATGCACATGGGTGGAGACCTTGTAGCCCGCGGCGATGTGGGCGGCAGCGCGAAGATCCTCAATGCGGCCGTTGGTGCAGGAACCGATGAAGACGCGGTCAATCGCGACATCTTCCATTTTTGTGCCGGCCTTCAGGTCCATGTATTCGAGGGCGCGCTCAAGCGATTTGCGCTCCTGCTCAGTGGGCGCGACGGCTGGATCGGGCACAGATGCCGTGACCGGCGCCACCATGCCGGGGCTGGTGCCCCAACTGACATAGGGAACGAGTGTGGTGGCATCGATGACGAGCTCGCGGTCGAACTGAGCGCCGGGATCGGTGGGCAGCTTGCTCCACTCGCGCACTGCTTCATCCCATGCAGTACCTTGCGGGCTGAAACGGCGGCCTTTCAGGTACGCGAAGGTTGTGGCATCGGGAGCGATCATACCGGCGCGCGCGCCAGCCTCGATGCTCATGTTGCAGATGGTCATGCGGCCTTCCATGGAAAGCGCGCGAATGGCCGAGCCCGCATATTCGATGACGCATCCCGTGGCACCGTCGGTGCCGATTTTGCCGATGATCCCGAGAATGATGTCCTTGGCGGTAACGCCCCTGGGCAGCTTGCCTTCAACCGCGATGCGGAATGTTTTTGGCTTTGATTGCGGCAGCGTCTGCGTGGCCAGCACATGCTCCACCTCACTGGTGCCGATGCCGAAAGCCAGCGCGCCGAACGCGCCGTGTGTGGAAGTGTGCGAGTCGCCGCAGACGATGGTCATGCCGGGCTTGGTGATGCCCAGCTCAGGTCCGATGACGTGCACGATGCCTTGCTCGCGGGAGTTGACGTCGTAAAGTTCAATGCCGAAGTCGGCACAGTTCTTGCGCAGTGCGGCGATCTGCGTGGCTGCGATTTGATCGACGATGTTGAGGCGGCCTGCAAGCGTGGTGGGCACGTTGTGGTCCACCGTCGCGATGCAGCGGTCAGGCCGGCGCACCTTGCGGCCGGCGAGGCGCAGCCCCTCGAAGGCTTGCGGGGAAGTGACCTCATGCAATAACTGCAGGTCAATGTAGAGCAGCGTTGGCTCGCCCACGGGCGCGACCACCACATGCTTCTCCCAGACCTTTTCAAAGAGTGTCTTTGGTTCGGAACTCATCCATCATCCTCGGTATTTTTTTGCGTTATGCGTTGACGAGCAATGCCTTGACGGTTTCGCGCACCTTGGCGCCCATCTCTCTGGTGGAGAGTACGGGGAAGCCTTGCGGATTGGCGCGGGCCAGATCGGGCGTGCGGAAACCCTGCTCCAGCACCTTGCGCACGGCCGTCTCAATGGCGGCGGCTTCGGCTTCAAGGCCCGCGGAATGGCGCAGAATCAATGCGCCGGTGAGGATTGCGCCGAGCGGATTGGCCAGGCCCTTGCCCGCAATGTCGGGCGCGGAGCCGTGGACCGGCTCATACAAATTAACCTTGCCGCCGATGGTGGCCGAGGGCAACATGCCGAGCGAGCCGGTGATCACGGCGGCTTCGTCGGAAAGAATGTCGCCGAAGAGATTTTCAGTGACGACCACATCGTAGTTGCGCGGCTGATTCATCAGGTGCATGGCCATCGCATCCACATACTGGTGCTCCAGGGAGACGTCGGGGAATTCGGCGGCCACTTCATTGACCGTGGCGCGCCAGAGCTGGGAGACCTCGAGCACGTTGGCCTTGTCGACACTGGTGACTTTCTTGCGGCGCTGCCGCGCCAGTGTGAAGGCCACGCGGGCCACGCGGGCCACTTCCTCGCGGGTGTAGCGCATGGTGTTCCATGCTTCGCCGGTTGTCTTGTTCCACTCACGTGGTTTTCCGAAGTAGAGGCCGCTGAGCAACTCACGCACAAAGAGAATGTCCGCGCCGTCCACGATCTCTGGGCGCAAGGGGCTGTTGACCGTGAGTTCCTTGAAGGCAAACGCGGGACGGAGGTTGGCGAAGCCGCCGAGTTCCGCGCGGATCTTGAGCAGGCCGGCTTCAGGACGCTTGTCCGGGGGCAGGGAATTGAACTCATTGCCGCCGACAGCGCCGAGCAGCACGGCATCGCTGGCCAGTGCTTCGCTCAGGGTGTCGGCAGGGAGCGGCGTGCCGTCCTGCACGATGGCGACCCCGCCGATGCGGCGCTCAGAGAATGTAAACTCATGCCCGCCCAGCGCGGCTGCTTCCTTTAAGACAGCAACGGCTTCATTGGTGACTTCGGGGCCGATTCCATCGCCCGCTAAGACTAAGATTCTCAGCTTCATTCCTGCTCTCTTAAGTGGTATGTGATCGGTGGTTGGTCATGCACTAATCAAGCTGCGCGACGGGCATGTTGCGGCGGTCGCGAATGGGGTCGGGCAGCAGGCCGATGAGGTCCTGGTCGTAGATGTTCTTTTTGCGGTCGGCGAGGGCAACGAAACGGTAGTAGGTCTGCTGCAACTCCTCGCGGTCGAGGGTGAAACCGAGCTGCTCGAGGCGGTGGCGCAGCGCGGCGCGGCCGGAGTGCTTGCCCAGCACAAGGTTGGTACGCGAGACACCGACCAGCGCGGGGGTCATGATCTCGTAGCAGAGCGGGTTGGCCAGCATACCGTGCTGGTGGATGCCTGACTCGTGCGCGAAGGCGTTGGCGCCGACGATGGCCTTGTTGGGCGAGGGCTTGAAGGTGATGATCTGGCCCAGCACCTGGCTGGCGGGGTAGAGCTGCTCCAGCTTGATGCTGGAGGTGACGCTGTAGTGGTCCGAGCGCACATACAGTGCGGCCGCGATCTCTTCCAGCGCGGCGTTGCCGGCGCGCTCGCCGATGCCGTTGATGGTGCACTCGACCTGGCGCGCGCCATTCTGAATGGCGGCAAGCGAGTTGGCGGCGGCAAGGCCAAGATCGTCATGGCAGTGCGAGGAAAGCACGATGCCCTGCTCATTGATGGCTGGGATGCGCTCGCGCACCTCGCGGAATAGCCGGCCGTACTCTTCCGGCGTGGTGTAGCCCACGGTGTCTGGCATGTTGATGGTGGTGGCGCCAGCCTCGACGGCCACGCGCACCATCTCCACCAGGAAATCACGGTCGGAACGAGTGGCATCTTCGGGCGAGAACTCGACATCATCGACGAGCGAGCGCGCCAGTCGTACCGATTCCGCGGTGCGATCAAGCGCCTCCTGGCGGCCGATTTTGAGCTTGTATTCAAGGTGCAGGTCGCTCGAAGCGAGGAAGACGTGAATGCGGGCGCGGTCAGCAAACTGCAGCGCGCGGGCCGCCATTTCAATATCTTCCGTCTTGGCGCGGGCCAGGGAGGCGATGCGCGGCTTGCGGACGGCCTGGGTAATGGTGGCGATGGCGGCAAAGTCACCTTCAGAGGCCATGGCAAAGCCGGCCTCGACGATGTCCACGCCCAGATCTTCAAGGGCATGGGCCATGGTGAGCTTTTCCTGGGTAGTCATGCTGCAGCCGGGGGATTGCTCGCCGTCGCGAAGAGTGGTGTCGAAGAAAACTACGTGATTGGAGAGATTCGAATTCATGGAAGCGCCTGCCAGGGGAAACCTCTGTTAACGGTTCTATTTTCTCGCATGTTGCCGTTATAAGGCAAAGTTATTATTTTTGTAGAGTCGATTAGAATTATTTATAGTGGATTGGATCGTATCCGCAAGGAGGCCGCATGGATCTGAACCAGCTTGAAACGTTTCTTGCCGTGGCAGAGGAGCGCAGCTTCTCCCGTGCCGCGCTGCGGCTGCACCGGACGCAGCCTGCCATCAGCCAGGTGATTCGCAAGCTGGAGGTATCAGTGGGGGAAACGCTGTTTGACCGTGCGGCGCGGGATGGATCGCTGACTGCGGCGGGCGAGCTTCTGCGCGAGTACGCCCTGCGGCTGCTGGCGTTGCGGCGGGAGGCCACCAGCGCGCTGGATGAGCTGAAGAGCCTGGAGCGCGGGCATCTGCAACTGGCCGCGAATGAATATACGTGCATGTACCTGCTGCCGGTGATGGATGCATTTCGGCGGGAGTTTCCTCATGTGCATGTGAACGTGCATCGCATGTTGGCGAGCCGCATGCCGGAAGAGTTGAATCTACGCAGCTTTGAGATTGGCGTGGTGTCATTTCGGCCAGACCCTGTGCAGTTCCGGACCATTGCGGTGTATGGCGACAGCCTGTCGTTGATTGTGAGTCCCAACCATCCGCTTGCGCGTGCAGAGCGCGTATCGATTACGGAGCTGGGCAAGGAGGACTTTATTGCGCACAATGTGACGTCGCCGCTGCGGCGCAAGGTGATCGAGACGTTTCAGCGGTTCCGTACGCCGCTCAATATGCGCATCGAGCTGCCTACGATTGAGGCAATCAAGCGTTTTGTAGCCATGGGGAACGGGGTGGCCCTGGTGCCGCACCTGACGGTGGCCCGGGAGTTGGAGACGGGCGACCTGATGCACGTGACGGTGGACGAATTGGAATTCAAGCGGGTTCTGCGGCTGGTGCATCGTCGTCAAACTACGCTTTCTTACGCGGCGCGGGCATTTTTGCAGGCGGTGCGAGCACTGGCCCAGGAGCAGGGTCCGCCCTTCTACTATCAGGTAGAGCGGCAGGGCTGAAGGGGCATGGCGACCGGCGACGCGGGGTGGCCGGGTCGTGCGCGCCCATTTCGCTGCAGCGGCGTCTAAAGGGTGGAAGCTGCCGGGGCGGTCCCATGCACCGTAAACCGTTCCGGCCATTTACAATGCAAAGAGCGGGGCCCGGCACGAACCGGCGCACCGGAATCGACAAGCTGGTTGCCGGCCGGACGGTTAGGCAGTCGTGAGGGTCTTGACCGAATGAAGAAGATCGCCTTTATTGCATTTCTGCTGGCTGTGAGTGTGACAGCGGGTCGCGCTCAAGAGAGCAGGCAGGACATCAGCGTGAGCGGGACAGCCGTTATCGAGCCCTTCATGGCTTCTTCCACCGATGTACAGGTAAGTGCACAGCGCGCATTTGGCGCAATGCTTAGCTACCGGTTCATGTTGACGCCATCGAGCGCCATTGAAGCCAACTACGGAATCACCTACGAGAACAAGATTCGTTACCTCATCAGCAATACAAACAATTACCTGGTGAACACGCGTACGCAGGAAGTTTCATTTGCATATGTGCGCAGTTTTACGTACCGCAAATACAACCCATTTGTGGAAGGCGGGCCGGGAGTGCTGGTTTTTCTTCCCATTCGCGATCAGGCGACAACATCACTTGATGTGAAGCAGCAGACCAGCCCTGGCATTCTGTACGGCGCCGGTGTCGCCTACGAAGTGAGCCCCAGCTTTGATATTCGCGCAGAGTATCGCGGCTTTATCACCCAGGTGCCCAATATGGGCTACTCGCAGCTTGACACCAAGCGCTGGTACAACATTTTTTATCCGGCGATTGGCGTGGCTTACCACTTTTAAAGGCATTTTGATCAGGGCGGTTTAGCCCGCGAGGGAACTTGCCTCAGAGGCTAAACTGCCTGAGCTTATGCGGTCTAAGCGGCGCGGCCAAGGCCGCGCCCTTTCAATGCAGGATTCAGGCATCCGGTTCCGGAACGGGTGGTAACGGAGCAACTTCATTCAAAGGGCGGTGCTGA
>VFSW01012350.1_pt1 | contig 11936 bp, 19 predicted proteins | sample 5358111 | NCBI WGS metagenome assembly VFSW01 (sample SAMN11554181, study PRJNA540505) | mine drainage metagenome | isolation source: sediment from site ElyBrook_90M | place: USA: Ely Copper Mine, Vershire, VT | collected 2017 | reverse complement strand
GTGCCATTCGCGCCTCCTAAACTGCTGAGTTTGTTGGAGAGCTTAGGTTCGAATCCCACTCTCTCCGCCAGTTTTCAAATCGCAGCCAAACATGCGGGTTCCGTGAGCTTGTTACTATTTTTGCCCGGTTCCTGTTACTAAAAATCGTGAAATCCCTTGATTCGCAGTATTGGGAAACAGGGGATTTTTCATGGCAAACCGCACCGCAACTCTGTACATCCGCATCACCAAGAACGGCAAAAGCTCGTTCTGCAAGCCCGTTTACCTGTCCAAGGGTCGCCTCAAGCCTCAATACGCAATGGTCAATGGCGAACCTGAACACCACAAAGAAGGCGTCTACCACGTCCGCTTCGGTGCGGACGGCGGCAAGCAGCAGTATGCGTTGGTCGGCAAAGACCCCTACATTGCTTTGGACAAGCTGGAGTAAAAGAAACGATGGCTGCGGGACCGCGAACGGCAGGTCGTTCCTCAGACGCCTGTCAACTCGAAACCGCAAACAAGTAAGCTGAGCATGGACGATGCGGTCGAGCAGTACTACAAGAACCTTCACTCTCAGGGGAAAGACCCTAAGACCATCCGCGCCTACAAGGTCGCGGTCGAGGAGTTTCGCAAGTCTTGCACGAAGAAATTCTTGAACGAGATTGGCAGGCAAGACTTGATCGACTTCATGGGCTGGCTGCGGAAGCAGCCTCCGAAACTGCGGAAAGACGACACGCCCCGTAAGCCGCGTAGGTCTGGCGATCCCAATCGGACATACTTCAACAAGGTGAACGACGTGGTGATCTTTCTCAGCGCACACGGCATCAACCGCCTTCTGAAGAAAAGCGAGTATCCAAAGTTCGCCGAGAAGCCCGTGGTGTATTACGAAGCAGAACAGGTGAAAGCGTTGTACGCGGCAACGAAGAACGACGAGGAGCGGTTCACGCTCGACTATTTCCTAAAGAGCGGCGTTCGTGACGGCGAAGCCGCTCATGCAGAATACAGTGACGTGAAGAGTGGCTTTCTAAACATCGTGGACAAGCCGCACCTCAAGTGGCACCCGAAGCATTGGCACATCCGGCGTATCCCGATTCCGCAAGACCTTATCGGAGCAATTGCCGAACGCCAGAGGCAGAATCCCGGCAGCAAACTCATTTTCCCGAATGGTGCAGGGAACCCTGATGAGCACCTGCTTCGCACCGTGCAGCGAATCGCGAAACGTGCTGGAGGCACGTTCCACGCGGACCTACACACTTTCAGACGCACCTACGCTACGCTCTTTTCGGGTACAGCCAAGATTCAGACCATCCAATATCTCCTCGGTCACAAAGACATCAAAACAACGATGCGCTATCTGGGGATTGCCGACTTGAACTCGCCTGAAACAAGAGCAGCAGTCGAGAAGACGTTCAGTGAATTTAAGAACGCCCAGATTGCCACAGCCCCAGTTACGAGCGCAGTAGGGATGTAGAGATAAACCGTTGGGCGGGATCGGGCGAGAATTCAGGTTTTTCGTCCAGACTGAGTAACTAAGGTAGGTGAACATCGTTAACTACCTTCGTAGCCGCAATACCGCTTTGACCTCCGCTGAACTATGTGAACTGATCAACCTGCACCCGGTGACCTTGCGAGAATGGACTCGTGCAGGGCGTGTTCCCGCGTACCGGATGGGTCGCGAGTGGCGTTATGACCCTGACAAAGTCGCCGACTGGCTGGATCACCGCGAGGTCGCGTGATCGCTATTCGTTAACGCCGCACCCACAGGAAATCTGTCGTATTGCGGGCAATTGAAAGACCTCAAAGTAAACGGAGACTTAAACAACCTCGAATAAGACGAACCGCCCGAAACCAGCGACAATAGCTGTAACCTTCGCCGTTCGGCTGTCATCTTAGTAGTGATGGCAGATGTGGTCACCGTGCGAAGCACGGACTCCAATGGTTGAACAGCCGAGTCCCACTGTAGCTCGGCAGTGAGCGGCGAAAGAGTGGTCAAGCCGCAAAAAGGGCACCCAAGCCCTGACAAGTTAGCCTGAGGCACCCAAGAGGGTGCGATCCCGTATTAAGAAAGACTCTCGCGACGAAGAACTACGTCGCGATGAGAGAGCCGAAACGCCTCTTCGCAGGCGTCCGTTGGAGGTGACCGACCAACGCTGATGAGAGCGATAAGCTCCACGGGCAGGTCTGGAGAAATTTATGGCGACCGAAGAAGTGAATGAGGAATTGTGGGATTTGGCTAAGGAGAACGTCACGAAGCAACAGGAAGAGGCTTTCGACAGACTGCTGGAAGAAGCCGTGGATGCCCATCTCGGAAACGACGAGTGCGAGCATTGCGAGGACGGCATCAGCGACCGCTGCGAGGAGTGGCTTCGCGAGCGCATCGAGAGTTTGCAGGAAAGCCAATTCGATGAGCAGGCGGAAGCTGAATATGACCGCCTCGTGGAACAGCAGGAGGAGCAAGAAGAAGAGAACGAGGAGGAGGCCCGATGAAACCCGATGAGACTCAGTGCGGCTTCCCCCCACGTCAGGAAACCTACCAGATGCGCCAAATGTTCACAGGCAAGATTATCAAGACCGTGAAGGCGAACGGCGACGACTGGGTCACGATCTACTTCATGTGGATAAGACCAGCCTTGATCCTTCCTCCCAAGGAAACGCCCGATTTGAGTATTAAAAGGTGTATGCAACCCCGCGAAGGTAGTTTAGCGGTAGAACATCCTGCTTTCCGGCAGGAAGACGACGGCTCGAAACCGATCCCTTCGCTCAAGTTTGAAGTGCGGCTCATCAGTCAGAAAGAAGCCAAGCCGTTCATCGAGCAGTGGCACTACTCGAAGCGATGCCCCACGGGCAAGAACATCTTCTTTGGGGCCTATCTCGGCGACACGCTATATGCCGTCGCAGACTACGGCATTGGTGTCAATCCTATGCAAGCCGCGTATCTGGCGCGAGTCACCGGATTGCCCGTGAGCAAGAGCAACCTCATGGAGCTTAAACGCCTATGCCGGATTGAGCCGCCGATGGCTTTGCCACTGACGAAATTCTTGCGCATCTGCCATCTCCTCCTACGTCGGCGGGGCGTCAAATTCGTGGTCAGCTTCAGCGACCCGGCTTATGGGCACAACGGCAGAATCTACAAAGCCGCGAACTTCAAACATCTGGGCAGGTCCAATGCTGAGTGGCACGTACTAGACAAGGATGGGTTGATGCGACATCGGCGGTATGCGTATAACTACGCGAAGCGTAAACGCATTCCGCTCGTTCAAGCTCGACATGAGCTTGGACTCAAACGGGTGAAGACGGTTCAAAAGGATAGGTGGTTTCTAGCGTTATGAAAGACTGCGAAGCGATGTGCGACAAACCAGCCACGACAAAGTGGCGCGGTAAGTGGTATTGCGATGAACACGCGGAATTAGCTGAAGAGATGGATTGGAACCCGTCCGAAGATGAAGTTACTGATGACCGACCCCTTCATCAGCGACAGGCTTAGTATCGTCATCCCAAAAGCCCTCGACCCTCGTAATCCAGTGGCCCCGACCGCCGAACTTGAACCGATGTTCAGCGCACGACCACTTGGCGACCGTGTGAGAGGGGAGTTCCCAAATCAAAATGTAAGCAGGCTTGGCGGGATGCGGCAACGCTCCCTTGTATTGGCATCTTGGTCTATCCATAGAAGTCTCTTAAACGAGCTTGCAAGCCCGCCTACTAAGAGGACGGAAGTTACAACTCTCGCTGACGCCGACAAACTTTTTCGACTATCAACCTACAGGATGAAAGGCAAAACTGTGGGCAACCGATACAACAGGCGCGGCGACAGGTACGCAATCCTGAATCGCCTCGCAAACGACCCAGCCCTTCCCGCACCCGAGGCTGCGAGGCTGTTCTCTGTGTCGCGCCATACGGTCGAACGCTGGTGCCGCGAGGTGGGCATACCCCTCGCGGGCCACAAAGCACCCCGCGTAGGCTTCGTGCTGCGCATAAAGAAGCGCAGGTGGAAGCGGCTGACGCAGGAGTTAGCCAAACTCAACCACGAGATCAGGGCATTGGAGGAACTAGACCCAGCCGCGCCATACGTGAAGCCCAGAAAGGGCAAAAAGTGAGTATTAGACCCATGCCGGAGCTTTCAAGCTCAAAACCGGGGGCGAGTTTCTTCTTGTGCCTACTCGCCCCAACTGGTTTCAACGGCTCCCTCGGCAGGGAAAGCAGGCACAATAGACGGAACGGCACAATGACACTCGAACAACGCAACGAAGACGCACGCGAACTGACTTCGCCTAAGCCTAATGGTCATGCGGCGGTGCGCCTATGAGTAAGACTGACTACAAGCAACTCGCTACATACAAATCCGAACTTCAAGAGGCGTGGAGCTTCTTGGAGCTACCGGGCAATTTTCCATCCAAACAGATTCCTCTTTGGCTGCTGGACTACGGCAAGGACATGATTGAGTCGGCGTTCCGTACCCTGAAAACCAAAGAGGAAAAGATCGCCGATCCCATCGCCTACCTCGCGACCATTCTGCGCAACGCCAAGAAGCGCAACATGACGCCAGAGGAGCGGGCCGCTGAGATTAGCCACATGCGCAGCGCGGTTGGCAAAGTCGGGGCAGCCCGTCGCCACGAAAAAGAGCTTGACCAGATCAAAGAGGAGTTTGCTCAGGTTTGCCAAGACTAACTTTCACTTTGCTCGCTTTTGCTAGACGGTTGCTGGGCGTTTGCCTTCGTTTGGCGGGAGAGATAGAGATTGAGATAGAGAAGGGGTTGGGTTTGGTGTTGGGGTTGGTGTTCCGACATTGAGAAAGGGAAAGGGTTTGACTTGGGGCGTTTGAAAAACCTTCTCGTCTTGTAAACAAGACGGAAAGACAACATCAACACCAAAAGCAACACCGCAGGAGATTTTATGGCTGAAGACTTGAGCAAATATCTGGATGATGGTGATGAACCACACAGTGTAAGGCGTGGGTTTGTCAGCAGAACCAAGTCAAAACCGAAAAGCAAAACCTACGATGGCGGCAGCGGATGGAATCCTAACAGCAAACCCCGTACTCGGCTGCGCGACAACGGCGAAACCGGAACCGGGCGCAAGTCGTCTGGTGCCAGACCCCGCTGCCAGATGGACGGGTGCCAAGCCTTCCAGTCCCCGGCGCGGTCAGGCTACTGCTCGTGGCACGAAAGCCAGCACCTTGCTGAGGGCGAGACACCCCAAGCATTGAAGAACAGGCTGTGCAAGGAGTGCCGCATCAACCTTTGCAAGCCCCCGCGCCCAGCAGAAGCGGGCAAGCCGTGGACAGCAGAGGATGAGCCGGAGTATTGCGAAGCCTGCCTCAACTTCCGTGACGATCCGGACGAGTTGTCGCTGGACGACTAGAGACCTCTGAGCGCAGAGTTGTGAGATCTTGGATGACGAGCCAGAGAAGACCACTGCCGGAAAACCAACCCCCGTCAACTCTTCCGCATCGGCGGACGTCACGTGCTGCATCTGCCAGCAAAGTCCGCTCCATCACCGCTGCCCGGTCGGGCTGGGCGTGTTGTGGTGCCCACCGATAGGGCAACATTGTTCGGCGCAGAAAGGGCAAGCTGAATTTTCGCGCACCACTCAAGCACAATTCCGGAACTTTCGAGTCCATTGACAGAGGGCGATTTTCGCTGCTCCGGCACACTGCATCAACTTGCGGGATCAGCAAAATTGCCAAAATCGTTTGAGAAATTGGAGCAAGGCTCCGCAGGAGGAGTTCGAGATATGCGAGCAAGTCCAGAGGTTCGCGACATTCTGATCAGCCACAAGCTACGGCGATGGTCGATGATCGCCCAGCACCCGTTTGTTGACCTGACATGTCCGCCTTCGCGGGCGCGTAGGAACTTTCTCCGGCTACTGGCTCGCTACCCCGATGCGGCCCGCCGCTTGAATCTGACTGTCGCCTCGGCGTACCCACGGATTTAGCAGCGTTCAGAATCGAGAAACGTATGGCACAGCAAGACACAGACGGGATGATCAGCATCAGCGGACGCTGGTGGAGCTTCCCCGGTGCACAGATCGACCTGCGTTCGGAGTTCGAGTGGCGCGATGGCAAGGTGTACCTCCGCGACGACGCCGGAAAGGTAATCGAGGGCCGCGAACTCAGCGAGGGGGAGATCGAGCAGATGTTCCGCGAGATGTTGTTGGCTGACGTACTGGAGGCGGCGGCGGCGAAGCTGCGATCCGGCGAAGGCTGGGAGGAAGCCACAACAAAGGATGTGCTCAATGAAATCGAGCATGCAACAGGACTACTACACGAGTCTTGTCGCCGTCTGGAGAGTGAGGACTAGGTATCCTCGTAACCCCAAGTGACCTTAGTTTTGTTCCCCGTGCGGGCCGCCGACCGTTACATTGGCAACGGGAGAACCCCGCTTGCTGCCCCAGAAGAGAACACCGGACTTTCAAGCCAAGCCAGCCGACGACTTCGTGCGGACGCTGTCTGACGCGGAGTTGGTGGATCGGTGCGTTCAGGGGTTCAAGAGATTACGAGAACTGATCCCGTTCCTGCGGGAGGCGCGGAGGCGATGGGCGCAGCCGGGGAGACGGGTTCCCGTGCCCGGACGACCGTGCTGGACGGAATGGATCACTCAAAACCTGCATGTCACGCCCCGTCGTGTCCAACAACTGCTGAACGAACCTAGCGAAGTTTCTTCGCAAGGTCAAAAGGCACCGCGCAGATTGGGCAAGGGCGACTGGCGTGCGCTGTTCAAGCTCACTGAGAAGCAAATGACGAAGGTCTTTGGGCCGCTCGAAAGCGCGGATGCGTTTGCCGATGCAATCCAGACCTTCGCACAAGCTGTGGCGGATCGTTTCGGCGAGCGGCACGGCAGAATTGAAGTGTCGGTTGCCGTCGAAAATCGTCGCAAGCGAAGCAGCCGCTCGAACCCTTGTCGCCCCTCTCTGGCAAGAAAATCTCGCAACCTCTCATCGAATGGCGGCTCTGCGCTGCTGCCAATCCTCTCTGCCAGCCAATCCGTGCCGCAAGACTGCGGCGGGTGCGCCGACATGCACTTGGGGATCGCCAAGTTCATCGCCAAGAATGGCGGCACTGACGAGGATGCGGCGAGAGCCTGCGGCGTCAGCCTAGCAATAGTGCGCCAAGCCAAAGTGCGCCACATGCTGCTTGAAGGTCGGCATGGGCACTAGCACCCGACCAGCACCGCTACCGTTTCTTCGACATGACGACATCGCATCATGCCGTGCCGACTTCGAGCATCACCGCGAACAAGGCTTCCCCGTTTACAGTCTGAAGCGCGACCAGAGACGTCAGGAACTTCTTGAGCTTATGGTCGCCGACCACGCAGGGATCATCGACACGCAGGGGCGGATCAAGCAAACGATGCACGGTCTCGCTCTGGCGTGGCACTATCATCCCCTCGCGTGGACTGTGAAGTGCGGCAACAGGAAGACACCGATTGAAGTGTTCATCGACGACGAGTCGTTCCTCAAGGCGATTGAGCGGCGAACGAAACTCGGTAACGCTTTCAGCGATGGCGGACTGCGAAAGATACTCCGCACCTTCTCTAGCACACAGTCTGTTTCGAATTTCCGACCGACCGCTGCTGCCGCTGTTTATCATCGGCTGCTCCCAGACGAAGGCGGTGTGGTCTGGGATATGTCGGCAGGCTTCGGAGGTCGTTTGTGCGGTGCCCTCGCGTGCGACCGGGTAGACCGTTACATCGGTACTGATCCCAGCACCCACGCCATCGACGGTCTCCGCGAGATGGCAGGCGAACTTGTGCCGATGGCTGAGCAGTTAGGACGGCGCACTCTGGAAGTCGAGCTTCACAAGGCTGGAAGCGAGGATTTCCTGCCGGAGCGGAATTCTTTGGACGTAGCGTTCACCTCACCACCCTACGCGGGATGGGAGCGATATAGCGATGAGCCGACCCAAAGCCACTGCAAATTTCCGACGCAACAGGAGTGGCTGCATGGATTCATCGGCGCAACCTTGCGGAATTGCGCATACGGACTCAAGCGCAACGGAATCCTCGCCATCAACATTGCCAGCGTCGGAGCTTACCCAAACCTAGCGAGGGTCTTCGTCAGATTCGCGGAAGCCCACGGCTGGCGACTAATTGAGACTCTGCATCTTCAACTGAGCAAAATGGTTGGGTTGAAGCACATTGGGAAGAGTGCTTTCAAAAGCGAGCCGATCTTCGTGTTCAAGAAGAAGTAGCCATGCGACACGCGAGTCTCCGCGACCTCAAGGCGATCTACAAACACTTCCAATCCCACCGAGATGTGTTCCCGCACATTCGGCAAGACGCACTCAGGCGTCGCATTGAAGCGCGGGAATGTGTCTACCAAGACGGCGTCGTCATCATCTACCAGCAATACCGGAAGCGCACCCGCGTCGGCGACGTGCAGGTTCCGGCTGGCTCTGTCATGCTCCACCAAGTCCTCAACAGCAAGCAGTTCAACGGCGCGGGCCGGCGCGTCTTCCTGAAGTTCGTGGACGAGATCGTGAAGCCATTGGGCGACCTTTACCTTACCGTGCGTAGAGAAAACGCGGTCGCCTGCCGATTTTACGAGCGTCGAGGCATGGAGATTGCGGGCTTTGTGGTGTGGAAGAACGGAACGATACCGGGGCTAGTTTACAGGCTCGTCAAATCTTGAGATTACCACCTGTTCATGATGTGCTGATAGCCGCAGCTACCGCTTCCCAAGCTTTGCCCTCGCCGCCGCTAATCTTCTTGCAACTTTCGCTGCCGAACCACAATGCTGTAATGCCGAGGTCAACAAGGAGGGCTAAATAATGGGATGCAGGCTTGGCGATTGTTACGACTGCTAGGTCAGTGGCGGCTTGGCGAGCGCGGTATCGGTTGTAATCAAATAGCTGCCCGATTGCGATTCGCAGTGATCCCTTGTCTGGATCGGGCTTCGCCTCAATCAACAGGTCGCGAGAAGTCCCATCATAGTTCGTGAGTACGCAGTCGGAACGTCCCGCAGGAGTGGTTTCGGTTATCGGTTGCAATCGTTTGAAAATACGATCCAACGCAGCCGTCATCGTGTTATGGCGGTTCCTGTACGTGACGGTCTTGCTGGCTAAGACTGCCTTGCGCTCATCTTCATCGTAGTTCTTCAGCGGAGACTCGTGGACTTTGCTTTGATGAGTTTTCGCGACCTTCTGTTTCAAAGAGGGGATGCGCTTGATAATCTCGTCGCTCAGCACATCGAGCATAAAAGCATCCTTCTGCCCGACGATTCCGATCAAGCCCTCCACTTGTTGCCTCAGATCACGATGTGCCAAGTGCAATTTTCCAAGCAGAGAGACCACGGCTTTCCGTCCGTTCACGATTGGAAATCGGTTTTTCGGATCAAGACACGCGATCAGCGGTGTTAGGAGAACCCCTGCGGGGAGGGCTGCTTTCTTTTTCGGAGACTTAACATCAGGCAGTGCATCTATGCGCTCGGCTAGATCAAATCGCGCCTGATCGTTTGCAGGAAACGTTGCGGCGGTTCGGATGATTTCCATCAGATCAGAGTGGTGTTCTCCGCACCATTTGCGGGAAGAGTTTCTCCATGTACCGCGAGCATTGAGAATCCCCGTTTCGAGCTTCGCAGCTTGAGCCACGGCTTTCGGGAGCTTCAAAGCGTCGATGCTCGCAGACAGGTCGTCACTCACATAGGGAGTGTTCTTGTCGAACAAAGATGCCAATGCTGGGACTTTGAGCTTCTTCCAGTGGTTCGTCGGAATTTTCTTCGGGCTGCGCGTGATCCACGTCAACGTAATTAAGCTCCAAATCTGATCACCCGATAGATCACGATTGAAGCGGGACGCCGCGACGGATCGAATTAGCGCAGATGTGTTCTTCTCTTTGCGATACCAAGCTTGCTTATGTTTTGGCACAGACGGGATGAGACTGCTCATTTTCCCTCCTTCAGCGTGCCGATCTTATCGACTCACGACTGCTAAGCGCAGCCCGCGCTCGGTATGAGGTGCGATGCGCGCATGCCATTGTAGCGGGTGACCTGAAGTCAGGGAGATCAGGCAACGTGGCGATCTGTCATAATCTGCTGCACAACCATGTGGGCAACGATGTTGAGGAGTTTTGTCGTCCGGTAGAAGTAGCAGAAAACCAACATCGACTCTTTTCGTAGGTCTGCCAACGTCCGCACATTTCTAAAATTTATTCCACTTTCAGATTCTCTTGCAAAGCGGTGATCTGAGCTTCCATTTCCGTCAAGTATGGTGAGAGTTTCGATGGATGCCTTCGGAAACTCCCAATCTTGATCTTGGGGTGTGCGCTGGTGATGTACGTCTTGACGGACTGCGAGAGCAGCATGTCAGGATTTTTACTGCAAGGTTTGCAAAACATACCGAAGAGATTGACTCCCGCTCCAACAAGTCCACCCGCCATTCCCACAACGGTTCCATCGTGCATAACAGTTTTGTCATTTACCAGTCGCAAAGCACCCCCGGCTCCTGCGCCCACGCCGCCTATTATGAACGCTGAGACCTTCAGCCAATCAATTTCACTTTTCTTCTTCTGGGCAGCCAATTCTTCCTGAACCAGTCTCGCTTGCTGTAGATCATGTAAGCCGTTCGCAGCGGCGCGTTGTACAGCATCTAAGTTATCCTTCACTGACTCATCAACTCGAAGTTGCTCCGTAGTCAGAGGCTCTTTTCTGCTAAGCGAATTTACCTGCGAGCAGATGTTCAGAGCAGCCGAAATGTTTGCTAGACCTTCAGGCACTTGCTTGCAATCGTTCGCAGTATTGGTTTGTGCGGTCGCTAGGCAGCCAATAAATACAGCAGACGTCGTCGCAAGAAGCTGTGCCGTCCAGTGCATCCTAAGTGACATTCGACTCTCCTCTCTGCTCAGAAGCGCATGCTAAGCAACCAACGATTGTCACGCAAGTGAAATTCCGAATGGTTTCAGTTACGTAAACGTAACAAACTGCCATTCTGACCTAGTGGTGCTTCAAACTTCTGCTATCATGCCAAGCTCTCTAGTTGAAAAGCACAGTGAGGCACTCGTGCGACAGTCGGCAGTTATTCCAGACCGCGAGTTTGAGGAGGAGGAAAAGCCCGGCGAATCGGAACCGCCGCGCATCCGCTGCCCGCTGTGCGGATGGTCGCCCCGCAAGGAAGACAAATGGTTCTGCACCTGCGGCAACGAGTGGAACACATTCGACACGGGAGGAGTGTGCCCCACCTGCCTGCACCAATGGACTGAAACCCAGTGCCTCTCGTGCAGCCGATGGTCGCCACACTCAGATTGGTATGCGAAGTGAATCGGGACAACGCTCACTCGAACAGGCGAGACAGCCCCGCTTCTGAACCTCGCTGAGAAACTGGCTAATGTGATCGTGACGTGAACCCGCCATACGTCAGGTAGACGCCGAGGACGAGTGAAATAGCTGCGTACACGTAGAAGAGTTCTCGGTAGTGAAGCTGCCCAAGGAAAAGTCCCGCTTCCATCTCGTGCGGCAGGAACAAGAAGAATAGGCTCTTGATGAGTGCCATCCAACCTACGAGGGTGACGATCACCGTCAGCGCACCTCCCGACCAGATATTGTGCGCGAGAACCATCGCCAGCCCGGCCGCCAGCGTGATTCCACCAAGGATCAACGTCATCGCGGAGTTCTGAAGAAGGGTCGTAACCGTCTCCACGGTCGCTTGTCCACGGGCCATCATTTGGATAGCCCGATGAGAATGCAGTACAGCCCGATCAGCCTGCTGAGAAAAAGTGTGCGTGGCAACATGGTGCCCTCGAAACAAATCAGGGAATTGGCTGCCTAGCCATAGCGAGCAATGCAACTTGTCCTACTCGGATTGTGGCAGAACAGTCCAGCTATGCACTTGCTGGCTTGGCAAAGGGATGAGCTTTCTTGCTGACCTTCTTGAGCCAAGGTTGGTGCAGTCTCATTCGACCGTCATCATCCCACTTTACAAGGGCATCGTCTTCGTTGGTTTTCTCAACTGTTCCGAATTCTCCAGTCGG
>VFSW01012349.1_pt1 | contig 11936 bp, 10 predicted proteins | sample 5358111 | NCBI WGS metagenome assembly VFSW01 (sample SAMN11554181, study PRJNA540505) | mine drainage metagenome | isolation source: sediment from site ElyBrook_90M | place: USA: Ely Copper Mine, Vershire, VT | collected 2017 | reverse complement strand
AGGGGAGGACGAGAGCGGCGCACTGCATGGCCTCGAGAACGGGCAGGCCGAAGCCCTCGTATAAAGAAGGATAGGCGCAGGCGAGGGCGTTGGAATAGAGCGCCGGGAGCGTGGCTTCATCGACCGGGCCGAGGAGGCGCAGGCCGGGTTCGGCGGGCGGCTGGGGAAAGTCGCGGCGGCGGCGGCCGGCCAGGACGAGATCGACGCGGTGTTCTTTCCGGACTTCGCGCCAGGCTTCGATCAGGACGTCGAGATTCTTGCGCGGTTCGAGCGTCCCGACGTAGAGAATATACGGCGTTTCGGGAGGACCTTTTTCGACGGGACGAAAATGCGCGGCGGCGGCCAGAGGGATAGCGACGATGCGATCCGGGTGGACTCCGAAGCGCTCGATCACGCCTTGGCGCACGGCTTCCGAATAGGTGACGATCATGGTGGCGCGGCCGAGCCGGAGCAGGAGCGGAGTGCGGCGGCGGACGCGGCCGGCGTCGGAGTGCCAGGCCGGATCGAGCCACGGAGAAAGGTCGTGGAAGGTCATGACGCTCGGGCGCAGCGGCAAATAGGGAACGGCGAAATCGGTTCCATGAAAAACGGAGATACCGAGGCGGGATATCGCGCCCTGCAATCCCCATAGCCACCATCGGCGCTCGAGAACCGTGGCGGGGCCGGGGCCGCATTTTAGGTTGGCGAACTCGGGCGCGGGATGAGCGTATTTCTGGTCGGAGAGGAGCCAGAATTCGTCTTCGGGGAAATTCGTGGCGAGGGAGCGGGCAAGCTCGGCCGTGTAGCGCGCGACTCCGCCGGTGGGTACGCTGAGCGGGGTTGCGTCGAGCGCCACTTTCACGCGCGCGCGTTCCTTGAGAGGATTCCGGTCCGGGGCATCTTCCGATGATACGATCTTGATGTAAGCGATTCGCAGGGCACACCGACATGACGAAAAACGAAATCGTTCTCGCTCAAAAGAATTTCCTCTTCCCGGCGGTTTTTCATTATTTCAAGGAACCGCTTGTGATCGCGCGGGCCAAGGACCAGCACGTATGGGACGCCGATGGGAACCAGTATCTGGATTTTTTCGGCGGGATCGTGACGGTGAGCGTCGGCCACTGCAACGACGAAGTGAACGCGAAGGTCCACAAGCAGATCGACACGCTGCAGCACGTTTCGACGGTGTTCGCCAACGAGCCGCAGGTGGCGCTGGCGGCGAAGATCGCCTCCATCACGCCGGAAGGGGCGCTGACGAAATCGTTCTTCACCAATAGCGGCACCGAAGCCAACGAGACGGCGATTCTGACCGCGCGCTGCTACACCGGATCGAGCGAGATCGTCGCGCTGCGGCACGCCTACCACGGGCGATCGGCGATGACGATGACGATGACCGGGCAGAGCCAGTGGAGACTGGGGCCGGCGCAGCCGGGGATCGTTCACGCGCCGAACGCATACTGTTACCGCTGCCCGTTCGGGCTGGAGTATCCGTCTTGCGAGCTGAAGTGCGCGCAGGATGTGGAGGAGGTGATCCGCACGACGACCTCGGGGCGGATCGCCGGCATGATCGCCGAGCCGATTCAGGGCGTGGGCGGGTTCATCACGCCGCCGAAGGAATATTTCGGAATCGTCGCCGGGATCGTGCGGAAGTACGGCGGGGTTTTCATCAGCGATGAAGTGCAGACGGCGTGGGGGCGCACGGGCGGGAAGTGGTTCGGCATCGAGCAATGGGGCGTGACGCCGGATATCATTACTTCGGCGAAGGGGTTGGGCAACGGCGCGCCGGTGGGTGTGACGGTGGCGCGGCCGGAGATCGCCGATGCGTTGAAGGGCGTGACGATTTCCACGTTCGGCGGGAATCCGGTGACGGCGACCGCGGCGAAAGCGGTGCTGGACTATATCGACGAGAAGCGGTTGCTGGACAACGTGACCGAAGTCGGCGGGTATTTACGTGGAAAGCTGGAGGAGATGCGGACGAAGTACGATGTGATCGGCGATGTGCGCGGCATGGGTTTGCTGCAGGCGCTGGAGTTCGTCGAAGATCGCGAGTCGAAGAAGCCGGCGACGATGCTGACGCTAGCGGTGATGGACGCGGCGCGCGAGCGGCGCATTCTGATCGGCCGCGGAGGGTTGAACGGGAACGTGGTGCGGCTCTCGCCGCCGATGAATATTTCGAAGTCCGATGTGGACGAATTCGCGGGGAGGCTGGATGCGAGCGTCGGCGCGGCGGTGGAGAAGTTCCGCATGGCGGCGGTTTGAGCGGGGTGTATGGCGATGGATGAAAAGCAGTTCTATAAAGAGTCTCAAACGACGAAAGCGGCGCCGCTGAACTGCCCGTATTGCCGGTCCGTGGAGAACTACGATTTGCGTTGGCTGGTGCGGACGAAACTGGACCGGCTGCCGGGCCGCGGCGACGAGCGGGACCGGGCCAAGTTCGCGAAAGCGGCGAGTTATATGGTGCTGCTGGACGACAAGGTTTCGTGTAAGAACGCGCGGTGCCGGCGGCCGTTCGATATTTCCGGGATTAAGACGACGGCGTTTCTGTAGGGGGGCGGATCGCGCTGTTCCGCGGAACGTTCGACGGAATTCCGGTGTCCGCGCGACGCCGAACCGGGGCGCTCAGAGTTTGACGCGCAGGCCTTGCAGCGGCGTCAGGAATCGGCGCGAGTTCCGGTCGAGGCGCCGTTTACGATATTCGGCCTCCGTGTAGAGCGGGCGGAAAATACTTGTCCGGCGAAGATCCCGCGCGAAGAAGACAGCGGAGCGTAGAATCGAAATTCGCTTGAGTGCGGATCTCAAGCCGGACGAGCCGGTGGATTTTCGCGGCTCTCTCACGGCCGCCTCCCAGTGCCTCACATAGTCGCTCTGCTGCGGAACGTAGTCCCGCGATGGGCCGCCAATTCGTCGCGCCTGAACGAACAGATACGTGCCGGAGCGGGAGGTGAGTTCGATGCGGGACCCGACGCCGTCCGGGTCGGGGACTCGATAGAACCGGGAGCCGTCGATCTCTTCCCACATCACGCATGACTCTAGCGCGAAGCCGTTCTCTTTGCAAAATAGCCGGTAATATAGCTCCGGCGAGAACTGATAGAACCCGTGTCCGGAGAAGTTGTTCGCCATGGTGAAGGAGATGAATCGGCCGTTTGGCGCCACCATTTGCACGGCGTTCCGAATGGCGGCCGGAAAATCGAACACGTGTTCGAGCGTTCCGCCGTCGAAAACGAGATCGAACGAAGAGGCCAGACTATCCGGTATGGGCCTGTTCATGTCGTGAACGATCTGCGCGCCCTCGAAACCGCTGGCGTCGATCGCGGTGACGCGCGCCGCTCCAAGCAGGCCGAAGAACTCCTCGGCGTATGCGTGCGTGGGGTCGAGCAGGTTGCGCTCTTGGTCCTTCGACAATTCGTATCCCGCGTTGCGCAGAATGGAGGTCAGGGCGGGACGGTTGGCGTGTAGGCCTTGGCGGCCGAGGGTCGCCATGCGGTCGAACGACGCGCCGTTCTTCTTCGCCTCGATGAGGAGTTGGGCACAGTTCAGATCAACGCCCATACCGGACCACACTAGGATTTACCGCGACGGCGGGATCGAGTTTGGGAGACGGTCGGGGATTGCACGCGACTGGGAATTCAATTTTGGTCCGCCTATTCCGATTACAGCATACGCCCGGCCGCGCAATGTGGATCGCGAGAGTCGGGGGGCGGGTTCGGCGCGGGTGGCTTGGCCTCGCCGGCGCCGCTGAATTGTCCGTATTTCCGGCCGGTTGAGAACTACGCTTTTCGCTGGCTGGCGCGGACGAAACTGGACCGGCTGCCGGGGCGCGGCGACGAGCGGGAGAGGGCGAAATTCGCGAAGGCGGCGAGTTATATCGTGCTGCTGGACGACAAGGTTTCGTGCAAGAACGCGCTGCCGCAGGCCGTTCGAGATTTCGGGGATCAAGACGACGGCGTTTGTGTAGGAGGGGCGGGAGATTGGTCCGGGCTGAACACCCGGGCGCGATACATTACGGCACGCAGCCTAAAGATGCCGAACGCCTATGAGCGATACGCCGAAGGCGAAACCGGAGGGTTTGGGTTTTTCCTGGTGTGCGTTATCGTACACATGGGCTTCCCTCTACTTCCGCTCGGAATCGAACTTCTGCTCACTCGGGGTATAGGGGTTCAGTCCTTTTCGATCTCAACAACAATGTATCTTTTCAGTATTGGCGCCTCGTCCAGGGTGAAATCGCTATTTTTTTTAATGTTGGCGGCGAGTGTACTATTCTCCGCGGATTATGGGTACGTATTGTTGCACCACTAAGCCCTCACGGCTGTCGGAGGGATCGAATTTATGAAGGATCGTCTTCTCGATGACGACCAAGATCGTTTCTTTCTCGCTTTGCAGCAGATCCTTAAGGCGCTTTATCTCAGCACGAAGTTCCACCTCGTGCTCGTAACGACCGTTTTCCTCGCGCGCACCCCTCATCCTCGTTGCGACCTCGGCGACCCGATCCACGAGTGCCGTCGGTGCCTCCACGGTGTTCAAGCTTCGCGCCATGCGCTCGTCAAGCGAGCGCGAGCAGTTACTCCAAACGCTCTCCCACGCAAGCGATAAGGCCAAGCGTGCGTACATGTCCAAATTGCTAGAAAGTTCCGTGGAACGTCACAAGGTCGCTAGGCAGTTTTTTCCAACCCGAGCCGGGAGCTCATCTTTCGCGGAACTACGGAATTGAGGTTGGCGAGTATTGCGAAAAGGAAAAGGAAGTGTAGGGATGCCCGAGCTTAAGATCGACTACTCGGACATTCCTCCGCTGCCCGACAGGTTTTGGAAGAACGCCGTGCGGAATCCGTTCTACCGGCCGGTGAAGCGGCAGGTCACGGTGCGGTTGGATGCCGGCGTGATCGAACGGCTGCGCGGCCGGGGCGCGGGTACGAGACGAGGATGAACGCTTTGCTGCGGAGCGCGATGGTAAAGGATCTCAAGAAAAGCGCCTGACTTCGAAGACGCGGGCGGCGGCCCTCTCCTTTCTCCGCCCTGTTGCTTTCCCAAATGAACCGCGGTATTCTACCTGTGGGAAACCCAAAAGAACCCGCATGAAAGACAAAACGGACGTCCGGCAGGGAACGCCGGCTTTGATGGTGCTCAAGACGCTCGCCATATTGGGGCCGCTGCGCGGCTATGGCGTTGCCCGGCGCATCGAGCGGATCGGCGGAGACTTGCTCACGGTGAATCAAGGCACTCTCTATCCGGTGCTGTTGAGGCTGGAGCAGGAAGGCGCGATCGCGTCGGAATGGGGCGCTTCGGAGACTAACCGCAGGGCGCGCTTCTATCGGTTGACCCGCGAGGGACGGAAGCAACTCCAGGCGGAGACCCAGGATTGGGAGCAAACCGCCGCGATCATCCGCCGTTTCTTCGCGGCGACCGCGGAGGATCTGGGATGAAGGCGTTGAGGCGGTTCCTGAGGCGCTTGGCGGCCACGTCCATGCGGAGAAAGAACGAAGATCGATTGAGAGAAGAGTTCGAGGAACACCTCGCTTTGCAAACGGAGGAAAATCTTCGCTCCGCTTTGCCGCCGGAGGAGGCGCGCCGTCAAGCCGTACTGAAATTCGGCGCGGTGGAAAGTTTCAAGGAAGAATATCGCGATGAGCGGGGGCTGCCGTTTATGGAAACTTTGCTACAAGACGCGCGCTACGCGCTCCGGCGGCTGCGCAACGCCCCGGCATTCACCATCGCCACGGTGCTGACGCTGGCGCTGGGCATTGGCGCAACCACTTCGATTTTTACTTTGGTCTACGCCGTCCTGCTGAAGTCGCTGCCAGTGGCGAATCCCGACGAACTGTACCGGCTCGGGAAAAAGTCCCGGTGCTGTTACCAGGGCGGGTACAGTCAAGAGAAAGAGTTCTCCCTTGTCTCGTACGATTTATACAAATATTTGAGAGACAACACCAAAGGATTTTCCGAATTAGCCGCCTTTCCGTCGATTCAGGTTCTGTTCGGCGTCCGGCGTTCGGGCAGCGCGGAGGCGGCTCAAACCTATCCGGGCGAATTCGTCTCCGGCAATTACTTCACCATGTTCGGAATAGGCGCCTACGCCGGACGCACGCTTACGGCTACGGACGATCGGCCCGGCGCTCCGCCGGTGGCCGTCATGAGTTATCGCCTGTGGCGGGACCGGTATGGATCGGATCCGTCCGTGATCGGGGCTGTCTTCAATGTAAACGACAAGGCACTTACCGTAGTGGGAATCGCTCCGCCGGGATTTTTTGGCGACACTCTGCGCAACACTCCACCCGATTTCTTTTTGCCGCTGAACACCGAACCGCTCGTGGAGGTCGATGCCGACCTGAATAAGTACGACACTCACTGGCTGGAATTGATCGGCCGCATCCAGCCGGGCGCGAAGCCGTCGTCGATCGAGGCTGACATGCGGGTCGGTCTAAAGCAGTGGCTGCGTTCGCATTGGGGAGAGATGAGCGCGAACGACCGCGCGAAGTATCCCAAGCAAACCTTGTTCCTGAGCCCTGGAGGCGCGGGCATCGCCAGCATGCGCGAACAATACGAGCATTGGCTTCGGATACTGATGGCGGTTACGGGATTTGTGCTGCTGATCGTCTGCGCCAACGTGGCCAATCTCATGCTCGTTTGCGGCATGGAGCGGAGACGGGAGACATCGTTGAGCATGGCGCTGGGGGCGCGAGCGTCGAGACTTGTCCGGCAGGCTCTCACCGAAAGTATCCTGCTCTCGGTGTTTGGCGGCGCGGCGGGCCTGGCGATCGCATTTGCCGGCACGCGCCTGATTCTGCATTTCGCATTTCCGCCGTCCGCCGGGTTCGCCGGCGCGCCCATCGCCGCGTCGCCTTCCATGCCGGTGTTGCTGTTCGCCGCCGCCGTTTCGTTGATCGCCGGAATCGCTTTCGGCATCGCTCCCGCATGGATGGCCACGCGGGTAGATCCGATGGAAGCGCTTCGGGGCGGCAACCGCTCCGCCGCCCGAGCGGGCTCGGTTCCAAGGAAGGCGCTCGTGGTGTTTCAAGCCGCGCTCTCCCTCGTTTTGCTGTCGGCGTCGGGACTGCTCACCACAGCGCTGCACCGTTTGGAAAGTCAAGATTTAGGATTCGATCGGGATCGGCGCATCGTCGCAAATGTAAATCCGCGGCTTGCCGGTTACCGGACCGATCGGCTCCCGGCGCTTTACCGGCGCATCCACGACTCGATTGCAAGCGTTCCGGGAGTAACTTCCGCCGCTCTCTGCCTGTACTCGCCGCAAAGCGGCGGCGGCTGGGGCGCTGGCGTTTGGGTGGACGGGCATCCCGCTCCGGGACCGAATGACGACAACTCCGCCGTTTGGGATCGAGTCACGGCAGGATACTTCGACGTCGTAGGGACTCCGCTCGTCAGAGGGCGCGGCATCACCGTGCAGGATACGTCGACATCGCTAAAAGTAGCGGTCGTCGATGAGTCGTTCGCACGGAAGTTTTTCACGAACGAGAACCCGATCGGAAAGCACTTCGGCCAGAAGCCGGAAGCGGCCCACGAATTCGAGGTGGTGGGAGTAGTTAAGGATGCGCGCTATTTGACATACAATCTCGATCGCTCCATTCGCCCCACCTTTTTTCTACCGGCGGCGCAAGCCGATTACACGCAAAGCAACCTGGGCTCGCTTTTCCTGCACGACATTGTCATTCGGACCGGACCCGGGGCCGGCCCATCCATTGCGAGTGTCCTAAAAGCCGTGGCAACGGTCGATCCAAATCTACCGGTCATCTCGATTCGCGCTTTGAAAGAGCAAGTATCCGTTCAGTTTACGCAGCAGCGGCTGCTCGCGCGGCTCACTTCGTTCTTCGGAGTTCTATCGCTTGTCTTAGCTTCGATCGGGATCTATGGAGTTACCGCCTACAACGCCGGACGCCGCGTGAACGAAATCGGCGTGCGGATGGCGCTTGGCGCAAATCGCCGCGACGTTTTCACGTTGATTCTGCGTGGAGCGCTGGCGCTGATTTCGTTTGGACTCCTGCTCGGCGTCCCGTTGGCGCTGGCGGCGGGCCGGCTCCTGGGTAGCCAGCTCTACGGAATCAATCGATACGATCCGATGATTCTCGCTTTGGCAATTTTGGTCCTTGTTACTTCCGCACTGGTCGCGGCCCTGATTCCCGCCTTCCGGGCGAGTTCCATCTCGCCGTCTCAGGCGTTGCGGGCGGATTGATTCGCCACGGTCCAGCGGTCATTGAACGTGCGCGGCGATGAAGTTCGCGATTCGATCGATCGACTCGGATTCGGGCGCCGGTAACTCGTGGGCCGTTCCGGAGCCGAAGGCGGCTTCGCATACGTAATGCCGCATGCTACAGAGCCGGACGAGTTGCTCGGCGTTGAAGACAGGCATCACGGTATCGCCCCGGTTTTGGAGGATCAGCAGCGGCGGCAGGCCTTGGAGCCGGGCGAAGTACGCATCCGGAAGACTGCCCGCGCATTCGACGACGGCCGAAACTTTCAGACCGTCCGAGGCCGCCGCCAGCGCCAGGGACGCCCCGAGCGAGAACCCGATCAGCGCGACCTTACCGGCGTCGATCCCAGGGCGCTTCCGGCAGGAATCGATCTCGTCGCGAAGCGCGGCAATCCAGATTCCGTACGGCTCTTCGCCGCCGCGCCCATTCCGCTTCGCCGCATCGAAATAATGCGGGAGTTCGATGTAGAAACCGCGCTTGGCATGCGTCTTAGCCAGGGCCGCATACGGGAAATTAGGCGATTCGGGGCCGGCCGCGCCGTGGAGTAAGAGAATCAGCGGAGCACGCTCCGAGCTTTGCGGGCGATAGACGGCGGCGTGTACGGTTTTGCCCGCGCTCCGGAATTCGGAACCGGCGCTAGACGGCGGGACCGCGAACGCAATCGTCACGAGACAGATTCCCGCGAATCCGCGCATTCTAATCCCGCGCCGGGCTCGCCAGGATTCCTTTGCCGGGGCGCGCGCCTTCGACGAGCCGCCCGTCGCGCACCACGGCCACGCCACCGACGAGCACGTAGGGAATGCCTTCCGAATACTGCGCCGGCTTTTCGAAGGTCGCTTTGTCGGTGACCGTTTTCGGATCGAAGATCGTAATGTCGGCGTCGGCGCCGCGTTGGATGCGCCCTTTGTTTTTCATCGCGGGACAAGCCGCTTCCAATCGCCGGGCGGGGAGAAGGCTCATCCGCGCGATGGCGTCTGTCAGGCTGAGCGTCCGCTCGTCTCGTACGTAATGTCCCAGCACGCGGGCGTAAGTGCCGGCGCTGCGCGGATGCCCGGTTCCGTTTTGCAGCCGGCCGTCGCTGGCGATCATCACACCGGGATCGGACAGCGCTTGCCTCACCACTTCTTCGGGAATCATGTGCATGATCGCCCAGCCGCCCTGTTGGCGATATTTCGCGAAGGTCTCCTGCGTCAGGCGCTCGCCGGTGGCGGCCCATTGGACGTCGTCGTAGCCGATGCCGAGCCGATTCTGCCATCCCTCATCGAACACCGCCGACTCGAGCGCCGTCGAGGCGGCGGTATAGGGATACGCTTCGGTGGTCACGTCCACGCCGCGGCTCTTGGCGCCATCGATCACGCGCAGGCAGAAGGCCGTCTGGCCCAGCGCCATGCTGGTGATGTGAACGATGTGCAGCGGCGCGCCCGTCGCCGCGGCGTCGCTAATCACCTCTTGCACGGCGTCCACCACGCCCGGCTCGCCGGTGCCGTTGTAACGCATGTGGACGAAGCAAGGGCGCTTCCACTCGGCCGCCACCGAGAAGAGATCGAAGATCTGTTCGCGCGGCGTCTTCGGCATGTAGGCGATGCCGAATCCGATTCCCAGCGCGCCGTCGCGCAGACCTTGTTCGACGCCGGCGCGAATTTCCTTTTGTTGCGCCGGCGTCGCGGCGGCGTTCACGGCGGCATCGCGCGGCAGGAAGACGCCCGTGTCGTGGAGCACGGCCATCGTCGCGGGAATATGACCGGAGGAGGCGCCGAAATTGATCCGCGCCTTCCCTTTCCGCGCGGCGTACCAGGGCCGCACCGGCCACACGCCCACTTCGAGTTCGAGCGCCGTCGTCACGCCGTCGCGCGCTTTGTATCCGTAATTCTCGTCGTCCTGGCCGTGCGAGTGTAAGTCGATAAAACCGGGCGAAACCACAAGGCCCCGCGCCTCGATCGTTTCGTTCCCGGTCAACTCTTCCGGCGTGACGATGGCGATCTTTCCGCCGCGAATGCCGACGTTGCGCACGGCGTCAAGCTTCGTTTCCGGATCGATTACGCGACCGTGGGCGATCACCAAATCGTAAGGCTGCGCGACGGCGAGGCCGGAAAGAAGTAGCGCCAGCGATAGGATTTTCCGCATCGCCTTACCTTACCGCCACGATCGACATTTGTTCGAGCGTGGGCCAGTGGCCTTTGGCGTCGGCCGCTGGTTCGCGGGAAGCGATCTGCTGAACGGTCGTTCGCGCAGGCGGCACCGCGCCGAAGTACTGCGCATAGACGCCGTTCATGCGCGCGAAATCGTCCATGTTATCGAGATACACATTGCTCGCGACGACGTTGGAAAAATCGAGGCCGGCTTCTTCCAGCCCGTCGAGCAGGTTGCGCATCGTTTGACGAAGCTGGGTTTCCACCGTCGAGGCGTAGATGCCTCCATTCACGCCGGGGATGAACCCCGACTTCGCCGAACAGTAGAACGTGTCGTCCGCGAAGACGCAGGGACTGGCGGTCGGACTGGGCGGCATATTTTTCGGGCGCACGGCGCGGCGCTTGGCGAGATCCATCACCGCGACGCCGGTGAATTCGATGTTGGCGCCGCTCGGCAATCCAGCCACTTCGATCGTCGCGCGCGCCGGGGTGTTGCCGAACTCGAAGCGTCCGGCGTAAATCTCGTTCATCTCCGCCGCGGGAATTTTCGAGGTGAGATACGGATTGACGAATACCATGTTCGCGAAGCTGGCGCCCGCCACCTTCAGCGTCGCTGCCATGCGATCGAGCGCGAGCCGCACTTGATCGCCGGGGTCTTCGGGGATGCGGCCGGTATTGATATCGCGGCCGAGAAAACCGGAGAGATACAGGCGGCCGCCGGCCCGGACCGCCGCGGAGATGGGCACGCTGGACGGGTATCCGGGAGGCACGATGGGCGTCTTCAGCGCCAGATCGCGGATCGCGACGGCGCTCATCTCCACCGGCGTTCCTGCGAGTTTGGCGACGCCGATGGTCGATCGCGCCGGCGGGGCTTTCGGGAAGAACTCCTTCCACACACGGTTGAGCGGCGCTTCGTCCTGGTAGTTAGTCAAATACACCTGCACATAGACGACGTGTTCCATCGTCAAGCCCGCGGCGTCGATTACCGTCTTGACGTTATTCAGGCATTGGCGAATCTGGGCGTCCTCGTCCGCCGGGAGTTGGCCGTTCCCGTCTTCGGCGCCCTGGCCGGCGACATACAGAAATTCACCGGCGAAGATTCCGGGACTGTACGGCCCCGCCAACTTAGTTCCGGGAGGCATGATCCGCTGCCGATCCGCTGCGAAAACGCCGGGCAGAAAAGCGCTCAATACGAGCGCGGCGATGGAAAGTCGCATCGTTATCCCCTTATGGACTTAGTTTCGTTTCGCATGTTCTTTAGCGCCCGCAAGGATCTGCCTTCCCGTCTTCGAGGCCATTCCGCGTTAAGACTTCGCTTTCTTGCGCGCCGCGTTCAGGATCTCGCGCAGCCGCCGGCCGACGATCAGATCCTCGCCGGGCTGCAGGGTAAGCGAGACAATCTGAAGCTTGTTCTCCTCGGGCGCGGCGTCCGGACGTTCCACGACCGCGGACACCAAACTCGGATTCGAGTTAGTAAGTACTTCGATGCGCGGCTCCCCGGCGCGCAGTTCCCGGTCGCAGTCGGCGACGGTGAAATTCAACGCCCGTTCGTCCCAGTGGACGGTGAGCGTCGGATATCGATTGCCCTCTTCGGGAATGGTGATATCGGTTGTAACACCTGTAACGGTGT
>VFSW01012348.1_pt1 | contig 11936 bp, 12 predicted proteins | sample 5358111 | NCBI WGS metagenome assembly VFSW01 (sample SAMN11554181, study PRJNA540505) | mine drainage metagenome | isolation source: sediment from site ElyBrook_90M | place: USA: Ely Copper Mine, Vershire, VT | collected 2017 | reverse complement strand
ATGTATAATATTGGGCTACTGTAATACCCCACCTCTTGAGGTGGGGTCATTTATTTTGGCCTGCAGTGAAAAAGATGGGGAAATGGATGATTTGAGAGCTGCTATTGCACAGATAAACACGTCTGTCGGGGACATAAGCGGCAACACAGACAAGATAATAGAGTATATAGAAAGGGCAAAGGCTGGCGGAGCAAACATAGTGATTTTTCCTGAGATGACAGTTCCTGGGTATCCGCCCAAGGATCTTCTACTCTCTGAAGAATTCATAAGGTCATGCTCCGATGCTCAGGACAGGATACGCGAGGCCGCAAAGGGCATAGCGGTTGTAGTCGGGGGCGTAGAGAAGACGGATGAGGGGCTTTTCAACACGGCATTCGTATTCAATGAGGGGAAGACAGTCTACGCATACCACAAGATGCACCTGCCTAACTACGATGTCTTCGACGAGAAGAGGTATTTCGCATCCGGGAACCAGGATGGCGTGTTCGAGCTGTTTGGAAGGAGGCTCGCCATAAACGTATGCGAAGACATGTGGATTGAGGGGGGTCAGGCGGACAGGCAGGCAGCAGACGGCGCGGAGCTTATAATCAACATATCGGCTTCTCCGTTCCATTACTCCAAGACCCTGATGAGGCAGGAGCTCATAACCAACCATATAGCAAGGGGCGGCGTGCCCATAATATACGTAAATCAGGTTGGCGGCCAGGACGACTTGCTGTTTGACGGGGAATCCTACGCATTCAACGGAAAGGGAGAGATGATAGTTCAGGCAAGGCATTTCTGCGAGGATCTTGTCATGTTCTCCCTGAAGGACAAAGCAGTGGCACCGAAGAACCAGCAGATAGTCGAGGAAGTGTATAATGCGCTTGTACTGGGCCTCAGGGACTATGTGCACAAAAGCGGGTTTGAGAAAGTGGTGCTCGGCCTGTCCGGCGGCGTGGACTCCACATTGGTTGCAGCAATAGCCGCAGACGCGCTGTCTCCGGAGAACGTCCTATGCGTGATGATGCCTTCAAGGTTCAGTTCAGATCACAGCATAACGGATTCAGAGAGGCTTGTAAAGAATCTCGGCGTAAAATCCGAGATAGTGCAGATAGAGCCGGCATTCAAGTCGTTCATGGAAATGCTATCCCCGATGTTCAAGGGCACGCCCTTCGGCACTGCAGAGGAGAACATACAGGCCAGGATAAGGATGGTGACCCTGTACGCAATTGCAAACAAGTTCGGATCACTGGTGCTCAACACCTCTAACAAGTCTGAGGCAGCGGTAGGGTACGGCACGCTGTATGGCGACATGGCCGGGGATCTGTCAGTCATAGGCGACGTGCCGAAGCTGATGGTCTACGATATCTGCAGGCACATAAACAGCGTAGCAGGCTATGAGAGGATACCTGAGCACATACTTACAAAGGAGCCTTCTGCCGAGCTGAAGGAGAACCAGCGGGATAGGGACAGTCTGCCTGACTACAGCGTGCTTGACAGGGTAGTGCACGGATATGTAGAGGAGATACAGAGCCCTTCGAGAATGGAGGATGACGGCATTGATCCGGCAATATTGAAGGACGTGGTGAGGAAGATAGACCGCTCGGAGAACAAGCGCCAGAGGGCGCCCCCGATGATAAAGGTGACTCCAAGGGCGTTTGGCACTGGCAGGAGGATGCCGATAGCGAATGGATACAAGCACAGGATCCATGGGTGAAGGTATTATGCCAAAACAACAGAAATCTGCAAAGAACTGCGCCAGACGCCATGATTTATATATCAGAAAATTCAACGGTTAATCGGGGAATACTATGGAAAATGATGCGTTAAAGACGGATTTGTATCAGTTGACAATGATGGCTGCTGACGAGCTTGCAGGAAAGGCGGACAAAATCTCCACCTTTGACCTCTTTGTCAGGAGGCTTCCAGCGGAGAGAAACTATCTTATCGCCTGCGGGCTAGAGGAGGCGCTGAACTATCTGCAAAACCTCAGGTTTACAGAGGAGCAGATAGCGTACCTGAGAAACCATCCTGACTTCCAGGGTCAGCAGCACCAGAGATTCCTGGACAAACTCAAGGACTTCAGATTCACTGGAGACGTATGGGCGGTGAGGGAAGGCACCCCTGTCTTCGGCCATGAACCCATACTTATGGTCCGCGCGCCGACATCGCAGGCTCAGCTCGTAGAGACATTTCTGCTTAATAAAATATTATCAAGGACAATGTTCGCCTCCAAGGCCGCAAGGATAGTCGACAGCGCCCAGGGCGCAGGCGTAATGGAGTTCGGCACCAGGAGGTCGCATGACCCCGAAGCTGCAATAGCATGCGCCAGGTCGTCATACATAGCTGGGTTCGTGGCAACGAGCAACGTCGAGGCAGGAATGAGGTACGGGATACCGATCAGCGGTACAATGGCGCACTCGTTCGTGATGGGATTTGACTCTGAGCTTGAGGCATTCAGGGCATACAGCAGGGCATTTCCTGAGAAGACTGTGCTTCTCGTGGACACTTACGACATAGAGCAAGGGATAAAGAACGCAATAATAGTCGCAAAGGAGATGGAGGTGCGCGGCGAGAGGCTATCCGGCATAAGGATAGATTCCGGTGACCTGGCGCACTTCTCCAGGATGGCGCACAACATGTTCAACGAGCAGGGACTTGGCTATGTCAAGGTAGTGCTGTCAAACGACCTTGACGAGAAGAAGATAACCGAGATAGCAAAGAGGGGCGGATGGTTTGACATGCTGGGCGTAGGTACCATGGTCTCTACATCAAACGATGCGCCAAGTCTTGGCGGCGTGTACAAACTATCGGAGCAGGAGACGGAAGGCGGGATAATGCGGCCTACAATAAAGGTAAGCGAGGGCAAGACCACTTTCCCAGGGCTCAAGCAGGTTTACAGGTTCTTCGCGCGGGACGGTCGATCATATATGGACGAGATCTGCCTTGCATCCGAGAGGCGAGAATCCGGAGTTCCTCTTCTAGAGAAGGTCATGGAGGGCGGAAGGGTGATAGTTGACATGCCTACGCTTGAAGAGATCAGGGCTCATGCCGCAAGCGAGCGCAACAGGCTCCCAGACTCGATAAGGAGCGTGGAGCCGGAGGGTTACGAAGTGCAGTTTTCGCCGCACATTCTCGCGCTCCAGACAAAGCTGGTGCGGGAGGCAGAGCAGGCCAGGCTCCAAACATCCGATGCAAAAACAAACGCTAGAAAAATAAAGGGTTGATCAAATGGAAATAGTAGTATGGAACGTTGACACGCAGAATGACTTCATGAAGGCGGACGGCGCGCTCTCAGTGCCCAATGCGCAGTCGATAGTGGGCAATCTCTCGCGCATAATCCAGCAGGCCAAGTGGCTAGATTTCCAAATACTTGGGTCTGCTGACGAGCATACCGCAAAGAGCGCAGAATTCGAGAGAAACGGCGGAGTATTCCCTGACCACTGCCTCTCCGGAACCGACGGCCAACTGAATATACCAGAGACATTCCTTGGACAGGATAAGGTTGGGATTGCAAGGTGGCACGAGAGATACTCTGCAAATGAACTGGAAGGGATATTCTCCAAGCCCCAGGTGATACTCACAAAGGATGACAACGACGTATTCACGAACCCGAACATATCGCGGCTCCTTAGGTCAGTGCCGAAGGGCGCGACCATATATGTGGTCGGAGTGGCAACCGAATACTGCGACGCCTGTGCAGTGCGAGGGCTTGCAAGGTACAGCAAGGAGCACGGAAAGGAGTGGAACATAGCAGTGGTGACCGACGCGATAAAGGAGATAACCGAGGAGGGAAGGGATAAGGCGCTGGAGGAATTCAGGGATCTTGGCGCATCGTTCGTCAAGACCGCGGACGTCATGGCGCACATGCTGGAAGCCTCAAGGAGCAGCATAACAAAGGCGGCATTGAGGCGTGCTCCAGAGTCGCGTGCAACCAGATCCGGACTGCGGATCAGATATTAAACAATGCAGATGCAAGCTCGAAAAGTGATTATTTATGCCTGACAGCAACGAGATAATAAGGTCAATAAACCAGATATATGACAGATTGAACCTTATAGACAGCCTGAGGATGCACATGTTCAGGGTCGCTGCTATTGGTGAGTCGATAGCTGACCGCTGGACCTCGTCTGACCATCCGATAAACCGCAGCGACATAGTCGCAGCCCTACTTCTGCATGACCTCGGGAACATAGTCAAGTTCAATTTCGACGAGCCGAAATTCTGGTCAGGCACCAGTGCTGAAGAGGTAGAGTACTGGAAGGGCATAAAGAGGGACACCGTAGAAAGGTACGGCACATCAAGCGACAAAGCTGTCACGCTTGCAATGGCGCGCGAGGTGGGCGCAGGAGAGAGGATCATGCGCCTGCTGTCCAACATGGGATTCAGCAATGTATCTAGCGTGTTAGCTTCTGACGATTTTGACCTGAAGATATGCCTGTATGCTGACCAGCGCGTCGGGCCGTCAGGTGTCATGCCGATAATCGAGAGGTTCAGGGACCTGCGACAAAGATACGGCAGGGGGGACAACTGGATAGACGACGTCGCCATCAATCTCGAATCTCAGATATTCAGGAACGCATCGATACTGCCGTCAGACATCACCGAGAGCTCGGTTCAGAGATACATAAGCAGGTATCTAGGCAAGCGGCAGATGGTGCGTTAATACAGGCGCTTGCATGGCCGAACAAAGCACAAGTCACGATGACACTGCCGAACAGCTCAAATCTGCAAGGAGGGGAAGGGGCGAATACGGGACCATAATCCTCTGCGGCGGCAAGGGCACAAGGCTTGCGGGAATTACCGGAGACGAAATGCCAAAGGCGCTGTATAAACTGGGCGGAAGGGAACTGGTAACGTACAGCATAGATCTGGTGAGCCAGGGCGCAGTTGACAAGGCGCTGTTTGCAATAAAGCACCTGCCAGAGCAGATGGAATCATGGTTCAGTTCGCTGAAGCTGCCGTTTGACTCGCTGCTGATGAATGTCAGGGGCGAGTCTACAGCTGACGCGATATCCGAGGGCATGGCATTGATAGGGAGGAACCAGGTCATAATCTGCAGCTGCGACGAGATAATCAGGAACCTGAACCTGCTGGACATGATACGGCACCATGAGCAGACGGGATCGCTACTTACGGTTCTGGCTACCGATCCAGCAAAGGCGACTGGCGATGGGGTGCTTCTTGGCGTGGAAGGGGGCAGGGTCACAAGGATACTTGAGAAAAAGGATGCAGGGGCTGGCGAATCCGGAGGCATGCTCTACCACGCAGGGATAATAATAATCAGGCAGGAGGCCATAGAATACCTGAATCTGCAGGATTACAGGAAGGGCAGCGTAGTGGACATGCCTGTCATGCGCGGAGGACTGCGTGCAGGCATACTCAACGCGTATACGGATCGCAACGTCGTGTTCTTCAACATAAATACTCCAGAGGATGCGAGGAAAGCCGCAGCTCACATGAAGCTGCGCAGCGCATGATGCATGGTCCATAAGTGTCGCGCCAGACAAATTAATATACTTTTTAGGATACAGATATCCGGTGCATATCAGTGAAAATAGGCGAAAATACGTCAGACTTCAGCAAGATACCATACCACATACGTTTGAGGAAGGAGGACATCGGCACAATCGCAATCATAGTCGGCGATCCTGGTCGCGTGCCACTTGTTGCGTCATACCTTGACAAGCCCAAACAGATAGGATCGAACCGGGAGTTCCTTACATACTGCGGCTATGCAGGCGCAAATAAGGTAATAGTGATATCTACCGGAATTGGCGGCCCTGCCGCAGCCATAGTCGTGGAGGAGCTTGCACGTCTGGGCATAAAGACAATAATAAGGGTAGGCACATGCGGATCACTGGCCGGGGAAGTCGGCATAGGCTATCTTGTGGTGGCTGAGGCATCTGTAAGGCTTGACGGAACCACAAGGCAGTATGTAATAGAAGGCTATCCTGCGGCCGCTACGCCCGAGCTCACTATAGAACTAAAAAAAGCCGCAAAGTCGCTGAAAAAGAAGTACGTAGGCGGCCTTGTTGCCTCTACTGACGCATTCTATGCCGGCGAAGAGCATGCAGCTTTCGGAGGTTACGGATCTCCGCCGTCCAAGAACCTCAAGAACGACATGAAGATGGCAAACGTCATAGCGTTTGAGATGGAGACGTCAACGCTTTTCGTGCTCGGCAGGCTTTACGGAATCGCCACCGGCGCAGTGCTGTGCGTAGTCGATGTCATCTCCGGAAGCGAGGCGAACAAGTTCGCGCCAAAGGCAGGTATAGAAGACGCAATAAGAACCGCCATAGTGGCAATAAAGACCTATGCAAAAGCCAGGCAGTGAACCTATTGGCCATAGCGTAGACTGAATCAACGCCTTATGCGATTACTTGCGGATCTTGAATGCGCCGCCCTTCTGGTCTCCGACAAGCCAGATTGCAGTGCCCACTATTATTGCAGCCACTCCTCCCCATATGTACTGCATCAATCCGCCATTGTAGTCACCGTAAAGCCACACGACGACGCCGATCAGTATCAGCGCGACGCCTACCCAGATAAGTTTTGCCGACATATAATTCATCCTAATCGCAAGATATGAACACACTATGAGTATAACTACAATTGCAGCTATCAGCCCGTATGCGTTGCTGCCAGAAGTGCTTTGCATCCCTTTGGGATTGTAATACACGCTTGTGGCTGCGAATACTGTGGTGGCTGGCCTGGTGCTTGTTGAGCTCATGCTGCCGTTCTGCGCTGCAGTTGTCAACGTCGTAGTCTGCTGGACTGTGCTCTGTACAGTTCCGTTCTGCGGCACATCCACTACGAATGTAGCGTTTGCAGATGGGTCGTCGCCTGATGCCTTAAGCACAATGCTGTACGTTCCTCTCGCCGTGTACTGCGCCAGCCTTATCATCATGGTGCCTGAGAAGGGCGGATCTCCACTTGTCGTGCTGAGAGCCACTGATATGCCCTTAAGTGCGAGGGCGCTGCTGTTCACTACTGATAGTGTTGTGCCCCACGTGCTCCCTGACGCAAGGTTGACCGTATACCCTACCATTGCATTGCTTCCTGCGCTGATGTTTGCTGATTGCTGGGCAAAGGAGATGCTTGAGGTTCCGTATCCGTACGCAGAGACTGAAGGAATCAGGACAGCGAACATGCTGAGCATGACTGCCATATATGATACTGCAATTCGCATGCAAACCCAACCTGTATAATAATGCTTCAATCTTTTAAAGATTTCTTTTTTTTCATAAGTTCGTGGAAGCCCAGTACCATATTGCCTAAACCGAAAATGCCCACGACCACTAGCACAAGGAGTGTGGCCACTCCAACTGAATCAAGGTTGGGTATGGGGTTGCCGGTGCTTATGGCCCATCCATCTATTACCGGAAATGCGATTATGAGCAGTCCTATGATTGCAAACATCATTCCCCCATAATAGAGCGTCCTCCCGGCAGTTTTCCTGCCTATGTGCTTTATCTGGGCTTCAGTAAGTTTCTTCAGCCTGCTAATGTTAGCGAACACAGCGCCGAATATAATCTGCATCATCATCGTGCCAATACCGAAGAACAGCCCTGGCAGAGGCGCGTATATCAGGCCAGGCACTTGCGGCGCAAGTATGAAGGTTATCACTGTCGCATACGCACCGAACCCGAAGCCGGCTATCAGTCCGTGTACAACTGCCATCTTTATAGGTACGTCATGCATGGGCGTCCTCTCAGTCTTCTCCGAATGGTGCCTGCTCCCTAGCAGGGCATCAAGCGGCAGGTGGAGGTCTATTTTCTTGTTGAGCACGTACGCGCCTGCCACTGCCATCGCAATCCCCACTATCACGTAGACAGGTCCGTCGAGGTGGTATGTCTGGTATATGGCTGCAAGCCCCAGGAAGCCCAGTGTTGTCAGGAATGCCCTCTGCAGCGTGAATCCCGCGGAGAATGCGAAGCCGGCCTTCATCCCGCGCTTTGTGCTGTAGCTGCCTACCGCATAGCTGAACGTTATGGGCCACGTGTGCTCATCAGGCGTCACCCCGTGAAGTATGCCAAGTATGAAGGCAATGAGCACTATGGTGCTGAGCTGAAGACCGGACGACGGATTAAGTATGCCACTTAGGCTCAGTCCGCTGCCGCCTTTGAACCAGTATAGCACAATAACAGATAGCGCAACAAACGCAATAATCGCAATCACAGTAATTGCGCTTAGACTTATCTTTCGCATGAAACTATCAGACCCTGTATACTGGAGTTTATTGCCAGGGAAAGTTAAAATAATATACCTCTGGCTGAGAAATAGACTGCCCTTCAGGGCTGGATGCGACTGCGCTACTGCATGAAGTCGTCCATCCTGCTCTGCCTGATTATCTCCATCGTCTTCCACCTGTTTCTTATGTACCTGTTAAGTTTGTCGCTTCCAAGATTGTCCTTTATTGCCTTCACTGTCTTTGTGTCGGACGGATAGCCCGAGCCAAAATCGATGCCAGTGTCCCTAATTATCTTCTCTATCTCATCGTCCCTTGCCACCTTCGCTATTATGCTCGCCCCTGACACTACCGGATATTTCGCGTCCGCCTTGTGCTCTGATATGAGCGTTATTGTCCCGTTGCTTCCTATGACCGGATTGCTCATCGACTTTGAGTTGTTCACTGTCATGGTCCTCTTGGAGAAGAGGCATACCCTTATCCCGAACTTGTCCTGCACAACGTCCGGCGAGTCGAGGTATATTTTCTTAGGCGGGCTCTCCAGCGAGTCTATGAGCCTTGCGAAGTTAAGCGCTTCCAATCCGTTGAGAGACACGCCCCCTGCCATGGCCTTGTTTATCTCATCGTTTGTTATCTTGTATACCTTGACCTCTTCCGCCAGCGAGGCAATCTCGTCGAACAGGTAGTCCCTCTTCTTCCTTGTAAGCATCTTGGAGTCCCTGACGCCTATCCTTGACAGCTTGCCCTCCTTGCCCTTGCTTATCGATACAAGGCTTATAACAAGCGGACCGATAACGGCACCACGGCCAGCCTCGTCTCCGCCTGCTATGATGATTAGAACACCTTTCTATCTGCGCTACTATCAGAGGCTCTTCTTGTCAACCACGATGAAGTCATTGACTGCCATGACGCTGGAGTACGGAACCTGCAGCTTCCCTCCCTTTATGTCAAGCCTGTTGACGAATTCGCTGTCCACGTTCGGCTCTATCAGGAGTGCATTCAATTTTCCCGTGGCCTCATGCACCTCTGCGTCAACAAACTTTCCCAGGTCAAAACCGTCACTGGTCACGACCTCCTTTCCAACGAGTTGCTCTGCTATAACATACTTTACCATATTCGCACCTTAGTTCAATACCACTTAATACTTGTCGGTATAATATTTATATATGTATGGCTTTCAAAGCCTCAATAGTGATAAAGTGGGTTGGATGGATGATACTGTAGGTACGCTTCTTTTGAAGGACAAGCAGGCAAAGATCCTGTCGACGCTTGCCAGCTCTGACAAGGAGTGGCACATAGCAGACCTGGCAAAGGCGTCCGAGGTCACGTACGTGCACACGAGCAAGTTCATAAGCAAGTGCGAGGAGGCCGGCATAATAGGGTCAGAGAGGCACGGAAGGGTGAAGAGGCTGTTCCTGACCGAGAAGGGAAAGGACGTGGCAAAGAGCGTATCAAACATACTGGACAAGATCAGGCCGTCCGAGCCCGAGGAGCCTGAGCAGCAGGCTGTAAAGAAGGCTATACAGCCTCAACAGTAGTCCTCTTCTTCATTGCGTTGAGCACGTGCGCGTAGTCGCGGTAGTGTATGAATGCAGTGATCGTTACCGTATACTCTCCCTTGTCAGTCCCTGCGCCGCCGAATACCTCTATCTTTGCATCCTTTGCCTCGCCCGGAGCAAGCGTGCCCAGCCTTACCTCCTTCTCCTTAGCTATGCCTGTGCTGTCAAGGCTTATCCTGTCAGGCACCTGCACCACAACAGAGCTTATTACCGGCTCCTGCGTCATGTTCTTCAAGCCTACCCGCAGCGTAGTTGAGCCGCGGCTGTTTGACTTCAACTTATACGGCACAAACTCTGTGCTTATGCTGTAAGGCAGCGCTTTCCTAAGGTCTGTCGCAACATCCCTCTTCCCAAACAGGTCAAATATTCCCATACCATCGCCATATTCGCTATAAATATACTGGCGCAAGTAATATATTTAACCATTGCCATCTTTTACTGCGGTTATTATGCTGTTGAACATATATACAGACGGGGCATCGAGGAATAATCCGGGCAAGAGCGCGTCCGGGTACGAGCTGCTGGACTCGGACAGAAATACCCTGATGCAAAAATCATTTTACAACGGCATAAAGACAAACAATGAAGCAGAGTACCTTGCAATAATCGCGGCGCTAATGGCTGCATCGGAGACTTACGGATATGACGCGGAGATAGACCTGTACTCTGACAGCAGGCTGGTCATAAGCCAGCTGAACGGCGTCTTCAAGGTCAAGAGCCACGAGCTCAAGAAGCTACACAAGGATGCGATGGAGCTTGTGGGCAAATTCAGGGCGTGCAGACTCCATAACGTTCCAAGGGAAAACGAGTACATAACGCGCGTGGATGCGGAGCTGAACCGGCTGCTCGACAGGTGCTAAAACTGCGGCACGCACGCATTCTGCGCGCAGCAGAATAAGGTATATAAAGATGGAAATACAATAATACCGGTGTGGTAAAGGTGCCCCAGAAAGAGGAGGAGACAAAACCAAAGAGCGACACGCCCAATCCGAAGGCAAAGGAGCTGTACAAGCAGGCAGGAGTATTGTTCGAGGGCAACAAGTTCGAGGAGGCCATAGCAGCATACGGGCAGGCCATAGCTGAGGATCCAGTCTATTCCAGCGCATACTTCAACAGGGCACTTGCATACGCCATAATCAACAAGTACAGCGAGGCCACCAGGGACGCGGAGAAGGTGCTGGACATAGAGCCTGACAGCTACGACGCCCCGTACGTCATGGGCATAATAGCGGAATACCAGAACGATTACCAGGGGGCTAAGGAGTGGTACGAGAAGGCGCTTGCAAGGAATCCAAAGTACGAGCAGGCCAGGGCGAGGCTGGATGCGCTGAAGTCAAAGATGAACAAGCACCCTGAGATACCCGTAGCCAAGGGCAAGGCAGCGGAGGAGGAGACTGTAATAGAGGAGGGGCAGATAAAGAAGGTTAAGTTCTTCAAGTCTAACATAACGTTCAACGACGTCGTGGGCATGGACAGCCAGAAGAAGATAATACACGACAACATAGTGCTCGCGATAACCAAGCCAGACTTGCTGAAGGCGTACGGAAAGAAGCTCGGTCTCGGCGTCATATTCTACGGTCCGCCAGGTAATGGAAAATGTATAAGCGCAGATACGCGGGTGCTAATGCCCGACGGCAGATACATAACCATCAAGGAGGTTGTAGAGAACAAGGAGCCGTCAATACTTACACTGACGCCGCAGCATAAGCTTGCAGTAAGGAAGATCTCCGGCTGGTGGAAACTTGACGGGAAACCAATGCTTAGGATAACAACGAATAGAAACAGGGTGCTGGAATGCACTCCGGAACATCCGTTGCTCACTAGGGACGATTGGGTGGAGGCGTCGACGCTCAAGGAAGGAGACCTTATAGGTATGCCAAGGCACATGCCTGTATTCGGATCAAACAACATGCGCGAGTGCGAAGTGAAGCTTCTTGCATACTTCATAGCAGAGGGCGGGCTCACCCAGGGAAAGCCAGTGTTCACAAACTCAGACGTCGAAGTCCTGGAGGACTTCCAGTCTTCCGTAAGGCAGTTCGATTCAGTACTTCACATCAACACGCAATCAAAGGACGGCCGCGTAATGACTATGTGTGTTAACGGAAATCATACCGGGGGTCAGGAGAGGAACTCCATGCAGCTCTTTTTGGACAAGAGCAAGCTCTCATTCACCAATTCCTATCAGAAGAAGGTGCCTGACGTAG
>VFSW01012347.1_pt1 | contig 11936 bp, 6 predicted proteins | sample 5358111 | NCBI WGS metagenome assembly VFSW01 (sample SAMN11554181, study PRJNA540505) | mine drainage metagenome | isolation source: sediment from site ElyBrook_90M | place: USA: Ely Copper Mine, Vershire, VT | collected 2017 | reverse complement strand
GCTGGCCGGTCAATCGCCCGACCCGAAACTCTGCCTGCAAGGCAAACAGCGATCGGTTCACAACAATTACCTGACGTGCCGGTGATCGTGCTGATGATCAGCAACCACTATCCCCTGCTGTTCGCCACACGCTACAACTGGCTGATCGTTGCAATCGTCCTCGCGCTCGGTCCGATCATCCGGCATTTCTTCAACGAGCGGCATGCGGATCGCAAATCGCCGTGGTGGGTATGGGGGGTCGCCGGTGCCGGCATGATCGCCATTGCGATGCTGTCCGCGGCCGGTCCAAGCGACATTGCAAGGGAGATCAAGACCGGGGCCCTATCGGCAGCCCCGACCTTCGCCAACGTCGAAGAGATCGTCATGTCGCGATGTAGCATGTGCCACGGCGCGGAGCCGGTCTGGGAATCCATTGTCACGGCGCCCAAAGGCATCCTGCTCGACCAATCCGATCATATCCGCCGCAACGCGCGCCTGATCGGACGTAACGCGGCATGGTCGAGCGCGATGCCGCCGGGAAATGTGACCGAGATGACCGGCGAAGAGCGGGCGACGATCGCAGCATGGCTCGAAGCCGGCGGGCGGTGAGAACCGCGGCTAACCTTGTCGCCGATTGATGCACCCGGAAACTAATCAGCGTCATCCGTAACAGTGGAAGCCGCCGTAGATTCCCGATCGGTCCTGCGCAAAGCCGAACGCGCTTCGTTCCTCGTCTCGACGCCAGATCTGACGCAGCGACGCGAGTTCTGCGCCTTCCAGCGGAGATTCAACGCCGGCGGTACGAAAGATCACGCGCCAAGCGCGATCACGAAATCAGCGAAACCGCTCCTACGCCGTGCGCAATCGGATAGCTGGTGAAACTCGCAAGGGCTGCGATCCGATACGGAACCTCAGTGCGACCGATCGTACGAAGCGCCAGCAGGTCATAGAGCGTCAGGCTGCCGTACGAGGCGACCACCAGCACCGCGGCCATCGCTGTGATCGATGCCGTCCATTGACACGTTGATGTGACAGCCGCGTTACCGATTATTTCAAGCGCAAAGCGATTCAAGAATTGTTGTTCGCGTGATCGAATTCTCGACGCATTGTGGTCGCATCGCGTTCACGCTGAATTTGTAAGACAGCCGCGAAAAGCCAACGTCTTGAGGCAGCATGAACGACGAGATCGACTACGCGCTGACACCGGATCAATGGGAAACGCTTAAGGCGCTTCGGGTACCGGCGTCGAGGTTCTCTACTTTGAATCAGTTCGTGCTTGACGATCTCGTCGCGCTTGGCCTCGCGACGATCAGCGACAACATACCGGCTATTACGCCGCAGGGACGCAGGGCGCTGATCAGGGGCTCGTCCAGGTTATGGGATGTCGCCGCCTGACGCTGCATCATTCTTGGCATCATCAAGCACCGCACTGCCAACGTCGCCGCGGCAGCGTTCTTGCCCACGTCCGCCAGTTGAACCGCCAGGAATCTTCGTCCTGTTGTTGGCCTGTCTGCCGGGAGCCCAAAGGTCGGACCGGACAGAAGTGCGCACCCTGCGGAGGGGTATCGCCAATGACTTCGCTGATTCCGCGGCGGCGGACGACCCGAAACAACCCTCGAACCCTTTCACCCTCCGAGCTGACAAAATCTGTGTGTCAGGACCGCGACTTTCGCATTCAGGCGCGACCTTGTGGTGGACCTCGGATAGGTTCAAAATAGTATCTTTGGCCCAAATGGGCCTGTTTGATCCCTTGGGCGCTCAAGCACCACGGACGAAATGCGGCAGGCCGGCGTCCTCGTCCGAACCGAAAAACGCAATTCTTTCCGATTGTTAATGCGACAATATCAGGTGGAGACGTTCAAATGCGGTTTCCCGACGACCTCGGAGGCAGCCCAAATGATAGATTGCGGGAAATCGCTGCGACCGCCCGAAGCACCCATCCGATGGCAGGTTCATGAACCAACCGATAAAATCTCTCAAGAAAGCCCCCGCAATTGGTCCTTCGCAGATTGCCAAGCCCCGGTCCCGCCGGCGGCTCGTTCTGACATCTATCCTGGCTTTGCTGATTGTCACCGGAATCGTCTGGTGGAGCAGGCAAGGAACTGCGCCGCAGCAAGCCAATGGCGGCCGGAACGCCGCTCCGATGTCGATCGTGCCCGAGGTTGTCGGCAAGGGCGATATCGGGATCAACCTCAACGCCCTCGGCACGGTGACCTCGCTGGCGACCGTGACCATCCGAACCCAGATCAGCGGCTATTTGATGAAGGTCATTTTCAAGGAAGGCGACGAAGTCAAGAAGGGCGATCTGCTCGCGGAAATCGATCCGCGACCCTATGAGGCCACCTTGGCGCAAGCCAAGGGGCAACTCGCCCGCGACGAAGCGATGCTGAAGGGTGCCCGGGTTGACCTTACCCGCTACCAGGGATTGGCGGCCCAGAATGCCGTACCGCACCAGACGCTGGATACCCAAATCGCGCTCGTCGCGCAGGACGAGGGCACGGTCGAAGCCGACCGCGCAGCGGTCAAGTCCGCCGAGGTGAACCTGCAGTATTGCCGAATCATATCGCCGCTCGACGGCCGCGTCGGGCTGCGTCTGATCGACCAGGGCAACTATGTGACGCCCGGTGACGCCAGCGGCCTGGTCGTCATCACGCAGTTGAAGCCGATCAGCGTCCTGTTCCCGTTGCCCGAGGATAACCTGCAGGCGATTTCGAAAAGACTGCAGGCCGGCGCCGTGCTGCCGGCAGCCGCCTATGATCGCAGCGCCTCCACCAAGATCGCCGACGGTACGCTGCAGACCTTCGACAGCCAGATCGATCCGACCACCGGAACGATCAAGCTGCGGGCAGAGTTTTCGAACGAAACCGAGATTCTCTACCCGAATCAGTTCGTCAATATCCGGCTGCTGCTCGACACCCACAAGGACGTTACGACGATCTCGACTGCCGGCGTCCAGCGCGGCGTGCCGGGTACCTTCGTCTACCTCGTCAATGCCGACAATACCGTATCGGTCCGTCCGGTCCGGCTCGGCGTGACGGACGGCGATCGTGTGGAGGTTAGCTCCGGGCTGACGCCGGGCGATCGCATCGTGATCGACGGCGCCGACAAACTGCGTGACGGTGCGAAGATCAACGTGCGGTCCGAGACCGCGCCGGGCAAGGCGCCGGAAGCGGATAAGTCGGACGGCAAGAAGCGCCGTTCAGAAGGCGGACAAAAGCAATGAGCCCGTCGCAGCCGTTTATTCTACGGCCGGTGGCAACTACCCTGCTGATGATAGCCATCATGCTATCCGGCATGCTGGCGTTCAGATTCCTGCCGGTCGCCGCACTGCCGGAAGTGGACTACCCGACCATCCAGGTCCAAACCTTCTATCCCGGCGCCAGCCCGGACGTGATGACATCGTCCGTCACCGCACCGCTGGAGGTGCAATTCGGGCAAATGCCGAATCTCAACCAGATGAGTTCGGTGAGCTCGGCGGGAGCATCGGTCATCACTCTGCAGTTCGGGCTGACGATTTCCCTCGACGTTGCGGAACAGGAGGTACAAGCCGCCATCAATGCCGCCGGCAATCTGCTTCCGGCCGACCTGCCCGCGCCGCCGATCTACGCCAAGGTGAATCCGGCCGATGCGCCGATCCTGACCCTGGGATTGACGTCGAAAACGATGCCGCTCACGCAGGTCGAAGATTTCGTTGATGCCCGTCTGGCGCAAAAGATCTCCCAGCTCCCCGGCGTCGGCCTTGTCAGCCTCAGCGGCGGCCAAAGACCGGCGGTACGCGTTCGTGCCGACATTCGCAAACTTGCCGCCTACGGACTCAACATCGACGATCTGCGCACCACCCTTGGGAATGCCAACATCAATACACCCAAGGGAAACTTCGACGGGGCAATGCGCGCCTATACCGTCAATGCCAATGACCAGATCAGGAATGCCGATGACTACAGGTCGCTCGTCATCGCCTACAAGAACGGCTCGCCGGTCCGGCTCAGCGATGTCGGCGACGTCATCGACGGTGCCCAGAACGACAAGCTGGGCGCCTGGATGAACGAAACCCCGGCCATCATCCTGAATATTCAGCGGCAACCCGGCGCCAATGTCATTTCGGTGGTCGAGGGTATCAAGGCGCTGTTGCCGCAACTGCAGGCCTCGCTGCCGGCCGCGATCGATGTCAACATTCTGACCGACCGGACCGTCACCATCCGCGCGTCGGTACAGGATGTGGAATTCGAGCTGACGCTTGCCGTCATTCTGGTCGTGCTGGTGATCTTTGTGTTCCTGCGCAATGCGCGGGCAACGCTGATCCCGAGCCTCTCGGTCCCGCTGTCGCTGGTCGGCACGCTCGGCGCCATGTACCTGTTCGGTTTCAGTCTTAACAATCTGTCGCTGATGGCCCTGACCATCGCCACCGGCTTCGTGGTCGATGACGCCATCGTCGTGATCGAGAACATTTCCCGTTACCTCGAGGAGGGCGACACTCCGTTGCAGGCCGCGCTTCGTGGCTCGGAACAAATCGGCTTCACCATCATCTCGCTGACGGTGTCGCTGATTGCGGTGCTTATTCCGCTGCTGTTCATGGGGGACGTGGTGGGCCGGCTGTTCAGGGAATTCGCCATTACGCTTTCGGTCACTATTCTGATCTCGGCGGTGGTCTCGCTGACGCTGGTGCCCATGGCCTGCGCCAAGCTGCTCAAGCCCGAGAGCGAGGCCCACGAGAACGCGTTTCAGCGCTACAGCCGCGAAGGGTTCGACCGGATCATCGAGATCTATGGCCGCATGCTCAACTGGGTGCTCGATCGTCAGACCTTCGTCCTGATGATCGCGCTCGGCACATTCGTTCTGACCGCCCTGCTCTACATCGTCATTCCGAAAGGGTTCTTTCCGCTTCAGGATACCGGGGTCATTCAGGCGATCTCGGAGGCGCCGCAGTCCGTGTCCTACGCGGCGATGGCGGAACGCCAGCAGCAACTCGCCAGCGCGATCCTAAAGGATCCCGATGTCGAAAGCCTTTCTTCCTTTATCGGCGTGGATGGAACCAATACCACGCTCAACAATGGCCGGATCCTGATCAATCTCAAACCACATGACACGCGCAAGTCCGACATAGCGACCGTCATGCGCCGCATCCAGAACAGCACCGCATCGCTGACAGGCGTCACGCTCTACATGCAGCCGGTTCAGGACCTGACGATCGAAGGCACCGTCAGCAAGACGCAGTACCAATTTATCCTCCAGGACGCGGATCCGGTGCAGCTTGCTGAATGGACGCCCAAGCTGGTCGACAGGCTGAGGCAGCTTCCGCAGCTTGGAGATGTCGCCAGCGATATCTCCAATCAGGGGCTCTCGGTCTTTGTTGAAATCGATCGCGATCAGGCCGCGCGTTTCGGAATTACCCCGGCGACAATCGACAATGCGCTGTACGACTCCTATGGCCAGCGCATCGTCTCCACCATCTTCACCAATTCGAACCAGTACCGCGTGATCCTCGAGGCCGATCCAAGCCTGCAGAAATCCCTGCAATCGCTGTCGGATATCTATCTTCCCTCCTCCGTGGGCAGCTCGCTTGTGCCGCTGGACGTCATGGCCAAGATGCGGGAGGAAACCGCGCCGCTGCAGGTCTCGCATCTCGGGCAATTTCCCGCCTCCACCGTGTCCTTCAACCTGGCGCCGGGCGCTTCCCTCGGCGAGGCGGTGACGGCGATCAAGCAGGCGCAGGCCGAGATCGGCCTGCCGCTCAGCGTGATCAGCAGCTTTCAGGGCGCCGCGCTGGCATTTCAATCTTCGCTCTCAAATCAGCTCTTCCTGATTCTGGCGGCAATCGTCACCGTCTATATCGTGCTGGGCGTGCTTTATGAGAGCTTCATCCATCCGGTCACCATCCTCTCGACGTTGCCGTCAGCCGGAATCGGCGCGCTGCTGGCGCTGATGGCTGCCGGCGATGACCTCACCATCGTCGCCATCATCGGAATTATCCTCCTGATCGGCATCGTGAAGAAAAACGCGATCATGATGATCGACTTCGCGCTGGACGCCGAACGGCAGGAGGGCAAGGCGCCGCGCGAGGCGATCTACCAGGCCTGCCTGCTGCGATTCCGGCCGATCCTGATGACCACAATGGCCGCCGTCCTCGGCGCGTTGCCGCTGATGCTCGGGACGGGCGCGGGTTCCGAACTAAGACATCCCCTTGGCATCTCCATCGTCGGCGGCCTCCTGGTCAGCCAACTGCTCACCCTGTTTACGACGCCGGTGATCTATCTCTGGTTCGATCGGCTGGCGACGCGGTTTGTCGGGCCTTCGCGCCAAGTCGGCCCAGCGAACGAATTGAACTGAGCCGTGGGCCCGTCGACACCATTCATTCGCCGGCCAATTGCGACGACGTTGCTGACCTTCGGTATTGCGGCGGCGGGCGCGGTAGCGTTCTTCAAGCTGCCGGTCTCGCCGCTGCCGCAGGTCGATTTTCCGACCATTTCCGTGCAGGCGACGCTGCCGGGCGCGAGCCCCCAGGATGTCGCGACCACCGTCGCCAGTCCGCTTGAACGTCACCTCGGACAAATCGCCGACGTCACCGAGATGACGTCGTCGAGCACGGTAGGAGCGGTCCGCATCACCCTGCAATTCGGCCTCAACCGCGACATCAATGGCGCGGCGCGCGACGTGCAGGCCGCCATCAATGCGGCGCGCGCCGACCTTCCGACCAGCCTGCGAACCAATCCGACCTATCGCAAGGTCAACCCCGCCGACGCCCCGATCCTGGTCCTGACCCTGACCTCCGACACCATGATGCGCGGCGGTCTGTATGACGCGGCATCGACCGTTCTGGCCCAAAAACTGTCCCAGGTCGACGGCATTGGCGAAGTCATTGTCGGCGGCAGTTCGCTGCCCGCGGTGAGAGCGGAACTCATTCCGCAGGCGCTTTACAAATACGGCATCGGTCTCGAGGACGTGCGGGCCGCGCTCGCCAGTGCCAATGCGCACAGCCCGAAGGGTGGGATCGACGTAGAAGGTCGGCGCTATCAGATTTACGCAAACGACCAGGCCAACAAGGCCGACGACTACAAGTCCCTGATCGTCGCTTATCGAAACGGCGCGCCGGTTAATCTCTCGGATGTCGGTGATGTGACCGACTCGGTCGAGAACCTCCGAAACGCCGGTCTCGCAAACGGGAAGCCGGCCGTCCTGATCATCCTCTACCGACAGCCGGGCGCGAACATCATCAGCACGGTTGACCTGGTGAAAGCACTGCTGCCCCAACTCAGGGCTTCGATTTCGCCGGCCATCGACATCGGAGTGGCAGTGGACCGCTCGACGACCATTCGAACCTCGTTGCGCGACGTCGAACGGACCTTGATCCTCGCCGTGATGCTGGTGATCGTCGTGGTTTTTGCCTTCTTGCGCAGCCCGCGCGCAACACTGGTGCCGGTCGTGGCGGTTTCGGTTTCGTTGATCGCGACATTCGCCGTCATGTATTTGATGGGCTACAGTCTCGACAATCTCTCGCTCATGGCGCTGACGGTCGCGACCGGATTTGTCGTCGATGATGCCATCGTCGTTCTCGAGAACATCACCCGCTACGTCGAGGACGGGTTGCCCCCGCTGGAAGCGGCCCTCAAGGGCGCCAACGAGGTCGGCTTCACCGTGCTGTCGATGAGCATCTCGCTGATCGCCGTCTTTATCCCGATCCTGCTGATGGGCGGCATCGTCGGCCGCCTGTTCCGCGAATTTGCGATGGTGATCTCGATATCGATCATGATCTCGCTCGCGATCTCGCTCGCGACCACGCCAATGATGTGCGCGGTGCTGCTTCGCAATGGCACCGGGGAAGGACATGGACGGCTTTATCGGGCCAGCGAACGCTTCTTCGATACCATGCTCAACGCCTATCGACGGACACTGACCGTCGCCCTCCAGCATCCTGCCTCGATGATGCTGATTCTCGCCGCTGTCTTCGGTCTCAATTTCTACCTTTATGGCGTCATCCCGAAGGGCTTCTTCCCCCAGCAGGACACCGGGCGTCTGGTCGGCTCGATTCAGGCAGACCAGAGCATTTCGTTTCAGCTGATGCAAAAGAAGCTGACGCAGTTCGTCACCATCATTAAGAGCGACCCTGCCGTCGAAACCGCGGTCGGGTTCACCGGCGGCGGCCAGACCAATTCCGGCTTCATGTTCGTTTCGCTGAAGCCGCTCGGCGAACGCCGGCTTTCTGCGGACGGCGTCATTGCGCGGTTGCGGCGTGAAATGGCGGTCGTTCCGGGAGCAACCCTGTTTCTGCAGGCGGTGCAGGATATCCGCGTCGGCGGACGCGCCAGCAACGCACAATACCAATTCACCTTGCAGGGTCCCACCTTTGAGGAGCTCAATGAATGGACGCCGAAGATCGCGGCCGCCTTGCAAGTCGATCCGAACCTCACGGACGTCAACAGCGACCAGCAAAACAAGGGGCTCGAGTCTGATCTGGTCATCGACCGCGACGCCGCCGCCCAATTGGGAATCACCGTCAGCCAGATCGACAACACGCTCTATGACGCGTTCGGTCAGCGTCAGGTATCGACCATCTACGTAGCCCGCAACCAATATCATGTGATCATGGAGGTCGCGCCGCAGTACTGGCAAAATCCGGAGACGCTGAAGGACGTTTACGTCTCAACATCCGGCGCCGCGGTCGGCGGTTCGCAGGCGACCAATGCGGTGGCGGGAACCGTCGTTACCTCGGCAAAGACAGCCTCGGCCAACTCCGCCAACGCCCAGGCCGCGCGCAATCTCGCGACCAATTCGATTGGCGCCACCGGCAAGGGCGTGGCCTCCACCGGTTCAGCGGTCAGCACAAACCAGGAGATCATGATTCCATTGTCCGCCGTCGCGCATTTCACGCAAGGAGCGACCCCGCTCGCGGTCAATCATCAGGGCCTCTTGGTCGCAAACACCATTTCGTTCAACTTGCCGCCGAACGGATCGCTCAGCACGGCCGTCGCCTCGATCGAGGCCGCGATGAACCGGATCGGCGTTCCCGCGACCATTCGCGGCACCTTCCAGGGAACCGCGAAAGCCTTTCAGGATTCGCTCAGCAATCAACCCTATCTCATCCTGGCCGCCCTGGTCACGATCTACATCGTGCTCGGCGTGTTGTATGAAAGCTACGTCCATCCCCTGACGATCTTATCCACACTGCCTTCCGCCGGTGTGGGTGCTCTTCTCGCCTTGATGGCGTTCAAGACCGAATTCAGTATCATGGCGCTCATTGGCGTCATTTTGCTGATCGGCATTGTGAAGAAGAACGCAATCATGATGATCGATTTCGCACTCGAGGCAGAGCGCAAGCGGAGGCTCAGCCCGCTTGATGCCATACACGAGGCTTGCATGCTCCGCTTCCGGCCGATCATGATGACGACGATGGCGGCTATGCTCGGCGCCCTGCCCCTTGCCATCGGCATGGGCGATGGCGGCGAGCTTCGACAGCCGCTTGGCATCGCAATTGTCGGGGGCCTTATCCTCAGTCAGGCGCTGACGCTCTATTCAACGCCGGTCATCTACCTGTATATGGACCGGTTCCGATCCTGGAGCCAACGCCTCAGGGGCGTCGCTGCAAGCCGGCCCCCGCCTGATGCCACGCTGCAACCGGGCGAGTAGATGCTGGTAATGCCCCCATGATCGGAAAAGTTCTCAAGCAGGTGCGGCGCAATCTCGGATTTCGGGAACCCGTGCGCATGGGGCGGCCGAATCCACCGAATCCGATCGTCGCTCCGGGACGGCTTGGCCGCGAAGCGCGCATGGCTGTCGCTGCCCTGTTGCTCGGTCCGGCGCTGTCCGGCTGCATCCTTGGTAGCGAACGACCCGACCTCAACCTTGATATGCCGGCAGCGTATCGCGAAGCGGGCCGCACTGCGCCCGACGCTCACGTCCCGGCATTGGACTGGTGGCGCGGCTTCCGGTCCAACGAGCTCACGACATTGATGGATGCGGCACAAATCTACAATCTTGACATCGCAGTGGCCATTGCCCAGATCGTCCAGGCCGATGCCCAGGTGGGCGTAGCGGGCGCTCCCTTGCTGCCGTCGGTCACAGGAACGTCAACGGCCGAGCAAGTCCGCAGTGCTGCCGCCTCCAGCTTGGGCGCGAACGGCTTCTCTCCTACAGCGACCTTTTCGCAGTACAGTACGGGCGTCACGGCGAGCTACATGCTCGATTTCTGGGGCAAGAACCGCGCCGCGCTTTTTGCCGCCGAGGAGAATGCGACCGTTGCCCGCTACAATCGCGAAGTCGTCACGCTCACGACGGTCGCGACCGTCGCCAACACCTATTTCCAGGTCCTCGCCGCACAGGATGAACTTCGCGTCGCGCGCCGGAATCTCGCGGCGGCCGAGCGCATCCTGACGCTCGTCAAGCAAGAGTTTGCCGGAGGCACCGCATCGCAGCTCGACGTATCTCAACAGGAAGCCCTGGTCGCGACCGAGCGCGCTGCAATTCCTCCGCTTGAAATCACGCTGAAGCAGAACATCGCTGCTCTCGCCGTGCTGGTCGGGCGCGCGCCCGCGAATTTCACGGTGAAGGGCGGCATGATGACGCAAATTGCGATTCCTCGCGTCACGCCGGGCATGCCCTCAGAGCTGCTGAACCAGAGGCCGGACATCCGTCAGGCCGAAGCCCTGCGGGCGTCGTCCAATTTCAGCGTCGAGGCGGCGCGCGCCGCCTTCTTCCCGCAGATACAATTGACCGCTCAAACCGGAGTCCAGAGCGCCGCACTCGCTTCGCTGTTCGGACCGGGCGCCTGGTTTTATACGTTGTCTGCCGGGCTGACCCAGCCGTTCTTCGACGGCTTCCTGCTGGAGAGCCAATTGAAGCAGGCAAAGGGCGTGCAGCTGCAAAACCTGCAAGCCTATCGCAAGGCTGTCCTGTCGGCCTTCGCCGATGTCGAAAAGGCGCTCGTCGCGCTCTCGCAATCGACCTTGCAGGAGCGCCTCCAGGTTGAAGCCGTGGCCAGTTCCCGCAAGGCTTTCGAGGTATCCGAAACGCAATTACGCGCGGGCACGGTTAACCTCATCACGGTGCTGCAGACCCAGCAAACGCTCCTCACTAACGAAAACGTGTTGGCGCAAGTGCGGCTGACCAAGCTGCTCGCGGCCAGCAGCCTGTTTCAGGCATTGGGCGGTGGATGGACCCCGACCGGGGAGCTGTCTTCCCTGCAACCGCAAGACGGCGCAACGCCCCCGCGACGCACGGACTAGCAAGAGCGTTTTTCAAGTGAAGTGGCTGCCGGTTCGCGTCAAGAAAACCCGTCGAAACAAGAGACCAGAGCGACGGTTCTGATTCGATCGGAACGGATCGTGCTCCAGGAATCGTCGACGACCGGCGCCGATGCCGGCGATCGCGGCGTCAGCGGTTGGTTTCGGCCTCCTTGGAAAGATCGTTCAGAAACCCGTCCAGCGCGCTGTTTCCGGCTTCCAGCGCCGCACGGTGAGAGCGATAGCCGGCGCCGGAAACCTTCACGCCCATGGCCTGCTTTCGGCGCTGGATCTCCCATTCAAGGGGATTTGCACCGCTGCCGCGCCGGCTCACGACGACAAAATAGGTTCTGCTTCGGTTATCGGGATGCATGCTCAGTCCGGGAAGATCGGATTTGAGATCGGCAAACATGCGCGGAATAAATATCTGGGCCATACCCGAACCCATGCCGATCGTGAGCGTATCGGAAAGCGCGCCGCGCAATCTCCGCGCCGTGTCGGAGAGACTGAGCAGATCGCCCATCACCCGTTCGGATTCGTACAAGAATGTGCGGCCGCGGTCGGTGGATTCGACGCCGCCGGATGTCCGGCGAAACAGTTCGAAACCGATCTCTTCTTCAAGCAGCTTTACCTGCTCGCTGACGGCCGATTGCGAAATATTGAGCCGCCTCGCGGCCTTGGTGAAGCTGCGCTCCTTGTAGACCGACAGCGCATAACGCAATTGGCGGAAATCCAAGTCGAAAA
>VFSW01012346.1_pt1 | contig 11936 bp, 12 predicted proteins | sample 5358111 | NCBI WGS metagenome assembly VFSW01 (sample SAMN11554181, study PRJNA540505) | mine drainage metagenome | isolation source: sediment from site ElyBrook_90M | place: USA: Ely Copper Mine, Vershire, VT | collected 2017 | reverse complement strand
AAAATACCCTATCTTCCACACAAACGGCCGAATCTACAAAACAAATGACTGAACTAAGTCGTAAACTGGACGAACTGGCTTCTCGATTCAAAATCGCATAGACCGCTTGAACACACCGCCGACTGCCCGTCTCGTATCAGCGTGTTGTTGCGATTGAGAAAATCGACGAACAGGAAAGCGCCTGTGCGCTTGTTGCCATCGGCCAGCGGATGATTCTTGATGACAAAATACAAAAGATGCGCCGCGTCCCTGCGAATGGTTTTTCTGACGGAGTATCACCCGTTTGCGGCAGAGCCAAGGGAAGCAGTTCATCCAGTATGGCGTTTGGCCAAGTCGGTAATTTCTCCAAGGTATCCTTGAGCCATTAATAGGGTTCCAGACCTTTCATTTTGGCCGTTCCCAGCAAGGTCTGGATGGCCGCTGCGCGAACCCCGGCCTGAGCCGATCCTGCAAATAACCATTTTTCTTGCCAATGGCGATGGGTCGGATGGCATTTTCAATCCGGTTGTTGTCGATGGGCAAATCCCCCTCGGGTGGCGTAGCGTGCCAACGCTTCCCAAGCGCTTGAGCGTATAATCCAACGCCTTGGCCAACCCGGAACCCGGCGCTGTTGTCTTGCGCTGCTGGAACAACCAAGGGTGAAATTTCTCCAGAAGAGGAATCGCCACTTCAAGGCGTTTCCGGGCGCGCTCCTCCACGCCCAGTTCCTTCCATTCCCGCTCCCCTTCGTATAACTTTGCAAACCAGGTCAGAGCCTGTTCCGTCACGGGGCGTGGCTGTTCGGCGTGCAGGTCAAAGAACTTGCGCCGGGCATGGGCCATGCACCCCAATTCCGTTACGACTGGACCAAAAAGAGCTTTGTATCCCGAGTAGTCGTCCACTACCAAGTGTCCGTTCCACTTCCCGAGGAAGTTGCGGGCGTGAATCCCCTGTCGGTTCTCCTGGTAGTCGAATACCAGAATCGGCGGACCGGTTTCCCACTCGGCTCTCGTCAGATGCTTGGCTGGGTATGGGGATTAAGTGACAGTGCGAAACCATTACGTTAATGAACGCATTGAAGGAAATCGACATCAACTTCTCCCCGCGAAATGATATTTTCGGATAAATCACACCCGGAACTGACAGGGCATTATTGCCAAACCCGATTCGGCAGATGGTCATATTCCAACCGCGGTATGATGAGCCATGAACAATAAACGAGGATACGGTAATGCTGAAAGGAAGTTGTTTGTGCGGGGGAGTGACCTATGAAGTGCATTCAGAACTGGGCCCCATCATCATGTGCCATTGTTCCAAGTGTCGTAAAGCCACGGGGACTGCGTTTGCGACCAATACCCCCATCAACACGGCAGACTTAAAACTGGTAACGGGCGAAAATCTTCTGTCAGAGTTTGAATCGTCTCCCAATGTATTTCGCGTTTTCTGCAAAAATTGCGGATCTCCTCTCTATTCAAGACGGGCCATAACACCGGAAGTCATTCGTCTGCGGATCGGTACCCTCGATAGCGCGATCGACGACAAGCCGACCGCCAATGTTTTCGTCGCCTCTAAAGCCGAGTGGTATGAAATAGCAGATGATCTGCCTCAATATGCCGAACGGCCTTGATAATGAACTGGCCGGCAATCGGCGCTATTGACAAGCCGGTTGGCGCCTGTGTAAAGTCTGGGTCATGATGATCAACTCAAACTCCTTCCTGCTTCCAAACCCCAAACGACTGTGGTTACAGAACCCCGACCGCGTTGTCTCTTGCACCGTTTAGTTTTTGATATCACAGAGCAAACGCGGGTCTGACCGCGATTGCTTCTGAACTTGGCCATAAGACCCGCATTCACAATGAGGACAACTTATGGCAAATCCAGCGCAGCACCGAAGTTCCAGAAACCAGATCGTTTTCGGCATCATACTTGCCCTGTTGGCCGCGATCGGTTTTTCAGCAAAAGCCATTCTGGTCAAATTGGCCTATCGTCATCCGGTGGATGCAGTCACCTTATTGGCGTTGCGAATGTCATTTTCAGTCCCATTTTTCCTGGCAGTTGCGCTGTGGAGCCATAATCAGGGTAATGCCAAATCTCTGGAACTGAAAGACTGGGGAGCAATTCTTGGCTTGGGCTTCGTGGGATATTATTTGTCCAGCCTCCTCGATTTTCTCGGACTTCAATACATTTCGGCGAGCCTGGAGCGACTTGTTCTGTTTCTATATCCGACGATCGTCGTGATCATGTCAGCGTTGTTCCTGAAGCGCCCCTTGGGGCGTCAGGAACTGATAGCCATGGGGTTAAGTTACGCCGGCATCGTGCTGGTTTTCGTGCATGATTTTTCCGGGGTTCACGGCAGCGGGATGGCAGTGGGAGCCGGCTTGGTTTTTGCCAGCACTTTGACCTATTCAATTTATCTGATTGGGGTGGGTCAGGTCATAGCTCGCATCGGCACAGTCCGGTTTACCGCCTATGCCATGACAGTGGCCAGCGTGGCCACATTGATGCAGTTCGCATTCACTCACCCCATGACTGCAATGCGCCAGCCTATCTCGGTTTATACCTTGGGATTATCCATGGCCATTATTTCGACGGTACTGCCGGTGTTTATGCTCTCAGCCAGTATCAGGCTGATCGGTTCCGGGCAAGCATCACTCATTGGGACCATCGGCCCTGTGTCCACCATCTTCATGGCACAGGCATTTTTGGGCGAGGGGGTATCTCTGCTACAGACAATCGGTTCGGTTCTGGTAATGACTGGTGTCGTGATGATCGGTCGGCATTCCCTTAGCCCGAAAACACGGGTTTCATAGACTCAAATCTCCGGCGATGGTTATTTAACGGTTTGATCAGCCATGAGATATTGTGTTTCTATCGTGTCCAGACTCGTTCCGGAATTGAACGGCCGGGTTTGCTCATCCATGCTTGGGACTGTACCCCAGCATACCGGTCACGATCAACTCGAAATCGGCTTTTGGAATTTCCAGATGTCCGAATCGGAAAGCGTAGCCCCACCGACTCTTGTCCTTGATGAAAGAAAGTTGCTCAAGAAGCGGGCGAATGGGCGTATCAGTCGCTTCCATAAAATTGATATCACGCCGGTAAGGAACAAATCCAGGGAACATTTCAAAGGGATAGACCTTGTCACCGACGACTTTGCCAATGGCTGTGAATTTCTGGCAAGGAACGGTTCCGTCGAATTGTTCCCTGGGCGAGTAATAGATGAGCCAGTCGCCCACTGCCATGCGTTTGAGCGGCAGGGCCTTGCCGTGACACAACTGGCTGAATCCGCCAGCCACGCCAGCGCTGACATGTTCTTTCGATGCAACGCCAATCCAGTAGCGCGTCATGGATTGTTGCCAGCGATGATGGCAAGGGTCAGTGCCTTGTAAGTCTCTATTTGGCCTTCCGTGAGGCACGAGAAAAATTCATCGTCGGCGCGCTCGACGGCAATGATGGCCTGGTGAATCAGTTTGCGTCCCGCGACAGTGAATCGAACCTGTATGGCACGGGTATCCGAAGTTGAAGACTCCCGATTGACCAGCCCAGCTTCCTCAAGTTTTCGAATGGCTTTGGAAAGGGTCATCTTGTCGATCTTGGCATGCTCGACCAGGCGAGCCTGGGTCGGTGGCTCATGCTGTCGCTCGAACCACAGGAGTGAAGCCAGGATGGCAAACTGGGTTTGGGTAAGGGCAAACGCATCGAAGATACCGCCGAGTTTTCTCTGCCATAGAGCGGTGAGCTTCCACAACAGGAACCCGGGGCTGTCATCTGCCTGAGCGTGCCTGAAGGGGGAAGACTCAGACACTTCTGGCTTTTTCAATCAGCGCCTCCGTTTGCTTTTCCATTCCATGCGCCACACTTTCCGCAACGATTTTTCTCCACAAAAAAGACAAAAAACCTTCGATGCTCATGGTCGTGCGTATTTCCAGTTCATCATCGTAAGCAATGAATTCATGGCAACCGAACATGCGTGCCCCAGGAAAACAGGTCAAATCGGTGAACTGCCTGCCAGGTTCGACTTTGATGATCCGGATGGAAACTTGTGGGCCATTCTTGGGTTTTAGCTTGAAAGTGTTGCCCACCTTGAACTCGCCGTTCAATTCTGCATATTCGATGTCGGGCTGCCAAGTGTGCCACCGATTAACATCGGTCCATACCATCCACACTTTATTTACTTGCAACCCACTTACCCGCTTGCTGTAGGTCCTGCTCCACATAAATCACTCCCTCTCTCGGCAATATGGAAGAATAGTAACCTAGTTTACATTGTAAGTAAACTTACCAGATGGCCCTAGAGACGGTCATCCCCTGTTCAAAGATACTGGAGGGATCAAGAGCAACTACCGGAATTCCTCCAGATCCGGAAGCTCCGACGATTTGCCCCGCTTGTGCAAAACTGTTGATGATCAGGGGAATCCAGGCAGGAACTTCGTAAGCGTCCGGTGGCCGAACGACCCTTTTATCCGATTCAGGTTGAAACAGGATTTTGCGAGGTGGGGCTTTGCTCCGTCCCTGCGAATGGTTTTTCTGACGGAGTATCACCCGTTTGCGGCAGAGCCAAGGGTTGCAAAAATCGTTCTGCCAGACAAGCGGTCAGAATCGCCTTCTATTCAGGATGCGGTTGTCGGAGATATTGCGCGCGCGACGTGTGGGGGAAACCTTTGTGCTGGATGACACCAAAAATGGCAATCCGAGAATCGTACCGGTCCATCCAAGAATCTGATCCATTCAGATGAAACCGGTGAGCAAGATAACGATTCAGCACTCTTTCAAGGAATCAGCGAGGGCCCAAGGGTTGGGGCATTTCCACTTCCATGACCTGCGCCATTCAACGGCAAGCGAGATGATCAACCAAGGGGTGGATCTTTATACTGTTGGGGGAGTTTTGGGCCACAAGGACTCGAGAAGAACTCAGCGTTATGCGCAGTTGGCCACTGAAAGTTTGGCTGCGGCGATTATGAAGATCGGAAAGAAAGCGGCTTGATGGTTAAAAAACTCCCACTTTTGATTTTTTTTGCTGGATTTCAGTGGCTGCAATCGGCCTGTAAAGCCCGTAAATACTGGCGGAGAGGGTGGGATTCGAACCCACGGTAGGCATATACCTACGCCTGATTTCGAGTCAGGTACATTCGACCACTCTGCCACCTCTCCAGACCGCGATTATAAAGTAAAACTCGTCAGGTGGCAGAACCTTTCAGCGCGGTAGTTTAGCCAGCAAGGATTCCATGAAAGCGCGCAACAATCTTCCTGCCAAGGCTCCTTCCCCCTTTTCAAGGGCCGCCAGAATGGCGTCGTGATCGGCAGCACAGGAGGACAACTCAGCGGACAGGTGCTGAGCCACAAAAGGCAAGCGTGCACGCGTCTGGACGTTTTCCCATACTTCCAGAAACAAATGATTGCCGGACTGCACCACGATGCTTCGATGAAAATTGAGTGCATGTCGACTGTAACGGGTCACATCACGGTCTTGAGCCGACTCGTGTAAGGACGCAAGATCGGCACGCAGGGAATCCAATACCGCAGGTGGGCAGGGAACGGCCAATTCTGCCGAACGCTGTTCCAAGATAGCCCGCAAAACATAGGCTTCGGCCATCTCCACCGGATTAGGGGAACGTACACGGGTCCCTTTGTAGCGCAGGGACTCCACTGCACCCATCACTTCCAATTCACGCAGAGCTTCGCGAACGGGGCTCTGACTGACCTGGAATTCCGCCGCCAGATCCAGTTCTACAAAACGATGTCCTGGCGCATAGGTCCCCTTCAGAATACATTCCAGCAAGCGATCGCGAATCTGGTCACGCATGCAACGGCGCGGTAAAGGTTGAGACATCAGGAATGCACTCCCGCAGGGGCAGGGGATTTTTCCGAATCAGAAGAATCCAAATCTGACCACCCACCACCCAGCGCCTTGACCAGAACGATACTGCTCGCCAAGGCCCGCAAGCGTAATTGAGTCGCTCCGGTCAAGGTTAGAGCCGCAGTCCGCTCAGCCTGCAATACCTCGAAACGGTTGGTCAACCCTCCCTCAAAGCGCAGACGAGCCTGTTCCAAGGCCTGCTGCGCTGCCTCGCTGGCTCCATGAGCAGCCTCGGCTTCTTCTTCTAATTCGCGCAGGGCCGCCAATTGATCTTCCACCTCACGCCACGCCCCCAACACGGTATTTCGATAATTGGCCACGCTCTCTTCCCACTGAGCCCGTGCCAAGTCGTTGGCCGCCGCGATCTGCCCTCCATTGAACAGAGGCAACGACAAGGTAGGACCGAAAGACCATAAACGATTGGGGGCCACCAGTAAAGGTCCATAACCCGTATTTCCATAACCCGAGTATCCTGTCAAATTAAAGACAGGAAACCATGCAGCCTTGGCCACCCCGATATTGGCATTGGCAGCTTTCACCTTCTCTTCGGCACTGACCACATCAGGACGTCGTTCCAGCAAGACCGAAGGCATCCCTGGAACGGGATGTAAAGGGGTGGGTAATTCGGCCTCCACCGGGGTAATGTGGAACTCCTCAGGATTTGAGCCCACCAACAGAGCCAGGGCATGTTGCATCCGTTCACGCTGCAGACGCAGTTCATTGAGTTGCTGGCGTGCCATCTGCCAATTCAGATCAGCCTGTGCCTGATCCGGGATGGCGGCCTCGGACCCCGTCACCAATACAGTTGTCAACGCACGGTTATCAGACCAACTATTCACCTGTCGTTCCGTCTCGGATAATTCCACATCAAGCGCGCGCAACGATTCATAATCCAATGCAATTTCGGCTTCCGTAGACAAGGCCAAGGTAGCCAGATCGTCGGCACTGGCACGGGCCTGAGCATCGGCGGCATGGGCAGCATTGCGCAATGCCCCCCAGATGTCCAACTCGTAATTCAGATCCAGTTGAACTTGATTGGTCTGGAATGCAGGATAGTTTTGTACTGGAAAGATCATGGTATGTTCGGAAATTTTCGTCTTCTGGTGCGTCGCCGCAGCTCCGATCATGGGCCATAGATTGGCCCATTGCTCGCGTGCTAACGAACGTCCTTGATCCAGACGAGCCAAGGCCGCCAACAAATTCTGGTTGGCCACCAATCCCGAGTGCTCCAGATCGTCCAATACCGGATCATGAAAAACTTTCCACCAGGTTTGGGAGGTCTCTGTGGCTTTGAAAGGTACCCAGTGCCCATCCTCTACCATTTTCTCCTGATATTGGGATGCAGTGGGCAGGTCAGGGCGGGTGTAGGTAGGCGCGAAGGAGCAACCTGACAACCCAAAGAACAGGCCTGCGATCAGAACCTTTTTCATGGTATTTTCCTAAGTGCGCCAGCCTCACGGGCGACAACTGTCACGCCATCGGCCAGAGAATCAGGGGGACTCACCACCACCCGATCCGACGAACTGATTCCTGCCAGAATTTCGATGCGCTCACCCAAATCCCGTCCCACGATAACGGGTTTCAGAGATACCACTTGATGTTCGTTCACTACGGCCACAGAAGTCCCATTAGCACGAAACACCAGGGTATTGGCCGGCAAAGTCACCGATTGCTTCGCAGCATGGCGAGGAAAATGTACCTCTATATAACTGCCTGGCAATAATATTCCGCCTTCCAGATTAAGTTCCACCAACTCCGTATGATTGATGGGATCGATTGCCTGGGCATGGCGAACCAATTGAGTATTCCAGATCCGCCCCGGAAAAGCACGGGCCTCGATATTGACCGCTCCACCCGCCGGAAGAGATGAAACCTCATCTTCCGGAACCGGGATGTAGGCCCGCAGACGCCGTGCATCTGCCAGATGGAATAGTTCTGTTGCCTTGCCATTGGCTGATCCGCTATCGATCATAGTGCCCACATCCACGTTGCGTGCCGTAATGATCCCGTCCACAGGAGCGACGATCTTCCTAAATCGGTCCAGTGCATGCAGTCGTTCCAGATTGGCCCGTGCCGCATCCAGTGCCGTCTTCTTGGCTTCCGCATCCAAACGTTTATTGTCTGCATCCTGAGGCGATACGGTTTTGGTGGGCAGGAGGGCTGCATACCGTTGCGCCGTCACACGCGCCAGTTCATCATTGGCCTCCGCCGTTCGCATCTCGGCCTCGGCTTGTGCTTCCTGTGCGTCGATATCCGGGGTACTGATCTCGGCAATTTCTTGGCCAGCCTTGACCTTCTGCCCGATGTCCACCGCCCAGTGTTTGAGATACCCTGAGGTATGGGCATAAATCGGAGTTTCCGTCCAGGCCTGCAATTGGCCAGGAAGAATCAGATCGGGCACATGACTTTCCGGCAGGGCATGGGTCACCTCCACCTGCCATTGAGCATCTGCCATCGAATACTGGGCCAGGGCCGTTTGAGCGTGCAAACGGCTCATGATACCCCAAGCCGCAACTCCTACCGCTACCAGAAAAATCAACCCACCAAAGAAACGAGAGGAAATCATGACATAGTCCTTGAGGAAACCGAACGTCTGGAACGAATCAAACTAAACAATACGGGCACGAGAAACAAGGTCGCCACGGTGGCAAACAATAATCCTCCGATGACGGCACGCCCCAAAGGTGCATTCTGCTCTCCGCCCTCCCCCAGTCCCAGAGCCATGGGCAGCATTCCGATGACCATGGCCAGGGCCGTCATCAGCACCGGTCGTAAACGAGTACTTCCCGCTTCGAGCGCCGCCTCCAGCGCCGACAGTCCCTCCGCTACCCGCTCGCGGGCAAAACTGATCACCAGGATACTGTTGGCCGCTCCAACCCCCATACACATCACGGCCCCCGTCAAAGCGGGAACCGATAAGGTCGTGTGGGTAAGAAACAGCATCCACACAATCCCAGCTAAAGCCGCAGGCAAAGCACCAATGATGATGAGAGGATCGATCCACGACTGAAAATTCACCACGATGAGCAAATACACCAGCACAATAGCGCTCAAAAGACCCCACTCCAGACTGGTAAAGGAATCATGCATGGTTTGCACCTGTCCGCGCACGATCACCTGTGTCCCTTTGGGCAGATACTTTTGGTTTGCATGAATGATTTCCTGAATGCGTTTCGCCACCGTGCCCAAATCGGTTCCCTGAACCGCCCCAAAAATATCGATGGCAGGTTTCACATTGTAGTGACTGACCACGGCGGGCCCTACGCCGTGGCGAAAAGTGGCCAGGTTAGCCAGGATTTGCGGGGGCACCATGGGCGAGGCCACAGTAATAGGCAGTTGGCCCAAATCCCCCACCGACTGCAGACGGTATTGCGGCATCTGTGCCGACACGTTGTACTGCACACCGTTTTTTGGATTGGTCCAGAAACTGGGTGCCGTCTGAAAACTTCCGGACAGGGATGTCATGAGATTACTGGCCACATCCTGCTCCGTATATCCCAAGGTCTCGGCCAGATCACGATTCACTTCAACCTCCACCTGAGGATAGTCGAAGGGTTGCTGGATACGCAGGTCTACGGCCCCCGGGATCGTCTTCAGTTGGGCCAGCAAACGATTGGCAAAAACTCGGTTCTCTGCCAGACGAATCCCCGAGATCTGCACATCCAAAGGGGCAGGCAAGCCAAAATTCAGGATCTGACTGACGATGTCTGCGGGCAGGAAAGCAAAGGAAATGGTCGGAAAATCCTGGTGCAATACCTTTCTCAACTCATGCACTACTTCCGGGGTGGGCGTATGCCCCTTACTCAACGTAATAAAAATATCCGCATCCCCCGGTCCGATGGGCGCGGAGGTACTGTAAGACAAATTGATCCCGCTGTAGGGCAACCCCACCACATCCACTTGGGTATCCAATTGCTTCCCCACATGACGCCGTATATCTTGTTCCACCAAGTCACATAAAGCCGTCGTGTCCTCGATACGCGTCCCACTGGGGGCACGCAAGTGTAACTTGATCTGTCCTGCATCCACCTCTGGAAAAAAATTCTCCCCAATCCACGGGTACAACAGGAACGACAACCCCACCACTCCATAGAAGATCACGATAAAACGACGCGGACGGGCGCGCAACACTTTTTCCAAACGGACATGATAAGCCCCACGCAAACGGTTGAACCCTGCTTCGAAACGCTGCTGGATAACGGCACCCCAATGTCGCGCAGAGTTTCCATGTTCCTGATGTAGCCAGTATTTGGCCAAGGTCGGTACCAGAGTCCGGGACAATATCCAAGAGGCCAACATGGCAAATACCACTGCTTCTGCCAAAGGCACGAAAAGGTAATGGGCTACCCCAGTGAGCAGAAACATGGGGATAAAGACGATACAAATGGCCAGGGTGGACACCAACGAGGGCATGGCGATCTGACGCGCACCATCCAGAATAGCCGTTTCTGTATCTTTACCCTGCTCCAGGTGCCAGTTGATGTTCTCAATGGCCACCGTGGCATCATCTACCAAAATTCCCACGGCCAAGGCCAAGCCGCCCAGGGTCATGATATTGATGGTCTCGCCCAACCACGACAACACAATCAGGGACACCAGTACGGAAAGAGGAATGGAAACGGTGATAATCAGGGTACTACGCCACGATCCCAAAAAAAGCAAGATCATGAGCCCCGTCAAAGCCGCTGCGATCAACCCTTCACGCACCACCCCATCGATCGCCGCCGTCACAAACAGGGACTGATCTCCCGTGGTATGGATATGCATACCCGGGGGCATATCTGCCCGCACCTGTGGCATGAGACCCTTGATGCTGTCGATGATCGTCAGGGTGGATGCCGACCCGGTCTTGAGCACGCTCATCAGCACGGCCCGGTGCCCGTCCACACGCACCACATTGGTCTGCGGAAGAGCCCCGTCGTAAACGTGGGCCACGTCCCGAATATGGATCAGAGCCCCGGAAGGTGTACGCAAGGGAATGCCGTTCAACTGATCGATATCGGGGAAACTGGCGTTCAACTTCACCACATATTCCCAATGGGCAATTTTTTCCGTTCCGGCCGGAACGATCAGATTCTGAGTGGCCAGGGCACGCGTCACATCATTGGCCGACAAACCATAAGTCCTCAATGCCGCTGGTTCCAGATCCACCTGCACCTGACGCATCTGCCCGCCATAGGGATAAGGAAGAGATGCGCCTGCCACAGTCGCCAATTGAGTGCGAATGAAATTGTTTCCGAAATCGAACAACTGGCCTTCCGTCAAGCGTGAACTGTCCAGTGCCAACTGGATGACCGGCACACTGGACGCGTTATAGGCCAGAATAAATGGGGGAGTCATGCCCGGCGGCATTTGGCGCAAAAGGGTCTGAGAAATGGCAGTGATCTGAGCGACAGCCAGATCCTCGTTGACCCGAGGTTGAAAGAAATACTTCACCACCGCGATCCCATTCAATGACTGGGACTCGATATGCTCGATGTCATTGACCGTGGTGGTGGCGACCCGCTCGGTAAACGAGGTAATGTGGTCGGCCATATCCTGGGGCGGCATGCCCGAATAATTCCACACCACCGACACCACCGGAATATTGATATTGGGCAAAATATCCGTGGGCGTGCGACGAATGCTGAAAACCCCCAGCAGCACGATCAGCAACGCCATCACCAGAAAAGTATGGGGGCGTTGCAAGGCGAGACGAACGATCCACATGACAGGAAAACCCGAAACCAAAAAAACGTATTATGGATTATCGATAATTAGTCGTCAAGACAGTCAAATCGATCTTTTTTCCCGTAAATCCACAACGCTTGACACCTTCAGGCAAAAATCCAAGGCTCCTGCTTGGCCCGGCGTTCTTCATAGGCACGTATCTCATCGGCATGCTGCAAGGTCAACCCGATTTCATCCAATCCGCGCAGCAAGCATTCTTTACGAAACCCATCCACAGCGAATTCAAAAATTTTTCCAGTCGGGGTCGTCAAGGTCTGTACAGACAAATCCACCTGCAATCGATAGCCTTCAGCAGCCTCTACTTCCTTGAATAGGAAATCAACTATTTCTTCTTTTTGAACAATTGGAAGCAATCCATTCTTAAAGCAAT
>VFSW01012345.1_pt1 | contig 11937 bp, 16 predicted proteins | sample 5358111 | NCBI WGS metagenome assembly VFSW01 (sample SAMN11554181, study PRJNA540505) | mine drainage metagenome | isolation source: sediment from site ElyBrook_90M | place: USA: Ely Copper Mine, Vershire, VT | collected 2017 | reverse complement strand
CCCCCAGACGGCTGATCCTTTCGCGCCCAAGAACCCGGCTGGGAACGACCCGAGAGGCGGGCGCAATGATATGGACGATGACGTGCCCTTTGCCCCAGAATTCCGATGACGCGAACGCATGGCCTGACTTCTGGCGGGAAGCCGCCAGAATATTACGTGTGGAGCGAGATGATAAGATCGGATGCGAGAATATGGATGGACAATCGAACGAGCAACCGACCCGACACCCGGAAAGAGAGCAAGAAAGCGGCCCTATAAGCGAACGATTTAGGCTTATAGCAAAGAGGTGGGTAGAGGCCGACGAAGCCGCTTCTTTGCTCGAAGAGACAAAATCTACTGTGCTGTCCGAGATGATAACCAAGATCATTGGTTACAACATCGGAATGGCATACAACAAGGCGGAGCTATCTGCGAAATCAAGTCCTGAGTACAAGGAATTCGTGACGGAAATGGTCCATCTTCGCAGCAAGGCGAATTTGCTCAAGGTCAAGATGGAATACATACGGATGCAATTCAGTGAACAGCAGTCGCATGAGGCGACCGCCAGAGCGGAGAGAAGGTTATGATTGATCTGAGTAATGTTTTGAATGAACTGAATAATCTTGCCGAGGATGCGGAGCGCGAAGGCAATGCTCTTCTTGGGGAGGCCGCCCGCATTCGCGGCATCATGCGAGGCTTCGCAGGAAACACCGTAGAGCGCAAGACCAAGACCTACGCTCAGCGCCGCGCCATCAAAGCCAAGGCGGCGACCATTCTCGCTACCCCGCCGTGGGAGGCCGAGGAAGGCAAGACGGTCGGCAGCCTGCCGGTTCCGACGCGGAAAAAGAAGGCTGTTGTCCCGAAGCGGAAGTACACAAAGAAATCCGCGTGGTGGGGCAAGAGCAAGACCAAGGCGAAGAAGGCCAAAAAGAAATAGGTGTTTCCATGAAGGTGTATGTGGTGATGCAGGATGTTCCGTATGGTAGCTGCGACGTTGTGGCTATCTACAAAGACGAAATTAAGGCGAACCAAGCGGCTGACGTTCTGGCCGCAGAGACGCCCCAGTGGGGCTATTCTGTGGAGGAGTTTAAGGTACAAGAGTGAGGAAGGAATTTTCCCGCCGTGTGAAGATGCTGGCGTTCAAGCGGTGCTGCGACGCCAATGGCATCCCGCACTGTGAAAAATGCGGTATAATTCTCACTGCGGGAAATATCCATTACGATCATGACGTTGCGGATGGCTTGGGAGGAGAGAATACACTAGAGAATTGCAAGGTGCTTTGTATCAAGATATGTCATAGAGAGAAGACTGTATCTCACGACAACCCGATCATGCAAAAAGCAGATCGCGTCTTAAAAAAGACATATGGGGTTGCGACAAGTAAGAACCCGATGCCGGGATCAAGGAATTCCAAATGGAAAAGGAAGATGAATGGGACGATTGTGAGGAGATAAGCATCCCGGCGTCCGCTCCTATAAATCCAAAGGGTCGCCCTAACATCATGCCGAATGAGCTAAATCGCAAAAGCGACTACGCGACCGGGAAATATGATTGGGTTGATGGAAAAGAGCCTCTATGGCTTCAGCCCGGTTTGCGGGGAAATCGAAACAAGGAAAAGATGATGGACAAATTATTTGATATGCCGCACTCCACGGTGCAGGAAAGCAGCCTTGCCTACCAGCTTATCCAGCGATTTATCGCGGAAGAGCCCGGCGATGTTTTCTTCTCCAAGACCAATATTTCAGTCTCCAAGGCCAATATTTCCCTACGAGATATCCTGTTTCGTATCAAGGGGTTTGTGGAAAACGGGCGCATTTCCATGCCGTTTGATGAGCGTTGTGCAGCCATCACGGGCTCTTATCATGGCAACAACGTGCTGATTTGGATCAGCATTACCGAGCATCCTGACGTTCACCAGATGAAGGTCGATATTACGGCCAACCCGGATGCCGCCGAGGCGCTGCGCGGCCTTGTCGCGGATGCGTTTTCGGACGAAAAAATGCCGTCCATCAAGTGGTGGGTCATCGGCCGCCACGGCGAAGAGAGCAAGGAATTCTTCGTGCCTCCGGTGAAAACCGTATTGAGGCCGGAGTTTTATCCCGATCTTGGTGACCCCAGTAAGTACATAGCGGATTATATGGCCTCCGACGAAAGCGTGTTACTTCTTGCTGGCCCTCCCGGGACCGGCAAGACTACGTTGCTGCGGAACCTTATCTCCGAGTACAAGCTTAGCGCCTACGTGATCTATGACGAGCAGATCATGGCCCGAGATGGAGTATTCCAGCAATTCCTGTTTGATCCGGCCAGCGACATGATGATCATCGAAGATGCGGACACGATCTTGTCTTCCCGAGAGCGCGACGGCAACAAGCTTATGGCGCGGTTCCTTAACGTATCCGATGGCTTGATCAAGCTTCCGAACAAAAAACTGGTATTCACTACCAATATCACCGATTTTGGGCAGGTTGATCCGGCGTTGCTGCGCCCGGGCCGGTGCTTTGGTGTTATGCATACCCGGCTTTTGAACCTTGCCGAAGCGCAGGCGGCGGCGAAAGCTGCCGGGCTCCTTATTCCCCTCGAAAAGCGTGAATATGCCCTTGCCGAGCTATTTAACCAAGGAAACCGCCAAGAAACTCGCCAGATCGGGTTTGGCATCAGGCATTAACTCTATGTGGTACGTTCTCAACCCGGATAAGACCGTGAGACCCGCCGTTGGCAACCACACAGACGGCAGGCCATCTGCGGAGGAATTTGCAGAAATCTACAACCCGGAAACCAAGATCATCGGCCGGGACGAGATTGGAAATTTCATGGTTTCGACCGTGTTTCTTGGTCTAGACCATAATTATGCGCCAAATGGCCCGCCAATTCTTTTCGAAACCATGATTTTTGAGGAAGGCGAAGGAGAAGAGCATGAGCGTTATTGTACTTACCAAGAAGCCGTAGATGGACATAAAACCATCGTAAATCGCCTTCTTGAAGAGCACAGCAAGAAGCCGGTGTTGGAAGAACCGGAATTTTCTCTGGATGAGATCGTTGAGGGCCAAAAATTGGTTAAGGGAGATCGATGATGAAGGTTGAAATAGATACTAAAGACAAGAAAATCGCCGTTCGGGCGTGGTATTCAAGCAGCCACGAAGGTGTTCTTAGGGCACTGAGGACACAGCTAAAAGCCGCTATAGCCGTCTGGCCGGAGATGGAAAAATACACAATCGAGGAGAGGGCCGATCCGAAAAAATTCTCTCCGCAGGAGATGGACTTGGCTGAAACCATCATAAACGGGAAAGTGCCAGATGGTCTATAGCTTGGATATAGAAAGAACTAACCTGATTATTCGCAGTGAGCGAGACAATGCGGTAGCATTCTACGACGCTAACAGCGGTATAATGGTTTCCGTCCCCAAAAAAACCCATCCCGATTATGGGAATGTGGCGTGTTACACTTTGGATACAAATGCTGTTGATGAAGACAAGTGGGGCTGGCAGCCACACCAGCAAATGCCAGAATGGGTCGATGTGGCGAAGAGCACCGCGATAAGGGCTTGGCTATTAGAGCCGGAATTTTCGCTTGAAGAGATCGAGCGGGCGCAGTCCGTCTACCAAAAAATCGTTGCGTGAATGACCCCGGCTCCGGTCATGTTTAGCTGACGGGCCACTCCGAGCGAAACGTCCAAGACACGGGATTTGATAAAAGGCCCCCTATCGTTAACGCGGCACTTAACAGATAGCCCACGGTGACTAACCGTTACCCAAGTACCAAAAGGTAATTTCCTGTGAGCGCAGGTATTGGCGTGCTTATTGAAGCGTTCGCCCGAAGCCGTGTGCTGGCCTTGCCAGTAGTAACTAACCCCACCACTCTGGCTTGATGCATAGCTAGGAAACGCTGTAACCATTAGTAACATTACTAAGCTCAACCTAAGCATTTTTCCGCCTTCGCAATTTTCGCCTCCGAAAACCCCATGTTTTGGAGGTATCCCCTCATTTGCTCTATCGTGTAGCCATGTTTTGAGTAGTGCTTATAGAGTTTGGTGACGGTCCAGCACTCCAGTTTGCTAGGCAGCTTAGGTGGCCCCGCGTCTGCCGCGCTAGCTGGCAAGCTAGGACCTAGGATTAACGATAACGTAACCAGCAATCGAGCGGGTATGAACACGGGTTGCCCCCCTTCCTGAATTGGCGTCGAAGACCAGCCACGTATCGCCACTTATATGCTGGCGCAAAACAAAGACGTGATGGCGGCGAACGGCAGCCATGCCGGGAGCCGGGCTGCTGCGCGGGAAGCGGAACCAACTGGCAGCCAGATACAGGTTCCGCACGGGGCGGCCGAAGACTTCAACGGAAGCGCCACAACCACAAAACGAACGCCGCGGGCACCCCTCCGGGTGCGCCACGATAGAGCCGCTATACGGATGTTGACGTGCCGATACTTCTCCCATGCCGGTCAAACTCAAGATGGCCAAGGCCAACAGAAAACGCTTCATTTTGCGATGCCCCATTTGATTTGAGGAGACAATTTACCATTGCCGTGCAGCGCAATAACAGTCTTGACAGGCAAGTATTTTTAGGATGGGAAAATCTTGTGGAAGCCCGCTCCAACGGCTCCGGAAATGGCAGAAACTACTGTAATTAAAGCCATTTTCGCCCCCTTGCCCTGTTGCACAAAAGTATGGACTTCATCCATTTTGTCGGCAACTTGCTCCAACCGAGTGGCGACGTTTGAAAGCCTTTCCTCAAGGGTGGCGATGCGTTCCGGAAGAGTGTTGGCCATTGGGCGCTCCATCTTATCGCTTAATGATTTTGGAGACGCCGATAGCGCCTTCGTACAGGAAATAGAACCCGACCACGATCATGATTATCTTCCACTGGTTGTCATCCAGCGGGTCGGTATTAAAAATCCCGCACGTCCCCGGCGCGGTTTGACCAGAGCAGCCCGCCAGCGAGCCAATGACCTTGTCCCAGAGGTTAAGTTTTAGGATTACGCTGGCAGGACCTAACGCTATCAGGCTTCGTATATAGATATTTAGCCGCGACGTTGCGGCTTCAGCAATCATCAAGTCCCTCTTGGCCTCAAGGGCTTTGACGCGCTCCGCTGATTTTATTCTCTCTTGGTCCGTAGTGGCGTTGATGCCAGCGATCTTTTCGTTGGCGATAGCATCGGTGACATGGTTGATGCTGCCAAACAAGCCGGTGATCAGGCTTGGGATGGCTGTAATGAATGCCCACATTTCAGTCGCCCGCCTTGGTGTCCGCGTCGGGGGCTTCATCCCCCTTGCTGCCAACCGGGCCGGTAGTGATCATCCTAAGGCCACCGCCGACAAGACCAATGATGGTGACAATAAGAGGGGCGAATGGCTTCCACGGGTCCGGTAGAAGCGCAGATATCTGATCCTCATTAAGCGCGAGGATAATCGTGGCCACGATGCCGCCCACAACCAGAAGACCATTCCACCAAATGGTTTTCCAGCCCTTGAATTTTTCCCTGAGCGTGGCGAACATAACGTCAGGCTTTCTTGATGGTGTCGATTTTGGCCTGAAGCTTGGCGATAACCGCCTCTGTGCCAAGCACGAAGCTGAGTATCCACTCCTTGCCGAACCAAATAGCCGCGCCTCCGCACCCGGCCCCAATCGCCAGACCTGCCCAAAAAGCAAATGAAGTCATGTTTTTCTCCTAAACAGAGAGGCAATAAAGCTAAACAGCGTGTTGGCGTAACCCTGCCTTATTTCAGGAGTTTTTTCAATCTCTGGGGCTGTTTTCTGCGGCGCAACAACCGGTGGAGGAGGTATAACCGGAGAGGTGACGCCGGATACTGTCCACTTGACGGAACTATCCAGCTTCATCATGCTTGCTATAATAGCCGCGCAGCCTTCCTGAACATCAACCACGTTGGAGCGATAAACATGGTCGGCAACATATTTCCCGGATACATACTGGTTAGTGCCACTCCAGACGTAGGCCGAGGGTACGCCCATCGCGGCATAACCCAGCCCGTTATATTCCTCCAGAAGTGTCAGGCTTCCTCCAGAACTCCAGTCTTTCCACCTAGCAGCGTATGGCCCGCAATTAACGAGGGCATCATAAGCCCCGGCCTCGAAACTGGAGAACGGCCCCCGGCCTTTGGGGTCGTGAACACTTACCTGCGTGAGCGGGTCGCCCTGTCCTAGCTGCTTATCCCAGTGTGGGGGGCCTCCAGCCTCCCTTTCGTGTATTACCGCGATAATAAACCACGGAACGCCGGTTTTGGCTGAGATATTCAGATATCTAGCCTTGGCGGCGGTCGCGCATAGCCTCCTTGCCGTCGCATCAAAAGACGCCTGCCGGTCCGGATTAGGCCTCATATTAGCCCATCTGGCGGCGTTCTTGGCTTTGAGCGCGGCGATATCCGTCATCTACATAGCCCTGATCATTCGAATGCCGCCCACCGCTCCCGGGGCCGGGAGTTTAACGTTGGTTTGAGCGCCGTTGGTGTACGTCATGGTGTTGTTTCCGGAGAAAGAAGTAACGCCAGTCCAAACGCCACTCCCGACTTGCGGGACATAAGAACCGCTAGCCCCACTGATCTGAACCTGCGCGTTGGTGATGGCGAAACCGGCCTCTCCCGGGATGTTGTTGGTTCCGGTATTAACCGTGATGGTGCCGGATGAAGTGATGGTGGGGATTTGTGCTGCCACAAGAGTAGTGCCATCAGAGCCGCCCGTAGCAAAAAGTGTATTGCCGTCAATGCCAGCGCCAGCGCTAGTTAGCCTGCCCGTGCCGTCGTTATAAAAAAGTGAAGCCCGGCCGCGAAAATCCGGCAACGTAGTGGTGCCCAAAAGGTTGGCTAGCTGCGGATAGGTGGCAGAACTAAAAGCGCTGCCGCTGCAATACAGATAAGGCGGCTTGGTGCTGTTCAAAACCCAGTTTGGCACAGCGTTTGCTGCATAGTCCCAATATTCACCAAGCTTTCCCAAGTTTCTATAATTGACAGTCGTGCCGTCATAGAAAACGTCCTGCGGCCCGGGCGGCAAGCCGATGACGCTGGCTCCAGAGGTGGAAACCAGAGTGGCGTAAAAACTCGACGGCGAATTCGTTAGCTGGTTATCGATGGTCCAGAATTTGTAAATGCCCGGCAACGTAATAGCTACGTTTCCAGTAAGCGTCCCAGTCAGCCGGATAATAGAAATCTGGGCTTGCGTAGAAGACAGAGTAACCGGGAGGTTGGTGAGAGCAAGGGCGGCCACGCCGCCAAACATGCTGTCGATCAAGGTGAAATTCCCGTTCATGGGAACATCCCAAGTGCCCACGTCCGCGCCGCGAAGCGGGACAGTTAGGCTGGTATTCGCAGTTGTCGGATCGGGCATATTATTCCTCGCCTCGCGTCTGTTGGTCGGCTTTTGCGAGCGCTTTCAAGCCGTCCGTGGCCACAACTAGTCTTTTGATGTTTTGGGCGGTTGGCGCTGATGCGGCCCGGGCCTGTGCTCTAGCCCAACCGGCCATTTGGTTAACCTTCACTGGCTGAGCCATCCAATGCGAGAAAGCTCTGCCGCCGATGAGCGTCGGTATTGCGACGTATGGCGCAGCCCAAATGGCTGCGGCTTCACCAAAGCCTACAGTGACGTTTGCCGATTGAGATTTGCTGGCGAATTTTTGTATATTTTTTTCGTATCCGGAAACTTTGGCTAAATCGTCCAAATCTTTTTTCATGGGGCCAAACACGATATTTTTTGAACGCTCAGGCACAGAATTATACTGACGAGAAAACGTAGCGCCGCTAAATTCGCCTTGAGAATTGCGGCCAAGCCTCCCAGCGATGCTGGCCCCAACATCACCCCAAGCCTCATTCCCCAGAGATTTCCGAACCGCCAAAAGAGCATTCCAGTCTCCCTTGGTCCCGCCCTGCATCATCCCCTCAATGCGACCGACAATAAGTTCCGGCCGGGCGGAAGCATCAACTCCGATAATGCTGGCAATTTTATTGCGCCGCTCAATTATCTTATCGGCAATACGCGTGGCCCGGTCAAACCGATCTACAAGGGGCTGCCCGCCAGCAACACGAAGCGCTTCTTTGGCGTCCTCCTTTAGCGCTCCATAAATCCTCTTCAGGTCTGGCTGCGACATGCCGGGCTCCGGCACGATATTGCCGCTTAGCCGAGCGCCAACTTCTTTACGAAGCGCGTTAATTTCTGCATAAGAGAGGCCCTGCTTATTTTTGATGGCTGGGGCGACAAGATTAACTGCTGGTCCCCAATCTTTTAACTTAGTTCCTTTGAAAGCGGCTCTTTCGCTAGCCATTTTCGTCACTTCTTGCAAAGTTTTGGAAACTGGAACGGTCACGTTTGAATTCGCCGCCGCCGCGTCAATTGGATCGAAAAGTCGATCCATGATGGCAACGCTACCTTTATTCTTGGCCGCGCCTCCAGTAACCCACTCTTTTAGGCCGTCCTTCACGGCGTCTCCCGCAGTAATAATATTGGGGTTGCCGAGAGCCCCAGCGGTGCGGGACGCGGCTTGGTCCATTTGGCCAAGCGCTTTTTTGGATGCGTCCACGATTGGGTCGCCAACAATCGGCATTTCTTTTACGGCGGCCAATCCTCTTTCCGCCAATGCTCCTTCCGCCCCAGCAATGCGCGGCACATCAACGCCGATGCGTTGACCGGCTTGGGTTATGTCTTCCAGTTTGGTTAGCGGTTTTGCTGCCGGGGCCTGTGGCACCTTTTTGGGAGTTGGCAACAGTAAAGACGCCACAAAATCGGTATACTCAGAGGGGATGCCAGTGACCCGCTCGATGGGGCGGCCCACAACAGAATGAATGCCAGCATTTATCGGGCTTGTTACATAGTTGAGAGCGCCAAGTCCGACATTGCCAGCGCCCTTGACCTTATCCCATGCCCCGCCATCACCAGAAATCTGATCAACGCCGTGGGACATTTGATCCCGGGCCTCTTTATTCATCTTGGAATAAGTTTCTGGATAGCTGGTAAACGGCTCGACCGCGTCCTGAAGTGCCGTCGTCTGGGGTGGCTTGGGTTTGTTGACGGCAGCGGCGAGCGCCGACCCAAAGGGATCGTTACCCTCCGGAAGAGTGGGGTTGCCTTCGGTGACGCTGATAGGAGGGAAGCGCGTGGGGCGCTGTCCAACCAAATCGCCAAACGGGTCGTCGCTCATGGCTGCCTCAAAAAGTATGCAGCGGCACCATGATAAATTTTGTTAAACAGTTCGACTACCTTGGGGTCGTCGCGATTTTCTTGAAGGCGCTTGATGGCCTTCTGGAGAGCTTCCGGCCTTTGAAACTCCGGGGGCGCAGACAGAATACCGGCGCGAGCCACATATTTTTCTGGCGGGTTCAGTTTGTTGAATTCTTTTTCTGCCCCAGCCGTGGTTCGCCATTTATCTCTGTACTCAGCCACGAACACCGAAAGATCGCGTTGACGCTCAAGACCGGCCGTCATCGCGCCGAGAATATATTTTCTACCTTCTGGCGTGTTGGAGATGCCGGGGTTGGCTTCCACGCTCTGTTGAACAACGGATGCGGCTTCGCGAGCACCGAGGAGCCGAGCTTGGGCTTGACCAAGCCCGATTGTGATTTTTTGTGCTTCTTCGGCAGAACCTATCAATTCAGGATTGACCGGAGCGATACCAAGCGGAGCAAAGACGCCGTTCAGAGCCCTCGCGATAGCAAATCGTTTTTCTGCATATGCACCTGTCTGCAAAGCGCCGCCAGCCTCCTTGGACAGGGCGTCGATCTGATCCAGCGACTGCTTAAGCACCCCAATTTTTACGAGCGCATCGTTCGCCGCCTCGCCTTTTACTTTGGCGTCCTCCATGTCCTTTCTGGTGATGGCGGAATGCTCAGAGCTAATGCTGCCGGTTTTGCTGTTGTAAATAGGTCCAGCGGGGCGGGCATCGGTGCTTGGCGGAGTGTAAGAAAGGCTGTCGGCTGGCGTCTTCGGAATTACCGGAGGCGCTGGCGTAACCACTGGTGCCGGGGGTGTCGCGGGAGTTCCGGGAGGACCTTGACCCTCAATCGCGGGGATAGATTTCTCTCCAGCCTTGGTCCAGTACGGCTTGCCGCTATCCGGGTCATAGGCGATCTGCCACTTGTTTTGTTCAAGCGCCGCCGAGGCATTTGTCGTGCGTGCCGCTTGGTCTGGCGTCATCTGGGTATATTCGCGACGAGTCTTGTCTGCCTGTAGGGCAAGTTGGCGAGCGCGTTGATTGACTTCCTCCTCGCCCTTGCTTGCTTCGCGCTGTTTTTCAAGAGCTTCAACACCCTGTTTAAGGCCGTTGCCGATGTTGACCCCAGCATACGGAGAAGTCCCGGCCATCATGCCAAAGCCAGCGTGCATTAAAGCCGTCCATGGGCTTCGCGCGAATTTACGTGATACGTCATCTTCGTGGCTTAAGTCCCCATAGGGCACCTTCACAGGAGGGCCGTTGTCGCCAGCGTTTGCCCTCGCAACAGCCGCCGCCTCCGGAGACACGGCTTCGATGGCGTTAGGAGCCTTCTTCGGGGCCGGGCTGCCCCCATCTTCATCTGGGGCGAAGGACATAAGGCCAGCCGTGTTTTGGCGCGGCCTTCCGATGATCTCCGGAGGCAATTGAAGGGATTTTCGCGGGTCCTGCCGGGGCATAGGCACGCCGCTTCCTGAAAAGCCGAGAGGGCCGCCCTTGAGGTCCAGCCCATTCAATCCACGGGCATCAAAAGTCCCGTCCGTGAGGGCTTCCATGACGGGCTCTGCGCGGTCGGCAAACGTCGTGCCGCCGTCTGCATATGCGGCTCCCCCACTTGCGAGAAACATAGGAGCCAGCTTGGCTGCCGCGCCAACAAGGCTTCCAATAGTGCCTAAAACACCCGAGCCGGAATTGCCCCCGCCTCCGGACTGCACCGGAGCCAATTGCGGCTTCTGGATTGGCATTGGGTGCATCTCAATGGTCGGGATGGTCGGGTCGGCCGCCATCCAAGACGGCTCTCCCGTGACCGCCCCGCCCGGAGCGAAGCCATTGAAAATACCGCCGAGAGAGCCGCTGCCCGCGAGTGGTTGCGGGCCGGTGCTGCCTCCGTAAGAAGTCGGGCCAGCCATAAATCCGCTAATCGCTGACCCGGGCTCACCAAAGCTTCCGCTGCCGCCCGCCCCGCTGTTATATGCCCCATATGCTCCAGCAAGCCCGGTTCCGAGGCCAGCGAGTTGGCTCCAGATGCTGGGCGACGGCGGAGTGGTCTGGCTCTGCCCGTTGGTGGTCCCGCCCATAGCCCCGGCCAGATTGCCGGTGATGCCCGCCAGATACTGCGCGTTCTGGTAGGGATAGGCGATCTGAGCAAGTCGGTTCTGGTAGGGCGCGTTAAGCTGAGCTTGGTTTAGCTGTTGCTGCTGGCTACCCATGCCATACAGCGAATTGGTGCCCTGTAGAGCAGCGTTCTGGGCCGCTCCGCCAAGATTACCAATGCCGTAGGCCGCCGACTGCTGGCGCTGGGCGTCTTGCTGGGCTGCACTTAGGGCGCTCCCGTAGATGCCCGATAAAGTCTGTCCGGAGGCTAGGGATTGCTGTCTGGCGAGTTCGCCCTGTGCAACCCCGATACGGTCGGCACCCACGCCACCGGCCGCCTGAGTGGCCTTGCCGGTCAAGTCATGCATTTGCTGTCCTTGCTGTTCAGCAAGGTTGCCCATGACGTATCCAGCATACGGATTAAGGTAATTATTTACCTGCGAGCCACTAATCGGGGCTGCGCTCTGGTTAAAGAGGCCCTGCGCTTGGTCATAATAGGGCTGCGCCATGCCATGAAGATTACGGGTTTGCTGGAAAGCCTGATTTTGGTCGCCGGTAAATCCGGCAACCGGAGCCACGGGAAGCTGAAAGGGCTGGGAAGCCGCACCTTGCGCCATGCTGAGCGCCTGAGACCCAGCCCCCAAAACTGCGGGATTTGGGTTATAGGTGCTCTGCTGCGTCTGAGTTGTTGAAGTGCCTTTGGAGCCCACCCACTTATTC
>VFSW01012344.1_pt1 | contig 11937 bp, 13 predicted proteins | sample 5358111 | NCBI WGS metagenome assembly VFSW01 (sample SAMN11554181, study PRJNA540505) | mine drainage metagenome | isolation source: sediment from site ElyBrook_90M | place: USA: Ely Copper Mine, Vershire, VT | collected 2017 | reverse complement strand
CCGAGGGAGTCGGCGAACTTCTGGCCGGCGCTTTCGGACGCGGCGAGGGGCCTGGCGGGGAGGGTGGCGCTGAAGAAGGCTCCGCTTTCCCCGATGGCGCGGGTGAGGAGATCGTGGGCGAGGGGGGTGGCCATCAGGGCGCTGACGGAGAACGAGCCCGCCGATTCGCCGAAGATGGTGACGTTCGAAGGATCGCCTCCGAAGGCGGCGATGTTGTCGTGGACCCATTGCAGGGCGGCGACCTGATCGAGCAGGCCGTAGTTGCCGGAGGCGTTGTGGCCGGATTCCTTGGTGAGTTCGGGATGGGAGAAGAAGCCGAAGACGCCGAGGCGGTAGTTCATGCTGACGACGACCACGCCTTTTTGGGCGAGGAAAGAGCCGTCCTGGCGCGGCTCGGAAGCGGCGCCGGCGACGAAGCCTCCGCCGTAGACCCAGACCATGACGGGGAGCTTGGCGGACGGGGAATCGGCCGGAGTCCACACGTTGAGGTAGAGACAGTCTTCGCTGGGACCGCGATCACGGAAGACCATGTCGCCGAAGACGTTCCCCTGCATACAGCGGGCGCCGAATTCAAGCGCGGGGCGGACACCGGTCCAGGAGGGCGCGGGCTGCGGGGTTTTCCAGCGCAGAGGGCCGGTGGGCGGGGCGGCGTAGGGAATGCCTTTGAAGGCCCGGACAGCGGTGTTGGAAACGACGGCGCCTTCGATGACGCCGGCGGTGGTGGTAACTTGATTGGACGCCAAGGCGTTGGCGGCGAGGAGGGTGAGGGAAAGGAGCGGAAGCCGAAGTATCATAGACAGTCTCCTGTCTATGATACTTCCAGACGAGGGGAAACTACGCCGGGCGGGCGATTTCGTTGAGAACGTCGCGGCGGAGGAGGCGGATTTTGAGGGCGCGCTCGAGTTTGGAGATGGAACCGCGCTCGGTGCGGGTGGAGAAGGTGGAGGCGGTGCCGCGCATTCCGGCGCGCCCGGTGCGTCCGATGCGGTGGATGAAGTCCTCGGGAGCCTGCGGCAGATCGTAATTAACCACGTGGGCGATGCCATCGACGTGAATGCCGCGGGCGGCGACATCGGTGGCGACGAGCACGCGGTACTGGCCGCGCTTGAAGCCTTCGAGAGCCTGGTTGCGCTGGTTCTGAGTGCGGTCGCCGTGAATACCGGCGGTTTTCACCCCGGAGCGCGACAGGTTCTTGGCGAGGCGGTCGGTGCCGTGTTTGGTGCGGGTGAAGACGAGGAACGAGCCGTTTTCCCGGTCCAACATGCGTTGAAGCAGGCCGAGTTTCTTTTCCTGTTCGATCTCGTAAACGTGGAGGTCGACTTGATCGATGGGCTTGGTGGCGGAGCCGACGGCGACGCGAACCGGATTGCGGGAATGCTTCTGAATGAGGTGAGCGACGGAATTTTCGATAGTGGCCGAGAAAAAGAGCGTCTGGCGCGGGGTGGGCAAGGCGGAGAGGATGCGCTCGATGGCGGGGAGGAAGCCCATGTCCAGCATGCGGTCGGCCTCGTCGAGAACGACGATGGCGCAAGCATTCAGGCGGATGAGTTTGCGGGTCATGAAATCGCCGAGGCGTCCAGGGGTGGCGATGACGACCTGCGCGCCGCCGCGAAGAGCGCGGAGTTGGGAGCTTTCGCTTAAACCCCCGACGACGAGCGCGGAGCGGAGACCGGAGGCGCCGGCGAGTACGCCGAAGACCTCGTGAATCTGCATGGCGAGCTCGCGGGTGGGGCTGAGAACGAGAGCCGCGACCTCGGATTTTTTATTGGCGCCCTGAGCGGTGAGCCGTTCGACGACCGGCACGAGAAAGGCGAGCGTTTTGCCCGTGCCCGTCTGCGCGGTGGCGACGACATCCTTGCCGGTGAGGGCGATGGGAATGGCTTGAGCCTGCACTTCGGTGGGCAGGGTGAAGCGATTCCGCTTTAACGTTTCGAGCATGGCCGCCGAGAGCGGCAAATCGGAGAAATTTATCATTCTGTATGTGAATCGTGTTCTTGTGAGATGGCCGTTTCGTACGGCTCCTCGCCCTCCAAGGGTTCGATGACGAAAGGATCGCCGATATCGTCGTTCGGAGAGTCTTTTTCTTCCAGTTTCTTTTGAGCACGCCGGACCAGCTTTTCTTGTTGCTTTTCCTTGCGCTGCTGTTCTTTCTGGCGCTTGTTGAAAGTCTGCCGTCCTCTACCAGGCATAGCTTGCTCCTTGACACGCCTGCCCGCGAATGGACCACGCCGCGAACAGGCTCCGCGACAAAAAATCTAAAACCGGGGCGTGGAGGGGGCGTAAAACGCCCCGAATTCAATCCACGCCCCGGCGGTTACAGCCGGGAAGCCGGCGCAGTTACCAACGAGGTCCGCGGCTACGGCCGCCGCCGCCGGCGCCACCGCGTCCACCGCCCGCACCCGCACCGGCGCCCTGCGGCTTCGGACGGGCTTCGTTCACGTTCATGGCGCGGCCGTTGAGCTCGGCGCCATTGAGTTTCGAGATGGCCGTCTCGGCATCGCGGCGTTCGGTCATTTCGACGAAAGCGAAACCGCGGGACTGTCCGCTGTCGCGGTCCGTGACGATGTTGACGCGCTCGACGTTGCCATATTGAGAAAAGGCGGCCATAAGGTCGTCCTGGTTGGTCTGGAAACTAAGGTTCCCGACAAAGATGTTGGTCATTGATATTTCCTTTTGGAACTGAAATCGTCTCTGTCGGACTGCTCTAGGAACCAAAACCGAATGAATAGGTAAGGGCGGGAGGGCGGCCAGAAGGCACTCGAAACTGCAGATGCTTGCAAAGACATCTTTAGAGTACCACACCGAGGCCGCACCGCGACAGAGTGAAACAACTTCTTGCCGCGTCGGTCTTACGGTCGGGAGAATGATTTATGTTTTTAAGACAGTGGGCAAACAAGTCGGTTTTGACGGTGGCGGGCGCCACCGCGCTGTTCGCCGGGACTCTGAACCCCGGGACGGCTCTCGCCGCGCAGGATCCGCCGCCGGCCCAGGACAACTCGGCGGCGAACAAGGCTCCCGGAAAAACCGCGGACCAGCAGAAAAACAACAAAAATGACCGGAACATCACCAAGGAGATCCGCAAGGCGGTCGTCGCCGATTCGAATCTCTCCACCTATGCGCACAACGTGAAAATTATCACGAGAAGTGGAATCGTCACCTTGCGCGGTCCGGTAAAGACGGAGAATGAGAAGGCGGCGATCGAGACGAAAGCGAAGGCGGTCGCGGGTGTAAACGACGTGAAAAACGAACTGACGGTATTGGCACAGAAGGGGTAACTCCCGCAGTGGCCTGCGCGCTCCCTCCCGGGGATCAGTGCGCTTATCCGGGAATCGGCCCGTTCGGAGCCGGTGGCATGAGTGCCGTACTAGCATTTTTGGACAGCCAGCGGGCTCGGCGATGGGCGAAGTCGCCCAACACGGCGACTATCTGTCGCCACTTTCGCGCGGTGCGATAATGTCTCGGCCGAGTGGCGGCCCAGAGAAAGCCGCAGGAGGGCATTGGAAACCCTGGGGGTTCTAAGTGTACTGCCTCGCACCGGGCTAGAACCATTCTAAGCAAAGTACCATTGCATGCGACGCGATTTGCCCCTACGATTATATCAAGCCGCAAAAGATCGATAGCGGCGAGAACGAATCGGAGGACATTCGGTGAAACACTTAATTTTTGCGACGATTTTCGCGGGCATGCTGGCCGTGCCCGCCCTACAAGCGGATGTAGTGAAGGGCTCGGCGGGCGTACCCCATTTGGGCACGAAGGGCATCCAGGTCACGTCGGCGCCGGAACCGGCGAGTCTGCTTCTGTTAGGCTCCGGGCTTTGCGCGATGGGCGTGGTGAAGTTTCGGAGGAGCAGGAAACGCACGTAGGTTGGCGCGGATGACCTGAGCGCCGGGAAGGGGAGAAATTCCCTTCCTTTGCGCGGAGGGCCGAGGATCCGGGGGGATCGAGAGAGGGATCAGGGGTTCGGTGCGCCGAAGGCGACGCCTTTGCGTTCGGGACCGAGGGCGGCGGCGAGGGCCGCGCCGGCGAAGACGATCAGAGCGGTGAGCGCCATGGCCCAGGCGAAAGGCATGCTGCGGGCGAGCAGCGCTTCAACGACTACGACGGAACTGGCGATTAAGACGCCGCACTGGTAGGCGAAGCCGGGCAGAAAACCGCGGATCTGATCGGGGGAGAGTTCGCTCAAGTGGGCGGGGACGACGCCCCAGGCGCCCTGGACGAAGAACTGCATCAGGAACGCGCCGGCGATGAGCAGGCCGAGATTGGGCGAAAAGGCCCAGAGCGGGATGCAGAGGATGGCCAGCAGGAGCGCGGCGGTCATGGCCTTGCGGCGGCCGATGCGGTCCGAGAGTAGGCCGAAGCCGACGCCACCGGCGATGGCGCCGAGCATCGAGATCGCTGTGACGAGGAAGCGATGCGATGCGGCGAATCCTCCGTTGCGTTCGAGAAACGTCGGGTACATGTCCTGCGTGCCATGCGAGGCGAAGTTCATCATCGCCATGAGCAGGGCGATGTAGAGGAAGAGCTTCCAGTGGCCGAGGATGGCCGCGCCGAGTTCGTTCCAATCTCGTTTGTGCGTGGATTCCCAGACTTCGGATTCTTTGACGTGGAAGCGGACGAAGAAGGCGAGGAGCGCGGGCAGGCCGCCGAGGAAGAAGAGCGGGCGCCAGCCGATTTTGTCGAACAGGAAGAGGTTGCAGAGCGCGGCGAGGAGAAAGCCGGCCGAGTAGCCTTGCTGCAGCAGGCCGGAGAGGACGCCGCGGAAGCGTACGGGCACTTTCTCCATGGCGAGGGATGCGCCGACGCCCCATTCGCCGCCCATGCCGATGCCGAATAGCGCCCGGAGCACGAGGAAGGTCGTGAAGTTGGGCGCAAATCCGGTGGCGACCTCGACGACGGAATAGAAGATGAGGTCGAGCATGAGGGGGAGGCGGCGGCCGTAGCGGTCGGCGAGAAGGCCGAACAGGAAGGCGCCGACGGGCCGGAAGACCAGCGTGATGGTGATGGAGAACGCCATGGCGGCGTCGTTTTGATGGAACTCGCGGCCGATCGCGGTGAGGCAAAGGACGACGAGGAAGAAGTCGAAGGCGTCGAGCATCCAGCCCAGGAAGCCGGCGAGGAGAGCGGCGCGGTGGCCGGAGTTAGTATTCACAGAGTGGGCTATGGACGGTGTATTTTTTGACGGCGTTCATGGGGCCGGTCGAGTTGTGGCAGTAGAGGCAGACGGGGCCATTGGGGACGAGGGCATGGCGGTCCTCGTTGTCGGGGTGGATGAAATGGCAGTCGATGCAGGAGAGATCGCCGCCGTTCATGGCGTCGCGGGCCACGCGGTAGATGTGGCGATCGCCAGTGTTGAGGGCGTCGTCGGTGGCATTCGAGAAATCGACCTGGAAGTCACGGAAGAGCCTGTCGCCGGCGTCGAAGTTGTCGGGGTAGGGAAGGCCGGTGGATTTCGCCGTGCCGCCGCGGAGATGGCATTGGCCGCAGATGGCGACGATGTCTTTGGGGTCCTTGGAATGTTTTTTCGCGAGCCACGCGAGGGCGCCTTCGTTGGCGTGTTTGCGGGGGACGTCGCCGTGGCAGGTGTTGCAGTCGATGGAGAAGGAGGAGAAGGCTTTGGTGGCGGGATCGACGGCGGTGGCGTGGCAGCCGGCGCAGCGGTCGGCGAATTTGGTGGTGTCCCAGGATTTTTTCGCGTTGTCGTAGAGGGCGAATTTGCCGTAGCCGATGAGTTTCAGCGCGCGATAAGGGGGCCGTGCGCCGAGGATGTGGGTGGCGTCGGCCGGGAAGCCTTTGGCGGATGCGGGATCGGTTTCGATCGGGCGGATGGTGCGGGCGTGGGGAGTCTGCTGCCAGGTGTCGGCGGTGCGGCCGCGATGGCAGAAGAGGCACTCGTCGCCGGTCATGTAGTCCGGGACGGGTTGGCCGACGTGATCGACGGCGGGCTTTTCCTGAGCGGGTAGGCGCGGGACCGCGCAGTAAGTGAGAAACGCGGCGGCGAGTAAGTGGCTCCGGGAAGGGCCCATGCGGAGTGAGTTAGTCGTCGGCGCGAACCCAGCCGTAGGCTTGATTGCCGCGCTGGCCGCCCTGGTCGAGATAGGCGATCTTCAAGCGCGACAGGGCGTCGGCGGGCAATGGGTTGCGTTTGGCGTCGACGTCCAGGTTGTAGATTTTAGCGGCGTTGAGGCCGAAGATTTTGCGCTTGTCGTCTTTGGTCAGTTTGGTGTAGCCGAACTTTTCGCACATTTCGTCGCTGATCTGGAAGCGTTTGAAGGCGTCGATGACCCATTGAGGCGAGCCCCACCAGAGGCAATCGGTGCCCCAGATGACGTGGTCGGCGCCGTAGTACTTCACGTTTTTGCCGATGCCGTGCATGGCCATGATCGGGTTGGCGATGGCGAGCGGGCCGAAGAAGCTGCCGATTTCCGGGTAGACGTTTTGGATTTTGGGATTGCGGCGCTTGATGTCCATCAGGACGTTGTGCCACGCGAAATCGCCGGTGACGGGGTCGAATTTGTTGGCTTCGAGCCAGTCGGGTTCGTTGGGGCCGTGTTGGATGGCGGAGTGGTAAACGACGAAAGTGAGATCGGGGTTGTTGAGAGCGGCTTTTTCGATGTCCTTGGGATTGGCGAGATGGCCGAGATTGCGGGATTGGTAAGAGTAACCTTTGTGGACGCTGAAGATCTTGAGGCCGCGTTTGCGGGATTCGTCGTAGAACCACGCCGCGTTGTCGTCGTCGCACTGGAAGCCGTTGCCGGAGCGTCCGGGATCGGTGTGGCAGTACCACTTCCAGGAGGAGATTTTGTATAGGTTCAGCTCGCGGTCCATCTGTTCGAGAATGGCTTTCTTGTCGGGCTTGTTGGCGGCGCGGTCCCAGTAATGATTGGGCGCGAGGTTGCCTTGGCTGATGGCGCGTTTGGAGTTGGCGAGCGAGTTGATTTCGTCGCGGGCCTGCGCCATAAGCCAGCTTGGGAGGATGCCGCCGATGAGGTTGGGCGTGCGTTCTTTGCCCTCGAGGACGCGGCCGGATTTGTCGCGCTGTTCTTCGCGGCCGGGGACGCCGGAGATGACGATCATATCGGTGTCGCTGTCGAAGAACATCTCCTTGACGAAGTTATGGAAGCTGTAGGCGGCGGGGTCTTCTTTTAAGTTGAAGCCCATGTTCTTGACGAATTCCAGATTGCGGAATCCGAGCGCGATGCCGTTGGTGAAGTGGCTTTGGACGTCGAGGATGAAGTAGTCGCTCTTGGGCCATTTCTCCTGGTAGGCGGCTTCGTCCATGGCCTCGGCTTCGTCCACGTCCCAGGCTTTACCCCAGACCTTATTGGAGGCGAGGAAGCAGGTGGCGAGGCCCATGCTGCTGGCCATGAACTTGCGGCGGTCCATGCCGAGCTTCTTCGATTTCTCGTCGGCGATTTGGCCGATCCAATATTCGACTTCTTTTTGTTTGTCGCTTTGGCGGCGAGGGACGTACTCTTCGTTGGAGACGAGTTGGGTGGGCATCGGAGAATCGACGCCTTTGAGATGATCGCGTTGTCCTTTACGGATCCACATGGAGGATGGCCTTTCTAGCGCCCGCGCCGGGCGAAGTCCGGTAGCTAGTATAGTACGGCGGGGGGCGGGAGGAAACCGGTTTGCGTAAACTTGATGGGAGACGGGGCGCAAGATGCTGACCAAACTGCGGATTCGGAATTTCAAGGCTTGGAAGGATACGGGTGAAATCCGGCTCGCGCCCATCACGGTGTTTTTCGGGGCGAACAGCGCCGGAAAGACGAGTCTGTTGCAGTTTCTGTTGATGTTGAAGCAAACGGCGGAGTCTCCCGACCGGCGGCGGGTGCTTCAGTTGGGGGACGACTATAGTCTGGTGGATCTTGGTACGTTTCAGGATTTGATTTTTGAACATGACTTGAGCCAGAAGCTTGAATTCGAACTGGCATGGAGATTGCCGAAACCGCTTCCGGTGAGCGACCCGCCGAATGCCTTGGTTTCAATGGTTTCCGCGATGTCGTTCTCGGCCGCGATTGCGACTCTTGATGAAGCGCAGCATGTGGATTGGTTGAAATACGAGGCGTTGAGCGAAGGCGGCCAACCGTCGCTCTCGGTACGGCTGGCCCGGTCCAGATCACAGGACTACAAGTTGACCGCCGAGGGCTACAAGTTGAACCGAGTCCAGGGGCGCGTTTGGCCTCTGCGTTCACCTGAGCGATTCTACGGTTTTCCCAACGAGGTTTCCACCCGCTTCCAAAATGCCGCGTTCATCGAAGATCTCACTTTCGAGTTGGAAGAACAGATGAAGCGGGTACTCTATCTTGGACCGCTACGCGAAGTTCCGAATCGCCACTATTCGTGGTCGGGCGATTCACCGGAACATGTGGGGATCAACGGCGATACCACCGTTGCAGCGCTCCTGGCGGGCGAAAAGCGTAAGATCGGCGCGGGCCCGCATAAGCGCGCGCAGCCGTTCCAGGAAGTGATCGCTCGTTGGCTCAAGCAACTGGGCTTATTGGAGTCCTTCCACGCTAAAAAGATCGCGCCGAACCGGAAGGAGTACGAAGTTCGAGTTCGGACCAATGGGTCCAGTAAGCTTGGGGAGGAGGGGAACCCTCGATGACACCGGGGGAGTACGAAGTTCGAGTTCGGACCAATGGGTCCAGTAAGGAAGTGGATCTGCCGGATGTGGGATTCGGCATTTCCCAGGTTTTGCCGGTCGTTGTGGAGTGCTTCTACGCAGCCCAAAATTCCACCGTCATCATGGAGCAGTCGGAGTTGCATCTCCACCCGCGCGTCGAATCCGAGTTAGCGGACCTGTTTATCGAGGCGATTCATTCGCGCGAAGAAGGAGAGGACCGCTCGGTGCAGTTCATCATCGAGAGCCACTCCGAACACTTTCTGCAAAGGCTGCAGAGGCGAATCGCGGAGGGGGCTTTAAATCCGGAGGAAGTCGCCTTGTACTTTTGCGAGCCGGGCGAGCACGGGTCCGTGTTGAGAGAGCTTAGCCTGGATTCGTTCGGCGACATAGCGAACTGGACCAATGATTTCTTCGGAGATCCTATGACGGACTTGGCCGCCCGAATGGAAGCGGCGGCGCTAAGAGATGGCGGATCTCCGCGGCAATGCGGAAGCCGGTCGTGATCGACACCAATGTTCTTGTGGTTGCAAACGGTGGCGCACAGCATACTTGGGCATGCATCGCCGCATGCGGCCGGCGTTTGAAGGGGATTCGCGAAGACGGCCAAGGCATTCTCGATTATGGCAGGGAGATTCTCAACGAATATGGGCGGAATCAATCGATGTCCGGACAACCGGGGATCGGTTTCGAGTTCTGGAAGTGGCTGGTGAATACGAAGGCGGGGGGCGGGCATTGCGCATGGGTGACGATCACGAGGAGTGCAGAAGGGGGATACGAGGAGTTCCCTGTACATGAGGGGCTGAAAACGTTCGATCCCGCGGACCGTAAGTTTTTCGCGGTGGCGCAGGCGCATGGCGGGTCACCGCCTATCTTGCAAGCGGTTGACTCAAAGTGGTGGGGATGGAAAGACCTGCTCGCCGAGTGTGGCGTGGAAGGGGATTTTCTATGTGCGGACGAGGTCCGGTTGAAGTTCGAAAAGAAGATCGGCGGTCATGTCTGAGAGCTTCTTCAAGTACCCGCGCACACCTCATCTGTACTGGTTGTCCGACAGGCCGGCGCGCGACGATCGCGTGCTTTCCGATGTCGAGGCGCTAGAGTTCCTTTCGACGGAGATTTTGATCGAGGAAAAAGTGGATGGAGCGAACCTGGGGATCTCGGTGACCGATGAGGGAGCGCTCCAGGTTCAGAATCGCGGGTCGTTCCTCGAGAAACCATTGGCTCCGCAATTTCGACCGTTGGGAGCGTGGCTGGCGGAACGGGAATCGGGGCTGGTTGCCAAACTCGGGCAAAGTTTAACGATCTTTGGAGAGTGGTGTTTCGCGGTTCACTCGGCGCAGTACGACCGGCTGCCGGATTGGTTTCTCGGATTCGACGTTTATGATCGCGCGGCGGAGCGGTTCTGGGCGTCCGAGAAGAGAAATGAGTTGCTGAGAACGGTGGGGATCCGCGTCGTTCCGGAGTTCGCACGCGGGCATTTCACGGGCGATGAACTCCGGCGGTTGCTTGCATCGAAGGGCTCCAGCCTCGGGCCGGGGCGGGTGGAGGGTTTGTATTTGCGAAGAGAGTCGAATGGATGGCTGGACTTCCGGGCGAAACTGGTGCGGCCGGAATTCCTTCAGGCGATCGACGAACATTGGTCCGCGAAACCGCTGAGGAAGAATCTAGTCGCCCGATGAGCGCCGGGCGGAGAAGCGCCGGCTTGCGGTATCGTTAGTACTTTAAATTCCTTATGACAGAAATAGTTCCTATCACAGTCGCTCACGGCGACGGAATCGGCCCCGAGATTATGGACGCGACGCTGCGGATCGTTCAGGAGGCCGGGGCGCGGATTAAGATCGAGACCATCGAGATCGGCGAGAAGGTTTATCTGCGTGGGATCGCGGGAGGAATTGAGCCGAGCGCTTGGGAGTCGCTGCGGCGGACGAAGGTGTTTTTGAAGGCTCCTATTACGACGCCGCAGGGCGGGGGGTTTAAGAGCCTGAACGTGACGACGCGGAAGGCGCTGGGTCTCTACGCCAACGTGCGCCCTTGCGTGGCGTACGCGCCTTACATTCACACCAAGCATCCGGGGATGAACGTGGTGATCGTGCGCGAGAACGAAGAGGACGTTTACGGGGGTATCGAGCACCGGCAGACGGCGGAGATGATGCAGTGCCTGAAGCTGATTTCGCGGCCGGGCTGCGAGAAGATCGTCCGGTACGCCTTCGAGTACGCCGTGCGCAACCGGCGGAAGAAGGTGACCTGTTTCACCAAGGACAACATCATGAAGATGACCGACGGTCTCTTCCACAGGGTGTTCGACGAGGTGGGCGCGGATTATCCGGCGATCGAGAAAGAGCATTGGATCGTGGACATCGGCGCGGCGAAGCTGGCGGATACGCCGGAGACGTTCGATGTGATCGTGATGCCGAATTTGTATGGGGACATTTTATCGGACGTAGCGGCGCAGATCGCCGGATCCGTGGGATTGGCGGGGTCGGCGAACGTGGGCGAACAGTGCGCGATGTTCGAGGCGATTCACGGATCGGCTCCGCGCAGGGCGGGGCAGAACCTGGCGAATCCTTCGGGGTTGCTGTTGGGCGCGGTGATGATGCTGGTGCATATCGATCAGCCGGAGATCGCTGAGCGGGTTCACAACGCGTGGCTGCGGACGATTGAAGAAGGCATCCACACGTATGACATTTTCCAGGAAGGCGTGAGCAAACAGAAAGTGGGGACGAAGGAGTTCGCGCAGGCGGTGGTGGAGCGTGTGGGGCAGAAGCCGGAGAAGTTGAAAGCGGTGAGCTACGGCGCGGCTCCGGAGCGGGTGGCGCGGGCGATGGTGCGGCAGGAGGCGCGAAAGGAACTGTTGGGCGTGGATGTTTTCGTCGATTGGAAGGGGACGGCGAACGAGTTGGGGCGCAGGGTGGAGAAGGTGAACGGCGAGGGGATGAAGCTGCTGGCGATCGCCAACCGCGGCGTGCGGGTCTATCCCGACGGGATGGCGGAGACATTTTGCACCGACCATTGGCGCTGCCGGTTTTTGGGCGACAACGGCGCGGCGAGCCACGAGCAGATTGTGAGCTTGTGGGGGCGGTTCGCGGGCGAGGGGCTGGATTTCATCAAAACCGAGCATCTGTGCGCGTTCGATGGGAAGCGGGCGTATTCGCAGGAAGGCGAGTAATCGATGGCCGGGCCCGTGGTGGGGATTATCATGGGCAGCAAGTCCGATTGGGAGACGATGCGGCACGCGGCGGAGACGCTGGAGCGGTTCGGCGTCTCGCATGAGTGCCGGGTGGTTTCGGCGCATCGGACTCCGAAGTGGATGACTG
>VFSW01012343.1_pt1 | contig 11937 bp, 8 predicted proteins | sample 5358111 | NCBI WGS metagenome assembly VFSW01 (sample SAMN11554181, study PRJNA540505) | mine drainage metagenome | isolation source: sediment from site ElyBrook_90M | place: USA: Ely Copper Mine, Vershire, VT | collected 2017 | reverse complement strand
GCGGGCGCTGCGGCTTTCCCTGATTAATCTGCTCGATGTGCGTCCCGGCGGGATCGACCGGACGACACTGGGCCATCCAGGCAAGTTCTCGTATTGCCTCGCAGAGGATGAGGAAGACACCGCTTGGCAGCCGCTATCGGCAGTCCGCGGCATTCCCGAGGGCTTGTCCGCGGTGACCGTAATGGCCGCCCTGGCGCCGCGGCAGATCATGAACGAGTGGAGCACGGAACCGCGGGAAATTCTGGAAACATTTGCCGCCGAGATGCGCGCGAACCAACGCCACTATTCGATCTACGGCGGCAATTACGCGATTGTGATCCCCAAACAGTTGCGCGAGCCGATCCAGGCTGCCGGCTGGACAAAGCGCGATGTTGCCGAGTTTTTGTATGAGCGCGCGCGGGTGCGCCGCGGCGAATGGGCCGATGTCGGCAAGGGTGCGGTGGTGCGCGACCGCGGCGAGACCGTTCACACGGCGTTAGAATCGTCGGATCATCTTTTGGTCATTGCTGCCGGCGGCCCTGCGGGCGGCTTCGGCGCAGTCATTCCGCCCTGGTTCGGGAACAAAACCAAGGCCGTTACCGCCGCCATCGGCGCCTGCGTCGACTGCGAACGAGGTTGAAGCAACCTCAAGGGAGGAGTTTGCATGATCATTCGCGTTCTGGATCCTACCAATGAGACCAAAGCTGCCGGAGGACAACCGGCTGTGCGCCCGGCAACGCTGAAAGGCAAGACAGTCGGCTTCATCTCCAACGGCAAGGAAGGCACCAAAGGCTATTTCGCCGCGCTCGAACGGCAGTTCCGCGAAGTTTTTGGCGTCGCTGATGTCGTCTGGCGGACCAAGTCGAATTTCAGCGCCCCTGCTGATGCGTCGATCGTCGACGAGATCAAGGCCTGGCAGGCTGTCGTCGCCGGTGTCGGGGATTGAGGCAGTTGCTCATCGTGCAGTTTGCACGACGCTATTACGGCTGAACGACAAGGCGTCCCCGCCCTAGGCGTCATGACGAAGCGCTTCATCAGCGCCGCTGAAATGATGTGTCGCGTGCTGGGCATGCCGAATTATAAATTCGTCGCCATCGGCCATCCCATCAGCAGTGCGTCGCAGGAGACGCTCGCCGAATATGCCGGCGCCACCGTCGAGCAGGCCCGGCTTTTATTGCTGCGCGGCCAGTAACTGCGTATCGCGATGTGTCGTCGGCGCAGGCGCACTTCGTATCGATTTCGACAGTTGGCTTTAACTCCGGCAATTGGGTGTACAGCGGACCTATCGGGACTTCGCGAGCCTGACATGACCATCGCGAATGAACTACCTTTTCGGCGCCAGTCTCGCCGACATGCGAGGGTGCTTGCGATGTCGGCTTTCAAGGCGGGCGAAGCAGACATCAATCGCCCATGCCTTTATCCGTAACCCGGCCACGCTAATTGTGCTAAGTTGCGCCATCCTGAGCCTAGGACGAGCCAATGAGACGGCGCTTTGGAGCAGGCAGCAAAACAGTTAAGGCGCGAGGCCACAGGGCGGCAACGCTAAAGCTAAAGCGCCGCAACGGGCCAAAGACCGCTCGCCGTAACAGCTCCCCCGCTGCCAGCCTGCACCAGCAGCTCGCGCTGTTGACACGCGAGCGCGACGAGGCGCTGGAGCAGCAGACTGCGACCGCGGAGGTGCTCAAGGTCATCAGCCGCTCGACGTTCGATCTACAAACCGTGCTGCAAACCCTGGTTGAGTCAGCGGCCCGTCTTTGCGATGCCGACAAGGCTACCATTACGCGGCAAAAAGGCGAGGTGTTCTATCGTGCGGAAGCCTATGGATTCTCGGCCGAATTCCTCAATTACGTCAGAACTATTCCAATCGTGCCCGAACGGGGCTCGGCCCACGGGCGCGCCTTGCTCGAAGGCAAAGTGGTTCATATTGCCGACGTGAAAGCTGATCCCGAATACACCTTTGTCGAGGCCCAGAGACTGGGCGATTTTCGCACTGTTCTCGGCGTGCCGATGTTGCGCGAAGGCATTCCAATCGGCGCTCTGGCACTGACACGGTCCGAAGTCAGGCCATTCACTGATAAGCAAATTGAACTGGTTTCAACATTTGCCGACCAGGCCGTCATCGCGATCGAGAACGCGCGCCTCATCACCGAGATCCGCGAAGCGCTCGAACAGCAAACCGCGACCGCCGAAGTGTTGCAGGTGATCAATTCATCACCTGGCGACCTCGCGCCGGTGTTCGATGCGATGCTGGGGAAGGCGATGCGGCTGTGCGAGGCCAGATTTGGCGTTCTCTGGCTCTACGACGGTACGCGATTTTCCGCAGCCGCCGTACACGCCGTGCCACCCGCGTTCGCCGCGTTCATCCGCGATCCTGTGCCTGTGGAGGCTTCTGCCAGTCTTGTGAAGATCGAGCGGGGCAGTAGCGTTGTTCACGTCCCGGATCTGGCCGCGTCTGAGCTGTACCGTGCTGGCAACCCCATACGTCGCGCCATTGTCGATCTGGGCGGCGCGCGCACCCTGCTTAGTGTAGCGCTGCGCAAGGACGATGGCCTGCTCGGCGCCTTTAACATCTACCGCCAGGAGGTGAGGCCGTTCTCCGACATCCAGATCGAGCTGGTGAAGAACTTTGCCGCTCAGGCCGTTATTGCCATCGAGAACGCGCGGCTGCTGAATGAGCTTCGACAGCGTACTACCGATCTGAGCGAGGCGTTAGAACAGCAGACCGCCACGGCGGAGGTGCTCAGCGTTATTGGCTCGTCACGTGGCGATTTGGAGCCGGTGTTCTGTGCGATGCTGGAGAACGCTACGCGCATCTGCGAGGCAAAGTTCGGCACCCTCTATATCAAGGAAGGAGATGGGCTGCGTCTCGTAGCGGCGCACGATGTACCGGCCGCGTTTGCCAATGCTCGTGTAGGTGGCGTAATCCGACCCGCGCCCGGTGGCATACTTGATGAGGCCATGAGAACCGCTCGGACTGCTCAGATACTCGATCTTGCAGCAACACAATCCTATGCGGAACATCATCCGCTGGTGGTAGAAGCAGTGGAACTCGCCGGCATTCGCACTGTGGTCGGTGTGCCGATGCTCAAGAACAATGAATTTATTGGAATCATCGCGATCTACCGTCAGGAGGTTCGTCCTTTCACTGCTAAGCAGATCGAACTGGTCACGAACTTCGCCGCTCAAGCGGTTATCGCCATTGATAATGCGCGACTGTTGAACGAACTGCGCCAGCGCACCGATGAACTTGGCCGCTCGGTCGGGGAGTTACGCGCTCTCGGCGAAGTCTCACGGGCGGTAAACTCGACGCTTGATCTGCAAACAGTGCTCTCCACTATCGTCGCCAAGGCGGTGCAGCTCTCTGACACTGAGGCGGGTGCGATCTACGTCTTCGACGATCAGCCGCGCCAATTTCATCTGCGCGCCACCTATGGCATGGATCAGGAGTTGATCGACGCGCTCACCGAACAGCACATCGGCCTAGACGACCCCAACATCGCGCATGCCCTCGCGCAAGGCGAGCCGATCCAGGTCGCTGACTTACGCGAGGGAGTCCCGTCGGCCGTGAACGAGGTCATCCTGCGCGCCGGATTCCGCGGGCTATTGGTGGCGCCGCTGGTACGTGGAGAGGAAGTCGTCGGCATGCTGGTGGTTCGCCGCCGCACGCCGGGAGAGTTCGCGAGCAACATCGTCGACCTGATTAAGACTTTCGCCGCGCAATCGGTGCTGGCGATCCAAAACGCGCGGCTGTTCCGCGAGATTGAGGATAAAAGCCGCCAGCTCGAAGTCGCAAGCCAGCACAAATCACAGTTTCTTGCCAACATGAGCCACGAGCTGCGCACGCCACTCAATGCCATTCTCGGCTATACCGAACTGATCGCGGACGGCATCTACGGCGAGCCAACGGAGAAGATGCTCAGCGTACTCAGAAGGCTTGAGCGCAATGGCAGACACTTGCTCGGCTTGATCAATGACGTGCTCGATCTGTCCAAGATCGAGGCCGGCCAACTCGCGCTCGAACTTTCCGATTACTCCCTTCAAGATATTACTCAAACCGTTCGCAGCACGCTTGAGCCGCTTGCGGCAGATAAGAACCTCGCGCTCAAGGTCGAGCTGGCTCCTAAACTGCCACCGGGCAGGGGCGATGCGCGTCGTTTGACGCAGGTGCTAATCAACCTGGTCGGCAACGCCATCAAGTTCACTGATGCCGGCGAAATCGTTATCAAGGCTGCGGCGACAGAGGGTTTATTGCGTGTGTCGGTGCGTGACACAGGTCCCGGCATCTCCGCCACCGATCAAGCCAAACTTTTCCAGGAATTCCAACAGGCCGACAATGCCATCACGCGGAAGAAGGGCGGGACCGGTTTAGGGCTTGCTATATCGAAGCGCATTATCGAAATGCACGGCGGCAAAATCTGGGTCGAGTCACAGACCGGTCAGGGCTCGACGTTTTCTTTCACACTCCCAGTTCTCGTCGAACGACAGGTGAGTGTGCAACAAAATTAGCCGGTGCCTATGTCGGCTGATGTGCCCATCTCGACTGTCCGACCCTTCCCGCTGTACGGCTCCTTAAGGGGTGAAGGGCGACATACTGACGGGCGGCCTGATTGACGGCGGCTCCCTTCGGTCGGCGATGCCTAATTGCGAGCATGCCGGCGACCGAAGCCGCCATGTCATCTCCGCGCCGCATACCTCAGAAAGGTTACCCGGCGGAAGGCCTTCGCCGGCTGCGTCGCAGATCGTAAAACCTGTGATTACCGTCACTGTTGGTTAGCGCGATCGGCGTCACTCTCGCAATGCTTCGACCAGTCCCGGAATGCTTGGGAGGGTCGAAGTCAAACAGGGTAAATGCGGATCTCTCATGGCCGACCAGGTCAACCTTCGGGCCGTCCGAAAACGCGCCAAACGGCAGCAGGCAGAACAAGCGGCTGCGGCTAATCGCGTTAAGCATGGACGCTCGAAGGCCGAAAGGTCACTGGAGCGATCCCGGAGCGACCAAGCCCTTAACCATCTTGAACAACACCGCATCAAAACGGGAGACGGGCAATGAAATCGCCAGTCGTTAAGCGCTCTATTGTTATCGCGGGTCACAAGACAAGCGTCAGCCTTGAAGATGCGTTCTGGAGAGCGCTGAAGGAAATCGCCATAACCCGGCGTGTGACCTTGTCCGATCTGGCAGGCTCCATCGATTCCGAGCGTCAGCACGGCAACCTGTCTTCCGCCATACGGCTGTTCGTTCTCGACCATTATCAGGGGCGGACGAAACACAATGGCGAGACAACGAGCCCGCCGGGCGGCGAGATTATATTGGAGTCGCGAATGGCGTCAGTTCTGTGAGCCGAACAGCAAATCGAGCGGCGAGCGGATCGCGGGTGGTGACGCCTTGGGGCGTCCGCGCGGAGACTCAGCCGCGCCGCCGATTGCTGTGGCGGTGTCTGCGCCCGGTTGCTGCCTCGACATAGCGGTAGGCGGTGACGCAGCCGCTGCCGGCACGGCGGTAGAACCGTCGGGGTGCAAGCGATCGAAGGAACGCACCCCAAGCGTCGCTCCCGGCAAGGCGTTAATACGGTCGCTTGTTTCCAGCGCCGTTCCCATCGGAATGAAACGGACGGCCGGCGATGCCGGACGGGTAACGGCTCCCACAACGTCATCGCGCCGACTGGCTTCGATCAATTCCAGACGGCGGGTCTGCAACTCGGCCGCGCGAAGCGTGAGCCAGGCCACCAGCGTCGACACGTCGAGTTGTCTCTCAGGCGCCGCAAGCGGACCCTTTACGTTGATCGCGAATTCCGGCCGGGCGGGAATCAAGGCATTCGCGGCCGGTTGTCCCGACAGCATCATATGCGCATCAATCGCCAGGCTGTTGAGATCGAGTATTCCACCGAGCGAAAGCTTAGCGCCGTCTTGTGCGTTCACCGTCGTATTGGCCAGATGGATCTGGCCGGCGGCGATGGTGACGACCGCGTTGGCTTGCGGCACTGCAAGGCTGCCACTATCCAGTACTGCACTGACGGCGGCTCTGATCTTCGCCGCTTCGATCGTGCTGTTCTGATCGGCTGCACGGATCGCGGCATCGAACGCCGCCGCGTCGATCCCGGCAAAACTTCCGTTGCTGAGAGTTATTGGGCCGCCGCCATGGAGCGAGCCGACCAGCGCGTCGGCGCTCGCCCCCAACCCCGCCCCTTGCAGGTTCACCGTGACGAGACCGCTGACGGCGCTGTTGCCGGCTCCGAGCGCCGTCGCGCGATTAGCGTCGGCGAGTTCGAGCTTTCCCCGGAGCGCAAAATCCTCAGCATCGTGGCTGAGTATGACTCCACCGGAGAGGCGCCCTCCGGCAAGGTTGCCGGCGAGATCACTTACCGCGATCTGCGAGGGTTGAAACCGCGCAACGCCCTTGAGGTCATGCACCAGCCAAGCCGGCGTCAACGCGGCACGATCGAACTTGAAAGCGATGGCCCCGTTCGCCACGCCGAATGCGCCACGGGCGATCGGCTCGTACGACCAGGCTGTGCCGGAAGCAGACGCGTCGCCCGGCAGCCCAAGGAGCATCGCCGAAACCGCCGCGACGTCCACGTCATCGGCCGCGATGTCGCCGCTAATCCCAAACGGGCGTGCCAGTTTGAGATCAAGGCGGCCGCGCATCGACGATTTGCCGGTGCCCACGATGAGGTCAGTCAGCGACACGTCCACGCCGGCAAAGCCGACAATAGCGCTTGCCGTAATCGCAGCAGCCGTTCCCGGTTGTCCGGTCATGGCGCGATGCAGGGGACGCAGATCAGCGGCCGACGCTTTTATTTGCAAGCTGCCGGTCGGCGCCCGTTCGCTACTCAAATGCAGCGCACCATCGGCCGCTGCAGAAAATCCGCCGGCGGAGACAAGACCGTTGACGTGCACGGCGCCATCGAACGGTCCGCTGGCTGAAAGGGTCAGTTGCCCCGGCAATTGATCAACCGCGAGAATACGGTCGAGATTGAACAGCCGCACGAGCGCTCCGCCGTCATCGGCGTCAAGCCGGCTGGCGATACGCACGATCGCTGAACTCAAATGCGTCGGATCGCCCGTTGCATCGCCGTTAAGTGTGAGACGCATCGCTCCCAGGTCGCCGCCGAGTTCGAACTTGGCGGCTGAGTTGCCGCCGCTGGCGCGATCAACGGTGACCGCCGCATGGACCTTCGCCGGCGCCAAGCGATCGCTAAAGGGCCGGAAGGCGTCCGCGACCTGCGGCGCCAGCCGGCCGACGATATTGGTCAGGCCGGCAAGCGTCCGGGCATCAAGGTCAAGCGTGACACGCCCGCGGGGCTGTGACGAAAGCTCATCGATACGTCCGCTGATGTCGAGTGCGGCACCGCCGAGATCGCCGATCGAGAGCCGGTCGATATGCAATATTCCGGAATCGAACTTGACGCGGGCGTTGATCATTCGCGCATCCACACCGGCGAATGTCGCCTGACCGACGTCGAGGACCAGCGCCGCCTGGCGCGGGATCTCGATCGCGCTGTCCGACAGCGCTGCTTTCACGAACGCCGTCAAAGCATCGACGTCGAGCGCAGGGGCGTGGAGTTCGCCGTCGAGCGTCGCGGGCTTGTTCCCGGTCGCCCAGGTGTAGGCGAGCCGGCCCTGAACGTTCTCCCGGTCCATGGCAGCGACAAGCCGATCGAGAACGAAGCGATCGGCGGCGATCGTGATCTCGGCTCGCGCGGTCAGCGTCTCGCTCAGGCCGGCCAGCGGATCCTTGCGGCCTTCGAGCCACGCCACGAGCATTTTCAGATCGGCAGATTCGAGTTTGGCCGGGCCGCTGAAGGCAAGGCCTTGCGGCCCGTTGTCGAGCTGACCGCTGAGATTGACCTCGGTAAAGCCCGGCGCGCGGAATGCGAAGTCCTTAAAGCCCCAGCTCTTCCCGTCAAAACGCATATTGCCGTGCAGCGATTGCAGCGTCGTGCCGCCGACCGTCACCGCATCGATGGCGACGGCGACCGTGCCTGGCAGCGGAGGTTTGACCATCGCAACGAACGCTTCAAAGAAGCCTCTGATCATGATCAGGGGCGGCCGGTGCGTTACGTCCGGGTCGGCGAGCGCGCGGTCGACATCGACCTGCCGCGCCGAGATCGCGCCATCGACGCTCGGATGTTCGCCGAAGGTCAGGTCGGCCTTGCCGCTGAGATTGACCGCCCGCTCTTCGGGTCCGTACTGCAGAGCAATATCTTGCAGCGACGCGGACGCCGGCGTTGCGCGGACCTTGCCAGTCAACTGCCAGGGATTGCTCATCACCCGCTCGCCGCGCGCCAGCGTGACGCCGACGGGACGCGCCAAAGCCAGCGTGCCCTCGAATTGCGGGACGCCACGATCGAACGTGACTGTGCCCTCGATCTCGGTCGTCAGCGGATGATTGGACGGATCGACGCCGAGCTTTACTTTAAGCCCGCCGTTGTCGTCGAACCGGCTGCCTGAAATCCGATAGCCGTACAGTTCGTCGTCGACAACGAAGGCGCCTTCGCCGTGAAACGGTCCAATAAAGGAGCGGATGTCGCCGCTAAACCGAAGCTTCTGCAATGTAAGGCGCGCCCCGGACACCGCATCAGAAAGAATGATGCGGCCATCCTCAACATTCAGCCGCGATATGGTCAGAGCATCCGGCCGAAACGACGGCGACAGCGACGGCCAGTCAATTGCCCCGGCGCGATCGAGCGCGACGTTGATCTGCGGCCCAACCAGATGCAGTTCGGTGGCCTGCACTTCGCCGCGCAGCAGCGAACCGAGTCCGAGCTCGAGTTCGACCGCGGCGGCCTGCATCTGCGGCTGCCGTCCGGCCTGGCCGACGTCGACGTCGCGCAGCTCGATCCGCGGGCTCGGCAGGATGCGCGCCGCGATCGTGCCGTTGACGCGGACGTCGAGGCCAACCAGGCGGCTCGCTTCCTGCTCGAACGATGCACGGTAGCGGCTCCAGTCGACGACGAGCGGAGCGACCAGCGCCGAGACCAGCGCCAGAATGACAGCTAATGCCAATCCGAGCAGCGTCGTCTGCACGGCAAGCTTCCCTCAATCGCTCGGCGGGAATGCACGCTTCCGCCGGACTCGCTAGTTACAATTGCCGGCGATTCTATGTCGCCTTCTCAGGCGTTGCCCGGTCGGCCAGCTGCTCACAGGTTAACAATTTTGCCGGGATTCATAATGTCGAGCGGATCGAGGGCGTGCTTGATGGCGCGCATCGCGTCGAGCGCCGGTTCCCCGTGCTCGGCGGCCAGATATTTCATCTTGCCCTGACCAACGCCATGCTCGCCGGTGCAGGTCCCGCCCATCGCCAAAGCCCGCTCGACCAGGCGTTCGAGAAACGCTTCAATGCTCGCGACCTCCTCCTTATCGGCGGGGTCCACCAGCAGCCCGACGTGGAAATTGCCGTCGCCGACGTGGCCGACGATCGGGGCGAGCAGATTATGTTCGGCGATGTCGCGCTGGGTCTCGGCCACGCATTCGGCCAGTCGCGAGATCGGCACGCAGACATCTGACGCCAGCGCCTCGGCGCCGGGACGCAAGCCGCGTTGTGCCCAGTAGGCATCGTGCCGCGCCTGCCACAGCCGCGACCGGTCCTCGGCCCGCGTTGCCCAGTCGAACGGGCCGCCGCCGAACTCCTGGGCGATCTCGCCGAAACGCTGCGATTGCTCGGCCACTCCGGCTTCGGTGCCGTGAAACTCGACAAACAGCAGCGGCGTCTCCGGCAAACTCAGCTTCGAGTAGAGGTTGGCGGCGCGCACCTGCAATGCATCGAACAGTTCGATCCGCGCCACCGGAATGCCGGACTGAATGGTCATGATCGTCGTCTTGCACGCGGCCTCCACCGATGGAAACGGACAAACGCCGGCGGCAATCGTCTCGGGAATGCCGGAGAGGCGCAGCGTGAGCTCGGTGATGATGCCCAGCGTGCCTTCGGCGCCGACGATCAGCCGGGTGAGGTCGTAGCCCGAGGACGATTTCTTGGCGCGCGTCGCGGTCGTCATCACCTCGCCGTTGGCGAGCACGACTTTGAGCGACAGCACGTTGTCCTTCATGGTGCCGTAGCGCACCGCGTTGGTGCCGGAGGCGCGGGTCGACGCCATGCCGCCGAGCGAGGCGTCGGCGCCCGGATCGATCGGGAAAAACAACCCCTGGTCGCGCAGGTATTCGTTGAGCTGTTTGCGCGTGATGCCCGGCTCGACCACGCAGTCGAGATCCTCGGCGTGAACCGTCAGCACGCGGTTCATGTCGCGAAAGTCGAGGCAGATGCCGCCGTGCGGCGCGTTGATCTGGCCTTCCAGCGAAGTGCCGGCGCCAAAGCCGATCACCGGCACGCGCTCGGCCGCGCAGAGCCGCACGATCTGCTGTACTTCCTCGGTCGATTGCGGGAACACCACGGCGTCCGGCGGCTGATTGCCGATCCAGGTGAGCGTGTTACCGTGCTGTTCGCGAACCGCCTGCGCCGTGACCAGCCGGTTGCCGACCGTCGCCGCGAGCGCAGCAATAACGTTCTCGACCGCCTTGCGGTCGCATTTAACTTCTTCCAAAGCCTCGGTAACGACCATTTTCGTCTACCCTTTTCAGGCAAGGTGGCCGCGGCCTAAAGACCGGTCAAGTGGCCACGCAGCCGCTGTTGCATCGGCCGCGGAATCCGCCACATTGCCGCCTGCCAAAAGCGGACCGAAAGCCAAACATGCTCGATCGCCAAGATAACGCACAAGGCACCGAACCGGTCTTTGCCGCACCGTTCGTCTCTTCGGTGATGCGGGTCGAGCCGGCGTGGATCGACTACAACGGCCATCTCAACATGGCCTATTACAACGTGCTGTTCGACCGCTGCGTCGACGAGGTCTACGAGCTGCTCGGCTGCGGCCTCGCTTATCTGCAACAGACCCGGCATTCCACCTTCACCGCCGAAGTCCATATCCGGTACTTAAAGGAACTCCACGCCGACGACCCGGTGCGGGTGAGCTTTCAGCTGCTGGATTACGACTCAAAGCGGATCCACTATTTCGAGGAGCTGCATCACGCCGAGGAGGGCTGGCTGTCGGCCACTTCCGAGAACATGACGCTGCATGTCGACATGACCGCGAAGAAGACCGCGCCGTTTCCCGACTTCATCGCCGCGCGGCTCGCCCGCATGAAGGCCGCGCACGCCCATTTGCCGGTGCCTGACGGCGTCGGCCGGCGCATCGGGATGGCGGGGAAGTAGGCGGCCTTGCCTCGCAAAAGCCGCCGGTAAGTGCCATCTTCCATTCGTGAGAATCACGGAAAAACCGCGGCTAGACTGACCCTTGGCTGACCCTTTGAGAGAGAGGCATCCGCTGGACCCGCCGGCGCCCGCGCCCCGCGGCATTGCCGCCCCGGCGCCCCCCGGCGGGGCGGCGCCGCCCGATGACCCCCGGGGCAATTCGGGGCCGCGGGGTGGGGTCGAGACGCTGGACGGCCCGGTGCTGGTGCTGGCCGGCGCCGGGACCGGCAAAACCCGGGTACTGACAGTCCGTATCGCCCACATTCTGGCGACCGGCCGCGCCCGGCCGGGCGAGATTCTGGCGGTAACCTTCACCAACAAAGCGGCCCGCGAGATGAAGTACCGCGTCGGCGAGATCGTCGGCCACGTGGTCGAGGGCATGCCCTGGCTCGGCACCTTCCATTCGATCGGCGTGAAAATCCTGCGCCGCCACGCCGAGCTGATCGGGCTCAAGACCGACTTCACCATTCTCGACGTCGACGATCAGGTCCGGCTGATGAAGCAGCTCCTTGAAGCCGACAATATCGACGAGAAACGCTGGCCGGCGCGCGTGCTCGCCGGCATGATCGATGGCTGGAAGAATCGCGGGCTGACGCCGGATCAGGTGCCGCCGGGCGAAGCCGCCGCCTTCGCCAACGGCAAGGGCCTCAAACTCTACAAGGCGTATCAGGAGCGGCTGAAGATCCTCAACGCCGCCGATTTCGGCGATCTGCTGCTGG
>VFSW01012342.1_pt1 | contig 11937 bp, 9 predicted proteins | sample 5358111 | NCBI WGS metagenome assembly VFSW01 (sample SAMN11554181, study PRJNA540505) | mine drainage metagenome | isolation source: sediment from site ElyBrook_90M | place: USA: Ely Copper Mine, Vershire, VT | collected 2017 | reverse complement strand
GGGCCGGCACGGGCGGCTGGGCGGGGCCGAAGAACGAATCGTCCATCGTGACACTCGCGTTCTTCCGCAGCGCGTTGACTTCTTCCCTTGCGATTTCCGGCCGCAGCTTCTTTTCGATATCGGCTTTCACTTCGGCCAGAGGCTTCGTGTCGTGCGACTCCACTTTGATCAGGTGATAGCCGAAAGGCGTCTTCACCGGTTCGGTCATCTCGCCCACTTTCGCCGCGAAGGCCGCCTGCTCGAACGGCGGCACCATCATGCCTTTTTTGAACTCTCCGAGTTCGCCGCCCTGTGAGGCGGAGCTGTCGTCCGACTCGGTCTTCGCCACGGTGGCGAAATCCTCGCCGCCTTCAATGCGTTTCCGGATCGCCTGCGCCTTTGCCAGCGCCTCCTCATCGGTGAGTTCCGGTTTACCGGGGGGCGCCGCCATGGGCGCGCCCTTCACGCGGACCAGAATATGGCGCGCTTTGACGACCTCGTAATCGGCCTTGTGCGCGTCGTAATATTTTTCGACGTCCGCGTCGCTGACTTTGACGGTGTCCTGCAAATGCTGGAACATGGCGCCGGCGAGCAGATTTTCGCGCTGGAAGGCAATCTCGTCCTTAACCTTCGGATCGTCGGCGATCCTGTCTTTCTCAGCAGCCTGGGCGAGGAGCTTCACCTGCACCAGTTGTTCCGCGAACTGCCTCTTGGCCGCGCCGCGAGCCATCTGCTGGTATTGAGCCGGAAGAGAACTCACGAGCTGATCGTACTCGCCTTCGGTAATCTTTTGATCGCCAATCGTGAGGACGACTTTGGCGGGGTCGGCGGGAGCCTCGGCCGCGGGCGCCGGCATCTTCGGCATGGAAGGGTTTTGGGCAAACAATGCCGAAACAGACGATAAAGCCACGAAGGCTGCAAAAACTTTCACTTTAATATCGTAGCGCAGCCCGGTTCCGGCTATTGAGGTGCTCAGGCCGCATCGCCGGCGGGTTCGACCACCGCCGACATCGAGCCCTTCGAGCGGGGGAGCCGCGGATCCGGGCCGTAACCCTGCACCTGGTCCCGCGCGAACTCGGCCGCGGGCAATTCGCAGGTGATCAGCACCGTCCGGCCCGTCGAATCGACCTCCTGCGCGTGCTGGAGCGCCTGCTCAATGGTGAAAATGAAGATCTTCTGGAGCATTTCGATCACGTAATCGTAGGTGTGATCGTCGTCGTCGAGCAGCACCACCCGGTAAAGAGGGCTTTTGGAGACTTCTCCGGCGGTCCCGGTGCGTGGACTGGTAATGATCCCTGGAGTCATGCGCGAACAAATTCAGTATGGCACTCGCGCAACGTAAGACACTGGTAGCAGTGAAGCGGAAGGACGGCGGGCTGAAGCAAAGCGTCGAACGGAACCGCGAATACGATCCGTTCGCGCGCATTTACAACCGGCACTGGGGCGTGGACTACTGGACCGAACTCGCCCCCGTGGTGGAGCGGTTGTTGTTGTCGCGCGTGGAGCCCGGCGCGTCCGTGCTCGACGTCTGTTGCGGAACGGGCCAGTTCACCGCGCAGGTGCGGCGGCGCGGCTATGAGGTCGCCGGCATCGACGGCTCGGCGGAGATGATCCGCTACGCGCGGCAGAACGCGCCGGGGGTGGAATTCACGGTGGCGGACGTGCGCGACTTCGCGCTCGAACGCACTTTCGATGCGGCCTGTTGCGTCTACGAAAGTCTGAATCATGTGCCCGACATCGCGGGCCTTGCGGCGGCGCTTTCCCGCATCCGCGCGCATCTCAAGCCCGGCGGGCCGTTTCTTTTCGATCTCAATCGCGAGGAGGCCTATATTCTTTACTGGAATAATTCGGATTCGATCGTGGAGCCGGACAGCGTGTGCGTGATGCGGTCGGAATACGACGAGGAGAAGAAGACCGGGAAGTACGATGTGACCGCTTTCGAGCGCTCGGGAGCGGGCCTGTCGAACGAATGGCGGCGCGAAGATTTCACGCTGCGGCAGACGTGCCACGCCATCGGCGCGGCGGACCTTGCGCTGCGCCAGGCCGGATTAGGGGATGTGGCGCTCTACGACGCGCGGGATATCGGGATGAAGGGCGATGCGGGCTACGGGCGCACGTTTTTCCTCGCGCTCGCGCTATAAGACGGCCGGGCACGGGCCGCGATAGTACTGGCAGGTGCGGCAGTGCTCGCCTTCGCGCAGCTCGAACCGCAGGGCGTTCTGCGCGTCGCGGAGTTCAGCCAGCAGGCGCTTCACGCGACTGAAGGAGGCATCGTCGAGGGGCACTTCCACCTGCGTATCGGGACGCAGGAAATGGAGCCACGCATGGGCCGGGCGTCGCGCAAGCGCCCTCTCCAGGGCGAGCCCATAGAGCGCCAGTTGCGGCGCGTAGGATTCGGCCCGGCGCGCGGCTTCGGAAGCTTTGACGGAGTCGGTCTTGTAGTCGACGATGACGATCTCGCCGTCTGACTCTTCGAACCAGAGATCGACGGTGCCGCTGACGAGCGTGCCGTCGATATCGGCGATGAAATCCCACTCGCGGGCGGATCGAACGGCGGCCGCGGCTCGCGCGCCGAGGTCGCTTCCAAGGAATGAGTTTGCGAGGCGCTGGGCTTCTTCCGGGTATAAAGCAGGCGGGTATACACCTGGCTTGGCGGCAAGGATTTCGTGCACGAGAGAACCCAGATCGGCGGCGGAGAGGGTTGTACCCACCGCTCCCTCACCGTCACGGCCCGGAAGCGCTGTTCCGCTCCAGCCGATGTAGCGCTGCAGATAGTATTTGCGCGGGCACTCCGCGAAGACCGCGAGCGACGTGACGTTGACGGCGGAATTGTGCTGGCCGTCGACGGAAGGCCGCGGAAGCGTGAGGACCGGTTCGCTGTCGACAGCATCCTCGCTCCAGGCGCGCGGAACCGGCGGTTCGCCGTCCACTACCCGGACAGAGACCTCGAAGGTCTCCCCGTTGGGCGCGGCGAGGGTGTCGATGCGGGATTCGTCCGAAGGCAGAAGGTCTTCGACCCGCTTCGCCCAGTTTTGCGGCGGCCTTTTGCCGCGCGAATACGAGAGAATCAGGTGCTCTTCGGCGCGGGTCATCGCGACATAGAGCAGACGGTGGGCCTCGTGCTTTTCACGCTCGCTCAGGTATTCGGCGTTACGGATCTGCCAGGAGTCCGCCAGACCCGCGCCGCCTGGTTTACCGCCCGGATCCTTCCAGCTGAGCCCAAGCCCGAACCGGGGCGTGAACGTAGCGGGCGCGGAATTGCGCTGTGTGCCTTTATCCATCGCGGCGATAATCGTGACGGGAAATTCGAGCCCTTTCGCCGAATGCGCGGTCATCACCTGAACGCGGTTGCCCTGATCTTCATCGGACAGGTCGGATTCGAGGTTGACGGCCTTTTGCAGGCTCTCGATTTCGCGCAGAAGCCCGAAGAGCCCGCGTTCTTCGCCTCGCGTGCGCGCCAGGTGGAGAAAGCTCTCGACGTTATCGCCCGCTACCGTTCCCGGCATCCAGGCAAAGCCGCAATCGCTCAACATGCGCACAAGCAGGACTTGCAGGGGCACAACCGGCTGTTCCGCGCGCCAGCGCTTCAAATTCCCGATGAAGCGCTCCAGTTTCCTCGCGTCTTCCGGCGCGAAACCCTCGAATTTCGAAAAATCGTGCGCGAGCAGATTCAGGCCGCCCGGAAGAGAGCCGGCAAGCAACCGGACGCGCAACAGCGCTTCGTCGCCAATGCCGGCGAGAGGCGAGCGCAGCACCGTCGCGAGCGCAATGGCATCGCGCGGATTGGCGATGGTGTGCAGCAGCGCCGTAATATCCAGACCCTCCCGCGACAGAAGAAACGACTGCCGGCGTCCGCAGACATACGGAATATTCGCATGCCCGAACGCTTCGAGAATCGGCTTCATCGACTCGCCATTCCGGCACAGGACGGCGAAATCGGCGAAATCGGCGTGGCGGGTTTCTCCTTCCGCGCCCAGCTGGAGCGTTCCCCGAAGGGCAAGAATCCGGTATGCGATCGAGCGGGCTTCCTTCGCCGCGGATTCGTCCCGATCGTCGTCGTGAACCTGCAGAACCTCAATCGACGGCTCCGGCTTCGCGGAGAAACCGGCGCCTGCCACGAGTGCGCGCGGGTCAATGCCTTCGGCGCCGTGCAGCAGAGTCTCCACGCCGCGGAGGATCGCGGCGCGGCTGCGGAAATTGTGGAGCAACTCCGCCGAATGCTTGCCCGATTCGCGGATCTGTTCGCGCCAGGCGTTAAAGATCTCCGGGCGCGCGTGACGGAATCCGTAGATGGACTGGTTCACGTCGCCGACCCCGAAGAAAACGTCGTCGGCGCGAACCAGACGGATCAGTTCCGCCTGCTGCTCGTTGATGTCCTGGAACTCGTCCAGCATGATCTGGCGGAATTGGGCCCGGACGCGAGCGCGGACGTCTTCGTTTTGGGTCAGGAGGCCGATGGTGCAGCGTTCGAGGTCGTTGAAATCGAGACTGGCGACCGCTGTTTTGCGTTCCGTGTACAACTCGTCGAAGCGCTGGAGAACGTCGAAGACAATGGCGCGGAACGGGGCGGTGTGCCGGTCGATGGCCCAGGCTCTGAGGGTCTCGCGGAACGCCGTCAGTTCCGGCTTGCGATCGGCCGGAATGCGCCTGAAGTCCGGCTTCCATCCGGATATCAGAGGGAAAAGATCGCCGGGTCCGGCACCGGCGAGCCGCTCCGCCCATTCGAGAAGTTCGGCGTGCTGCGATTGCTGTTTCGCGGTGACGCGCCCGGTCCAGTTCGCGAGCAGACCGCGCAGCAGGCCGGACATGTCCTGCTGACTCGCCTGCGGCGTGGGGCACGGCATGGCGCGCGCCTCGGCGACGGTCTTGCCGGCGGAGCGAATGCCGTCCCATGCGTTTCTGAGATCGCCCGCGATGTGCGGGTTTTGCAGCGCTTCGATCAAGGCGAGGGCCTCCGGCCGGCGCTGGGCGGCCAGTTCATCGAGCGCGGCATTGAGGCAGGCATATTGCCACTCTTCCGATTCGCGGGCGTCGAGGACGGAAAAGCGCGGGTCGATGCCGGCGGCGAGCGCGTGGTCGCGCAGCAGGCGCGCGCAGAAACCGTGGATGGTCGAGACCCACGCCGATTCCAACTCGCGCAGGCGAAGCGGATCGTGGGCGAACAGCTCCGCCAGCTTCGCCTTCATGTTGGCCGCGGCCTTTTCGGTGAACGTGATGGCCAGGATGGGGCGGGGGTCGAACCGGTAATCCTCGATCAGAGAACGGAAGCGCTCCACCAGGACCGTGGTCTTGCCGGAACCGGGTCCGGCGACCACGCAGGCGTCCTGCCGGAGATAGCCGATGGCGTGGAGTTGATCGGAAGTGAAGTCAGGCACCGCGCGCGCCTTCGACCATGACCAGGGCTTCCTGCTCCTGCTCGACGCGGCAGGCGCCGCGGAAATCGCACCAGCGGCACTGCTCCGCCTCTTCCGGATGCGCCCGGACTTCGCCCTGCAGGAAGCCGGAAAGGCGTTCGATTGTGCGGGCGCGCGCGTCCTCCGCCCAGTTCTCCGGCATGGGTTCGAATTCCAGCTCCTTACCGGGAATTTTGCCCCAGCCGTACCGCTTGTCTTCGCGCACGGCCCAGTAAATCATCGCGACCGGATTCAGATGCAACTGCTCGCGCGCGGCGAGCGCATAAAGCGGCCCCTGCAAACGGGTCCCGCTGGCCACCAGCTTCTGCACGCTGGCGGTCTTGCTGCTCTTGTAATCGACAATCACGCAGTCCCGATCGAAAATATCGATGCGGTCCGCGCGCCCCTTCACGGTGATCCCACCGGGGAATTCGAGCGCGAGATCGACCTCCGCGAGAGACGAATCCGGCGCCCATAAATCGTTCGCGCTGACGCGCCGCGCGATCTCACGGAACTGGATGCGCTCGACTTCGAGCTTGTATCCGGGCGGCAGGTGTTCCCTGTGGCACGCTTCGTCGAAGGCGGCTTCGAACAGTTCGACGAAATCGCGCGTCTTGTCCGCGATCCAGCGCTCGAGGGCGGTGTGCAGAATCGAACCCGTCACGCGCGGCTGAATGCGCTCATCGGAGCGCTCCGGAGGGCCTTTGAGAGCGAGCGTTCTGCCTCCGAAGAACTTGAACCGGCACTGGGCCAGATCTTCGAGCGCGGTGAGACTGATCTTCTCGTGCAGGCGCGCCATTTCGCCACGCAGGGCGGGCGCGGCCACATGGCCCGCTACACCCATTCCGGCGCTCGCGAACTGCGGGGCGGGCCGGCAGGCGCGCGCCGGCGAGGGCTGCTCGAAATCCATCAGCCAGCGGGATGGCTGCACGGATTTCCCCGTTGCATCGTGCCGAGGATAAGTGAGAAACAACGAACCCGTGGCGCGCGTGCGCAGCGAATCGAACAGCCGGCCCTCTTCCCGCTCCTGCTCGGACGCCTTGCGCAGGGGAATGCCGGCGGCGTGCAGGCGGTCGATTTCGCTATCCGGAAACAGCAGGTTCTGCGGGTGCTGCCGGGGGAAGTCGCGGTCGGTCATGCCGCAGACGAAGAGAGACGCGACGTCCCACTGGCGCGCCTCGAAAGCGCTCATGACGTGGACGACGTTAACGCGATCGTCCAGGGGCTGGAAGACGGCGCTTTCCGCCGCGCCCGCGGCTACGCGCCAGAACTCTTCGAGGGGGATCGGCCAATCGGGCGGATCCCAGAATGCCACGACGGATTCGAGCGCGGCCAGCCAGGCGTGCAACGCCGCGACGTGGCTGCGGGCGGCTTCGACGCCGGTATAGTCGCCGGGCGGGTCGAGCTTACCCGGGCGGTAGAGCAACCCGGCCAGAGCTTCGAGACGGGCCAGCCAGACCGAGGGCTTCTGCGGGGCGTCTTTCCAGGCCTCGATTTTGAGGCAATCGGCGATCTTTTCCCGGAGCCAGTCGCGTTCGCACAGCGCGAGCAGGGCCTCGGCGCCGTGCCCGGGCATGGCTTCGCGGACGGCAAAATCGAACCGGTCGAAATCCGCGCTCACGCCCCAGCCGGGATGCGCCCGCAGGGCTTCAATGGCGGGTTCGAAGTCCCAGCCGCTCAGGGCTCCGGAGATCAGACCGCCGAGGAAGATCGCGGCCGGATGCTTCCGCAGTGGGCGGCTGAAATAGAAACGCGCGGGGATGCCGAAGCGCTCGAAGGCGCCGCGCAGCAGAGGGAGATACGTGGCGGTCTCGCGCAGCGCGACGCCGATGTCGCGAAATGCGGCGCCGGAATCGCGCAGCGCGAGAATGCGGCGGGCGATTTCGTCCGCTTCGCGTTCGATTGTGCGGGCCTCCACAACGGTGGCGCGCGGCCTGCGCGGCGCACCGGGCAGCAAGCGGTCCGCGGCGCCCAGTTGCAAAGCGAGTTTGCGGGCATCGGCGGTGGCGTCGCAATCCGCCAGAGTCAGCGTCAGGTCGCAGGTTTGCGCGAGCGACCGCACCAGCTCGCGCTCCAGAGGGCTGAAGTTGAGAAAGCCGTCGAGCCAGATGCGCGCCGGCTGCGTGTTGGCGGCCGCGGCGCGGATCAGGTCCGGGCGCATCAGGTACCCGCGCCGGCGCACCGCTTCGCCGGTGGCGCGCCACACCTTTTCGAAGGCTTTGGCCTCCGGGCCGAGCTTGCGGACTCCGGAGAGTTTGTCCGGCGTGCAACCGGCATTCTCGAAGAGATCGATAGTGTCGAGCACGGTTGCCACCATGCCCTCGGACCCGGCGACCGCGTCGCGCACGATGGCCCGGAGGAGCCCGTCCGGCACAACCTCCGCGGGCTGGTCCTGACCGGCGGCGGCGCGCTCGCGGGCGAAGCGGTTCAGCGAAACCACCGCATGGGGCGGACAGACCACGCCATCGCGCGCCAGTTCGTGCTGGAAGTGCCGGACCAGCGTGGCGGTGGGGACGACGATGCGAAGGCCGCCGGCGCCGTCTTTGAGCGTGTCCTTGAATTCGCGGAAGACCAGCGCGGTCTTGCCGCTGCCGGGCGCGCCTCGAATCAGTTTCATGGTCAGATCCGGAACCAGTCCGCGACAGTCTTCGCGGTTTCAAAGAACCAGGTCTTCCGGCCTTCGCGATTTCTCCACCACACGCCGTTGGGCAAGTAAGGATCAGACGCGGGTACGGAATGCATTTCGAGATCTTTGCCTTCCCGCCGGAAGATCCGGCTGGCGCGCGCGCTGTGGAAGAGGCTGGTCACGAGCAGATAGTTGTGGACGCCGAGGCGCCGCATCTCGCCGATATCGGCGCGGGCCTCTTCCACCGTATTCAGAGCCGGATAGCGGAAGGCGATGAAGGTATCGCGCGGGTAGCCATGCCGGACGGCGAAGTTGATCTCCAGATCGACTTCGTGATATCCGTAAAGTCCTCCCGAACCGCTCACGAGCACACTCGGCGCGTAGCCTTCCCGCACCAGTTCGGCGGCTTTGAGTATCCGCCCGCCCTGATAGTCGCCGCCGATCGACACGACCATGCCTGCCTTTTGCGGCGGCTCTCTGTTGGTGAGCATGGCCCCGAGGGACCAGAGGATGCGGTCGTGGAACGCAAACAGGAGCGCCGCCGCGCAGAGAAAGACTATGCCAGGCAGAAGGATGCGGGTTTTTCGCTTCACGCGCAGGAAACCCAAACGCAGAAAACCCAGGCGCAGGAAACCCTAGTGCTCATCGCCGGAATTGCGGGGCTCGATGTGTCCAACGGTTTTGAGCAGGAAATAGAGGCGCTCGACTTCTTCTTCATCTTCCGGACGCAGGACGCGGTAGCGGGGGGCGCTCAACTGCTTCGCTTCGCCCACGCCCAGCAGTTCACCCCAATACTGGCGGTACGGCACGCCATCGATCATGGCCCCGGTCGACATCTGACGCAGGGTCCGCAGCAGATGCTTGCAGCAATCCACCTCGCCGGGATAAACGAGCAGGATCGAATCGTCGTCGTAGAGCGAAAGTTTCACCACGAGAGGCGAAATCCATCCGGTACGATCCACGCGCCGGATATCCTGCCACGGGACGATCTTTTTGCCGATTTCGAGATGAGCGTCGTAGACCTTGATCGCCGGCCGGAATGCAAGAGCCAGCAGCATCGAGGCGGTCAGGAAGAAGAGCGCCGCGGGAACGAACGCAGGCGTCCACGACAGGCCCAGCCAGCCGGAGAACCCGGCAAGCGCCAGCGCCACGATGCCGAAAGATATGTAATGGCGGGCGGGGACGTAGCGGCTCATGCGGCGGCTCCGACTCTTAGGGTACTCCCAGGCAGACGTCAGGTCAACGCCGTCTTCGCCCGGCGTCTCAGATAACCCACCCCGCGGAGCCCGTAATCCACCCCGCTGACGACCGCGAGAACGGCCACGCCCCAGATCAGGACTGTGGAAATCCTGAGGAACCACGAGTTGTCGTAAGCGCGGGCCGCCATGACCCCGACCGCGGCCATGATCTGAAAGAAAGTGCTGGCTTTACCCCAGACGCTGGGTTGCAGATCCCGGTACTTGGTGAACCGCAGCGCGATCCCGGAGAGGGTTAATATCCACAGGTCGCGGGCGAATATCAACAGGACAATCCACAGCGGAACCGCTCCTCCCAGCGCGAGGCCGATGTAGATGCAGCTCAGGAGAATTTTGTCCGCGATCGGGTCGAAATACTGGCCGATTTTCGATTGCCCGCCGAAACGCCGGGCGAGAAGGCCATCCAGAATGTCCGTGAACGCGGCCGCGCCGAACATCCAGCCCCCGATGAGATACTGCCCCTTCGAGAGTTCGATCAGGATGAACGGAGTCATCGCGATCCGCGCCAGAGTGAGCAGATTGGGGATAGTCAGCCACATGCCGGAAAACATATGATACGTTGCATGGACCCGATTCAATCGCTTCGCACGGAAGCCGACAGGCTTCTCTCCGGCCATGGCGCTCATGCCGATTTCGACGCCGCAGTGGCCGATTTTCCGGAAGAGCTGCGGGGGGTGAGACCGCCGGGCTCTCCGCACAGCGCGTGGGAGTTGCTGGAACATCTGCGCATCGCTCAGTGGGACATGCTGGAGTTCAGCCGCGATCCGAAACATGTTTCACCGGCATGGCCCGCGGGATACTGGCCGGAGAGCCCGGAGCCGGGGAGCGCGTCCGCCTGGGACCGCGGCGTGAAATCGTTTCAGCACGATCTCAAGGCCATGCGGAAACTGGTGGCCGATCCCAAGTCCGATCTCTTCACGCCGTTCGCTCACGGGCAGGGCCAGACGCTGCTGCGCGAAGCGTTTCAGGTGGCGGATCACAACGCCTATCACGTGGGGGAGCTGATTCTTCTGCGCCGCCTGCTGGGGGCCTGGAAGTAAGGCGCCCGGAACGCCCTCCCGCAGGGGATCATGAGGGATACAAGCTCTTCCTGTCGCTCATGGAATCCCGTATTGTGAGCGATAGAAGCCGCGTTCACCCGTTTGCTGATCCGCAAGGATAGCGAAAAGGTGAGAGGGACGTAGATAACGAGCGCTCGTGGTGGATCCGGATCCGGACGCGAGACGATAACTACCGGTCGCGTTTGGGCCGCCAGGCCAGGATCGGCCAGCCAGATCTCACCTGGACGCGGGTGCATCCAGAATATCCAGAACGTCCTGCTCCACCGAACGCGAACGCAGCAGATCGAGCACATCCTGATCCGCGAGTCCGATGATTTCAGCGACCCGTTCACGCACTTGCGCGGCCGTTTCCGGCTTCCATTCGCGCAACCTCGCGTCCAGCGTTTCTACGAGCAAATCCATGGGATAGACCTGTTCACCATTCTACGCCGGTCCGGATCAGCTTCATCGTCATTCTTAATGAAGTCGCTCTGGAAGCTACCCGCGGCCCCCTAACCTCAAGCCGTCAATTCCGCAAACTTCGACCCAACCCGCCGGATCGTCTCATTCCGCTCCGGCCCGGTCGAAATACACCCCGCCTCAACCCCGGTCTGCTCTTCCAGAAACGTCAGATACTCCTGAGCCGCCCCCGGCAAATCCGCCCACTCCGAAACGCCCTTCGTCGAACTCAGCCACCCAGGCAAATACTCATAAACCGGCTCAGCCCGCGCCAGTTCCCGCCACGTAGCCGGCATCTCATGCGTCACAGCGCCGTCAATGCGATACGCCACGCAAACCGGAATCTCCGCCAGTTCATCCATCACATCCAGCTTCGTCAGAACCATCGTCTCGAAACCGTTGATCGCCGCCGTATACCGGATCACCGGCACATCGAACCACCCGCACCGCCGCGGGCGGCCCGTAACCGACCCGAACTCATTCCCCCGATTGCGAATCGAATCGCCCATCTCATCCAGCGCCTCCGAAGGGAACGGCCCCCCGCCCACGCGCGTCGTATAAGCCTTCGAAATCCCGATCGCGCCATGGATCTTCGTCGGAGGCACACCCGTACCCGCGCACGCGCCCCCCGCCGAAGCGCTCGACGACGTGACAAACGGATACGTCCCATGGTCCAGATCGAGCATCGTGCCCTGCGCGCCTTCGAACAGCAGGTTCTTGCCCGCGCCCATCGCGCCCGAAAGCAGCCGCATCGTGTCGCAAACCAGCGGCCGGATGCGCTCCGCCATTTCGATGTACTGCGCGATCGTCTCGCCGATGTCCGCCATCGCATCCACCGCATCGCCCAGCCCGAACGCCCGCGCGCGGATGCAGTGATCTTCCATCGCCACGCGCGCCGCCTCCGGGAAGTACTCGCGATCCAGCAGGTCCGCAACGCGAATGCCCCGCCGCCCCGCTTTGTCCTCATACCCCGGCCCAATCCCGCGCGACGTCGTGCCGATCGGAATCCTCCCCGTGGCCGCGCCCGCCGCCTCCGTAATCTTCTCCAGCAGCCGGTGCGTCGGCAGCAGAACATGCGCGCGGTTGCTGATGCGCAGCTGCTTCGCCACATCCACTCCCGCCGCCACCAGCTGCCCGATCTCCTCCAGCAGCGCCGCCGGATCGATCACCAGCCCGTTCCCGAT
>VFSW01012341.1_pt1 | contig 11938 bp, 13 predicted proteins | sample 5358111 | NCBI WGS metagenome assembly VFSW01 (sample SAMN11554181, study PRJNA540505) | mine drainage metagenome | isolation source: sediment from site ElyBrook_90M | place: USA: Ely Copper Mine, Vershire, VT | collected 2017 | reverse complement strand
CCGCTATCGCGGCCTGCCGCCCCCGATGCCTCGGCCCGTTGCGGGGCGGCCCCCGATTATATGACTCAATCGGCGGGGCCTTATTCTTCGATCGTAGCCGGCACCGCCAGGAACCCCCGAAACCGAGCCCGCCCGCCGCGCGTCGGTTGGCCGTCCAGGCGATAATGGGGGAACCGCTGCAAAAACCGCCCGATGGCTATCGTGCCCTCCAACCGAGCGACGGCGAGGCCGGCGCATTGGTGGACACCGAATGCGAACGCCAACTGGCGGTTGGGCCAGCGATCGATCTCCAGCCGATCCGGATTGGCGAAGACCTCCGGGTCGCGGTTGGCCCCGCCGATGCACAGCGTAACCGGCGTGCCTGCGGGAACCGGAATCCCGGCGATTTCGGTGTCCGCCGTCGTCATGCGGTTGCCGAGTTGCACCGGGCTTTCGTAGCGCAGAAATTCCTCGATCGCCGGCTTCATGACCTCCGGTTCGGTATTCAGGCGGCGAACGATGTCCGGTTCGCCCGCCAGGGTCACCAGCGTGTTGCCGATCAGGTTGGTCGTGGTCTCGTGCCCCGCGTTCAGGATGAAGATGCAGTTTTGCAGCAGTTCGGCCTCTCTAAGCTGCCCGCCATCCGACTCGACCTGGATCAGCCGTGTCAGCAAATCCCGGCCGGGATCGCCGGGATGGCGGCGGCGTTCGGCGACCAGCACCTGCAAATACGACATAAACTCCGTCACCGCGCGGTTGCCGGCGGCCTGCGCTTCCGGCGTCAGCGCCGGTTCCAGCGCGCCCAGGATCGCCAGCGACCAGTCCCGTAACGGCTCCCGCGCATCGGGCGGGATGGCCAGCAGATTGCCGATCACGTCGATCGGGATGGCCGAGGCGAAATCGGCGATCAGATCGAACCGGCCAAGCGTGGCGATCCGGTCGAGCAGCGAATCCACCAGGGCGATCAGCCCGGGTTCCATGTCCGCGATCACCCGGGTGGTCAGCGCGCCGGCGATCAGGCGGCGGACGCGGGTATGGCGCGGCGGATCGTTGAACACCAGGCTGGCGGTGTGGTGGGCAAACAGCGGCGTGCCGGTGCCGAATTTCGGGCCGAACTCGGCTTCCTTGGCGCTGCTGAAGGTCTTGGCGTCGCGATAGACGGCGACCAGATCGGCATGGCGGGTCAGGAACAGCGAACCGTCCGGCATGCGCTTGATCGGTTCGTGCGTCCGCAGGGCGTGAAAGGTCGGAAACGGGTCTTCATGGAACGACGGCGGCAGCGTCCGAAGGTCGAACTGCCTCGCGAGGTCGGACGATCGCATCGGGCGTCTCCTGAGCGGCCCGCCGATGGGCAGGCAGCGGTTAGTCGTCTTCGACGAACGGGTTCTTGGTCCCGCGGAACTGCAACCGGATCGGCGTGCCCGGCAGTTTGAACGTGTCCCGCAAACTGTTCACCAGATAGCGCGAGTAGTCCTCCGGCGTCTGCTCCGCCCGGGTGCCGAACACCACGAAGGTCGGCGGACGCGCCTTGGCCTGGGTCACGTAGCGCAGTTTCAGGCGGCGGCCGCTGACCAGAGGTGCCTGATGGGTTTCCAGCGCATGCTCGAACCAGCGGTTCAATTCGCCCGTCGGTATCCGCTTGTTCCACACCTCATGCGCCGCTCGTACGGCCGGAAGCAGCCGCTCGATCCCAGCGCCGGTCAGCGCCGACAGGGTGACGACAGGGATACCCTTCATCTGCGCGAGGCTTTCTTCCAGCCGCTCCATGATCGCCTTGCGGGTGGCATTGCGGTCGGGCACCGCGTCCCATTTGTTCAGCGCGACGATGCACGCCCTGCCCTCGCGCTCCACCAGTCGGGCGATTTGCAGGTCCTGGTCGTGAATGCCCTCGGCGGCGTCCAGGCACAGCACGACCACTTCAGCCATTTTCAGGGCTTCGATGGCGGAGCTGACGGACATCTTCTCCAGCGGCGCCTCGATACGGGCGCGTTTGCGCAGGCCGGCGGTATCGACGATCTCGATCTCCCGGCCTTCGTCGTCGGTCAGAATAACGGCGATGGCGTCTCGGGTCAGGCCGGGTTCAGGGCCGGTGATCTGACGTTCCTCGCCCAGCAACCGGTTCAGCAGCGTGGATTTGCCGGCATTCGGGCGCCCGACGATGGCCAGTTTCAGCGGCCGGTCGTCATGCGGTTCGTCGGCCACCGGTTCCTCGGGCGGCAGAGCGTCGGCGATTTCCGACATCAGGTCCGCCACGCCCTCTCCATGTTCGGCCGAGACGCCGACCGGGTCGCCAAGACCCAGCGAATAAGCATCCAGAATAGAGGATGTAGCGGTGCGGCCTTCCGCCTTGTTGGCGACCAGCAGCACCGGTTTGCCCTGGCGGCGCAGCCACTGGGCGAAATGTTCGTCCTGCGGCGTGACGCCGGCCCGCGAGTCCAGCACGAACAGCACCAGATCGGCCTGCGACACCGCACTGGCCGAGGAAGCCCGCATCCGCCCCGCCAGCGTCTCGGGCGCGGATTCCTCCAGCCCGGCGGTGTCGATCAGCTTCACCCTCCGGCCGCGCAACTGCGCTTCCGCTTCCATGCGATCACGGGTGACACCGGGTGTATCGGCGACAAGCGCGATACGGCGGCCGGCCAACCGGTTGAACAACGTCGATTTCCCGACATTGGGGCGCCCGGCGATGACGACGATTGGAAGCCTGGGCGGCAACATATCTCTCTACCTCAGCGCCATCAGGCGCCCATCGTTGGTCATGATCAGCACCGTTCCATCGGCCACGACCGGGCCGCTGGGCGCGGGCTCCTCGGTCAACTCGATATGGCCCAGAATATCGCCGGTGTAAGGGCTGACCGACAACGCGTCCTTGCTGGTGCCGGTGACGATCAGGCGGTCGCCGACCAGCAGCGGCCCGAACCAGGTCAGCGTGTTCTTGTGCTTAAGCGGATCCTCCCAGAGCGGAAGCTGGGTAATCCAGGCGATCCGCCCGGTGGTAATGTCGATCGCGGCGAGCTGCTGTTCGGCCGAAATCGCGAACATCCAGTTTCCAGCGACATGAGGCGTGTCTTCGCCCGCGATTTGCCGGTCCCACACCCGGCGCCCGGTCGGTACGTCGTCGCAGACCAGCAAGCCGCCCATGCTGATCGCGTAAACCAGCCCATTGGCGATCACCGGCAATCCGCGGATCGACAGAAAGTCCGCCACCGACGCTCGGCCTTCCGACGCGCCAAGCCCATCGGTCCACACGACACCGCCGGTTTCGGCGCGCAAACAGGCGAGTTCGCCGGACCCAAAGCCGGCGACGACCAGGCCGCGATAATACGCCGGCGCCGGCTGCCCAAGCATGGCGGTTACCGGGGTGGAGGATTGGAAGCTCCAGAGCTGGCGGCCATCGGCGGTGTCGAGCGCAATCAGGCGGTCGTCGATCAGAACCACGAAAACGCGCCCATCGGCGATCATCGGGCCCGACCGGGCGGGAACATCCAGCTTCTTGCGCCACTTCTCCTGGCCGGTCTCCAGATCCAGCGCGACCATCTGCGACAAACCGTTCACGGCATAGACGGTGGTGCCGTCGGCACCCAGGCCGCCGCCGATGTTCGTACTCTCCTCGTCCTTAGGCTTGGTGTCGGCCTTCCAGCGGGGCTTGCCGTCGGCCAGCGAGAAGGCAGCCACCACCGCCAGGGAATCCATGGTGCAGACAATACCGTTCAGCACGACCGGCGGCGCCATCAGCACCCTGCGATAGCCGCCGCCCTCGCCGATTTCGACCTTCCAGGCCTCGGTCAGACGGTCATTCGCCGCGAGATGGCCCATTAGATGCGACGGATTGCCGCCGGCCTGCGGCCAGTTGGCGTTGGTAACGGCGGGCGGCAGCACGATTTTGGCGTCGGCGTCGTCCACCACCAGGCCGCGCCGATCGACGATCACGGCTTCGCGTTCGCCCGGCAGAATGACTTTTTTGTCGCTGAAGAGATCGTCGAACCACGAACACCCCGCCAGCGCGAACGGCGCCAGCAACGCGGACCGCCGGGCCAGCCTGGTTTTTGATACGGCTTTCTGGGTCACGCCAAGGCTTCCCTGTCGGTTGGTCGGGGCGGCGGTCATGTCGCACCGGTCATATAGAATTCATCGTTTTCCGTCGGGGGAACCAAGACCCGCCAGCAGCGCGGACGCACGCGCCCGCAATCCGGAAGGCGCGGCGATGTCGTTCGACAGGCCCTGAAGCATCTGACGCGCGTCCTCCTGTTTACCTTGGCGAAGCGCGAGCAAGGCCAGTTGCTCCCTGGCGAGGCTGGACCATGGATTGGCCGGCTCCGCCAAGGGCTTCAGCCGCGACGCAAGTTCCGCCGGATCGCCATTGTCCAGCTCATGACCGGTCGCCATCAGGCTGGCGAAGTCGCGCAGCAGGCTGTCGGCGCTGGAATCGGACGCAACTGCATTCCACAGCGACTCAGCGCCTTGCAGGTCCCCTGCCTTCGCTTTCAGTTCGGCCTCGGTAAGCCGAGCGAGGGTCTTATAGCCCTCGGGACCGTTGGCGGCGAGCTGGTCCAGCGCCTTCGGGTCGCCAGCCGCCTGACCGCCTATGAACGCCGAGGCGGCTGCCGAATCCTGCTGTTTCTGATAGCGCATCCAAAGCTGCCAACTGGCGGCGGCGGCAACAATCGCCACGGCCAGGGCGATAAGCAGCCCCGCGTACTTTTTCAGCAGCTTTTCAGCACGCTCTGCCCGGAGGTCTTCCTCGACCTCGTCGAAAATATCAACCACGCGGATTCTCTCGCCTGCCTGCTGTGCCACGGCTGCCGGACGCCGGACGCCGGCGGCGGACCATAACGGCGTCGGGGTGTGGCCGCAAACCCGCGTCGCGGCAAGGATTTATTTACTTTTGGGGCGTAGAACAGGGGGATGAAAGCGCTCTTTCTGGCTTGTGTCCTGCCCTTGGCAGGGTGCGGTATGTCCGACAACCTGATGGCCGCGGCCGGCGTCGGGGTCAGTGTGGGCAGCGTCGCGGCAATCCAGCGAACCCCCGCCGATGCATTATATTCCTGGTGGACAGGCCGCGACTGTTCCGCCGTGCGGCTGGACCGGGGCGAAACCTATTGCCGTGCGGAGGAGCCGAAGCCCGAACCGCCGCCGTATTGCACCCGCACCCTGGGATCGGCCATGTGCTGGCAGGATGCCACGACGGTGCCCGGACACCCGCCGGGACTGGCCGACGGTCCCGTGGATTTGACGCCGGAGCAGGAGGCCGACCGGGTTCGGAGTTGGCCGTAAGATCGGTGATTGAGGTTTTCGGGGAATGCCGGTATAGGGTGTCCGACGCCCTGGTTGGGGCGCACTGGACCCGTAGCTCAGCTGGATAGAGCGTCGCCCTCCGAAGGCGAAGGTCGCACGTTCGAATCGTGTCGGGTCCGCCAGTTTTTCCGTTTGTTTTTAAATTCCGCTGTAGCCTGTCGGGATCGGGCGTTGGCCCATCGGGTCCCGGCGCGGCTGGCAGAGTCGAATTGGGATATCGGCGACGTCCATAAAGCAAGTCTGGATCGGCGCCTCACAGCCGATAGCATGGAACAGGCTGCTTAACGTCTGGACACCCAAACGCCCCCCGGAGTACCGTTGTCTGGTCATGGTGCATATCAAAGTCCAGACCGAGGATTTCGACGTCGGCGCGGAGATCGCCGCATTGACGGCTGGCCGCACCGATATCGGCGGGATCGGCTGCTTTGTCGGCACCGTGCGCGCCGACGCCAAGGGTTCTGACTCCAAGGTCACCGGGATGACGCTGGAGCACTACCCCGGGATGACCGAACGGGCGATCGCGCAGATCGCGGAGCGGGCGCAACAGCGTTGGCCGCTGCTGGGATGCACCATCATCCATCGCGTCGGGCCGATGGTGCCCGGTGAGAATATCGTATTGGTGATCGCCGCTTCATCTCACCGGCAGGCGGCGCTGGACGCGACGGCGTTCCTGATCGACTGGCTGAAGACGAAAGCGCCATTCTGGAAGCGCGAAGACTACGCCGACGGCAATGGCGCCTGGGTGGATGCCCGCGAGGAGGACGACGTAGCGGCATCCCGCTGGGGCTGAAACAAAAAGCACAGGGAGGACGGCAGAATGACAACAATACTGCCCATCGACCAAACGATCGATACCGCCAAGGGTACGATTGGCCGCGATATCTTTGTCTCGCCTGAATTCCATAAAGAAGAACTGGAGAAACTGTTCACCCGAGCATGGCTGTTCGTGGGGCACGAAAGCCAGATTCCGAACCCGGGCGATTTTTTCGTTTCGCGCATGGGCGAGGAATCCGTGATCCTTTGCCGCGATACCAGGGGTTCGGTGCATGTCTTCCTGAACTCCTGCAGGCATCGCGGGATGAAGGTGTGCCGGTATGAATCCGGCAATACCTCGTTGTTCGTCTGCCCCTATCATTCCTGGAGCTATACGACCGACGGCAAGCTGCAAGGCGTGCCACTGTATCGCGTGCTATACGAAGGTCAGTTGGACCGCTCGGAATGGTCTTTGATCGAAACGCCGAAACTGCACTTGTATAAGGGCACGGTCTGGGCGTCGTGGGACGCGGAAGCACCCGACTTCATGACCTACCTTGGGGAGGCGGTGGACCACCTGGATCAGGTGCTGGATTGCCGCGATGGCCGGCCCGGCGGGTCGGAGGTGATCGGTATCCACAAATGGATCCTGCCCACCAACTGGAAGTTCGCCGCGGAGAATTTCCTCGGCGACACCTATCACAATCCGTCGCACCGGTCGGTGGACATGATCGGCATCGGCCCCTCCGCCCGGGCGGGACAGACCGGACGGCGCGACAACGAATACAATAAGGGCCAGCACGTTTGGGTCAGCTATCCGCAGGGGCACGGCGTTCACAGTGTCTGGATGCCGGAAGAATTCGATTATCAGGCCGGTTATCAGCAATATCCCGTCGTCGATGAGTATTTCCGCCACTGCTTCCAGGAACGGAAAAAGCGGCTGGGCGACAAAGCCCGAATCATGCCGTTCACTGGCAATTTGTTCCCGAACACATCGTATCACGGCCGGCAGCCGCGCGGTCTGTGCGTGTGGCACCCGCATAGCCCGACGGAAACCGAGGCGTGGCGCTTCTTCCTGGTCGATGCCGATGCGCCGGCCGAGGTGAAGGACGTTCTACGGCGTTTCTACATGCGGTATTCCGGCCCGGCGGGGATGACCGAACAGGACGACATGGAAAACTGGCTGTATGCAACGAAGGCCAGCACCGGAACGATCGCGCGCCGGTATCCGTTCAACTATCAGCAGTCGATGGGTGCTTACAAACGCAACGACCCGATTCCGGGCGATGTCAGCGTGCAGATCACCGAACAGAACGCCCGTAACTACTACGATGTTTACGCCCGCTACTTGAAGGGCGACGGATGGGACTCCCTGTTGGGGCGGGGCGAAGCCGCCAGGCAGGCCGCGGAATGACCGGGCGCAACACCCTGGCCTGGTTCGCCCTGAAGCAGGAGATCGAGGACTTCTTGTATATGGAGGCCGATCTTCTGGACCAGCGGATGTTCCGGGAGTGGCTGGATCTGCTGGCCGAAGACCTGGTTTACTTCATGCCGATCCGGCGGAACGTAAAGTTCGGGCAGCACGCGGAAAAGGAAAACACCAAGCAGGGCGAGGGCATTTCCTGGTTCGACGAAGACAAATGGACGCTGGGAAAGCGGGTCGAGCAAATCCTGACCGGCGTGCATTATGCCGAGGAACCGCTGTCCCGCGTCACCCACATGGTCAGCAATGTTCGGCTGCTGGAGGTATCTCCGTCGCCCGACGAAGCGACCGATGTCGTCGTTGGAAGCCGCTTCCTGGTGTATCAGAATCGCGTCGAATACGAGACGAACACCTTCGTCGGCCGCCGCATCGACACCCTGCGGCGCAACGGCGAGTCCTGGCTGATCGTCCGGCGGGAACTGATCCTGGAGCAGAACGTCCTGCTGGCGAAAAACCTGAGTATCCTGTTCTAGGGGAGTGTCGGGCATGTTGGACGTGTATCGGGTCGAAGCCGGCGCGAAGCTGGTGATCGCCGGGGGCCTCAGCGCGGAGGTGATCGAGAATATGGGCGACGGCGAGTGGCTGCGCGTCCGCCTGCTGTCGGGCGATCATCCCGGCGAGGAGGAACTCTGCCACGCCACGGACGTGCTTGAACTGGCATGATGCGGATCGGCTTCCTGCCCAGCGACTTCAACCCCATGATCCTGATGCTGGGCGAGGCGGAGGATATCCGAGCGCTGAGCGGGGTGCTGCGGCGGTTCGGCAGGGATCGGTTGGAGGTGGCGTTCGGCGATCTGGGCTTCTGCCACGTTATCGGCGCCGATGTGCTGCTGACCGCGGCCGACGGGCCGGCCGGCGTGCAGGCATGCGCCCAGCGGAACTTTCTGTGGCGCATCCCGCCGGACATAGCGGCCGGGTTTGCCGACCGGCTGGACGATTTGGCCGAACCGGGGCGGGTCGCCGGGTCCGAGAACCTGGATTGCGGGACCGAGGACGGGATTGCGGTAAAGGTATCGCGCGGGGAATACACCGACGACTTCCTGAGCCGGGGATGAAAGGCAGTGCGGGTTTGCCCGGCGACGCGCTTAAAGCCTCTTGGCAGCCGGACCCGAACCTGCGCATTGTCCGGTGTCCCGGGTACCCGCCGCGGGAGAGTGCGGGCCACCACCCCGCCGCCGAAGGCGCAACCGGCCCCCGGAAACGCTCAGGCATCAAGGACCGCAACGGGTAGGGATCTCTGGAAAGCCGGATCGCGCGCAAGCGAGGGGTTCGCACCGACGGAGTAAAGGGTCCGAAAGGCCTCTGAATCTCTCAGGTACCGTGACAGAGGGGGGTCATCGCTGCCGGCATCCGCCGGTGGATGGCCCTGTGTCCGACGGAGTTCTGCGTGGCCCAAAATGCCCTGCCAGACGATCCCACCCCCGCGCCGCTCCACACCACACCGCTCGATTCATGGCACCGAACGCTCGGTGCCCGCATGGTCCCGTTCGCCGGCTACGCCATGCCGGTGCAGTACGACCTGACAGGCGACCTCGCGACCCGCTGTAAGGGCGGGGTGATGGCGGAGCATCTGCATGCCCGAACACATGCCGGGCTGTTCGATGTCTCGCATATGGGGCAGGCGATGTTGACCGGGCCGAACGTGGCGATGGCGCTGGAAGCGCTGGTCCCGGGCGACATTATCGGCCTGAAGCCGGGGCGCCAGCGCTACACCCTGCTCACCAACCCGGCCGGCGGCATCATCGACGACCTGATGGTCGCCAGACTGGCCGACGACCGCCTGTTCCTGGTGGTCAATGCCAGCCGCAAGGATGTGGATTTCGCCCATCTGTCCGAACACCTGTCGGAAACGCTGACCGTGATGGAAAATCGGGCACTGCTGGCGTTGCAGGGACCGGAGGCCGCCGCGGCGATGGTTCGGTTGTCGCCCGAGGCGGCGGCGCTGCCGTTCATGGGCATCGCCGCGATAAGGCTCGCCGGGGTCGATTGCCTGGTTTCGCGCTCCGGCTACACCGGGGAGGATGGGTTCGAGATTTCCATCCCCGCCGCCGACGCTGAAACAATCGCCGACGCGCTGATCCAGCAGCCCGAAGTGGTGCCGATCGGCCTTGGAGCGCGCGATTCGCTGCGGCTGGAGGCGGGGCTGTGCCTGTACGGCAGCGACCTGGACGAACTGACGTCGCCGGTCGAGGCCGGTTTGACCTGGGTCATAGGCAAGCGCCGCAAGATGAACTGGGATTTCCCCGGCGGACTGGCGGTCCGCGACCAGTTAGACAACGGGCCGGTACGCCGCCGCGTGGGCATTCGCCCCGATGGGCGCGCGCCCGCCCGGGGCCAGACGACGATCGTGGCGCAGGACGGGACCGAGGCGGGGGTGATTACCTCCGGCGGCTTCGGGCCATCGGTTAATGGTCCCATTGCCATGGGCTATGTGCGAAAAGACCTTGCCGCGGACGGGACGCGGCTGAACCTTATTGTTCGCGGCAAGACGATCCCGGCAACGGTCGTGCCGCTGCCATTTACACCTCATCGATACATACGTTGAAAGGAACGCCCCGGTGGCCAGCAAGAATGCGGATAAACGCTTTACCAAGGAACACGAATGGGTGGTGCTCGATGGCGACATCGCCACCGTCGGCATCACCGACCACGCGCAGGAGCAGTTGGGCGACCTGGTGCATGTGGAGCTGCCGGAACTGGAGCGCGAAGTGGCCGAGGGCGAGAGCTGCGCCGTGGTCGAAAGCGTGAAGGCCGCGTCCGACATCTATGCGCCGCTGGCCGGCAAGGTTGTCGAGATCAACGAAACCATCGTCGAAGACCCATCCATCGTGAACAGCGATGCCGAGGGCGAGGGCTGGTTCTTCCGGCTGGAACTGGAAGACCCCGACGTGTTCGAGGCGCTGATGGATCAAGACGCCTACGACGAATTTCTGGAGACGCTGTAAGCATGGACGTACTGGCCGAATTGGCGGAGCTGGAAGAAAACGACGGCTTCGTGCGCCGCCATATCGGCCCGTCGGACTCCGAACTTGCCGCGATGTTGCACGCCCTGGGCGCCGCGACGCTGGACGACATAGCGGGCAAGACGGTGCCAGCATCGATCCGGTCCAACCAGAAGCTAAACCTGCCGCCACCGATCGACGAGGCAGCAACCATCGCCGAACTGCGCGCCCTGGCGGCGCAGAACAACCCGGTGAAGAGCCTGATCGGCATGGGGTATCACGGCACGGTTACGCCCCCGGTGATTTTACGCAACGTCCTGGAAAACCCCGGCTGGTACACGGCTTATACGCCGTACCAGGCGGAGATCGCGCAAGGCCGGCTGGAGGCGCTGCTGAACTTCCAGACGATGATCTGCGAACTGACCGGGATGGAAATCGCCAACGCGTCCTTGCTGGACGAAGCCACCGCGGCGGCGGAGGCGATGGCGATGGCGCACGCGCTCAGTAAGTCGAAATCCGACGTTCTGGCGGTGGCGGCCGATCTCCATCCGCAGACGCTTGCGGTTCTGGCAACGCGGGCGAAGCCGCTGGGAATTACCCTGACGCGGGTTGAGCCGGGGGATCTGACAGCGGTCGGGGCGATGAACCCGTTTGCCCTGCTGCTGCAATATCCCGGCACCACGGGCGCGCTGCGCGATCTGTCCGAAGAAATAGCGGCGGCGCACGAGGTCGGCGCGCTGGCGATCGTGGCCGCCGATCCGCTGGCGCTGGCGCTGCTGACTCCGCCCGGCGAGATGGGGGCGGATATCGTGGTCGGGTCTGCGCAGCGCTTTGGCGTGCCGATGGGATTCGGCGGTCCGCATGCCGGGTTCTTCGCGACAAGGGATGCATTCAAGCGCGCGATGCCGGGCCGGTTGGTCGGGGTGTCGCTGGACGCCGCCGGGCATCCGGCCATACGGCTGGCGCTACAGCCCCGCGCGCAGCATATTCGCCGCGAAAAGGCGACCTCCAACATTTGCACCGCGCAGGTTCTGCTGGCGGTGATCGCCGGGTTTTACGCCGCGTGGCACGGACCCGACGGCCTGCGCCGCATCGCCGGCCGCGTATCCCTTCAGGCCCGTATGCTCGCCGATGTCGCCCTGCGCGCGGGGTTGACGCTGCGGCACGACACATTCTTCGACACCATCGTCGTGGAGGGTTCCCCCGACCTGATCGCCCGCGCGGCGGCGGCCGGATTCAACCTGCGGCGTGTGGACGATACCGGTGTCGGCATCGCGCTGGATGAGACCATTACGCGGGACGATCTGATCGCCCTGGCCGGACTGCTGGGGGGCTCGCTGGACGGCGCGGTCGCGTCCATTCCGGCAACAGTGCTGCGGACCTCGCCATTCCTGGAGGCGGCGGTATTCAACCGGCATCACGCCGAACATGAGATGCTGCGGTATCTGAAGCGGCTGGAAGACAAGGACATCGCGCTGAACCGCAG
>VFSW01012340.1_pt1 | contig 11938 bp, 11 predicted proteins | sample 5358111 | NCBI WGS metagenome assembly VFSW01 (sample SAMN11554181, study PRJNA540505) | mine drainage metagenome | isolation source: sediment from site ElyBrook_90M | place: USA: Ely Copper Mine, Vershire, VT | collected 2017 | reverse complement strand
CTGATGACCTACGGCTGGGCCGTGCTAGCCATAGCGATCGTACTAATCGCACTGGCTGAGTTGGGCATATTCAATGGTGCGAATGTCACTCCTCATTCGACTGCCGGCGCATGCCAGGTCATTCACTCCGCAGCAGGAAGCAGCCTTGCGGGGCAGTGCAACAGCGCACAGCCAAAGTTCGTCGCTCAGTTCGATGGGAGCGCCAGTATCACAGGAACTGAGGGTTTCGAAAGTCCAAATACAGATTTTGCTATTACTGCATGGGTTAATTTTAACCAATGGTGTATTACTGGGAGTAATTATTGCGGTTATTATACTAAACAAGACTTCAGCTTAACACCTACACCACGCATGGATACTGGACTGATAGGCAGTACTTTCTATTTCACTACTTGGAATGCCGTAACGGGCCTTACAGACCAAGGCCAATTTTCTTATACCTTTTCTCCTGGCAAGTGGTACTTTATAGCAGATGTAGCAGATTTAACTGGCAAGTATGTTTACATAGACGGTTCGCTCGCGTCTCCAAGTGACACATTCATCTCTACATGGACAAATTCCTTAAATCCTGGAATGATAAGTGGTAGGAATTTCAACGGATTAATCTCGAACGTCCAGATCTACAATGCCTCCCTCTCGCAGGCAGAGGTGACTACACTCTACGGCGAAGGAATCGGCGGCGCGCCCATAGATCCTAATCACATCGTGGGATGGTGGCCGCTAAACGGCAATGCGCAGGACTACTCTGGCGACAACAACAATGGTCAGGCAATCAATGTTGAGTACAACGGAACATGGGCATCAGAGTACGTGCAGCCGTGATATATAAGTAATAAAATAATTATCTGTCTATATCAATTAATGCCAATTAAGTCCCAGAGCGCAATGGAGTACCTCATGACCTACGGCTGGGCGGTGCTCGCTATAGCTATCGTACTAATCGCACTGGCTGAGCTGGGCATATTCAATGGTGCGAATGTCACCCCTCATTCGACTGCCGGCGCATGCCAGGTCATTCACTCCGCAGCAGGAAGCAGCCTTGCGGGGCAGTGCAACAGCGCACAGCCAGAGTTCGTTGCGCAGTTCAACGGCGCAAGCAGCTACGCGCAGATTAACGATGCACCCTACCTTAGGATAGGCAATCCAGATTTTACTTTTTACGCATGGATAGATCCGCTCAGCCTTTCCACCTGTGCGAGCAATAACTGCATAATCTTCAACAAGGAAAATTCATATGAGTGGGCGCTGAGCTCTAACGGGCAGCTGTGCTGGGCAATAGACAACTCAGTGCCTGGCTGGGCGTGGGCCTGCACCTCAATCTACCTGCCTGTGGGCAAATTCGCTTCAGTCGCACTTACATACAACGGCGTAGACGCCGTGGCGTATCTCAATGGAGTTGCCTCTGCGCCAACTAGCGCCACGGGTGTCGTAAGTACGGGTGGCTTACAACCGCTCAAGATAGGTGCTCGTGGCGGCAGCGGCAGCACATTCGCGTTTTTCAACGGCGAGATATCCAATGTGCAGATCTACAACTCCTCACTTTCGCAATCTGAGGTAGTATCCCTATACCAGGAAGGCATCGGCGGTGTCCCTGTCGATCCTACGCACATCGTGGGCTGGTGGCCGCTAAACGGCAATGCGCAGGACTATTCGGGAAACAACGATCAAGGAACTGCAACTTCCATATCTTACAACACATCCTGGTCTGCGGAGTATACTCTGTCATAAACGATGATAATAAAGAGTATTGGCAGCTTCTCCGTGCAGCCACATTCGCACGAAGCATTTATGCTTTATCAGGAAGGTCCAGATGGCTGCTTTTGCAGCAACAACAAAAGTGCCACTGCGCAGTCATATGCTGACCTGCTCCTCGACTCTCTCTATCCTCTTGCTCTTGCCCAATATCTCCTCAGAGTACATCGACACCACGAGCACTGCCACCATGCAGGCCATTGCAAGGTAGAAAGAGTATGTGAATGCTATTCTTGATGCATATGTGGCTATGAGAAGCCCGGCGACAGGCGCGCCGAGAGCGCTTCCCAGGAATCTGAACACTGAATTCATCGACGTTGCTATTCCCATTTCCCTGCTCTCTATGCTGAGCACGAGCAGGTTTATGGTAGGTATTGTGACCAGTGCGACTCCAAGCCCGCCTACAATCTCGCCGACTATCTCCATTGCAGATCCCGTAATGAGAGATGCCGCAAAGAACCCAATCACTGCAAGCAGCGCGCCGGAGACGAAGAATGGTTTTACCCCTATCCTTGGAATGTATCTCCCCAGAAGCGGAGCTGCAACCGCATTTACCACAGCAAACGGCACAAGCGCCATCCCCGTCTGGAAGATGTTATATCCGAAGCCCAGCGGCGATGCGGATTCAAACAGATATGAGAATGCCTGGTATGAGAAGAAGTAGATCAGCCCTGACAGGAAGGTAATGATATTGGCTATTAGCACGTTTTTCGTGCCCATGAGCTTCGAGTTAAATATCGGCTCAGAAACCCGCCTTTCATAAAATGCAAACGGCACAAGTATAAGTGTTCCGACCACAAGCATTGACAATATGACCGGAGAGACCCAGCCATATGTCGATCCCTCTGACAGAGCAAGCACTATCAGCGATAGAGATACTGCAAGCAACAGGGCCCCCACATAATCAACCTTCACATCCGGCCTCCTGTAGCGCGATTCACGCGTGTAATAGAGTATGAGCGCGGCCACTATTATGACAAACGGGAACGCCGTGTGATAGCAGAACTGCCATCCGAAGCTGTTCGATACAAATGAACCAAGCGGCAGGCCTATTGCGGATCCGACTCCAAACATCGCTACTATTATCGAGAGCGCCCTAGGCACCATGTCGCGCGGAAATTCCTCCTGGATCAGGCTTATCATCAGCGGGAATATCGTAAGGCCTATTCCCTGTATGGTCCTTGATATAAGTATGAACGTGAAGTCTGGCGCAAATCCAGTGACGCCTATCGAGGCGACATAGACTGGCATTATATATTTCAGCACGCGCTTCTTTCCGTATATGTCTCCCAGCTTGCCCACTATCGGGCTCAAGGCCACTCCAGCAACAAGATACAGGGAGACCAGCAGGCTAGATTCAGCGGCGTTTATATGGTACTCCGCTGCGATGGAAGGAAGCGAAGGTATGAGCATTGTCTCTATATACAGCACTATAATTGTGAATGCTGCAAATAGCACCATCGACCTGTTCGCGTATTTTTTGTCAAATCTATCTGCCTCTGCCATATACTACACTGTTTTTTTTGCATGCAAGAAGTCGGGAGCGCAGTACGTGGCGCATCCCGGCGATAGCACTAAGTATAACTAGGTAATAATATAAATCTATTTTATGCAGATTGGCATTTGCGTCATCCGCCGTGCATCCCGCCAACCACCGAATACGAGACAGAATGCACTGCCTTGCTGCTCTTCATCATTCCGTAGAACTTTTTCGTAGTCTTTGCGTCTGTTTCAAGGTTGAATATGTCTATGCACGTGCCGCGGTGGAGGTGGTGCAGGTCGGCGCGCATGACATCCTCAAAGCCGCGAAGAAGGTCAGACACCCTGTTCTTCTGCCTGTACGGGTATGTGACCACAAATACGCTCTCAACATCGCCGCGCAATCCTTCCATCCCCTCGTAATCCTTGGACAGGCTCTGCATAGCGCTCCTTAGCATCTTCGACCTGCTCTTGAAGCCCAGCCTCTTCTGCATCTGCTCAAGCTGATTTAGGGTCTTCTTATCCATCGATATGCTAAGTATCTCCAATGTTATCCCTTTATCTCCTTGCCACTTATGATCTCGTAAAAGCTCCATATTATGTTGCCAATGCCGAATCCTCCCACCACAACCAGCACCAGCAGGGTCGCCACGTTAATGGAGTCAAGATTGGGTATTGGGTTGCCGGTGCTTATTGCCCACTGGTTTATCACAGGAAATGCGATTATTAGCAACCCTATCACGGAGAAGATGATCCCTCCGTAGAACAGAGTCCTTCCAGCCGTCCGCCTGCCTAGGAATTTTACCTGCTGCTCAGAAAACTTCCTTATCCTTGCAAGGTTCGCGAATATCGCCCCGAAGACTATCTGCATCGTCATCGTACCCAATCCAAAAAACAGTCCAGGCAGAGGTGCATACACGAGCGAAGGTACCTGTGGCGCCAGTATGAATGTTATTATTGTGGCATAGGCGCCGAACCCAAACCCTGCTATAAGCCCGTGTCCCACAGCCATGGGCAACGGCACATCGTGCATCGGCGTCCTCTCTGCCTTCTCAGTGTGATGCTTGTTGCCAAACAAAGCGTCGATTGGCAGATGGAGGTCAACCTTCTTGTTTAGGATGTACGAACCTGCAATAGCCATCGCTATTCCAACTATCACATAAATGGGTCCGTTAAGGTTGTAAGTTTTGTATATGGAGGCAAGGCCTAGGAATCCAAGCGTTGTAAGGAAGGCTCTTTGGAGCGTGAAGCCTGCAGAGAATGCAAACCCAGCCTTCATGCCCTTCCTTGTGCTGTAGCTGCCCACTGCATAGCTGAATGTTATCGGCCACGTATGCTCATCAGGAGTGACTCCATGTAATATTCCAAGTATGAATGATATGAGTACTATAGCGCTAAGCGTAAGGTTTGTTGAGGGATTGAGTATATAGCTCAGGTTTAGGCCCCTTGCGCCAAATGCGAACACAGTTGCTGCCACTATCACAAATATGGCAATAAGCGCTATCATCCCAATATTCTGCCTGGCCAGATAATGACCTAAGTAAGCTATGCTACTATCCTTGGCTCAAAATATTAATAAATATTTGCAAGTTAATTATTAACTTCGATAAAAAAAAGCCGGAGTTCAATGATTAAAGAAAGCTAAAGACTGCCTCTTGCAATTCCACCAAATACAGAACCACTATCGTCTACTGCCTGAGGTCATTTAGAAATGCTGCTGGCGGAGCTCCGACGCACGCAACATAATACACTCCCTTCACCTTGCCAACAACCAGGTATCCCATCGTGAGTGCATCCATCCACTCCTTCGACTCGCCAAGCGCGTTTTCTCTACTTACTCCAGCTGCTCCAAAGTCGAGTCCCTCTGTTGCAATCATCAATCCTGCCAGTCCGACCGCCCTGCCTGCGGCTCTGGACACTGCAGAGCCAAAATCTCTGCCAAGATATAAGCCCTCTAGCTCCGCGCGTTCATGCGCCAGCCTGGCACATGTGCTCTTTTTTCCCTTACCATGTAGGGGCTCCGAGAAATGGGCGGCTCTAAGTGCCGCGGATAATGCATCATCATAATCCTTCCTTATGTTTCCAGTGGCGTCCCCGAACAAAAGCCTCGCCGCTGCAATTGCGCTCTCAGACGCAGCCTCGTATGCCCTTTCAGGATTGCTGTCGCCAAAAACCTTCCAATTGCCTTTTGGCAGAGCTGTAGGATTCATCAGGTCCACGCTGTGCGCTGTTGCAAGAAGTAAGTCAAACTTCCTTGCTTGCTCTTCTGACAAGCCGCCTATACGTGTTCCCGCACTCTCTCTCGTACGCATAACTACCCCATCACTAGGTTAGGTAGTTTTTACCTGTATTTATGCATTTTGTCCAAAAAAAGGCCGTCAGCCTATGTAACCTTTCGCTTTGAGCAGCTCCGCATTGAGTATTGCAGCACCTGCAGCTCCGCGCACGAGGTTGTGCCCAAGCACTATGAATTTGTAGTCAAGTATGCTGCATGGCCTGAGCCTTCCAACCACCGACGCCATGCCGTTTTCCATATTGACGTCAAGTTTTGGCTGGGGCCTGTTGTCCTGGTCAAGGTAAACTATGGGGTGCTTGGGAGACGAGGGAAGATTGAGCGACCTGTCCGGATGGAAATCCCTGAACGCCTTGATGACCTCTTTTGCCGTTGCCTTTTTGGACAGCTTCACGCTTACGGATTCGGTATGGCCATACTTTACAGCCACCCGCGTGCACTGCGCACTTATCTTCATATCCGCATTCACTATTCCATCCTTTGAAAGCGTCCCAAGTATCTTAAGCGGCTCGGTCTCCACCTTATCCTCTTCATCCCCTATGAATGGGATAACGTTGTCCACTATGTCCATCGATGCAACGCCCGGATACCCAGCGCCGCTTAGTGCCTGTAGGGTTGTAACCATTACCTTCTCAACACCGAAGCTGTCAAAGAGCGGCTTGAGCGCCAGCGTCATGTGTATCGTCGAGCAGTTTGGATCGGTGACTATGAAGCCCTTCCACCCTCTCTTCTTTTGCTGTACCTTTATCAGGTCAACATGGTCGGCGTTTATCTCAGGAATGAGAAGAGGTACGTCAGAATCCATCCTGTGGTTCTTAGCATTGCTAGATACGGCGTATCCCGCCCTTGCAAAGTTCTCCTCAACCTCCTTTGCGACACCAGAATCAAGAGCTGACAGTACGATGTCGCAGTCAAGGTTGGGCTTGCACTCCTTTACCTTTAGGTCCCTTGCGTACTCAGGCACCTCGGAGCTTACATTCCACCTGCTTTTCATGAGATCCCCGTACTGTTCCCCTACTGACCTCTCCGAAGCCGCCAGCTCGGTGACCTCAAACCAAGGATGGTTCTCCAGATGCTTGACTAGCGTCTGGCCTACCATTCCTGTAGCACCAAGTATCCCTACGGAAATCTTTGCCATTTTATCTACTGAAAAAAGTGGTATGCAGCCTCTTGACTGCCTTATCAGCGTACTTCTCCTCTATCACTACGCTCTTGTTCTTCTTTGACATGCTCGAAGAGATCATCTCTATCTCTATGCTCTTTAATGAGGAGTACATGTTCTGGAGTATGTCGGGCATGTAAAGAAGGTCGTTGCCTACAAGCGAGACCCTTGCCCTGTTGCTCTTGGCCTCCACATTCCCTATAGCCCTAAGGTCGGCCATGAGCTGTACGGTCTCATGCCTTTCCTCTATAGTCACGGATACTCCTGTCTTGGAGTTAGATATTATCTCGACAGGCACGTCGTGCTTTGCAAAAACATCTATAACCCTCCTGAGGAAGTCCCGTACCTCTATCCTACCCGGAGAGGAGATGCTTATGGCAACTATGTGCTTCTTGTATGTTATTGAAGTCACGCGCGACCCTGTTCCGGAATTGTTGAGCACAAGGGTGCCTTTATGCTGCGGGTTGAACGTGTTAAGTATTCTGACAGGTATGTTGTTCTCGACTGCTGGGAGTATTGTCTTTGGATGGAGCACCTTCGCCCCTAGCATTGCAAGCTCTATCGCTTCCTTGTACGACACTTCGTCTATGCTCCTTGCTGTCTTCACTATCTTCGGATCCGCAGTCATTATCCCATTGACGTCGGTCCATATCTGTATCTCCTTTGCGCCTACAGCCGCACCAACTATCGATGCCGTGTAATCGCTGCCTCCGCGTCCAAGCGTAGTAACGTCCCCCTCCTTGCTCTTGCCTAGGAACCCTGTTATTACAGGTATGCCTTTCTTGCCAGTCAGCGACTTCCTTATCTTTTGGTATGTGTAGGCGTTTATGTCAGCGTCACCAAAATTAGATGTAGTAATCATCCCTATATCATATGCATCATAGGCCGTTGCGTCTAGTCCGAAGCTGCGCATGCATCCAGCAACTATCCTTGCAGACATGCGTTCCCCGAATGACATGAGCAAATCGAGGTTCCTGGGAGTAAGTTCACCTAGCATGAATATCTCTCCTATGAGCTTTCCGAGCTTGTCCATCTCCTCAGAGATTATTCCCCTGTCAAGCTTCAGCTCGTTCAATGCGTCATAGTGTCTTTTAACAAGCTGCTCCAGCTGCAGGCTTACATCCTTGCCTGCGGCTGCTTGCTTGCCAATATCTATCAGAGCATCAGTTACTCCGCCAAGTGCGGATACGACTACTATGGGGTCATTGATTAGTTGCGATTTTACTATCCCAACAACTTCACGTATTCTTAAGGCGCTTCCTACCGAAGTGCCGCCGAATTTCATTACTATCATTGGATCTTCAATTTATTTGCATGCATTAAGAATAAAAAGACTCTCCCAATAAATTTAGCATCAGATAAAATTCTAATACTCAATTACATTTTGCGCATTGTTCCTTTATCGCCGTATAATCCAGCAAAACCATGACCCAACAGCAAATAAACAAAAATTTAATAAGATGGGCGCAGATAATATACCTGTTAAATTTAGCGTGGTGTCTATGGGGAGAGTTCTAATCATTGGAGCTGGAGGAGTAGGAAGAGTAGTTGTACATAAATGCGCCCAGAATCCTGAGGTGTTCGGGGAGATAACGCTCGCAAGCCGGACGCTGTCAAAATGCGAACAGGTAAAGAAGGACGTAAGGAGGAGGACTGGCAGGGAGATAAAAGTGGCCGCAGTCAATGCCGACAGCGTCTCAGATTTAGTCAGGTTGATCAAGAAGGTCACGCCAGACCTGGTCATTAACGTCGCCTTGCCGTATCAGGACCTCACAATAATGGATGCGTGCCTCAAGGCTGGCGTCAATTATCTTGACACTGCAAACTATGAGCCTCCAGACAAGGCGCATTTCGAGTACAGCTGGCAATGGGCCTACCGCGAAAAGTTCAGGAAGAGGGGGCTCATGGCCGTCCTTGGCTGTGGTTTCGACCCAGGCGTATCTAACGTATTCACGGCCTATGCGCAAAAGCACCTCCTTGACAGGATAAACTACATAGACATACTCGACTGCAATGCAGGCAGCCACGGTCATCCATTTGCAACCAACTTCAATCCTGAGATAAACATACGGGAGGTGACGCAGGTTGTGAAGCACTGGTCCAATGGAAGGTGGGTAAAGACTCCGCCGATCCTGGACCAGAGGAGTGTCCACTTCAGCTTCGATTACCCTGTCGTAGGGAAAAAGGAAAGCTACCTCCTTTACCACGAGGAGCTCGAGTCCCTTGCAAAGAACATCAAGGGTCTTAAGAGGATCAGGTTCTGGATGACCTTCTCTGAAAACTACATCACTCACCTGAAGGTGCTACAGAATGTAGGAATGACGCGCATCGACGGCGTCAACTACGAAGGCAAGGAGGTGATACCGATACGATTCCTCAAGGCGCTGCTTCCTGACCCTGCAAAACTAGGGTCAAACTACACCGGAAAGACGGTTATAGGCAACGTCATGAGCGGCACAAAGGGCGGGAAGAGCAGGTCGGTTTACATCTACAACGTCTGCGACCATGCAGAGTCATACAGGGAGGTTGGGGCACAGGCGATATCGTACACCACAGGCGTCCCTGCTATGATCGGCGCCATGCTGATGATGACTGGCGCCTGGAAGGGCAAGGGCGTCTTCAACATCGAGGAGCTTGATCCGGACCCGTTCATGAAAGCACTCAACAAGTGGGGCCTTCCGTGGAAGCAGGTTGAGTTCAGGGGCAAGCTTCCCAAGTAGTGCGGTGCGATGAAAAACGATCTCCATCTAAGCGAGCGCAGGTATTTCCCTGACAGGATGACCAAGAGCATAGAAAGCCCTTGCTTTGTTGTCAGCGAGGACCTTCTAAGGAGGAACCTAGAGATTCTTGCGCATGTCAGGAAGATGACCGGTGCAAAGATACTGCTTGCTCTCAAGGCATTTGCAATGCACAGCACCTTCCCTATGATGAGAAAATATCTTGACGGTATAGCTGCAAGCGGTCCGATAGAGGCGCAACTGGGCCATGACAAGTTCAGGAAGGAGGTCCACACCTTCGCCGTAGCATTTTCCGAGGACGACATGCGCAAGGCGATAAAATATTCGGATGCAATAATCTTCAATTCTGTTGCCCAGTGGAGGAAGTATCGTGCAATGATTGCAAGGAGCGCAAGGAAGATAGAGGTAGGCCTTCGCGTCAATCCAGGAAGGTCAGAGGTCGAGACTGACCTTTACAATCCTGCGCTTCCTGGCTCAAGGCTAGGGGCGAATCCAGAGGACCTTGAAGGCGTAGACCTTACCGGAATAGACGGCCTTCACTTCCATGCACTATGCGAGCAGAATGCAGATGTGCTGGTGCGCGTGCTCAAGTCCTTCGAGAGCCTTTACTCGGAGCAGATACCAAAGATGAAATGGATAAATTGGGGCGGAGGGCACCACATAACAAGGGCAGATTACGACATAAATCTTCTAATAAAGACGATCAACGACTTCAAGAAAAGGTACGGCGTTCAGGTGCATTTGGAGCCTGGAGAGGCTGTAGCTCTGAATGCAGGGGTGCTAGTTTCAACTGTTATGGACATAGTCCACAACAAGATGGACATAGCTATCCTTGACACATCTGCAGAGGCACACATGCCGGACGTGCTTGCGCAGCCCTATAGGCCGAACATAATCGGGGCAGCAAAGGCAGGAGAACAGAGATATTCATACAGGCTCGGGGGACTTACTTGCCTCGCCGGCGATGTCATAGGCGATTACTCTTTCCCAAAGCGGTTAAATCCAGGTGACAGGCTGGTCTTCCTTGACATGGCGCACTACTCCATGGTAAAGACAACCACATTCAATGGAATAAGGCATCCAAGCATAGCTCTCTATAGCAGGAAAAAAGGAAGGGCAAGGATAGTGAAGAGATTCGGATATGAGGACTACCGCGACAGGCTCTCATGAGTCAGATATCTCTTTTATATAATTTGCCATGCAAATCCATCTTATGGCAAGCCTGTTCAAGACAAGGGAGTCAAGGACGCTGGCAGTACTTGTAGCTGTATTCGTGCTCCTTGGCCTTCTTCTTTACTTCGTGTACCTCGGCCAGTTTGCATGGAACCTGCTGCTGCTTGCAGCAGTGGTCTGGTTCGTTCTCGAGTCAGAAAAGGACATAAAGAGATTCGAGAATGCGATGAAGATAGGGCTCTTTCTCATGCTGTTCGATTTCGCCTTTGAGAATTCAGGATGGATTCTAGGGCTCTGGCAGACCTTCTCAATGTACGCAATGGGCGTCGTGCCTCTTCAGGTCATGGGAATATGCTTCTTCGGGGGCACAGCGTGGGCCACATACATGCCAAAGAAATACAATCCGAAGTTCTCATTCTACAACAACATAGTATTCGGAGTCTTCGGCGCCCTGGGCGAGTGGCTCCTTATAAGGCAGGGTCTTTTTGCATACCACTTATGGTGGACAAGTATACTGGCATTCCTCTCTTACTTCCTCACCTGGGTCATACTCAATTTCGTGAGGTACAGAGTATTTAAGGACTGATCCTTCAGCCAATCAAAAAAAAGCGCGGCATTACTTCCTTAACATCTCTGTCATGTCATGTCTTGGTTCATTCTCCCAGTAGTCCGCAGGCACGCCGTACTTGGCCAGCTTCCTGCTCCTGTATCTCCTGTCCGAACTCACCTCGGCGCCAAACCAGTTAGGAGGCACGAACGCCATCAAATCGGCCATGCTCTCAAATTCAACCTCCGCTGTTACAAGCCCTTCAAGGCTCTTAACCCCCTCTCCACTATGGTATATGTCAAGCTCAATCACGTGCCCGTTGTGCGGTATATAATACCTTGTCTTGCTCAGCACCCTCCCTTCCGAGAGGCGCAGAAGCCTTCCAAAATCACTGCTTGTAATGTCGTGCTCAGCCTCCCTTCTCTCGTAATCGTCATTGCCTCCGGGCACCAGCTCCTTTATCGTAACTATGTTCCTTCTCTCGCCGCTGCCATCTACCCTCCTTGCGCGTATCCAGTGTCCGCTGCGGCTATCCTTGAAGTATGACTGCAGCAGCTCCTTGTGAGGGTATTGGGATAAGTCCGGCATGGCTGATTTGTCTACAAGGAACTTCCTTTCCCTCTCTATCTCCACCACGAATCCGTCTTTCTCCAAAGCCGAGGTAAGCCTGCTTGGAAGCCTTACTGCGTATGCCATACTCTTATTCGCACGTTTCTCATATTTATATTGATGCAAATTGCAATCTTGATACAAAATATTGTTATTTTGGAAGTTCGCCCTAACCTAAAGAAAAG
>VFSW01012339.1_pt1 | contig 11938 bp, 20 predicted proteins | sample 5358111 | NCBI WGS metagenome assembly VFSW01 (sample SAMN11554181, study PRJNA540505) | mine drainage metagenome | isolation source: sediment from site ElyBrook_90M | place: USA: Ely Copper Mine, Vershire, VT | collected 2017 | reverse complement strand
CCTCGCTCTTCTCCGCCGACGCCGAGCAATCCTTGATTGCGAGCTTCATCGTTAACAATATCTGCCTTAGAGTGCGATGGGACGGTATGGAAGAGTGATTATAGCTATCTTCTCTGCTTCCATTGCCACCTGCGCTAAGCCTCGGAGTCTTGGTCGGGGACTTGGAACAAAGCCCCATGCGGCGACGGCGGCGGCACGCATGAAGGCGCATGTTCCTAGCAGGTTGCCTGGGGCAGCATCAGATGGTGGGAACGTCCTTCAAGGGAAAGAGCCGCCAACAAATCGCCTCAGCCTCGAAGTGCTGTGGGCCGCGGTTGCGCCGGAGGCCCCGCCCACAAACCTGGGGGCCAGAGTCGAGCACTTTTACCTGCCTCAAGCAACGGGGCTGGCATCAGAGCTGATCGCTGCTCACCTCGGGATACCTGTGGTGCGTGTGCGGGGGGGGGCTGCGTGAGGTTGGAAAGGGATTTGTTTGAGAGTGGCTCGACGGTTTCGTCCGAGTGCCTCCATACCGGTGTGCTCGCAGGCAGTCGTGGCGAGATTGCTTTGGTTTGGCGCGGTCTACACGTGCCCTGTGGTGCCCGCACCCCCCGAAAAGAGTGCCTCGATCACTCTCGGTTCCGAGACTCTCGCGAGCGTGATGGCGTCAAGAGAAGCAGGCATCAAGAGACACGGCAAGGATGTGAGCGAACGCGGCTAGTGCTCGCCACTGCTTTCGTGGGATAGCCCGTGAGGAGGCTGCCATAAATATCAGTGTCTTAGTCTCTTCACGTTCCCCTCTCGCCGCAGCCATCGCTTCAGAGCCCCCGCAGAATCCTCGAGGATGTTACAGTCGACGGCGGCGCCTACTTCAGAGTGCACCTGCACCCCAAGCGTTTCCCTGCTGCTGCGCGAGGGTCGGGCATAGATTGGCCGGCGAGGATCGTCTGCGATGGAGAGGGATTCGTCGTCGTCAACAAGCCCCCCGGACTACAGGTTTGGAGGGTAGCAACGGGTCAACAAAATTGCTGATGGCTTTTTTCCTCCGCCCAGGTCCCCCCTACTGTCGACAATGTGAGAGAGTCTCTCTTAGCCAAGGTCGAGGAGGTGAGATATAAGTGGATCTGACAGTGCGGATCTGTTTGTGTGAGGGACTCCTACAGGAGGAGTCCGCTACCTTATCTGCATTTTCTTTCGATCATTTTGCTCCCCCTGCGCAGACGTTGGGAATGGAGCAAGGCAGTTTGGCTCCAGGACACAGGCTCGATGCCGGAACCGAAGGCCTCGTAGTTCTCACTAAAGGACCTGCCTTTGCCAGGTGTCGAGGTTGCACATTGTCAGCAGACATGGGAAAACCTGGAGTAGGATCAGGACTGATCTGATTATTCTTTCCCCATGAGTGGTGCAGGTGGTTCCAGAGCTTTTTGAAAAATAAATCCGACCGCGTGCGAAAGACCTACCGCTGCATCACTGTGAAGGCCCCTCCTGTGGGGGCCCTCGTCCACTTCTTGCTAGGCGAGCCCCGAGGGTCATCTCGAATCATCTGATCGTTTTCGATTGCCAAGCGACTTTGCACCACCGCCCCCTGTTGATGCGATAACAGAGCAGCAGCGTGAGGCCGGCGAGCCCCCTCACTCAGTGGTGGTCCCGGAGTCGACCGCGGGCGCTGTTAGGGCAGAGCTCAAACTCCTCCAGGTGGGATTCTGCTATTTTTATTGCCCAAGGAATGAATCCTTTGATGGCTGGATGGGGGTGTGAGCTCCTTAAAGCGTGAGGAAGTTCTGAACGCATATCATTCGCAACAGGTTCACGAGGTCAGCTTGAGGGGCAAAGCGTTTGACCTGTGGGGCACAGTGGCGTTTGAATCCACCATCCTCCTGATCACCGGGCGGACGCATCAGGTGCTGTGAGGGAGAAAGCGGCTGGGGGTGCGATGGGGCAAGCCGCTGTTCAATGTCAAAAGGTCTGCTGATTTTAAGCCCCGATGACTAGAATCTCCTCGCAGATCCGAGCTCAGCTTGGGTACATTGGCTGCCCGCTGCTCGGAGATGACCTGTACGGCGCGCTGTGGGAGCGGAGCGTCGCGGTGGCCGACGGCAGAGGGAGGGAGCAATGTCAGGTCCCTGACAAGAGCGGGGCGGGCGATGAAGGCGCAGTGGAGCCAGAGGACGAGGGCCTGCGGGATGATGGCAGGTGGTGCAGGCGGATGCAGAGCGACCCGCTCAAGCCGCTCGGCCGGCAGGCTGCGACGCTCGAGGTGCTAGAGGCCGGGATGATGGGACCGGCGCCGGTGGTTTTCGAAGCCGGTGCACCATGGTGGCGATGAGGGCCCGCTTCCAAGGGCCTCGATCCGTTGCCTCTTTGATTTGAACGAAACTCCTTTCTGTGTCCCTGTCGATCTGTTACAGTCCGGTAAAAATGATAAGAGAGCATCAACCCCCGCCAGGTTTGGATCGAGGAGTATTAAGTAATGAGGGTCAAGGTGAAACAAGGTCAAATGTACGGTCAACAAAGCGCACCAATTCTTTGGTATGTGAGCTTGAGTAAGAAAAATAAAAGTAAGAATCCGGAGAGTAGGGAATCCGAGAACTGTGTATAACTGTTGTCAAGTAAAGTGACTCCCTAAAGTGAAGTGTGCCTGATCCTAACCGAAAAAACAACGATCTATCCAAATAAACGCTTTGCAGCGATTAAAAAAGACGACAATCATTGCTCACAGCATTGAAACCGCATAAGCAATCTCAAACGCTAAATTGACCTTTGTACATTCAACTTGGCTGTGTCCTGCTGACTAAATGCAACAGATCTAAAACACAATGATGGCTAACCGACTGGATCAACGAGCTGAGAAGAATCACACGAAAAAACCAATCACAATCTCTAAGACATAAGGACAAATGTAACAGGCCTCGAGTGCCCCAAAAATCATCCTTGTTTTATTAAGATGCCTATCCGAACCCCGTGGAAAGAACGTGCCCACTCGCAGTGTACGGTTCACTCGAATAGACCCCAGCCGAAGCGCGCTGCGACGCCATGGCTGCAGCGGCGGCCGAGATCGCTGCGGCCGTGTGATGGTTCGGGTTCGCCGCCGCAATCCCGTTTGCAGCCGCGGCTGCGGCCGCGGCCGCAGCGTAGTACGCAGCCGCGTTCTGGTACTGCATCGCGGCCAGCGCCTGTTGCTCCTGCACCGCCGCCAGGGCCATTGCGGCCGCCATTGCGGTGGGATCCGCCGCTGGGCGGTACGCCGGGACATGCTGCTGCAGAACGCCGGCCCCCGCCGGATGGACGCCCCCGTAGTACTGCTGAGGCGGAAGCTTGAACGCGACGCCGGTGCTGCAGGCTGGGTGCGGTCCGGCGCCGGTCGATTGGCTGCTGCGCTGCTCCAGGCTCCGCTCGGCAGCCAGGAACTGCCCTTTCACGTCATCCTTGTCGTGGTCAAACTGCGACATGGCCGACGGCAGGCGGCACGAGCCCGGCATGTACAGCGCGCTCACGTTTGGGTGGTAGTTGAGGATCTCGCGGTAGATCAGGTCGCGCACGTCGGCCTCGGTCAGCCGGCCCTGGAGCTCAAACTCAAACTGCTCGACGTTGATTGGGGACGTCTCCACCGGCGCGACTTTGGGCAGGCCGTTGAAGTACGGGTGGTTGAGCGCCTGCGCCGCGGTCGGACGCTCGGCGTGGTCGAACGAGAGCATCTGCTGCAGCAGGTCGAGCGCCTGGCGGTCCGCGTTCCTGAACTTGGACTCGAAAGGCCGCGGCGCCTTGTACGGCATGGCGTGCAGGAAGCTCCGCGCCCGCTGGTTGCTGACCCTCTCGATCACCTCGGGGCTGGGCTTGCCCAGCAGGTCGGTCATCATCTGCAGCTGCCAGACGGCGTCCTTGCCCGCGAACAGCGGCTTGCCGAGCAGCGTCTCGGCAAAGATGCAGCCGATGCTCCAGATGTCGACCGCGTGCGTGTAGCAACCGTAGAAGCAGCCGCACAGCTCCGGGGCCCTGTACCAACGCGTGGCGACGTAATCGGTCCAGGCCGTCGGCGTCTCGTCGCCCAGGTAGGGCCTCGCGAGCCCGAAGTCACAGATCTTGAGCTTGCAGTTCGAGTTGGCTGCGCAAGAGAAAATATCAAAAATCGTGCCGATTGAACCGGATCAGAGGGGCCGCGGCGATCGATGGATCGATCCGCGACTCACCGAGCACGTTCTTGGGCTTGAGATCGCGGTGCAGGACGCCCGTCGCGTGGATGAAGGCCAGCCCGCGCAGCAGCTGGTAGAGGAAGACCTTGTGGTGATCTGCGGGGATCGATCGATCACGGGGGGGGTCGATCAGCGAGTGGTTGCAAAAAATCTCGCAGAGAGCACGCGCCTGCGGTGAGGTCGTCGTTGGCCCCGATCACAGTGTGCAGATCGGACTCCATGAGCTCGAAGACGACGTAGATGTCCTTGAAGTTGCGGGGATCGGGCGGCAGCATGATGTGCTTGATGTCGACGACGTCCGGGTGCTTGAGCAGGCGCAGCAGCTTGATTTCCCTCAGGATGCGCGTGGCGTCGGCGACGTTGTCGAAGACGTTCTGGATCCTCTTGATCGCGACCTTCTCCCCGGTGATGTTGTCGATGGCCGCGCAGACGGTCCCATAGCTGCCCTTGCCGATCACCTCTTGCACCGTGAATCGCTTGCCCTCGAGGCAGCCGTTGAAGAACGAGGATGACGCGTCCTGGTTGTCGCGGACTGGCTGCACGTCCATGATCGTGGTAGACCTGGGCGAGGGGATGCGCGGCGGCGGCTGTCGCGTCAGAGCATGCCGAGGGAAGAGCGAAAGAAGAGGGGACGGTAGGGGGAAGGTGCAGATTTGCAGATACTCCGCATCTACGGGTACAACTTGGCGCCAACGCCTTCGCGCCCAAGTAACGCCGAATCTCGAGATCGCAGCCCACCATCGCTCGCCCTTCGCCTACGCTGCTCCCACCCGCACGCACTGCCCCCATGCGGCCACCCACCGACCTGTTTTCGCTCTCGAAGCTGGCGGTTGATTTTTTATCCTGACGATTTCAGCCTGTGAGGGGGTCACGCAGAAGGGCAAAGCATTCAATCCCAGTCCTCGTCGCGAGAGACACGCGGGTACGGGCAATCTGGCTGATGTGACTGCGATTGACCGAGATTGCCAACCCGTCGCGCAACGCGCATGCTCTCACCTTGAATACGATGCCGTCGAAGAGGCCGCTGTCTCTACTTCAAACAAAAATTGCACGAATTGGACTGATCGCTCCTTGTCGGCACCGGACGAACGACGCCGCCTAGCACTGAAGAAGAAAGAATGAAGGACGCGAGCGAGCCGTAGGGTGCGAGGTCGCTTCGCGGAAGGCTGTAGGTGGCTATCGAGAGGGAGAGAGAGAGGACGAGAAGCGAAAATCCTTATCCTTCTGTTTTGCGTTTGAAATGAGCGTGGAGAAAATGCGAACTGGGGTACGCCAATACACCCTGCGCTTCTAACCCCCTGGATTGGCTTCAGCTGGTTGCGGCACTGCCTGATGCTGCAACGCGGCAGAAGCTGCCGCTGCTGCCGCTGCAGGGTCCGTTGCACCCGTGGCGCCTGTGAGAGATCTCGCCCTTGCCGCGGCAAACATCTGCTGCTGCATCGCAATCTGAGGACGGCAAGGGACGATCAAAATCCGCAAGAAGCACAGCGGCCACACAGCCCAATGCGGTGGCCTCTCACCTGCTCCTCTTCAGTGTACCCGGCCTGGTCGGCGCCCGTCTTGCGCAGAGCAGCCTTGTGGGAACTAGTGGCTGCGATCGAAAAAACATATGGTGTGAAGGTGTGAGGGGTGCCTTGCCCCTCATACAGCCTTCTTCTTCCACCGCCAACACCCCATCGCTCACCTTTCGCCTCCTCCTTTTGTTGGTCCCACGCAGCTGTGACCTCTGCGACGAAATCCGAGAATCCCAGATCCGAGAGAGCTGCCATCACATGCTCGGGCTGGATGGTGTTCTTCTTCTCCCGCGTCGAAACCTCGTTCGCCTCGGATGATAGGAGCTGGATGAACTCTGCAGTTCGTGGGATTGAGGGGGGGAAGTCTAAACGCAAAGGGATGCGTCAGCCTCTCGTGGGTGGCACGCTCGCAGTCCATGCGCGCACTGCTGATGCGCCTTTGCGCACAGAATCGTTGCGTAAAGCTGCATGCGCATCACCGTTGCAGCAAGCGACGAGCATGTCAACGGTGTCTCCCGACACTCGCACATCCCCAGGTACGTAGTCCTTGATCAGCTTTTGAATGGTCGCTGCATGCAAAACACTTGCAAGTAAGTGAGACAGAACATCACACAGCAGGAAGCGGGAAGAACCTTTGGGGAGCGAGATGTCGTCGTCGGCCATCGCGGGGAAGGAAGAGGTGTGGGAGTATAATCTCACCGCACGCACGCTGCTCGTGCTGCTCAGTCCGTTGCCAGCCTTCGGGCGTCTCCTTCGTCCCCTCTGATCCTTGCTGCCGCCGCTCAACGCGATGGCACCAAAGAAGGAAAAGGACGAGCCGAAGCCCCTGCTAGGTCGATTCAAGTGAGGAGAGATCACGTTACGCCGCCGCCGGCTTGTCTCAACGTTGCAACCTGGCCTTGTGAATTCGTCCAGGTCCAACCTCAAGATCGGAATCGTGGGAATGCCCAACGTGGGCAAGTCAACGCTGTTCAATCTCTTGTCCAAGTGAGCGATGCATGATTGCTCTCGAACGCATGCACGAGCTCTGATGTTGCATTCGGCAGGATGGGAATACCTGCAGAGAACTTCCCCTTCTGCACGATCGAGCCCAACAATGCCCGGGTCAACGTGCCTGACGACAGATACAGGTGCTCCCATCGCTCGTCAAGCTGATTTTATTACGAGCTAAGAAACTCGCAGGTGGCTGATGGACCTGTACAAGCCCAAAAGTGGCGTGCCGGCCTACCTCGAGGTCGTCGACATCGCAGGCCTCGTCCGAGGAGCGGCCACCGGAGAGGGTCTTGGCAATGCCTTTCTGTCCCACATCTCGGCCGTTGACGGGATCATGCATGTGTGTCGCGGCTTCGAGGACCCCGAAGTGATCCATGTGGAGGATAGGTGAATGCATCATCAGTTATGCGATTTTTAGCAACGTCAATATCCTCTTTTTTTCCCTGCCTTTTGCCCGCACTCTCATCTCAAGTCTCCCCCTCCCAAAGGGTGGACCCCGTCGCAGACCTTGAGATCATCCACAACGAGCTGCGGCTCAAGGACAGCGAGCGCATGGCAGGCGTCATCGAAGCCATCAGCAAGAACCGCGCAATGAAGAAAGAGCAGCTAGAGGAATTGGAGACGGCGAAGAAGATTCAGGCGTGGCTGCTGGAAGGAAAGGATGTTAGGTATGAAGTCCATCAGGGGGTGTTGATGACATCAGCCCGATAACCTTCCGGCACCGTCGCAGGTTTGGCGATTGGAGCGCCAAGGAAATTGATGTCCTTAATCAATGGCAGCTCTTGACCGCAAAGCCCGCCGTCTACCTAGTCAATCTTTCGAAGACAGATTACATTCGAAAAAAGGCACGTTGACTCATGATGGCGAGTGACATAAGCGGGATCGCCTGGCTTCTGTTCTGAGATCCTGTCCCCTAAACAATGAACGGTGCAGAACAAGTTCCTGCCCAAGATCTTCGAGTGGGTGTCCGCACACGGCGGCGACCCCATCATCCCCTTCAGCGGCGCCTACGAGAACGAGCTGCTTGACCTTCCGGACGATGAGAGGGCCAAGGCTGAGAAGGAGCCGGGAGGGACGTCCGCTCTCGACAAGATCATCACGACTGGCTTCAAGGCCATCCATCTGATTTACTTCTTCACGGCGGGGGAGGACGAAGTTAAGTGCTGGCAAATCCGCAAGGGAACCAAGGCGCCTCAGGCTGCTGGCACAATCCATGGTGACTTTGAAAGGGGCTTCATATGCGCCGAGGTGATGACATATGCGGACCTTAAAGAGCTGGGCAGCGAGTCAAACGTGAAGGCTGCCGGCAAATACAGGCAGCAGGGCAAGGATTACGTCGTTCAGGTGAGGTCTTTCAAATATCGTCTTCTCGATAGATCTCTGAGGTATGCGTACGTTTTATCTTGATCAGGACGGCGATATCATTTATTTCAAATTCAACGTGACTGCGCCGGCAAAGAAGTGATGATCTTTCATATGATGTGTAACCTCTGTGTTTGTGCAACCTAGAGTCCGCAGCGATGCCCTGAGCTGCATTGCCAACTTGATCGCTTGTGGCGACGGGTCACTGGCCTGCCGTTTGAGACGTGCGGGTGGTCTCCCGTCGTTGTCTGCTGGATGAGGCCCTGCGGCTGACTCCTCCAAAGAATGGCCAGGCTGCGGCTTGCGCTTCTCTGCAGTAATCAACGACCAAGCTTCCGTCTTCGAGACCCGAAGCAGAAGTGCATCAGTCCACTCGTCGGGCGGTTTGATGTTTGGCAGTCGAGCCATCGACCTCACCAGATCATAGGTGTGCCGGTCGCTAAAACTGCAAGGAACATGCATTTTAGCGGTCGCAAAGGGGCTTCAGGGACAACACGAACATCACAGGAAATGCCGAAATGAATGACATGCCCTAAAAGATGCCCTCCTTGCTCACCGTTTGAGAGCCTCCGGTGAGGCCGTCGTGCCATACAGCGACCGGAGGAACGTCTCAGGGAGCTGCCTCACACGCCATCGGGACAGCGCGTACAGCAGGCCGGCGACGGCAGAGGCGTCTGCTTCCGCTGCAACCGCGGGCACAGCAGCCGCCTCGCACACGGCATGAATCCACTCGTCAGAGGGCTTAGCGCCGAGGTTCGCTGCCGCCCAGGCAAAGTTCGCGAGGTCTCTGAATGTAAACCTGGCGAGAGGAGGCCAATCCAACATCAAACGGGGCTTGGCTCATATATCAAGCGTGAACAACAGATTGGAGGATGATTTGCTGACCTGTGCAAGGACCCATGAGCAGCCGTGAGAAGTTGCTCCATGAGCTCCGGTCCCGGCCGCACCCCAAGCTTGACCAGTGCCCAGGTCAGCATCGCGATCTCCCTGGGAAGCATCCAGCCTGCGGCTGCGGAGCAACGCTCGAGGAAAGAGGCCGTCCACGCCGCCGTCGGGCGACCACCGAGCCGTGCGATGGCCCACGCGGAATTTGCGAGCGCCTGCGGCCCAAACATATACAGCTTGGTGCCCGAGGCGTCCAGTAACGGTGCCAATCGTGCAGCGGGGACCAGCCTGCACGACTCGGCGCGCCCCCAGCGGCGCTGCTCGAGCAACGCGAGCGCGTAGAGCGCGTTGGAGACGTTCTGAGCCGTCATGTCCGGCGAGCGCAGAGCGGCCGCCCCTATCAGGTCCTCGAGCAGCCCGGGTGCGAGGGGCGAGGCAGAAGGCGGCAGCTTCGACAACGCCCACAGCGTGTTGCAGACGCCTCGAGCGTCCATAACCCAGGCCACTCGCTGGACGGCAGGAAGCAGCCGTAGCAGCAAAGTGTCCGCGGATGACTTGCTCTCGTTCTCTGCGGACCGGGCTCGTTCGCCGGCGGGACGCTTTGTTGCCGATGTGCCTTGACCTTTTCCGCCGCCATTCCCAGCGGAGGAGAGAAGCTTGGCAAGGCGGACCATCGCCGCAGTGGCGGGCACCATCTCGAGGGTATCCCATCGTGTCTCGAGCACGGCAGCGAGCTCAGAGATGCTGCATGCGGCTCCGATGGCACCCATCGCATCCGTCTCACCCCGCCTACTGCCTGCGCCGTTGAAACCCGGCTCCTTCCCCCGTGATGAGGCATCCAGCCTTAGGGCGATCGTCATGTCCCTGGCAAGCGTCGAATTGTGCCTCTCGAGCCACTCCTGAACAAGCAGGTCAGCCAACACGAAGCAGATCAGCGGTGGCTGCGTTCTTGCCATTTCCTTGATCCTCCTCCTCTCTGGCTCATCAAAGCTCGGAGACAGTCCTGCAGAGATGCTGCTGCAAACAAGTTGCGGACACCTTGCCTCTCTTGCAATGAGATGAATTCGATAATTTATGATGATCATGTGCGCGCTGCATCGAATAGAATTGGCGAAATCTCCACTTTTTTTATTTTCGAACTGAACTGACTTCCAATCGCAGCTGAGGGATCGCGTTCGTCGTAAAGTCCGGCCATCCATGGACACCGGATCGGAAACCAGCCCGAAGGGCGGAGGATCGACCATGCACTCGTCTGCTCACCCTTCTAGCCTCCCACCGGCACAAGCATCTCAGGTTCCCTCTTCGCTCAGCCATGCGCGCTTGCATGGTGTGCGCACAGCGAGGGACAGCCGTGCTCTCTCTCCTATGCAGGTGATCCAGTTCCTCCTTGCTAGAAATTACTACTTGACAGCCCTCGAGCTGCTCGTCGAGAGCCAGCAGACGGGGAGGCAAGACGAAGTGCCGGAGCTGCAGGTGAGAGTTTTGACTACATGCAGTCCAAAGCGGAGCAGGCTCGTCCTGGTTGACTCCGAATTCCTACTCTTCACGCAGAGGTTCTTCAGCGACCCGGACCGATTTCCTGCCGAGGAGGTTGCAAAGCACCAGAACGCAAACGGTAGGATGCGCCCGATCTCTGCATCTCCCCCCGCCCCCTGAACCTCTTCTCTGAGTACAGCGCTGGACATGCAAGCCCAGGCGCGGGAGCGCGAGGAGAAGCTGTCTCTGGCAGAGTACGAGCTGAGGCTAGCAAAAGAGGACCTCGCCGAGATGCACAAGAGGTTGGAACAGGTCGGTCACGACAGCTCGCCACTATGTCCTTTGCAGAACCTGACGACCAAGCCTCCCCCGAGCAGGTCAGCAAGCAAGCCACCCAGCAAGCCTCGGAGCTGCAGCGGCTCAGGCAGCATCAGCCCGCCACCCCTCGCGCACCCTCGCTTGAAGGCGCAGCGTCTTCTGACGCCAGCGTCCATCGGCGAACGGCCAGGCTTTCATCTTGCAACTCCGGGGAGTACCCCGCCGCAGACGCCGGTGGCAGTGGTTCAGGCGGTGGTGGACAGCCTCCCATCCTCGGGCCGTTGCTGTCCGCCGAACCTTCTGACCACGACCTTAAGGTGAGGCCTATGGGGGGCACGAGGGGGGAACATTGCGTCTTGTGAACTGAGTCTCTTGATCCTCTTGAGATGCTGTGAATCTATCGTTTCTGAATCTCCCCTACCTCCATTATCCAAAGAAAGAGAGTGAGAATGAGTGAGAATAGTGACGAGGCCCTTGTGACCTCTTCCCGCTTGTCCTCTCTCAATTGCAGGTCATCAACAGCGCTGTGCTCTCCCATCTGACGCACCAGCGGCTCAAGATGTCGGCGTTGACACTGCAGGTGTGACCTATGTGTGTGTGGGAGAGGAAGAGGAAGGAAGGTGTGTGTGCGCGCGTTGCCGTGAGAAGGGCAAAGCTGCGCATAGCGAGAAACAGAGAGAGATAAAAAAAGATTTATTGTCTCAACGTCGTGGCAATATTGGTTGCAGGAAGAGGCTGCTGGGCTTCTGCTGCCCGACGGCCAGCTGCCTCTGTCGGCCGAGGTCAAGGGCAGCGACGGCAAGGGGAGCGGCCTTGAGCTGTGGAGGTGGCTGCAGGCGGCCCACCGCCTGGGCAGGGTCCTGGAAGGTGCGACGCACCTTCTGCCATTCCTAGAGCTCCCTCCTTGGTTCCCCTCAACGCCTTCACCTGTCCCCCGAGCATCAGTGTACTCACTAGATTCCATCCTCCTATCCTCCTTCTCTCCCTTCACAGCCCCGGGACTGGCCGACCGCCTGGCAGAGGAGGCCGAGAAGGAGGAGAGGCTTGCCGAGATGGAAGCCCTCCGGCAGGAGCTGGAGCACGCCCAGCAGCAGCTGAGCCAGCAGCGCCAGGCCGCGGCCGCCGCCGCGGCCCCCCCGGCCGCGGGTTGGTGGCGGGCCGCCCAGCACCCGGACCCCACGCCGCCCCCCGCCGCCCCGGGCAGGCGCACGCCGCCCCCCA
>VFSW01012338.1_pt1 | contig 11939 bp, 10 predicted proteins | sample 5358111 | NCBI WGS metagenome assembly VFSW01 (sample SAMN11554181, study PRJNA540505) | mine drainage metagenome | isolation source: sediment from site ElyBrook_90M | place: USA: Ely Copper Mine, Vershire, VT | collected 2017 | reverse complement strand
CATTTCAGTGCCAGCGGTAGGTTGGTCAATAAGCCGTGTCCCGAAGTGTGCGACGGTCCACTGCACGAAATGCAGCGCAATTTCTCTGAAGCCTCTGGTTTTGGACGGAAGCGTTCTGTCGCGTGGAGACATCCACGGACTACCTCATAGCGTTGGACTTTCCTTGTCGGGTCGCAAAAAGGGAGGGCATATCGTCGACGTGCTCTACGCGATTCCGTCCTTTTTGCTTGGCCGCGTAGAGGCCTCGATCGGCTTGGTTCAGCAGCGAGCTAATGTCGCCGCCAGGATGGTCGGTTGAAACTGCGACTCCCATGCTTAGTGTGATATTGCTCGACACTCGGGAAGAAACTATCGGTTTGCTGCGAACGCATGCCAGGAGATCGTCCGCCTTGATTAACACTGACATCAAGTCGCAATCGGATAGAATCAGCAGAAATTCCTCACCCCCATATCTGCCCACGCCATCATAGGCGCGCAGCTTCGACCGAAGCCTTATTGCGACTTCCTTCAGAGCCTGGTCTCCATAAAGATGCCCCAACGTATCGTTCACTTTCTTGAAGTGGTCGACATCAGCCAATATGACGCTGAGCGGTTTCTCGCTTCGTTTGGCGCGCTCTAATTCACGATTGAGGAAGTCAAGAGTTTCTCCGCGATTCATTAGTCCGGTGAGTGAGTCGTGCGTGGCGGCGTAGCGCATGGACTCGCGGGCAGACGTGAGTTGTTTATACAGTTCGACAATACGCATGCCCACCAGAAGACGGGCCCTCAGTCCGAGTTGATCGAAGGGCTTAACCAGATAGTCATCCGCTCCCGCCTGCATCGCCTCCAGCATATCTTTTCTGTCGTCCTTTCCGGTCAAAATGACGACATACGAGTACGATGCCGCAGAACTCGCCAGGCGGATTCGGCGGCACAGTTCAACGCCGTCGATGTCTGGTAGCACCCAATCCAGCAGAACCAGCCTTGGACTATCCGGGCGTTGCAGAATCGTCCACGCTTCGGAGCCGTCTTTGGCCATCGTGAAAGGAAAGCCCCATTCTTCCAGATGAGATGCCAATATCTGCCGATAGACCGGCGAATCCTCTACAACCAGGGTTTGCATCAGCAAGATTCTCCATGCCCTATTTCGGTACTTATCGCGCCGTTTGAGCTCTGTCCCTGACCGGAACCATTACGCCGGTAATCTGTTGCACTTCGAATCGGATGCGCTCCCGGCAACCATGTCTGTGAGCGATATTGGAAGGCGTAGCGCCGAGGTGGGGCCCTTCATCTTGGGGCAAGGGTCGAGCAAGACCAAGTCGGCTTGTCGACAATCGTATTAGAACGCCACATTCTCCCCAAAGCCGAGCGATGACTTTCTCGATAGAGGCAACGGCACGAGCGTCGTTAGCAGCTTGTGATGAAACTCTCGCGTGCGAGACCGACGCCTAAAAATCTCATGCATAACATGGCGCTTATTGTTTGTCTGAAGGCATACCTTGATACAAATCGTGAGTACACCACGGGCTGTCAGGCCGGAACAAAAGGTTTTGTGAATCGGTACCTGTTGTCGAGCCACGCGTGCGGGACCAGGATGTCCCCAGAAGAGATGCGGGCAAACTCGCAACCCACCGCTCCATACCGGCGCGCCACAGAACACGAGCTTGGATGCAAATTGCATTCCGTTGAAAACCAAAGGTTTATGCAGGTTAACGAGCAGGGGCAACCGCAGCAACTAAATTTCGCTCGTTGTCGCCGTTAAGTATGACCGGCAAGGCAAGATGCAAATGTTCTCCCACGCGGTGCCAGATTTCCCCAACCCCACCCCGTTTTTGGCGGCCGTTCCATCCCGGCTTCGAAGGGCGCGGCCGCGAATGTCCGGATTTCGCACACATTTCCAGCATTTGTTCAGCAACATCGGATCGCACGTCATCAGTTAAAGCCGCTAACTTCTTTCCAGTGTTGGACATTACTAAACAAACTCACTAGGGCGTCCTAATTGCCATAACTGTTTAGGGAGACTCGGACCTTGTTCCGCAGCAGCAGCATGTTCCGGGCGTGTCTTCTGAGTCTACTTCTTCCCGGATATTGTTGCTGCTTCGGGATGATAAAGAGGCCTGACAAATGATAGCGTCGCTTGCTTCACATCCTCGCCCTTCATTAAATCTTGACGAACGCGACGAACTAGTCATGAGCCAGTTAGCGGAGGTCCATTTCATTGCCCGCCGAATCCACAGACGACTCCCGGTGTTTGTTCCTCTTGAGGATCTTGTCCACTCGGGCGTCCTGGGACTTCTGGAAGCAACCCAGAAGTACGATTCCAAAGCCAACGTCCAATTCAAAACCTTCGCGCAGTTCCGGATCCGAGGTGCGATTCTCGACAGTCTGCGAGAACTCGACCGTGCATCACGGAGAATGCGGAGCAAAAGCCGAAGGCTAAATGCGGTTTCGGAGAAGCTTTCGCTGAGGCTGGGGCGCCGCGCCACAGAAGAGGAAATCGCCTGCGAACTGGGCGTCGATCTGACAGCGCTGAGGAAACTCGCTACCACCCTTCGCAGCCTGGAATTGGTGGACCGCCAAAGCACATCGGGGAAAGATCGCGCGGGAACTCGCGACCTGATTGAATCCGCCCCTGCCAGGGCTGACGAAGACCCTTTTTTGCAGTGTCTGCGGTCCGAGATGAGACGAAATCTGGTGCAAGCGATGTCTACCCTCCTTCCAAGAGAACAACAAATCCTCACCCTTTACTACATTGAACAACTCACAATGCAGGAAATCGCTGCCGCCTTGGGAGTGAAGAATTCTAGAATTTCGCAGATACACTCCGCCGCGATTTCAAAATTACGTGTTCACCTTAAAGGGAAAGAAAACACCGAGAACAGCAAACCCGAAGGCGTATCAACGCCGAGGTCGAACTAAAACGAGCGTCCCGGCACCGATGTTGTTTGCTAGGTAGGACAGTCGGAATCAATTGGTGGTAGTGGGTGGTAGTAATCCCGCCGTAGATGCTGCAAGGTTCGGCTTATCGTCATCGGTGTTCTTGTCCGCACTGGCCCATCGAATTCAAGGGTACCAAAGTGCTTCACTGGCGCGATTAGTTCTCACTCTCAGGCAATAAGGGGCCGATAAGGGGCTGGCAGGTTGCTGGGTAGTCCACATCAACACATTGAGATCGGTAGCAGGCTGGAGGCGAGGAGACTAATGAAAGCCAGACTTTCGTCGGTGGCATCACTGTTGTTTGTTGTGCTCGGTGCGATACAGATCGTTGCGGGGCAAGCATCAGCGCGGGGTCAGCAAGAGCCGGCCTCGCCTCTGCAACGTGTAAGCACGGTGTCGCAGGGTAGCGTGCGAATCTCTAACGGGGAAGGAAGGGCAACGCAACAAACCTACGCCATCCCTGACTCGGCAGGAGTATCCCCGGCTAGATTCATTTCCGCGACAAGGATTGAATCGGACGGTACGGCGGCCGGCCCAGTGGTACGCGGTGACGTTAATGGGGATGGATTACCCGATATTGTTACTGTGATTCACGTTGGATCCCCTTCACTTACTTACCTTGGAGTGGTCCTGGATGGTGCAAGTCTAGCCTTCACTGGACCGGTGCTGACCATGGTTTCATTGGTAACTGGGGTTCTGGTAATTGTTGTAGTCTTCAACAATTTGGGAAATTACGAGGTGATTCTGGTGCATCCGGTTGGGATGGACGTGTTGATCTCGATGGGAGATGGAACCTTCGCGGCGGTGCAGACCATGAACACGGGAATACATACCCCGGTGGCGGCAGCCCTTTGGGACGTTAACCACGACCACATAGTGGACGTTGTCATAGTCGACGGTCAGTCAAGTCAGGCGAGTTACCTCTTGGGTAACGGACAAGGCGCGTTTGGTTCGCCGCAAATGAGGGCATTCCCAGCCCAGGCATCTCTCGGCGTACTGGCAGACCTCGACGGAGACGGCAACCTTGATCTGGTTACGAACAACACGTTGTATCCGGGAGATGGCCAAGGTGGATTCCTGGCCGGGATTTCTTTTCAGGGTACTGACGGGCAGAATGCCGGCGCAACGTCATCCGACTCGGTCGCGGTGGGCGACTTGAACGGGGATGGACGACTCGATGTGGTGACTGCGAACGGATCCTGGAACACCGTTAGTGTGTTTCTCAACCAGGGCGGCAGAAAATTGGTGCAGGCTGGCACTTCCCTTTGGAGCGGCAATGATCCAACCGCACTGGCGATCGCGGACGTGAACTGGGATGGTAAAGCAGACTTAGTGGTGACGAATGCCGCGGAATCGGACCTATCGGTGTTTCTGGGGAAAGGTGACGGAACGTTTCTGGGTCCGACGACGGAGTACGCGATCGGAGGATCGCCTTCGGGCAGACCGGTGCTGGCGGACTTTAGCGGCGATGGCGAGATCGATGTCGTATTTTCAGACAACCAGTCATCGGCGGTGCTGGCATTGGGCAATGGAGACGGGACGTTCCAGGCGGCATCGGTGACAAACATCGTGATGCCGCGAGGCTCGGCCAGTTTAGGGGGCGCCCTGAGTATTGCTTCGGCTGATTTTAATGGAGACGGCACTCCCGACTTTGTGATCGGGCAAAGCTCCACGTCGCCGGGCCTGGGCCTTGCGGTCTTCCTAACACAAAGCAATGGGAGTCTTGGGAAGGGAGTCATTTATGCGCAAAACAGTGCGCTCAGCTATGTTGCCGTGGGGGACCTCAACCGGGATGGTAAGGCTGATATTGTGGCCTCTAACTGGGCAACCGGTGCCGTGGAAGTTTTGCTTGGCAATGGTGACGGCACGTTTCAAGCGCCCACTTCAATAACGCTTCCCAGCATCACGAACGGCCTGGTTGTCGCTGACCTGAACGGGGACGGGTGGCCCGATGTCGCGGTAGCGGGGAGCAATTCGGTAGTCTACATTCTGCTGAACGACGGAAAGGGTTCGCTGGCGCTTGCCGGGACGTATTCGATCTCAGGAGTCGGCTACGAACTTGTGGCGGCCGACTTGAATAAAGACGGTAAGTTGGATCTCGCGATCGCCATGACGACGACTTCCCGAGTCGCGATTCTCCTGGGGAACGGAAACGGAACCTTCTCGGCGGCGCCCGACTATGACACAACCCTGCCTTCGGTATACGGGATAGCCGCGGGCGACCTCGATAAGGATGGCAATGTCGATCTCGTCATCACTTCACCCGTCGCCGGGGCCTTTGCGGTTGCGTTCGGCAACGGAGATGGAACGTTCACTTCGCCGGGCATATACGCAGCGAGCGGGTTAACGGCGCAATTGAATCCGTCGCCGGGAGAGGTGGCGCTATTTGATGTGAATGGAGATAGCAGACTGGACATTGTCTATGCCAACTCCGGCTACAGTTCCGTGGGGATACTGCTGGGTACGAGTGGGCGGCGGTTCCAGGGTCCGTATGAATACAATACGGGCGGCGGTTCCCTGGCGGTCGCGATTGCGGACGTCAACAAAGACGGGTGGCTGGATGTAGTCACCGGGGATGCGCATTTCAGCGGGGTTTCCGTACTGTATAACTCTACCGGCCCGTTGCCGACGGCGGACTTTACGGTCGCCGCGAATCCTTTGGCGGTGCAGGTAAGTTCCGGGGGAACGATTGCGACGACGATTTCGCTGTCGTCAACGAATTCCTTTCTCGGTTCGATACAGCTCAGCTGTAAGAACCTGCCGGCGACGGTGTCCTGTACGTTTGCTCCGAGCGTCGTGCACGTGGCCACGGGGAAGGTGTCCACGTCGCAGCTCACAATCGCTGCCACCAAATCGAACGCAGCTGTACTCGGTTCCGGACAGCAGTTCATGGCTTTGGCCATCCTTCCACTTCTTGGAGGGATGTTCTTTTGGCGCGTTCCCCGGGCCGCGAGCAAATCCGCACTACTTGCCATGGTGGCGAGCCTGCTGGTCTTCAGCGGATGTCAGGGATTGAGTTCGAACAAGACCCAAAGGCAGACCTACACGATCACGGTTACAGCGGTCGCGTGGAATGGCACTTCTCACTCGGTTCCGATGCAGGTTACCGTGCAGTAGAAAGGCAGAACGTCGGGAGTTGCCATTGGTTGGGGCAGAGCGGGTCCGGAAAGCGAGGCAACGGATGCACAAAGCGAGCGGGCCCGCTCTGGCCATCATGATTGGCGGATGTGACGGGGATAACTTTCTTTTGGAGGCGTTCGCGCAAGACTGACGACCCTGCTTTCGTAACTCTTCCTATATTCCTCCGCGGGCCAGACTCGCTGGAGTTACAGGAGAACACTCGCGCGGCATGAGTCAGCAATCGTTCCAACAAGTGGGCCAAAACAGCCCCGAAGCGATTCCGACCGAGATGCGTCAAATCGAAGGTCGGGAATGGTGGCTGTGGGGATTTGCGGTTGTGGTCACCCTGGCATTGACGCTGGGGATCATCTCGTTCACCTTTCCCTGGTTTAACAAGGAGGCCGACTCTTCGTACTGGTTTGATCTCCGGGAATGGGTTCGAGGACTGGCAGCTCTGGTACTCCTGTTCGATTTTTACGCGGTTTATCAGCACCTGCAACTGCACCGTGTGCGACGCCAGTTGGCGGAGCGAGATCAGCTGTTTCAACTGATCAGTGAAAATGCGGCCGATATGATCGCGCTCGTCGACAGCGATGGGCGGCGGTTGTACAACAGTCCTGCCTATCAGAAGGTTCTGGGATATTCTCCACATGACCTGCAAAGTACTTCGTCTCTCGATCAGATTCATCCCGACGATCGCCCGCGGGTATTGCAGGCGGCCGAGAAAGCCCGCCTGAGTGGCCAGGGGGAACGGGTGGAATACCGAATACGACACAAAGACGGATCCTGGCGCACTTTGGAATCGACCGCTTGCGCGATCCGGGATGAAAAAGGAAGGACCGACAAGCTAGTCATCGTGAACCGCGACATCACCGAGCGGAAGCGAGCCGAGGAAATGCTGGTGCATAATGCATTTCACGACGGACTGACGAACCTGCCCAATCGTGCTCTGTTTCTGGACCGATTACAACACGCGCTAACTCTTTCCAAGAAACACGTGAACTATAAGTTCGCAGTACTGCTCATCGATATTGACGAATTCAAGATAATCAACGACAGTCTGGGGCATACGGCGGGGGACGAACTGCTGATCCAGATCGCGCATCGACTAAGAGACTCCGTACGACGAGCGGACATAGTCTCGCGTCCGCGCGTGAGCGAGGTACCCAGGCGACATGTCAACGACGACAGCCTGGCGCGCCTCGGAGGGGATGAATTCACGATCCTAGTGGATGACATACGAGATCCAATTGAAGGGGTGCGCGTTGCGGAACGGGTGCAAGCGGAACTGGCGATCCCCTTTTTCGTAAACAATCAGGAGATCGTAATTTCGGCCAGCATCGGGATCGCCTCCAGTTCCAGCCCTCACACCAGCGCCGAGGATGTGTTGCGCGATGCGGACATAGCGATGTACCGGGCCAAGCGAGCCGGGAAGGCACGATGCGAGGTATCCGACACAGCGATGCACGCTACGGCGCTGAAGCGGTTGAAGCTGGAGACGGACCTGCGCAAGGCCCTCGAGCATGGAGAATTTCTTGTTTACTACCAGCCGATTATCTCGTTGCAAACGGGCAAAATCTCGGGGTTTGAGGCTCTGTCGCGGTGGCAACGTCCAGAGGGCATCGTTCCACCGATGGAATTCATCCCGGTTGCCGAGGAAATTGGACTGATCGTGCCCATGAACCGGCAATTGTTGCGGGAAGCTTGTCGAGCGCTGCGGATCTGGCAGTCAGAATATGTGTTCGAACCTCCTCTGACCATGAGCGTGAACATCAGCGCCAGGGACTTTGCCCAGCCCGATTTAGCCAGTGAGATTCGCAGATGCCTTGACGAAACCGGGGTCGATGCAAGCTGCCTGCAGCTGGAAATTGTAGAAACGATCGCGATGGGGGATGCGGAAAAATCTGGACAAGTATTGTCGCAATTGAAGGCGCTCGGCGTTCGCATGAGCATCGATGATTTCGGCACGGGGTACTCCTCGCTCAGCCGCTTGAGCCGGATTCCGGTGGACACGTTGAAAATCGACCGTGCGTTTATTATGCACATGGACAGCGACCCGGAAAGCCTCGAAATCGTGCGGACCATCATTATGCTTGCGCACAATCTGGGTTTGAAGGTCGTCGCCGAGGGCACCGAGACGGAAGCGCACATAAACCTGCTCAAGAACCTCCATTGCGAGATGGCACAAGGATACTTTTACTCGCGACCTGTAGACAGCCACGCCATAGCGAAACTATTGGCGAGCAACGGAAGCGCGCGGGCGGCGGCGGCCGGTCGTTAGAACTTGTCTCATAAATGGTCCTTTGAGCAAGCTGGCCGGCCCTTCGCGGCTAAAGCCCCACCAGCGCGTCGTGGCTGAATATGGTGGAACGCTTCTTTCGCGACCTCACTCAAAGCCGGCTCCGGCGCGGCGTATTCCGCGACTTGGAAGAACTCATCATAGCCATCGGCACCTATATCGACCGCCATAACGAAAGCCCAAAACCGTTCATCTGGACTGCCCGCGCGGCTGACATCGTGGAAAAAGTGAGCCGCGCCCGCCGCACTCTCAATAAACGTCAATCTGCTTGACGCACTACACCAGTTACGAACCCTGAAGAGCACGGGGGAAGACCAAACCTGCTTAGGCGCTTAGTTTGCGGAGGAACTCCTGCTCGTCCATGCGGTACTTGAAGGCTTTGCGGCCGTTGATGAAGACGACGGGGACTTCGTCGGTGTAGAGGCGGCGGATTTCGGCGTCGGAGTCCACGTCGATTTCGCGCCAGACGAAGCCGCCCCGCTTTTGCAGCTTGACGAGACTTTCCTTAACGATTTCGCAGAGATGACACCCCTTGCGCGAATAAAGGACGACGTCGCGGGGTTCTGACATGCGAGAGAGTGTAGCAGTTTTGGTGCAGTCGTTCCAAGCACGAAGGGCGCAGGAATACGGGGTAGAATTTCCCTATGACCTCGAACGTGCGAGCACTTTCTGGAAGGACAGTCCTGGTTACGGGAGCAGCGAAAAGGCTGGGGCGGGCAATTGCGTTAGCAGCGGCGGAGCATGGGGCCGACGTGGCGATTACGTATCGCGAATCGGGGGCAGCGGCGCAGGTGCTGATTGGAGAATTGGCGCGGCACGGCGTGGATGCGCTGGCGGTGCGATGCGACATCACCGATGAGAGGAGCGCCCACGAGATGGTGAAGGAAGTGGCGCGGGAGTTTGGCGGGATCGACGTACTGGTGAACAATGCCGCTAATTATGAGACGGTGGAGTTTGAGAAGATCACTTTGGCGCAGTGGGATGCGATGTTTGCCTCGAATACGCGGGGGCCGTTTCTGGTGTCGCGGGAAGCGCTGCCGTATTTGCGAAAACGCAAAGGGCGGATCGTGAATATGGGGTCGCTGGGCGGACTGCGTCCCTGGGCGACGCATGCGCACTATTGCTCGTCGAAGGCGGCGGTGCACATGCTGACTAAGGTGATGGCGAAGGCGCTGGCGCCGGAGATTGCGGTGAATGCCGTGGCTCCGGGGATGATTGATTTAGGAGAGAAGGCGGCGGCGGGATTCATGAGGAAGATGGCGAAGCAGACGCCGATGCGGCGCAATGGAACCGACGCCGAGATTGCCGCCGCAGTGATGTTCTTTGCGACGGCTCCGCACTTTATCACCGGGCAGGTGCTGGCGGTGGATGGCGGGCTGGGACTTTAGGAGAGAAGTATCGGCAGGGGGCAATCTAAAATGATCCGGGCCGGAACAAGCGTGGAGTGTGCTGGATTGCGCTTGGACTGTGCTGAGTAGCACAGCCTTTGCGGGACTCAGGTTTGGTACCCACGAAAGGCTCGAACCACGTACGCAGAGGTACACGGGGGGCCGCAATCACTCAGCTCTTTCCTCGGAGGGAGCGGTATCAGCGATTTGTGTCTTGTGCCTGGTTCGCGTATCGTTCCGTTTTCGACCTCGAAACATACTATGAAACGATCAGCGTGGGTGGTTGGATTTCTTTTTGCAGTTCTTGGTTGCGCGGTGGCTCAGGATCGTCCCGAGGAGGGCGGCCATGAGCTTCAGGTTTGGACGGGGGGCGGTCGCTCGGTCCCGGGCGGGACGAAGGACACTAGCGTCTGGAACGCCGGCGTCCGTTACGGCTGGATTTTGACGGCGCCGCATGGTCCGGGATTTCTGAATGGACGCTTCGAATATGCAGTGGACGCGGTGCCGGCGTTTCTTGTGTTTCAACCGGCAAACACAGCCTACGGCGCCGGTGTGAATCCGCTGGGGCTGAAGTGGATCTTCGCCACGCGGGGCAGCGTGGCGCCTTATCTGGAACTGAATGGGGGCACCTTGTTTACCACCCACGAAGTGCCAACCGGAACCTCGACCGTGAATTTCACCTCCAGCGCGGCCTTGGGGATGCATTTCCTGAACGAACATACCTGGACTGTTGAAGTCCGCTACATGCACATTTCCAATGCCGGATTGACCAAACCGAATCCCGGGATTAATACAGTGCAGTTGAGGCTGGGAATCGGGAGGTTCTTCGGGAAAAAGTAAATTCACGGCTGCTCTGCAGAAAACCAGTATAAAATCGATTCAATATTGGGTGGACCGGTTGGCGGCCACGGTCTGCGGGGGCCACGCTATGAAGATTGCGGCAATGGAATACTCGTTCCCACGGTTCTTCGGGGCAGTGCCATTTGTTCTTTGCTTGTCTGTTTGTTTGTTGACGAGCGGCGGGATGGCTCAAACATCGCCAACCCCCAAACGGCTTTTGGGCTATTACCCAGAGTGGTCGAAGTACAACAACCCTCCTTATGTGTATTCGGCAGACCAAATCCCTTACAAACAGCTGACGCACATTGCCCACGCATTTGTGCTGCTGGCGAGAGCGGATGGCACGCTGAAGGTTCCGCACGGATTTATTGAACCCGCCTTGATTGTGAAGGCTCATGCCGCGGGCGTTAAGGTGCTGGTGTCGATCGGCGGAGGCGACGGCATTCAGGGGCCGCGCTTTAACAAGATGGCGCGATCGGAGTCGTCGCGGCAGGCATTCGTCAAGAACGTACATGCGTTTTTGAGTGCTAACGGGTATGACGGAGTGGATATCGATTGGGAAATTCCGAATGCGCAGGATATGTCGGACTGCACGACGCTGATGCAGGAGTTGCGCAATGAATTGCCGTCCCCGTGGCTGATTTCGATGGCGACGCCCTCCGATCCGAGAAGCTGGGGAGCGGGGTTCGACATTCCTGCGCTCGCACCGATCGTCGATTTCATGAACGTGATGACGTACGACTTCACGGGATCGTGGGCGGGGTATGCGGGACTGAATTCTCCGTTGCTGCAGGATCCGAACGATCCGATCCAGGGCGGCAGTGTGAAGACTTCGATGGATCTGTACGCCGACATTTATGGAGTGCCGCTGGCGCAGCTGAATATTGGCACTCCTTTTTATGGGTATGAGTTTGATGGGGTGGATGCTCTGTGGGCTGCCTGCAGCGGGTGCGGGAATCAGCAGAATTATGGTGACTACATCAAGCCGCTGATGCACTCGTCCGACTGGCAGAAGAAAACGGATAAAGCCGCGAGATCCCCGTATATGGTGAACTCGACGTTGCCGGCGTTTATCACTTACGATAATGCCTCTTCGACCGGCAGCAAGACGCGCTATATCCTGGAGCGACGAGGGTTTGGCGGAGTGTTTATGTGGGAGTTGAGTGCCGACTATGACGGGACGTCGCAGGATTTGATGGATGCGATGTATAAGGCGTGGGCGGCGTCGCAGTAGATAGTTTTGTTGTCTGGAAGCGTCTTCAGCCCGCGTGGACGGGGGGAAGCCCCGTCAGCACACAAGAACATCCCCACACAAGAAAATCAACTAACGTTTACGTGAAAACTCGGCAAGGGTCTGCCTGGGTTCGGCGCGTCGT
>VFSW01012337.1_pt1 | contig 11939 bp, 15 predicted proteins | sample 5358111 | NCBI WGS metagenome assembly VFSW01 (sample SAMN11554181, study PRJNA540505) | mine drainage metagenome | isolation source: sediment from site ElyBrook_90M | place: USA: Ely Copper Mine, Vershire, VT | collected 2017 | reverse complement strand
CCTTGTAATAGTAGATTTACAAACAGTGTAAAGATGTCAATAATAATAGCCACGGATTTTTCTAACTTATAATGAATTCAAAGGAACTTTTGACATCAACTTTCTTTTTCTTTGTTGCTGGATTGTGTGAAATTGGTGGTGGGTATCTGGTTTGGTTATGGTTAAGAGAAGACCATAGTTGGATAATTGGAATAATTGGTGGATTTGTATTATTTTTGTATGGTATTGTCCCTACATTTCAAAAATCACATTTTCATAGGATCTATGCAGCTTATGGAGGAGTTTTCATTGTCATGTCTGTACTTTGGGGGTGGTGGATTGATGGAATACGACCCGACATCTATGATGGTATTGGTTCTGTTATTGCAGTAATTGGAGTTTTGATTATTTTCTATTATCCAAGAAAAGGAGAAACGGTGTGGTCGAAATCATAATCAAAACTCTTGGTCTGTTCTTTTTTGCATCACTGCTTGAGATAGGAGGAGGATATCTAGTATGGAAATGGATTCGTGTACACAAAGGGAAGATTTTTGGTTTGGTTGGTGGTCTGATACTTTTTTCTTACGGAATAGTACCTACATTTCAACCTGGAAATTTTGGCAGGGTATATGCAGCTTATGGTGGGATATTTATTGTCTCATCCATACTGTGGGGGTATTGGGTAGACAAGAAAAACCCAGATAGGTTTGAAATTATTGGTTCAGTCGTTGTTTTAGTTGGTGTTGCGATTATGTTTTATTTTCCCAGATGATTGTACAATTCCTGTTTAGGGGTTCAATTCTTTTGCTATATGACTTGCAGTTTCATTTTTGTTTTTTCAGGACCAATTACACCTTTCATCAACTTTGAAATCCATCATATTTTCATCCGTAAAACTGGCTAACTCGTATAAAAAAGAGACTGCTAATGTAGCGTCAAATAGTGGCTGCTATCAACTAACTCGTTCAGTCCACAAATGAATAAAATCTACAAATTTTGTATTTATGATAACGGTGGAATTAACCAGTGTAGAAATTCTGGAGATGATACCCCAAATCCGTAAAGAATGAGTGGAATTGCAGTACTTGTCAAAAGTATTCCTGCTACAAGCCTTGTTATTTTCAACGGAATCTTCTTTGCAACACCAAGCCACAATAATCCTGTTAGTATACCTATTGCAATAAAAAATCCTATCAATGCACTTGTGATCTCTATCAAACTAAAGGTAGCTAATGCAACAGAGTTTTCCACAGCCTCGAGCATGGCTATGTAAAAATATGTGATCTTGTATTTTGTTGCACCATCTTCGTGTTCATCCTCAAAAAATTCCTTAAACATAGTACCGCTAAAAAACAGCAAGCCTAGTCCTAATGCTATCTCAAGTGGCTTGGTTGGTACAAATCCAGCTATTTTTAGAAAGACAAAGTATAGAATTACTCCAACTACAAGTCCCAAAATTGTTATCTTGATTGTTTGTTTTAATCCGATTCTACTGGCAGTACCTATTCCTACAAGGACTTGTTCACCACCTTCTACAAAGATGTACTTGAATGAAGTAAAAAATACGATTAACTGGAACATTGTAAATATCTCATCAATGGTAAGTCTCTATTTGAATTGTAGAACGTATTATATTGAATTTTTTTTCAAGTATGGATCTTATTTCCAATATAATCGCCTGTGATTTTGTTGTATCAAGTGTTACTACATGTGCAGACAAGGCATCCATTCCTGAAGTGATAGACCAAATGTGCAGATCAAATATTCCAGTTACTCCTTTTACTTGTAATATTGCATTTTTTACCTCTTCATAATCTATGTTTGATGGCGCACCCTCCATCAGTATGTTAATTGATTTTTTCATTAGTGACCAGGTTCTAGGAAGTATAAACAGTGCTAATCCGATACTGAATATGGCATCTGCAAGATAGAACTTTGTTGTAAATATTATGATACCCGTTACAATGACACCTACCGCACCTATCATATCGCTTAGAACCTCAAGACGCGCACCCTTGATGTTTAGATTCTCGTCTTCATGATGCTCATGATGGTCAGAATGAGAGTGTCCACCAAGTATTCTTATTCCTGCCAAATTAATTATTAATCCAAATCCTCCAATTATCGTCATTGGAATACTTGAAATCTCTGGAGGCTGAAAGATATGACGATATCCTTCATAGAAAATGTAAATCGATAACAAAATCAATGCAACACTGTTTGCAAGTGATACAAGTATCTCCACCCTGTAGAATCCATAGGTTCTTTGTGGTGTAGCTTTTCTTCTAGTATAATGAATTGCAAGAAGTGACAAAGCTAATCCGCCAACATCGGTTAACATGTGACCTGCATCAGCTAATAACGCCAGACTGTTTGTGACTAAACTTCCAATTATTTCTGCAACAAAATATGCGGCAGTAAGAATCAGTACGACCTTAAGTTTAGAGATTCTTTCTATGGAGATTTGTTCTCTTGCTTCTGACATTTTACCCTAAACTCCATAAATCTAATGATCTCATAGTCATTTTTTCTCATACCTGTTTGTAGCTTGTTTCCATGCAACTGCTAATGCTTTTACTACTGCATCCACTTTGTGTTTATCATATGCTCCATATTCTACTTTTATGTGCAGACATGCTTTGAGATTTTTAGAAAGTAAACGGAAAAAATATTCAAGATCTTCTCTTTGCATACCGTCTATCTGGCGTCCTTTCATTCCAAGTTCTACATTACAATATTGACAATTATTTTTCAAGTCAAGTGAAACCTTGGCTAATGATTCATCTGATGGAACTGAAGCATACCCGATTCCAACTGTGGATATATTTTCAATGGACAAATTCATTGTCTTACCGAGGTATTCTGTAGCGTATTTGATAATGGCTCTGGGTGTTTTATTCCTCGGTACTGGATTCATTTTTATTTCTAAGAAGGCATATTTGCAAAAATTCATGATAAGGTGATCAAGATATTTAATCCCTGTATCAATACTGATAATTCCTTTTTGCCTAGTCTTCAAGTTAACAAATTTTCCTCAGAGAATCTGTGATACTGTGTCTCTTAGTTCTGTGACTGCCATCTTGCCCTTGTTACTAGTCGTGCATTGGCTGACATGTTCTGCCAGATCCTCAATTATTATTCCCATTGCACTGTCAAGAGCCGCTCTGACCGCAGTGATCTGCTGAACAATCTCAGGATAGCCCTTTCCCTCGTCAATCATCTTGCTAATGCCTTTGACATGTCCCTCAATCCTTGCCAATCTTTTCTTTACCTCAGGCAGCATGTGATGAGTCATGTTCTGTATTTCATCTCGTAGTGGTATTTATCTAGTCGGATGGTTTGTCCAACGTCTGAAATATTTATTTTGAAATGAAAATGAATCAAGATCTTACTCCTACAGACCTTTTATCAATAATCAATCTTGCAGAGTTTACCATAAAGACAAGCTCAGAAGAGACATGGATCAGTGCAGCAAGAAGGGGATTTATGTGACCAGTAAATGCAAGAATAAATCCAAACCCGTCAACACCTAATGTTCCAAAATAGTTTTGTCTCACTACAAAAATTGACTTTCTAGAATTTTTAATCAAGTATGGAATCTTCATCAGATCCTCTGTCATCAGAACTACATCGGCAGTCTCTATTGCAACATCGGTTCCAGTCTTGCCCATTGCTATTCCGACATGGGATTTTGCAAGTGCAGGTGCATCATTGATTCCATCACCTACCATTACAACCATCTGTTTATCGCCATATTTTCTTACAATATCTTCAATCTTTGCGACTTTGTCCTGTGGAAGCAGTTCCGCATGATATTCATCAATGCCAACTTCTTCTGCAATTCTTTTTGCTATCTTTTCATTGTCTCCAGTTAACATTACTACTTTAATCTTCATTTTTTTGATCTCAGAGATTGCCTCTTTTGCATCATCTCTTAGAGAATCTTCAAAGAATACCGCTCCTACAAGTTGTTGGTCAATGGCAAGAAATGTGGCAGTCAACGCAAATTGTAACAAGTCTACATCTTGTTGCCTTACAATAATTTGTACAGTGCGACCTGTATTGTCCTTGTATTCGTTTACTAGATATTGAAATGAATCTTTTTTTGATTTTAGTAATTTCGAAATTCTCAAAGATGCAGACTCTGAATTTCCATGATTGATTTCATGATCTATGAACTCTAGATTACCAAGACTAATTCGTTGGTTATTGTACATTTTCGTGACTCCCCTTCCAACTGTTACCATGCTGGGAGCGGTAGAACTTTCTGCTGAAATGTGTATTCCCTCTTGATTGGCTTTTACCTCTATGGCTCTTGCAAGGGGATGGTTTGCGTTCTTCTCAACTATTGCCGCATATTCCAGTATCTCTTTAGGCGTCTTGGAAGGGTCTACAGAGACTACTTGAGAGACAACAGGTTTTCCGTGTGTCAGTGTGCCTGTCTTGTCAAAGACTATGGTTCCAGTATGGCTTAGGTTCTCAATCTGAAGTCCTCCTTTGACAATAATTCCTCGCTTTGACAACTTGCCAGTGGTAGCAAGTAGTGCTATTGGAGTACCAACGGCAAGACCACATGCACCTGCTACTACAATGACTGAAAGTGCAGATACAATATTTTGTGTTGCAAGATATGTTACAACAGACAGTCCTATTGCAAATTGAATGAGCCTAGTTGCCATTTTGTCTGTCAGTTTTTGTATAGGAGCTTTTGATGCCTCTGCTTCCTCGACAAGCTGTATTATTTTTGCAAAGGTTGTATCAGTGGATTTTTTTTCACACTTAATTTCTAACTGTTGTGTCAGGTTTATTGTTCCAGCAAAAACACTGTCTCCAATATTTTTTTCTAGTGGAATACTTTCTCCAGTTATGCTGGCTTGATCAACTGTGGACGAGCCTGAAATTATCATTCCGTCAACAGGGATGATGTCTCCCTCTCTTACAATAATTATATTTCCAACACTTACTTGTTCTATCTCAAGCAATGTTGTCTGTCCATCTTCACTTTTGACAAGTGCTTTTCTTGGAGCAAGATTGTATAGCATCTCGATATTTTTTCTCCCTTTTTTTACGATAAAACCTTCTACAAATTCTGACATTATGGCAAAGAATGTGATGACTATGGCAGGAAGAAATTGTAATAACGCCAGTGATGCGATTATTGCTATCACCATGGAAAGTTCCATGTTTACACGACCTTTTCTTAGGGCATACAGTGATTCTTTGAAGATGGGATAACCACCAACTAATACTGTAATTGTGACTATGATCTTTCCAATCCAGTCAGGTTGTATGAGTTGTAACCATGCGACAAATAATGTGACTAGACCGATTCCAACTATGCGTAGGATTTCTATTCGTTTGTCCTCTTCAGATTCCTCAGATAATCCGTGTGCCTTTTTTGGGTCATATTCACAGGCTCCTGACATGCTATCCCCTAGGGGGGGATATGATATATTTTAGCATATCGGAAGTTGATTCCACCCATTAAGATTTATTATCCATCTGGAAGTTAACTAAAATTGATTTGTTGGAGCATCTACTTTTTTGAAATTACTATAGTGCCAGCAATTAATCCAAGTATTGAACCTAGCCAAAATCCACTTCCATTGAAAATACCAAATGCCGAAACTATCAATATAACAATGCCATACACTTTGGATTCCTGTGGAATTGTATGTAATCTGTATGAACAGTAGAGGATGATAACTCCGCATAGCATAGAAGATACCGATAATCCGATAATCCAAGGGGAGAGTGGAGGCATTACTGTTTGCAATCCACCATACATCATCATGCCAAGCATCCTGTGACCGCCATACATTGTATGGTAACCAATCGTCATGATCAGTGCAACAAAACCACCAATCAACATCAGGCTTCCAGCTATTACTGCAAGGACTACAGGAGCTGATAATTTTTCTTCTTTTGCCACACTTGACATCTTAGCAACATCCTCCACGTCTTCTTGGATGTTGTCGTTCATACTCTGCCCTCTGTCTTTGCTCCTCTTCTTTCTCGGCTAGGAACTGTTTTGCGTGTTCATCGTTGCAAAAATACTTTCCAAATCTCTTGATGGCGTTATCTTTCTTTACATCAATACCGCAGATTTGGCAGTGTTTTTCAAACATAATTATCAATAGGAAAAATTTCATTTAAACCTACTTGCAAATATCAAATATGATACAACACAATTACAAATTTGGTTTTCACTTTTTCCATCATATATTAACATGATAGTTTACGATTCTAAAATTACTATAAAAAATACACAAATCATTTCGTCTACTGATTATCAAATCTGAGATTTTTCTTATTGATATAAGTAACATCACATACTAAATCTCATTTAGTAAATGTCTGCACCAAAATCTTGTCCAATCCTTGCAAACAAATATGCCATGATTGGGATTGGCATCGGATTATTTCTTGCAGGTTTGGCAGTTGCCTATGCAATGTTTCTAGCACACAATCCCTATCCAATGATGCAAAACCCACAGTACATGAATCAAATGATGTCACAGAATCCACAGTATATGGGTCAGTGGATGGGAACAATGATGTCAGATCCTCAACTAAGACAACAGATGATAGGACAGATGTATCAGAATCAAGCATTTATGCTACAAATGATGCAGGATCCTCAGCACATAGAGCAAATGAAAATTTTTATGAAAACAAATCCTCAGTTTATGCAAGGAATGATGTCATCAATGATGCAGGATCCTGAACTAACACAATTAATGATGGATCAGATGATGCAAAATCAAGGATTCATGCAACAATGGATGCATAACCAACATTTCGAGCAAAACTGGATGGGACCTTGGATGATGCAACACAATTACACTGGTCCTGGCATGATGCAAAGATAAGAAGGCTGGATAGATTATAGTTTCAATCTAGTCGCGGTTTTGAATAGAACTATTGTCAAAATCATTGCGATAAACATTGCCATGATTACTCCGATTGGAAATTCTGGTATTGCTTCCGTACCCATTATTGTCAGAGTGGAGGAATCACCTATGTTGTGTGATTTTACAAATGAAGATGGAATGTTTATGTGAAGTGTTGTAAATGTATCATTGACTTCTGAAACAGATTTTACTTGAGAATTTCCTAGCATTACAGTAAAGTTTCCACTCATCAAATTAGTTGGGATTCTTACCTCATAATGAATAAGAGCAGTTGATGTTAATCCTGTTGCATCAAAGCTGATGATTTTCACATCTTGATTAAAATGAACACTTGTTGGTAATTTGCCGTTTGAAGTAATACTCATTGTATAATTTTCATTATTGACCATCACATCATAGGTCATCTGACTCATTGTCATGCTGCCCATGTTTTGATCTGACATACTCATATTCATGTTCTGAGCAAAACCATAACTAAACAAACCCATTGAACTTACTATTCCTAGAAACATGATTGAAAAGATTGTAAATGATCTCATTTCAATGCATTCATCCTAGATCCGTATTTTTCTTTATACAATGATTTGCAAGAAGTACAGCAAAAGAATCTCTCATAGTTTCCAAATTTTAAGACATGAGGTTTACCGTCAACAGATCCTTTGCAATATTCACATGATAATTTTATGATCATACCCTTGCTAAATTTTATTCCATGGCTTTTGGTTGTCTTTTCTTTTAGATGTCCAAGTCTTTCACCTGTCTTTGATTCAATCTTTTCCAAATCCAAGTCGAGAGTTACAGTCTTGATCAGACCTGCATTGACAAGCCTATCATACCGTGCCTTTACGGTAGGTGTACTTACTTTGATCTCTCTTGATACCTGATTAAATGATTTTCTACCATCTTTGATCAATGATTCAAGTAATGCGATGTCAATTTCATCTAATTTTATTGGCACAGTTTCCAGTATGTCTTTTAGTATCTATATCTTGTACTTTATGATCGTAAAGTTGATCAATATGTATAACCATTAAAATAATATCATTGTTGGAGTTTATCTGACTTACTGACCTGATGTTATGTTCATAATAATTGGCTCATTATCTTTGAGAATATGGTTTTTCCAATCTGAAATTGGCTCATTATAAGATGTCGCAATAATTGTATCTCCTTTTAGATCTAATCCCCATATATCAAAAAATTCCCCTAATGTGTAATTTCTTATAATCTTCGATTCCACGTGAAGCATTCCATCTGCTGTATGAGTATGAACTGGTGCCATGCCCATCATACCATACTGATCAAGCGAATGGTTTTTCCACAATTCAGGATCAATTCCAACATTTTGCGGTACCATGTAGGGCCTTCCATTAAAGTTCAGATATAGACTAGGATGAATGTGCATTAACATCACTTCATTGTTTGATGCTACATCTGTAGTAGGTTCAATCGACAATATCCATACTCCAATTACTATTGCTGATACAATAATTATTCCTGCAATGATACCAACTTTGGTTTTATTCATGATTACTCGCTTCATCTTGTCATACTAAAGAATGGTACTTTACAATCATAAAGTGAAATAATAATCCACTAATTTTGGTTCCTAAGAAGCGGGTGCGAATTTAGATTTGTATCGTCCAAGTAGGATGGAATTACCAACTACTGTTACTGAGCTTAATGCCATTGCACCGCCTGCAAGCATTGGAAGCCATCCAAACATTCCTACACCCATAAATGGAACCAACACACCTGCAGCCACTGGTATCAAGCCCGCATTATATGCAAATGCCCAGAATAGATTCTGCTTTATCTTGGATACTGTTTTCTTTCCCAAATCTAATGCTGTGACGACATCTCTCAAATCATTTTTTATCAATATGATTCCGCCAGTTTCTTTTGCAACATCGGTTCCAGACCCTATGGCAATTCCCAAATCTGCCTTGGCAAGAGCTGGAGCATCGTTGATTCCATCTCCTACCATGGCAACTATTTTTCCTTCTGATTTTAATTGTGAAATTACTTGTTCTTTTTGGTGTGGCAATACCTGAGAAATTACTCTTGTGATTCCAAGCTTTAAAGATATTGCACGGGCAGTTCTTTCATTGTCTCCCGTAAGCATGATAATTTCAATTCCACTCTTTCTGAGTGAATCGATAGCTTCCCTTGCATTCTGTTTGATTGTATCAGCAAGAGCAATTATTCCAGATAGTTTATCATCTATCGAAACAAGTGTTGCAGTTTTGCCTTCAGATTCTAGATTTTTTAACATGGAATCAATTTTTTCAGGAACAGAGATTTTATTCTCGTCCATTAATTTTCTATTTCCTATCAAGATTATGTGGTCTGCATAAACTGCTCTCAATCCATGACCTGATAATGCCTCAAAAGAATCAGGTGAAGATACAATCATGCCGTCGTCTTTTGCTTTCTTTACAACTGCCTGACCAAGTGGATGTTCAGAGCCTAATTCTGCAACTGCTGCTAGCCTGAGTAATTCCTTTTCTCCAATTCCAGACAGATCGATTACATCTGTAACAGATGGTCTGCCCTGAGTTAGTGTACCTGTCTTGTCAAACACTATTGTTTTTACCTTCTTTGCAATCTCTAGATATTCTCCTCCTTTGAACAAGATGCCATTTTCTGCACCTTTTCCAGTACCCATCATCAGTGCCGCAGGTGTTGCAATTCCCAGAGCACATGGGCATGCAATAATTATCACAGATACAAACGCAAGTAACGAATAGGTAAATCCTATGCCACCTACAAAGTACCATCCAAGTCCAGCAGATATTGCTATAACTATAACTGCAGGAACAAAATATTTTGCAACTTGATCCACCATCTTTTGCATTTTTGCTTTGCCCATTCTTGCGTCATTAACTAGGGAAATTATTTGAGAAAGTACAGTATCTTGCCCAACTTTTGTAGCTTTGACTTTCAGTAGACCACTCTTGTTAATTGTTGAACCGATAACTTCGCTTCCAACTGACTTGTCTACAGGCAAACTTTCTCCTGTTATTGCTGACTCATCTATTGAAGACGAACCCTCAATCACAATACCATCAGTAGGAATCTTTTCTCCAGGTCTAATCATCAATATCTCTTCTTCCAGAATTTGCTCTACAGGTATCTCTACTTCTTGTCCCTCTCGTATGACTTTGGCTGTCCTTGGTTGAAGATCAAGTAATTTTCTTACTGCACTTGATGCCTTTTCTTTTGTTCTAGATTCTAGTAGCTTACCTAAAAGAATCAAAGTGATTATCACGGTTGCCGTTTCAAAATATACTGATTCAAAGGGAAAATGACCTATCAGTATTGTAACTACGGCACTATACAGATAGGCAACACTTGTTCCAACTGCTATTAACGAATCCATGTTGGATGCTTTTGCCTTGATGCCATCCCATAACCCTCTGTAAAATCTCCAACCTATCCAGAACTGAACAGGTGTTGCCAGTACTAACATGATGTAATGACTAGTCGCAAGTGAGAAAATTTGAAAAAATGTCAGTATTACTATTGGAATTGTAAGTGTTATACTTAGTACAACTTGTTTTTTGAGCTTTCTTAATTCCTTCTCTGGCTCTGAAAATTCATCAAGACACTGACTACTACAGAAAAAATATTCTCTACCTTCAATAGCATGTCTGATAGAGTCAGGTTTTTCCTCTACAAACATTCCACATATTGGATCTTTTGCCATGCATCTCTCCATACCATAAAGGGCGATTTAACAACTAGAGTTTACAATCGTAAAGTACAGTCTTTTTCTATCCCACTCGCCATAGTTTAGCATGTTCAAAGATCCTGTCTGTAATATGACAATAGATGAAAAGAAAGCTAAATTTGTCTCAGAAATAGAAGGCAAGAAAGTTTACCTGTGTTCTTCCACATGCAAAACCCAATTCGATAAAGAACCAAGAAAATATGGCTATTAGCAGCTAACTATTTCTTGCTTTTTTATTTCATGAATATTTCGGATCTGAACATCCATACTTTTGATGAGTATTACTACAGTAGTTGAAAACCCATCTATTATTTCATCTTCTGTATTGCACTCACAAGTTTTTGTTCCATCTCTTGACCCAATTCGTCTAATTGATTATCATGCATATTTGCAAGAAGTGCGGTAGGTTTTGCCAAGCTGATGAAATTCTCATTATTTTTTCGATATATTGCAATGGTGCAGGGCAACAACAAACCTATCTCAGGGTCTGATTCCAAGGCTTGTTTTGCAGCAGATGGATTGCATACTTCCAATAGTCTATATTCGTCTTTGTAATCCAATCCTTTCTTTTGTAAAATCTCCTTAAAATTTAGAGTACCTAAAATACCAAAACCTACTTCCTTAAGACTTGCCGTTATGTCTTCCACTGTTTGGTCTATTGTCTTTAGAGTTTTGACGGTATAACTAAAACTTGAGTTTTTTCCTAGCTCAGACATGTTCATAGTAACGATGGAATTTATTATAACAGCATCGAAAAATATCAAACTTGAGAATCAGAATTTGAGACCTTTGTTGAGGATTACAACATTAGTTGAAACCCACTAATGGCTTTCATAGACTAGTTTAACACACTTTGCCTAATCTTACAAGTTCCCGTACAATATTGTTCTACTTTGGTTTGAGTCTGGTAAGACTCAGTTACTAATTTGGAATAATTTCAGACCCCGAAAGTTTAACACTATTTATGGGTTTTTTGATTTTAGTTCAAATTTTACCATTGGATTCAACTCAAAACCTTTTCATTATTTATTTACCTTCATTATCTCCAAAACCTATTGCTGCTGCAAACCCACGCCAATAGCGCCTGACAAATCCATAGCCAATGAAAGCCAATGATACCAGTAACACCAGTGTAGCAATCTTGCTATAATCATAGGTGTCTTGAGGTGCAGAGTTGTCTATGTCAAAAGTCTGCGATGCCTTGCCACCCCAAATGTTGTATGCGTCAACTGTAGAATTTTTGTTCCTGTCAGGTAACATGACAGTGCATCCCTTTGTGCAAGTAATGTTTTGCATCTTTCCATCTACTAGAA
>VFSW01012336.1_pt1 | contig 11940 bp, 11 predicted proteins | sample 5358111 | NCBI WGS metagenome assembly VFSW01 (sample SAMN11554181, study PRJNA540505) | mine drainage metagenome | isolation source: sediment from site ElyBrook_90M | place: USA: Ely Copper Mine, Vershire, VT | collected 2017 | reverse complement strand
AAGCGCGCCCGCGCCGCTCAGAATAATCGGCAATCTGCATGACGCACTACACTAGCTTAGCTACGCTAACGGATTGTTTGAGTTCTGCGCGTCACTTCCTTGTGATCTATATCACTGACCGTCTATCGCGGAAAAGGCGACATTGGAACTCGAGCACGCAGTCATGGCTGATCCCCCGCGATTCACTCAGGAACACTTGTACGACTTTTGAAGTCCATGCAACTCTTGCTTCCCCGACGAGAGGACTCTATGCGCGCAAGAAGGCTTCATTTTTTTGAGATTCAGAATCTATGGGCCTTTGCAGTCGCCACCTCAGCCGTGGTTTTGACCGCCTCGGTTACTGCATGTGGCGGCGCCAGTGGAACCCCCACAACACCGCCACCAGTAACAGCCCAGAAGACCCAGGTCCAGGTCAACATTGGCGATTCTCCCTCGGATTGGATGCTTGCCTTCTCCATGAACATCAGTTCCATGTCGCTGACGGGGAGCAACGGATCGGCAACGGTCGTTTCCTCCTCCGTTCCGATTGAGATGATGCATCTCATGGGCACCATGCAGCCACTCGCGATGGTTAACGCGCCGCAGGGAACCTATACTGCCGCAACCGTCACCATCGGTTCGGCTACCGTCATGTACATGGACCCGACGACCAAAGCCGCAGTTCAAAAGACAATCTCCGGACCCATCTCTGCGACCGTGGCCTTCGGAACTCCTGTGGTGGTGGGTTCGACGCCCATGGCCGTGGGATTCGATCTCGATCTGGCAAGTTCCGTGACGATGGACTCCAGTGGCAACATGACGATGAATCCCGTATTTCATGTCACCTCGGGAGCACAGGCTTCCGGGAATCCGATGGATCCCTCTGACGGCGGAATCCAACAGATGATGGGTGCGGTTTCAAGCGTATCGGGCAGTTCATTTGGAATGACGTCCATGCAAGCGGCACAGTCCTTCACTTTCGCAACCAACTCGTCCACGGTATTTGACGGCACCAGCATGAGCGGGATGAGTAACGGAATGCTCTTGATTGTGGATGCGAACCTTCAGTCAGACGGCACTCTGATGGCGACTAATGTACAGTCCATGATGAACTCGGGAGGCGTGATGGGCGGAGGCGTGATCACCGCCGTGACCGGACAACCGGCAACTGGGCTCACAATGGTCATGCAGAATGGCGCCGGGTCAGGAATGATGTCGTCAGCCTTTGCCGCCGGGGTCACTATCGACTTGAACGGAAGCACCACCTACGAGATCGATCAGGACAACATGGACATGTCGAATCTGCCCTTCACGCCAGCGTTCGATGCGAGCAACATCCATGCCGGACAGAGTGTGATGCCGGTCAGTTCGAGCGCCATGACGAGCGGGGGCATGGGCGGAGGAATGATGGGTGGCGCCAACATGGCCGGCACAATAACTGCTACGAACGTAGAACTCGAACCGCAGGGGATCAGCGGTACAGTCGCCACTACGATCACCAGCGGCGGACAAACCAGCTTCACGCTCACCCTTCCTTCGGGCTGCGCCTTTACTACCCTCACAGGTACGACGAGCGTGACTGTCTACCAACAGCCTAAGACTGCGATTGCAAACGGGTCTTCTATCGCCAGCGGTTCCACTGTCCATGCTTTTGGTTTGATGTTCCTCGACAACGGGCAATGGAAGATGGTGGCGTCAAGATTGGGCTCAAACTAGATATTGGTCTTCTGCCCCCTGTCGTACCAGTTCATCTTGCTGGACGTTGCTGATTGGGCGAGTTCACACTCGGCCCAATCGCATTGTGAAAGAACCCACTATGGCGACGCAGATTCATCAATAATTTCGAGGACTTTTCGCTCCAGCCGGCCTGTCAGTTAATCCAGGAGATTGCTGGTTTGCAGCGGCGGTGATAGGCGCGATCTGCTCGCAGGGTCTGGGGTGAAGCTCGAAAACTGAAAGAAGCGATCTACCGCACTCTCGTGACAGCGGTCACAGCATCCGAGAGGCGTTATATGGCAACTTGGCCATTAAGGAAAGCCTTTGGGGAGCCATGGAAAAGCGCAGTCCATTTACGAAACAGGCAAAGATGCTCAAGGCTCTTGCCCATGAATCTCGGCTCATGATTGTGGATCGGCTGAGCCGGGGGGAGTGCTCGGTTGGAGAGCTGAGGGATCTTACCGGCGGGGATCTGTCGACGGTTTCGAAACACCTGGCATTGCTTCGCGCCCATGGCATCGTTGCGGACAGACGCGAGGGAACTACGGTTTATTACAGGCTGTTGACGCCTTGTGTCTGCAACTTCTTCACTTGCGCAACGCAGGTTCTGAAGGAGAGAACCAGATGACCGCGCAATCAGAAGCGTTGAACAGAGATTGCAGATCCACACTGAACGATCGGACGATAAGCTGGCGGCGCCGCCGCCTTATCGCGCGGCTCGCCGTCTATCTCGTTGCTGCGTCCGTGGGTGCTACTCAGGCCCTGCCAGCGCAGCAGCGGGTGCAGGAGGAGGACATTTATCCTGCTTGGGCCGCGCGCGCGCGCTATCTTCGACCACTTATGGTTTTGGATACCGATAGCGCTCTGGGCAGACGAAACCTGCATCCGAAGCGGATCACTCTGAAAGACATGGCGCGGATGCATGGCCACCTTTGCGATGGCCTGGTGACGGCGTGGGTGGAATTGAGCGCCGGATTGCAGGTGCTGTTTCCTGAGGGTGTTGTAGACCGTACGGACGTCAGGGCGCTCTCGAAGAATGCTCCATGCTGGGCCGATGCCGGTGCGTGGATGACGGGCGCACGCATCAATCAGGGGACTCTAATTCTGGACAATTCGGTCGGCGATGGCTTTGCTGTGCAGCGTATTTCGACTGGCAAAGCGATGCGGGTTTCATTGCGGGCCGGCGTCTATCCCGCGCAGCTTGCCGTACTGGAACAATCCATCCGTTCCCGACGCGCGCACGGTGAGGCTGTCGCCCCCAGCGATATTGATCGCTTTGAGCGTGACGCCAGTGAATACAGCCGGAAGCTGCTGAATACACCGCCTGGTCAGGCCGTCACTCTTGAAGAACTCACGGGCTTCGAATTTCCAGACCACAGCCAAAATCCACTGGCGCCGCGGAGCGATATCGTCAACCGCGACGCGCTCCGCAGTGTTCCTGGGACGAGTGGAGTGACGAGATAACGATGGTTCGTACGAACTCAATGCGGGTTTTGTAGTCGAGGTTGAGCAATGGCAAGCCAAGTAAGTACCGCGTGCGATATGAAGGACGGGAAGCACCAGGAGAGTCCGCAGAAGTCCGCTATTCGCAGCGCTCTCTTGATCTGTTTGGGACTCGTGGCGTGGTGGCTAGTCTACCGACGGCTGAGCGCATTCGCAGATTGGTTCGCATTCTCAGTTCTGTATTGTTCGCCGTCCACCCGGCTCGGCTCTGCGGTTCAGTTCATGGCTTATGAATCGCCAAAGGTTTTGATGTTACTGGTATTGGTGGTGTTTGGCGTGGGGATTGTGCGGTCGTTCTTCACGCCGCAACGCACACGCGCCATGCTTGCCGGAACGCGGGAGTCAGTGGGCAACGTGCTGGCGGCATTGTTGGGCGTCGTCACGCCCTTTTGCTCGTGCTCTGCTGTGCCCTTGTTTATCGGGTTTGTAACGACGGGCGTACCCCTGGGCGTGACGTTCTCCTTTCTCATTGCGGCACCGATGATTAACGAGGTTGCGCTGGTTCTCCTTTTCGGGCTCTTTGGTTGGAGAGTGGCCGCAATCTATGCGGGCACCGGTCTACTGATTGCGATGATCGCGGGTTGGACTATAGGGCGCCTGAAGATGGAGCGCTACGTTGAGCCGTGGGTCTATGAGGCGCAGACGAGTGACGGCATGGATGAGGAAGCGAAGCTCACATGGGCTGGGCGAATCCATCTCGGCCGCGAAGCGGTGCGTGAGATTGTTGGCAAGGTGTGGCCATACGTGATTGTCGGAATCGCGGTGGGCGCTGGCATTCACGGCTACGTGCCGCAGAACTTCATGGCGCACGTCATGGGCAAGGGTGCGTGGTGGTCGGTACCGCTAGCCGTGCTGATCGGCGTTCCCATGTACTCGAATGCCGCCGGAATCATTCCTGTTGTGCAGGCGTTGCTGCAGAAGGGAGCGGCTCTGGGAACCGTGCTGGCCTTCATGATGTCGGTGATCGGACTGTCGCTTCCGGAGACCATTATTCTGCGCAAGGTGCTACGTCCGCAGCTCATCGCGACTTTTGTAGGCGTAGTGGCGGCAGGAATCCTCATCGTCGGATATCTGTTCAACTATTTGATGTAAAGGCAAGGACGGGAGAGGAAAACATGAAGACACTACAAATACTCGGATCTGGATGCGCCAACTGCGCGCGGCTGGCGAACAACGTAGAAGCTGCGGCTGCGCAACTCGGCATGGAATTCAAACTCGAAAAGGTGACAGACTTTTCGGCTATCGTGCGCGCCGGCGTGATGAAGACCCCGGCACTCGTCGTGGACGGCCAGGTAAAACTCTATGGCCGCGTGCCGAGTGTCGAGGAAATCAAGACCATCCTCGCCTGAAAAGGAACGTGCCATGATTCGAGGCCCTGCTGAAGCGATAGGAACGGTTTTGCGTTGTGACGACATCCTTTTGTCGCGCGGGGCATCCCATGCGGCAACGGGAGATGATTTATATCGACGGGGTAACACGAAAATGTTTCCAGTAAAAATAAATCCTGATGGTCCGAGGAAAGAACAAGGCGCTATTCGGCTGAAACGCCGTTCTCTGGCACTCTCCATGTCCATGGTTGTGATTGCCTGGGGTGCGCCTTTCGCTGCTGCGCCGTCAATGGCTGAGGATTTGCAGACAGCCTATCGACAGGCGGCTTCCACTTCTCCGTTGATTGCCCAGGCGCGCGCGCAGTTGGATGCGGAACTGGCCGGCAGACCGCTGGCGCGAGCGGCGCTGCTTCCCCACATCAATGCAGGCGCCAGTGGAGGCATGAATACAGCCCGCGTGACCGGGTTTGGCGCTCAAACGATTTCCACGGGATATCATTCCGACGTTTTCAGCGTCAGCCTGACAGAGTCGATCTTCAACGGCCAGGCGCTCACGGCGATGAGCCAGTCAGACAGCCGCATTCGAGCCAGTGAAGCGGCCCTGGCGTATGCGGAGCAGGTGGTCGCGCTGGAGGTCACGCAGGCATACTTTGGCATCTTGCAGGCGCAAGCCAACCAGCGTGTAGCGCAGCAGCAAATGGAACTGTTGCAAAGCATCGACAAGCAGACCAGAGCAAGCCTGCAAGTTGGCAGCGGAGACATTATCACAGTGCAGGAAGTGCAGGCACAGTTGGACACTGCGAGGGCGGAGCTGATCACGACGAAGAATGCTGTCACGGTGGCGAAGAACCAGTTGGAGCGCCTGACGCATCAGCCGGTTGAAGCATTGCAGGACATCACAACCTTGCAGCCAACCGGGCCGCAACCGGATACGATAGACCCCTGGCTTGCATCGGCTCTCAAGAACCAGCCGCTTCTGCAACAGGCGCAAGCCACATTGAAAGCCTCTGAACAACAAGTGCAGTATGCAAAGCGGGCGCGCTGGCCTACGTTGACTATAAGCGGAATCGGCCAGCACGCTGCCGGGATGCTCGTTCCGCCTGTGGCGATCGACCAGATTGGCGCCACATTGAACTTGTCGATTCCGATTTATGAAGGTGGAAGCACGCGAGCGGGGATCCATCAGGCCGAGGTTCTTTCCAGGGCCAGTCGTGCAAACGCCGTCAATATTCAGGACGAGATCAAACTGGCGACGCAAACTGCATTTCAAGATTTAGAGGACAGCGTTGCCCAGTTCCAGGCCACGCAGCAATCGGTCACCTCCGCCAAGGTATCCATGGATGGTACGCAGAAGGGCTATGAAATCGGGAGCCGCTCCATCATCGATCTGCTGACGGCGACGACGAACTATAGCGCTGCACAGCGCAATTACTATCTTGCTCTCTACACACAACTGGTCGCACGAACACAACTGAAGGCAGCAGCGGGAGTTTTGACTCCGGCGGACATTGAGGCCATCAATACGCTGCTCGATAGCAGTCCCTCACAGTAAGCAGTTCGATGGCTTCGTTGGGAGAAGATTTATGGTTTCAATCAAAAAGCGAGTTTCCATTTTGGCGGCGCTGATTCTTCTTATGGTCGCGGGTTTCCTTGTCTGGCACTGGATCCAGAGGAAGCAGGCTCCCAGCGATACCATCACGCTATATGGCAACGTGGACATTCGCCAAGTACAACTTGCCTTCAACGACAGTGAGCGGGTTGAAAAGCTGCTCGTGGATGAAGGCAGTGCTGTTCATGCCGGGCAGCTCGTGGCCCAGCTGGTTCAACAGCGATTTGTGGATGCGCAGATGCAAAGCCAGTCGACTGTGGCAGCTCAACGGCAGGTGGTTGCGCGCCTTATGGCTGGGAGCCGTCCAGAGGAGATTGGACAGGCGCGGGCGGATGTTGCAGTTGCGCAGGCAGATGTTGCCGCTGCACAAGCCAATGTTACGAATGCAGAGATGCTCTATCGCCGTCAGCAGACCCTGGCAAAGCAGCAATACGTATCGTTGCAGGTTCGGGATGATGCCGAACGCTCCTACCGGGCCGAGCAGGCCAACTTAGCCGCCAAGCGGCAGGCATTAGTGGCCAGGCAGCAAGTCCTGCAACTTGCCGTCATCGGCCCGCGCAAGGAAGACATTGCCGCAGCCCAAGCAACGCTCAAGGCGGACACAGCGACTTTGGCTCTGGCGCAAAAAGAACTGGCCGATACGCAGCTGCATGCTCCCGCAGATGGCGTGATTCAAGACCGGATACTGGAGCCCGGCGATATGGCCACGCCGCAGACGCCGGTGTTTACGCTCGCCCTGGACAATCCACTTTGGGTGCGTGCCTATTTGCCGGAGCCGGAGATGGGCAAGGTTGCACCTGGAATGCGCGCCTGGATCGAGTCAGACAGTTTTCGCGGGCAACGCTTTCCGGGATGGATTGGGTATATTTCTCCGGTGTCGGAGTTTACTCCAAAGAATGTGGAGACGACACAGCTGCGATCGCAGCTTGTCTATCGCGTACGCGTCTACGCTTGTAACCCCGACCACCGCCTCCGCCTGGGGATGCCCGCAACCGTTGTCATTCCACTCAGCAACAATCCTCCCCATGCAATCGATGCTCATCCATGCGAGGCAAAGTGACATGGATGCGGTGGTTGTCAGGAACCTGAGCAAGTCCTTTGGCAAAGGCACGGCCCGGAGAGACGCGCTCAAGAATGTTTCGCTGCAAATCCCCGCGGGAAGCATGACGGCGCTCATCGGCCCCGATGGCGCGGGTAAAACCACGCTGCTGCGTCTGCTGGCGGGTATCCTGACGCCGGTCGCCGGGGAGATTCGCGTTCTCGACCATTCTTTGCCGAAGGAAGCTCTCGCGCTACACGGTCAGATTGGCTATATGCCGCAACGTTTCGGACTCTATGAAGATTTGACGGTCGAGGAAAACCTCACACTGTTTGCCGATCTGCACAGCATTCCCCGCGAGCTGCGAGAGCCTCGATTTACGGAGATGCTGACCATGACGGCACTGGGTCCGTTCCGAAAGCGGCTCGCAGGAAAACTCTCCGGCGGCATGAAGCAGAAGCTTGGGCTGGCTTGTACCTTGATTCATCCACCCCAATTGCTGCTGCTGGACGAAGCCAGCGTGGGCGTTGATCCTATTTCGCGGCGGGAACTGTGGAGCATCATCCACCAACAGGTTGCTAAACAGAACGTCACCGTCGTGCTCAGCACCGCCTATATGGATGAGGCCGAGCGCTGTGACCATGTCATCCTTTTGTACGAAGGAGAGATTCTCGCCCAGGGGAATCCGGCGCAACTCACCGCGCTCTTACAGGGCCATGCATTCGTTCTGGAAGAGGTACCGGCGGCGCCGCGGGACCTGCAGGCCAGGGTTGCTCAACTGCCGGGCGTGGTCGATTCGGTCATTCAAGGGGATGGACTGCGCATTGTGATGGCGCAGCCAGTGCCGCCTGTATTACCGGGGGAATTCGCGGGCTACGGAACACCGAAGCCCGTTCCAGCGCGGCTGGAAGACGCTTTCGTCAGCCTCCTGTTCAGCCGCACCGCTCGCCATTCCGTTCCGTTGCCGCCACCACCGGATGTAGCCGGCGACCATGCGACAGTCGTCGTGGTGAAGGACCTCTTTCGCTACTTTGGCGACTTCGCCGCCGTAAAAAATGTCAGCTTCTCCGTACGCAAGGGAGAGATTTTCGGGCTGCTCGGGGCTAATGGCGCTGGGAAATCCACGACCTTCCGCATGCTCTGCGGGCTGCTGCCGTCCTCGTCTGGAACGCTGCGTGTCGCTGGCGTGGATCTGCGCACAGCGAGTGCAGCGGCCCGCGCAAGGATTGGCTATGTATCCCAGAAGTTCTCGCTATATGGCGCTTTGAGCGTACAGCAAAACTTATCCTTCTTCTCCGCCGCCTATGGCCTGGAGGATCGACGCAGGAAAGAGCGAATGGCATGGGCACTGGAGGAGTTGGAACTGAAGGAATATAGGACGATGAATGCCGGGGACCTGCCCCTGGGGTATAAGCAAAGGCTTGCTCTGGCCTGTGCACTGATGCATGAACCGACCATTCTTTTTCTCGACGAGCCAACCTCGGGCGTCGATCCTTTGGCGCGGCGCGAATTCTGGGCGCGCGTGAATGCGCTTGCGGAAGGTGGAACGACTTGCCTTGTGACTACTCACTTTATGGAGGAGGCGGAATACTGCGATCGTCTGGTGCTGATGTCGCTTGGGGAGATTCTTGCGCAAGGCACGCCCTCAGAAATAAAAGCGAAGGTCCGTCGCGCTGACCGGCGCAATCCAAGCATGGAGGATGCATTTATCTCCTTGATTGAAGACCATGAGCAGGCAAGCCGGAGGGCATCATGAAGATCATGCGCCTGGCCGGCCTGATGCGAAAAGAAGTGTATGAGATCATCCGCGATCCTTCCAGCATTGCTATTGCCTTCGTGCTTCCGCTGGCCCTTCTGTTGATCTTTGGCTACGGTGTCTCGCTCGACGCCCGCGATATCTCCATCGCAGAAGTCGTCGACCATCCCACACAACTCACCGCTTCTTTTCTGGCGGAGTTGCAGCGCTCTCCATGGTTTCATCCGGCAGTCTATCCGGATCAAACGTCTGCCGAACAAGCGCTGATGCACGGACACGCCGACGCCGTTCTTTGGCTGCGGAGCGATTTCACTCGCCTTTCGTACCGCGCCGGGAGCGCGCCGATTCATCTCACCGTGAACGGCGTCGATGCCAATCAGGCGCGCATCATTGAAAATTATGTGAATGGCACATGGCTGCTTTGGTTGCAACAGGAAGCAACCCGGCAAGGCACGCATCTTGCCGCGCCCGTCGTGGCCGACGCGCGGGTCTGGTTCAATCCTGCCCTGCGCAGCCGCGACTATCTGATCCCTGGCCTGATCGCGATCATCATGACGCTCATCGGAGCTTTGCTGACAGCCCTGGTCGTGGCACGCGAGTGGGAGCGAGGGACCATGGAAGGCATCATGGTGACTCCCGTGGCCACAACGGAGATTTTGCTGGGGAAGCTGATCCCCTACTTTGTAATGGGCATGGGGGGAATGACGATGTCCACCGCGATGGCTGTCTTTTTGTTTGGTGTTCCATTGCGTGGGTCGTTACTCGTGCTCTTTGGCACAGCAACGCTCTTTCTGCTCACGGCACTGGGAATGGGATTGGTGATTTCCGTGCTGGCACGCAGCCAGTTTGTCGCGGCGATGATCGCCATTGTCACCACATTCCTTCCCGCATTCATTCTGTCCGGCTTTATTTTCGACATTCGATCCATGCCACAAATCATTCAGCTCCTCACCCACATCGTCGCGGCCCGCTACTTTGTGACTATGCTGCAAAGCTCCTTTCTGGCTGGTGACATCTGGCCGGTAATTCTGCCCAATGCCTTTGGAATGGCCATCCTCTGTGCGGTCTTTTTAGGCCTCGCGTTGCTGCGTTTTCGCAAGAGGCTGGACTGATGCGGCTGATCCTCCAACGTGTACTTGCGCTTACCGTCAAGGAACTGCTGGCCCTGTTGCGCGATGCCGCCAGCCGCGCCGTCCTGATTGGCCCGCCCATTATCCAGCTTCTGGTATTTGGCTATGCCGCGACCTTCGAGCTGAAGCATGTTCCCTTCGTTGTCTACAACCAGGACCAGGGAAGACTATCGCGAGACTTCATCGCTCGCTTCGAAGGCTCTCCCAGCTTCAGTCTGCTGCGCTTCGTCCATAATCAGGACGATTTGGGTAAGGCAATCGATGATAAGTCCGCGCTGATGGCAATCGACATCGGCCCGACCTTCAGCTCCGATATCGAGCGCGGAAGAACGACGCACGTCCAACTGATTCTGGATGGACGAGACTCCAACACGGCCGCCCTGGCGATGGGCTACGCTCAGTCGATCCTAACCACATTCAATCAAGGGCAGGTCGTGGCGCGTGGGCGAACTCCACCCTCGACCGTGCTGCTGGACCGCGCGTGGTTCAATCCAAATCTCGACTCGCGATGGTTCATCGTTCCTGGGATTTGCGGCATACTCACTCTGCTGGTAAGCATGTTGACGACGGGCCTGTCCGTGGCACGGGAACGTGAAATGGGAACTTTCGATCAGCTTCTTGTGACTCCCATGCGTCCAACAGAAATTCTTCTCGGGAAAGCTCTACCTGGGTTTCTGGTTGGCATGGTCGAGGGATCGTTTATCGTTCTGGTTTCCATTTTTTGGTTCCATGTCCCATTCACGGGCAGTTTTCTGGGACTCTATATAGGTTTTTTCTGCTTCCTGCTCGCGACGGTTGGGATCGGGTTGATGATCTCGTCATTGGCCGTTACGCAGCAGCAAGGGCTGCTGGGTGTGTTCCTTTTTATGGTGCCAGCTATTGTTCTTTCCGGCTTTGCGACACCGATCGCCAACATGCCGCAGATCGTGCAGTACATCACACTGCTGGATCCACTGCGATATTTTCTGATCGTTCTGCGAGGCAGCTTCCTTGAAGGAGCCGGCCTCTCGCTCTTCTGGCCGCAATATTGGCCGCTCGCTGTCATTGGTGTTGTGAGCATGATCGTCGCCGGCAGGCTCTTTCGCCGCCGCCTTTCCTGAAGGGAGTTTTGCTGGGCGGCAACCGTGTTTTAACCCGGCGGAGCGGGGCGGTTCTTCGGGACAGCCTTCAGGCGCGGAGGTGTTCTGGCGATGGATTTCCTGCGGGACGCATGTTCACGCAGGCGAGGTTAGAGCGAGACGGAGTGGGACGAAAGATTACGTCGGTTTGGGTGGGCCTTGGGTGAACGGCGGATCGGCGCTTTGCGGATGCGGAAAGGCCCGCGGCTGAAGCCGCTTGTCTCTTTTGGCCTCCATTCCATGGCCTGAAGGCCACGGCTTCTACCGTCGCCTCGCTTTGCGAGGCCCGGAATGACTGCCCATATTCCGGCCCGGGAGAGGCGCACGGCTCCGGCTTACTGCATCTTATGGATCGAATCCAGCAGCAAGGGAGGATCCCATGACCCCGAAATCTACGCAGCCCGCGGCTGAAGCAGAGCGCACTGCTCCCGACACGTGTTCCACGCCCATCGATCCGAAGGCACCGGCCGGCAGCCCGAATTCTTTGGGCGCGAAGAGCGACTGCGGGGGCCGGCCAAGCACGGACGACTCCGTGGTGGAGGCGAAGGATGAGATGGGTCCTGGGGTGACGCCGCCGGACACGACCGGGGATTAGGGCAGTCTTGAGGAACGTGAAGTGAGGCGGTTTCATTCGCGTGCGTGGCCCGGGCGATGGCCTCTGCACCGTTCTTGAGGAGTTTTCGGAACCCTGCCACCCCCCAGTGAATCGTGAGCTTTCGGCAGGCGTGCGCAGATCAGAAGCAGTATCCCTGTGCGACCCAG
>VFSW01012335.1_pt1 | contig 11940 bp, 12 predicted proteins | sample 5358111 | NCBI WGS metagenome assembly VFSW01 (sample SAMN11554181, study PRJNA540505) | mine drainage metagenome | isolation source: sediment from site ElyBrook_90M | place: USA: Ely Copper Mine, Vershire, VT | collected 2017 | reverse complement strand
CGTTGGTGAAGATGCATCCGGAAACAGACAGTCTGAAAACTTAACCCTTAACGGTGCCGTTGAGGTCGTGGGAGCTTTGACGTTCTCTAAACTCTACGGTGCATCCGTGGCGTCCATCTCCGCATCAAGAATCGTAACCATTCGACAAGGATCGGGAGGTACAACCCGAGGCACCATCGGTGTAAACAAAAAGATCAGCTTTATCTGGTACGGCAAAAAGTACACCGGTGCTTCTCTCGGAAATGCCGAGGGTGGCGACATGGCAAGCAAGGCCGCTGGTATGAAAAGCGGTGACATTGCACCAGCCGGAAACTTCGGTCTCTGGTATCGCATTACATGGCCGACCAGTGCCGGTGCGGTCACCGCAAACTCAACGCAAGTGAAATCCGAGGGCGACACCGCCGCATAGAGAACTTATAACCTATGGCAAAGAATTTTCTCACCAAAAAGAATAATGCCAAGAGCACGATCACTGACAATCCTCTCACATCGGGAGCGACAACTTTGAACGTGCAGTCTGGCGATGGTGCGAAATTTCCGGTCGCACCATTCCAAGCAACTCTCTACACGACCGACGCCGCACTTGGGGAGATCATAAAGATAACCGCCAAGTCCACTGACGCATTTACCATCGTTCGAGCCCAAGAAGGAACCTCTGCCCAATCATGGGCACAGAATGCACACCTCGAACTGTTGGTGACTGCCAAGCTCTTTGACGACTTCCAAACCCGAACCGAGATCATTGTCGCAACTGACGGTTCGGGCGATTACAACTGCGACGGTACTGCCGATGAAGTCGAGATCAATGACGCATTAAGCAACTTGCCGTCCACCGGTGGAATCGTGCTTCTCAAGAAAGGAACGTACAACATCGCCGGAAGTATCGACATGCTCAAAAGCAACGTCGTTCTCCAAGGCGAGGGAAAAGCAACAAAGATATTCCTTTCCAACTCCGCCAATGTCGACATCATTCGTGTTGGCAATGGTACGACCATCGTAAACGACTGCGTAGTGGAAAACATGACGGTCGACGGCAACAGGTCAAACCAAACATCTCTTGGTTCGCCCGTAATCATATGGGGATCGTCCGGTACAAAAGCCCTAAGAAATATCGTACGGGGGTGTCGGCTTACCAACTGCCTGTCAGATTGCCTGAAAGTGATCTACGCCGACAAAGGCATCATCCAGAATAACGTCATCGAAGAAAATACTGGTGGTGCGGGTATCGGCATTTTCTCGAGCTCGCAGACAAACGACATCATCGGAAATGTCCTGATCCACAATGCCTATGGCATCTACTCAAGCGCCAATTACAACAACATCGTTGGAAACGTCCTTGTCGATAACACAGCCTATGGCGTGTATGTCAACGGTGTCGTGAATCTCAACATCTCTGGCAACTGGTTCGGAAGCATTGCGTATTTCCAAACTGGAGTGTATCTGGCCGCAAGTGCGGCTCGAAATACGATCACCGGAAATACTTTCTATCAGCCCTACCGTGCAATCTTGGCGGCGGCTGATGCGAACGTGATCGGAAACACGATAAGCGGCAACAGCATCTACCTCGCAAACCAAGAAGCGATCTATATGCAAGCTGGTGCAAACCAAAACGCTATCGTCGGCAATACCATCCGATCAAGCGCAATGCACGCTATCAGAATTCGCGGGTCCAAGAATGTCATCTCCAGCAACATGCTGATCGACAACGGCACGGTAACCAACAACACCTACAGCGACATTTTTCTCGATGATAACGGAACGACCTTCTCAACCTACAACACGGTCATTGGCAACAACTGCCAAGCGGCCGCGGCGAATAAGGTCGCATACCACATCCGAGAGAATGCCACCGGCGATGACTTCAACCTGATCATCGGCAACGTGTGCAAAGACGGAGTGACCGCTCAAATATCACTGCAAGGCACCAACTCAGTGCGAGGGACAAACATACCGGCAACTGGATAAACGCATATGCTCAACTCTTATCAACTCAACACGGCACAACTCAACAACACTGGATCAAGTCCAGTAAGCAAAGGCGTGAGCTATGTGCTCGATTTGTTTGGAGTGATAGCAAAAACAATCAGATATCTGTTCGACGAAGTCATCACTGTACTGAAAGCCGAGACCTATCTGCTCGACATACGGAATCTTGCCACAAAAGTTGAGACCTATCTGTTTGACGCTTGGAATCTTGCAACGAAATCCCTGACGTATGTGCTCGATATCAGAAACATAGCGATAAAAGCACTGACCTACGTCTTGGACATCCGGAATTTGGCAACGAAAACCGTAACGTACCTGCTAGACGAATTCATTCGCGCAACCAAGGCGATAACCTACGTGTTCGACATCATCGGGGGAGCTGTCATGACGATGACTTATAAGCTGGATATCCGAAACCTGATCGCAAAGTACCCGAGCTATCTGCTCGACATCCTGATCACGCTCGGCAAGCAATGGACGTACAAGTTCGACAACTTCCTGTCCGCAATCCGAACGACCCTTTACCAATTCGATATTCGTAATCTCGCAACAAAGATTGAGACCTACATACTCGACGTTGGTGACGCAGTCGCAAAGATGCTGACCTACAAACTCGATATCCGAAACTTGGCCAGCGAGTCAGTGACGTACCTCTTAGACATTCGAGCCCTTGCGTCGAAAGCATGGACATACGTGCTGGATATCAGAAACCTTGCCACCAAGAATTTGCGGTACGTGTTCGATATCCGGAATCTAATCGCAAAAATAGAAACGTACTTGTTCGACATTCTACTCAACGTGCAAAAGCAGATGACCTACTTATTCGACATCACGAGCTTCGTTGCTCGAATTCTGACCTACAAACTCGATATCAACGCCCTCGTGGCCAAGATCGAAACGTACAAGCTCGATATAAGAATCCTTATAGCAAAGCTTGAGACTTATCTGCTCGACATTCGTCTCCTCGCCGCGAAGTCGATGAGGTATGTGCTGGATATTCTCATCACTCTGAACAAAACGTGGACGTACAGATTCGACATTCTGATCACGCTCGGCAAGCAATGGACGTACCCGCTAGATATCCGAGGACTTATAGCCAAGACCCTGCGATACGTGTGGGATATCTGGAAAATTCCTGCTGGCGTAAAGATTGCTGTCGAAATTGTATCGGCAAAATTATCAATCCTGTTGCTTTCGGCGAGAGAAACACTGGGGCTCACCACTGCCAAGCCAGGCGTTGAGGTCAAAACGGCTCGGCAAGATCAACAATTGCAGACTGCAAAGAATGACGTAACCCTGCCGGGTAAGAAACAAGACATAAACCTATGAGCGTAAAAATCGTACAAAACGACACCCGTCCTCCACTCGAATTCACCCTGACGCAAGATGGTGCGCCGGTGGATTTAACCGGATGCACGGTGAAGTTCTACATGAAAGATGCAACCACCGGATCAGTAAAGATCAACGGCGTGGCTTGCACGATTACCGATGCAACCAAAGGCAAATGCCGGTACAGCTGGACTGGAACGGATACCAACACGGTCGCAACGTATCTCGGTGAGGTCGAGGTCACGTTCGCTGATGGCAAAATCCAGACCGGTTACAAGCAACTATCAATCATCATCCGTGATGACATCTAAAAACATATGACCAGAGGCACAATCAAAACAGGAATAAAGAATGAGCTCGATGATCAGACCATCGACGACAACCTGCTTAATACGTGGGTGCAGAAAGCCGACGAGAAAGTACAAATGTGGCGACCGGCGAACGATCAAAACCAATCCTTCGACTACTGGGATTATCTGAAAACCGAACAGCCCTACACGTCTGTGGCCAATCAGAATAAATATCCGGTCCCCGAAAACTTTCGTGCATTCATGGAATTAAAAATCGGAACGGACACGAAGCCCTACACGTTGATCGACTTCCGCAAGCGAAGCGACTACACCGGACATGCAGTGTATCTGCTTGGCGGTTCTTTCTATCCAATCGCAATACCAACTTCAGACGGGGCCGCGATGAATCTGGTCTTTGTCCGCATCTCCGACGACTTTGCATCTGACAACGACGAACCGGAAGTAGAAAAACTCTATCACCAAGCCTATGTCGAGTGGGGCAAGAAAATGTACTACAACCAGCAAGGTGATACCGAGCTTGAACGGCAAGCGGAAAGTAATTTTGAACGAATCATGATCGGCAAATGGCGAGACCAAGAGATCGCTCGAATGGCCGCGGCTTCAGACCAAGCCGAGATACCAAGAAGCAGTCTCGTATAAATCCTATGTCACTACCAAAGAAAATCTGGAAAGCTTCACGATTCCACAAAGGAATCTCCAACCTCAATGCCGAGGGTCAGTTTTGGTTTTCAAACGGACTCGAATTCGACCTGTACCCACCGTACCTCAAGGTCGCTAATAAATTTTTCAAAGAAGGTGACAGCGTGAGCGTTCCGACTCTCGATGAGCCGTCGTACATGTGCTATTTCAATAACCGCTACTACACCGTTAATCACAACAACGGAAAGATTTTTGAAAACACCTACTCAAGTTGGACTGAAGTGCATGACAGCGTGAACATCTGGGGCGGAAGCGGAATGTACGCTGATGACGACTACATGTACTACGCCGGAAGCACGTGGATCGGACGCTTCGACAAAACAACGTGGGTAGACTCGTGGCAACCACTCAACGTCAACACGGCCTTTGACGACGTACCGATAACTAAATTTTTGAAATTCGTTTGCTTTGGAAACAAAAACTATCTGGCCGCATGGGATACAGGTGCAAGTTCGTGGAATCCGAACCGCCTAACACTTCCGACCGGATACGTGATCGTGTGGCTCGCACCTCTCACGGACTATCTGGTCATTTCCGCACACCACCCAACCTTTGGCTCTGCTTTATTTTTCTGGGACGGATACTCACAAACATATAACCGAGTCCTCCAGCTCACCCAAACACAAAGCCTTGCCGGTGTCGTAGATAAAAACGTCCTGTACTTCCTGACGAGAGACGGCTGGATTTGCCGATTCAACGGAGTAGGTATCGAGAAGCTCAATCGATTCCCGGACATGGACTACCAAGACTACATCTCACTAAAAGCCGAGTGCATGAAAGTGTACCAAGGCCTCATTTACATCGTAAAAGGATCGAACACGTTCGATATCACCAGACGAAACCAGTTTTGCGGAATCTGGTGTTACAACCCTGCGACCAATGCCTTGTACTTCAAACACCGACTCTCAAGTGGTGCAGTCAATCACGTCACACCGGGAGTCTCCGTTGTTTACGGCCTCTATGTCGACAACCTCACGGTCAGAGTGATGTGGAATGACGGAAGTAAATCGATTATCGATATAAACCACGACACCGGGACATTCAGACCTTACGATTTTGGTGCGTACTGGATCAGTCCACTCCTCGATGATGAACCGTATCTCCGGAAACGGTTCAAGCAGATGATCCTGAACTTCTTCAAGCCGATGCCGAACAGCAGTTTTGCTCGGTTTGAAGTGAAGTACAACACAACCGAGCAGACAATTCGGGAAGTTAAGTATGTCAGCAGTGGCGGCTCTGATTATTTCGTCTTGTCGTCTATTAACAGTGCGTATGAGGTCGGCGACGAGGTGATGATATTGGCCGGGCCAGCCGCCGGACAGATCAGACACATTAAAAGCATTGATACGGTCACCAAAACAATCTACTTGGACGAAACACTGTACTACGTCGGCGGCTCGCTTGGATATCTCCAAGCTGGCGACTACGTGGCGATCACCCCATTCAAACGACTGGGGACGATTAAGGGAAGTGACAATGTGAGCAAGGTTAATAAAATGCTTCGGTTCAATGCGAGGGCAAAAAAGATTCAATTCAAGATCGAGTTATGGAGTAACTCCGGATACGGTGGCGAATGGGATATGGGTCTCAAAGATGTTTCTGCCATCTATGTACCGGATCGAATAATCAAATAAATATATGCCTGAAGAAACAACAACACCAGTAGTGCCTACTCCGTCACCGGATATAAAGCCAGTCGAGGAGCCGACGGTCAAGTTTACTCTCGAAAAGATGGATGATGAGAATGTGAGAAAAATCACTTCACATCCCGATGTTTCGATACTGAATATTCCGTCGATGCAAAAAGCTAAAGATGATCTGGAGTCGACGATCGGTCAATTACAAGGACAACTCGATCAAATCAATGAGGTCTTGTTCGAGTACGAAAAAATCAAATAACTATGAACAATAATCCAAATCAAGATCAGCCTTTCGATCCGAACTTGGGATCAATTCTGAATCTTCTCCGAGACATTCCGCTTCTCAGTGTTGCACCAACCGACACACCGAGAACTCCGATCAGTTTCGCATTATACGACAGTGGAGGTACGCGTCGGTTTTATATCTTCTTCAACGGCAACTGGAGATACGTAACCCTTACATAAACATATGGCAACAATAACTATACAAAAAGGTCAAACGCTTTCGGGAATCGCAAAACAACAAGGGACGACCCTAGACTCCCTGCTTAAAGCAAACCCAAGCATCAAGAATCCGAACCTGATCTATGCAGGATCAGCTCTTAATTTACCCGAAGCACCGAAACCCACGCCCGTTGCCCCGGGGGCGAGCGGTTCTGCGCCGGTTGCACCCGTGACACCTTCTATCCCCGTAACCACCCGTGTTGACCAAATTTCGAGCCCGGGGACGAGCCCTGTCCCAGCCAATAACACCCTGTATGGAGCGAATGTGCCTTCTAACACCTCTTTGCTCGATAAATACCGGTCCGAACTTGGAGTGGACACTGCCCTCAAAAGCATCCAGGACAGCCAGACTTCCTACCTCGATACGCTCAAGAATTTGCCAAAAAAAGGAGATCTCTATAAAACCGAGCGAACCAACCGAGGCGTCGATCAGATGCAGACAAACCTACAGAGCTTGGATGACCGGCTCGCAAAAATGGACGAAGCAATTAATGCTTCCGAAAAAGATATTCGTGACCGAACGATACAAAGTGGTGGTCTGGTGACCGAAAGCCAGACGCAACGGTTAGTCGCTTCCGAAAAGACTCCGCTCATCGACGAATACCGAAAGCTTCTATCCGAACGTAATCAACTAGCAAACAAACTGGGAGTAGCCGACGCTTCTGCAAAAGATGCGGCCGGTATGGCATACGAGGACTCAACACTTCCACTCAACGTCGCAGAAAAAACACTCGGTTTCCAAAAGGATCAATACAGCGTACTCGGCAATCTTCTAAGTCAGGTATTCGGCGCATCGGAAAAAGATGCCGCCAATATTATCGATGCCGCGAAGTACGGTCAGGATCAAGCAAAGAAAGATGCTCAAGATGTAATCGACCGAGCAATAAAAATGGCAAATCTCGCCAACAGTACACCGGCTGGCACGGTGCTTGATATCGGTGGAACAAAAGTCACCGGTCTCAAAACATCAAGCGCATCCGGAACCGGTGGTGCTACTAGCGACGTGGAATCCTACGCCCTCGAACTTCTCAACGATCCAAACTTCTTGATAGCAAATGTACCTCAAAACATTCGAGGACAGGTGCTCGCTAAAAGAGACCAGATAGTGAATGACGCTAACCAAGCAGATCAAGCGGCGGCGGCCTCTCAACCAAGCCAGCCATCGATAACTGCCCAACAGTTCGGTTCCGGAGTAAAAGACGTATTCACTCAACAGATACCGAGCCTTGCGAAGTCTGGATACAGCACTACTAAGAACTTCTTCAAGGGATTGTTCGGTATTGGAAATTAAATTGCTATGGCTTACATCAAAGACCCATCAACTGGAAAGTACATACGAACCGACTCGGCAACGGCAACTAAAACTGTCGCGCCGATTAACGTTGCCACACCCAGCTCTGCTGGATCGGGAATGAAGTACGGCAAGGATGCCAGTGGAAAGTACACGATGATGCCAAGCGACTCCTCCACTCCTATGGGCAAGCCGAAAGTCACAACGGTCGCCGGACTTCAAGACTATGCGGCACAACAAGGCATCGATGTCTCCGGCACTCAACCAAAAGAATCTGTACTGCAACGACTCCTCCACTTACTCAACACCGGTGCCTACGCTGTCGGTGGTCTTATCAGTGGCAAAGGAATCGTAGAGGGAGTAAAACAACACACTCTGCCATCGGAAGCTCTCGGAATAAAGAATCCTATCGGAGGATTTATTGCCGACGTGTTACTTGATCCGACAACCTACATCACATTTGGTTACGGTGCTGAAGCAAAACTCGCTACCAAAGCCGGTGAAGTTGCATTGAGTAAAGCTGGTACGACTCTTCTCAAAGATTCAATTTTGAAGCTCGGAGAGGAAGCCGGACGAAAAGCAGTTGCTGAAAAAGTGATTCAAGATGGTGCTGAAAAGTTCTTGGCCAAGGACGGACTCAAGTTTATGGGAAAACAGATATTGCCACGATCCGTAGTGACTGCACCGTTCAAAGCCGCCGATTACATTGCCGAAAAGACTCCAGTAGTCGGCAAACTCTATCAAGGTGCAAAAGATTTGGCTGGCAAAGCATTTGTGCCGTTTAAGTCGATCAAAGAATTACCCGGTGGAATCGGACAAGAATATATTGATAAGTTTTCTGCGTTCACTAAAGGCACTCGTGACCAAGTAAGCAAAGCCGTACAAGAAGCGGCCGATCTTGGTAAGACAGCCAAACAAGAATTAGGAAAAGGTGCTGGCTCGTTTGTCGGCAAGACCATTGAGGAAATGGCAACTGCAAAACCTGCAGGTGCAATTGCGACCGCCGCGACTGTTGCAGAAACCGCTGTGCCGAAAGCCGGTACAGGTAACAGCGTGATCGACAACATCATCAGCAACATCCGAGGTCAGCACAAAGACTTTGCGACTATCGAAAAAGAAAAAGGGATATTGGATACAGAGCTTCCGGATTACGTCCGACATTACCTCACGCCCGAGGGTCGTGACTTCCTGAATAAGACCGGAATGAACATCACTGCGGAATTAAACAAACCTCTCCGTGTTAAAAATCCATTCTCAAAGACCAGACAACTCGACGGCACCATCGAAGGAATAAATAAATACTTCCAAGGCAGATATAACGTACAGCTCTTTGAGCCGGATGCGTTCAAGGCATTTGCCGCCCGTAAAGCCGAACATATCAAAGCCGTGAATACCTACGACTTTATAACCAACATCGGCCAACAATTTGGTAAACAAGCGGAGGTAATCACCAAAGAAATAAAAAATCCAATCACCGGCAAGCTCACTACCAAAGAGGTAATGAAGCCAGTTTTTGAAAACGGCATCAAATACATTGAAAGCTCAGTGCCACAACTCAAAGGCACACTTCTGCCCGAACAGATCGTGAAGCATGTCGATGATACATATAAAACTCTCTCCAATGAGGAGGCAACAAAAAAGTTTCTTGGACTCTACGACAAGGTGCTCGGTTTTTGGAAAGGATCAGTGACAGGATGGTTTCCATCTTTTCATGCCCGAAATACAATGGGCGGTGTTTTCAACAACTGGATCGCTGGAGTAAAGAGTCCTGCACGATACCTGCAAGCCGATCAGATTGCACGAGGCGTAGAGGGCACGATCACCACTCAACTTGGCACCAAGTACTCTTATAGCCAAATCCGTGAATTGGCGAATAAGCTGGGCGCGATAGGTCAGCCCGGGTACTTGGATGTGATGAAAACGGTCGAAAAAGACATCGGCAAAGGGCCGGTGTCCAAGCTGATGGATCTGCCCAAGAACGCTATGGAGGTCGTGGAAAACCGACTGCGACTGCCACTTTTCGTGGATCGCCTTATCAAAGGTGACGCCCCCGAACAGGCGGCAAAGCAAGTATTCCAATTCCACTTCGACTATGCACCGGAAGCATTGACCGGGTTTGAGAAAGACGTGATGAAGCGACTACTGCCGTTCTACCGATGGACACGCGGCAACATTCCGCTTCAGCTCGAGCAGATGGTTAAACAGCCCGGCAAGTATGCGGCCATCGGTAAAGTCCTTGGGAATCTGCAGACCGACAAACAAAAAGCGAAAGATGAATTCGCCGCATTGCCACCGTACATGCGAGAAGGATTGCCTGTCCGACTTGGCGAAAAGAATGGTTTCTCGCAGTACCTGTATGGCTTGGGATTACCAGTTGAGGATATTAACCGCCTCTGGAAAGGAGATGCTAAGCGAACTGTTGCCAGTATGGTCGGTGAATTGTCGCCGATCCTTAAGTACCCGATAGAAGTCGGCACAGGTCAAAACCTCTTCACTGGTCAACCAATTGAGCAAAGCAACCAAGTGTATCCGTTCGTGAATAAAGTTCCCGGACTACGAGACTGGCTGGAAGTAACCGAACATAAAAACAAAGATGGATCAGTGAGCTATCGAGGGAATGCCTACAAGCTCCATTTCCTTAATACCGCTCTCGGCAGGTTCTATAGCACGGCCGGGAAACTCACTGATACCAATACATCGGGTGCCGTGAAATTCCTCTATGGATTAGTCGGGGCGAAAGCAAAGTCGGTAGACATTACAAAAGAAAAATTCTATCGACAGCAGGAGCTTCAAAACCGACTTGAACAGGAATTGCAAAGCAGAGGTCTGCTTAACCAGTTTCAAAGAGCCTACATACCGAAATAATCGCATGGAAAAAGAGACCTACCAAAACAAATTACAGGATGAACGTCTCGATCGAGTGGAAAAGACAGTCAACGAAATCAAAGACAATCATCTGACACACATGCAAAGCGATCTGACGAAAGTGAGTACTGATGTTGATTGGCTCAAACGATTTTTCTGGATTATTGCGACCGCATCCATCGGTGGGCTTATCACAGCAGTCGTCAACTTACTACTAACAATTAACAAATAAACCTATGGAAATCATTCAAAAGAAATCACCAAACTTCTGGGTAGGTCGCAAAGGTTACCGCCCGGAAGCAGTTGTCGTCCACATCATGGACGGCACCCTAGTCGGTACTGATTCGTGGTTTGCAGACCACACTTCGCAAGTAAGTGCTCATTACGGAATCGGTAAGAGCGGCGAAGTTCACCAGTATGTACAAGAAACCGATACCGCTTGGCATGCTGGCCGTGTCGATGCGCCGGTCTGGAAACTTATAAGACCGAACCTTAATCCGAACCTGTACACGATTGGGATCGAGCACGAGGGAAAACCAGACGACCAATGGACGGAGGAAATGAAAAGAGTGAGTGCGAACCTGATCCGAGAAATTTGTCAGCGATGGCAGATTCCAATCGACCGGAATCACGTCATCGGTCACTTTGAGATTTTCTCAAAGAAGCCAAACTGCCCGGCAAGCAATAAGCAAATTCTCGACGATTTGGTCGCGCTTGCCGGTCAACAAACAACCAATCTATCCATCGAGGATGGTGTGAGGAAAATCGAGGAAGGATTGGCAATTATTAAGAGAGCATTTTAACCACTATGACAACACCAACAAAAGAAGCATTAAAGCACCTTGTAGTCGTATTCTTTTACTCTGCGGTATCGGCAGTCCTACCGCTTCTGATCGCTTACGCTCAGAACGACCCACGATGGGCGTTGCTGATCCCGGTGATCAACTCCGTCTGGTATGCCGTAACCCGATACCTAAAAGAGCAGAGTTTGATCGACAACGACATTGCCCGAGGGGAGCAATAAAGCCCCTTAAGCTAGCGAAAATCCGGTCCTAGTAGACCTTCTGTGCGAAAGCTGGAACGTCGAAATCGGCCGGATTTTCATTGTAAATCCGACGCAAATCCGTTATAATTCTATCAACCCGGCTAAAACTAAGGGTTTTTCCGTAGACCTTTGGTTCAAAGTTGCGCCAATCGTCACCGCCCGAAGAAAAAAGTATCGGATATATGCCAAGGCTTACCGCTGCGATGCGCTGCGGAGGTTTTCCCTGTAGTATTAAGGCATGGTGATTTTGGAAACCCAAGTCGACCGAGG
>VFSW01012334.1_pt1 | contig 11941 bp, 11 predicted proteins | sample 5358111 | NCBI WGS metagenome assembly VFSW01 (sample SAMN11554181, study PRJNA540505) | mine drainage metagenome | isolation source: sediment from site ElyBrook_90M | place: USA: Ely Copper Mine, Vershire, VT | collected 2017 | reverse complement strand
TCATGCAGTACTCGCCCGACGCGGCGCACGACGGCTTCGACATCGTCAACTCGCGCGTTCTCTCGTCTCGCGGCGATCCGGCGGCGGGCAATCTCGCGGCGGGCAGATATTTCACGGTCGCTCTTTACCGCGGATCGGGCGGCCATTGGATATGTCCCGGCTACACCCACGACGACCCCGATCCAAAACTAGGCGAAGTGAGTAATCTCTGCTACGGCGAAGACGGCCCGCCCTGCCTGGTCAAACTGCAAGTGAAACCGGACCACCACTTGGCAATGCCCCCCGCTCCGCGTTAGGTCGGCCTTCATCAATAATCACGGGGTTAGCCACGATATGCGTGGTCTAACCCCGGAGCAAAGGCTACGGAATCCTTTGTCCTACCGCATTGCGCCGCAACTATAAGCCGATGGCGCGCGAGCCGCAGACTTCTAGTGAGCCCTCCGGGACTTGAGGACTGTAACGTCCAATTCTGGCAGCGACTCGAGCGCGATCCCGTTGAGCGTACCCACTGTGTCGCACACTCCGTAAGTGGTGTCGCAGCATTGCACCGTAACCATGTAGGTGCGGGTGCCAGACCTCGCGCAGCGCTCCGACCGCAGTTCCACGCCATCCAGCGCCAGCGAGTCCGTGGTAAATTGCAGCGGGCCGGCCGAGACCGCGCCGGGGAAAACTGTCGGCGACCAATCCTCGCCTTGCCTGGAGGTCGGCTTTCCACATCCGCCGCCTTTGCCGTTGTCATCGGTAACCTGATCGTCGGTAATGTCGGTGACCTGGAGGCTCACGTCGACGGCGCTGCTGGCCGCCGCTGGCAACGTCATGGTGATGTCCTCGGTGCGCATCTTGTGATTGGGCGGCCACAGGCTGGCCGGCTCGATCGTGACGGTCGCGGCTGCCGTACCAGTGGCTAGACCTTCGGCAGCCTGAAGGGCCGTATCCTGCGTCAGGCATCCTACTGAATAGTTCCCCGAGTCCTTGGTCTTTGCGAGGGCAGCAGGGGCAACCGCGATCAGAAAGATCACCGCTCCGCTTGCGGCCTTCGCCATAAGTTTCCCAATAGCCATAACTCCTCCCATATCCACAATGTGGTGGAAAATCCTACCGTTAGGCACTGCACACAGGATACATCTGTCGTATAATCAAGTTTAACATACCTCGACCCAAACCTGCAAATCCGCTTCTGGCTGAAGGCGGGGCCCCTTTTCAACACTCAATCCGCGCGAACACAAATTGTCCACCTTGCCCGTCAGGTAGATAACATCATCTCAAGTATTCCCATAATCTCTCGTGAATTCGCGCGCCGATTGGCGGGGATGGAGTGAATCGAACACTCGACGCAAGGATTTTCAGTCGTTCCGCATAGTCGGTACCGGGCGGTTCGAAAGTGCTCCCTGGTGGCCGGCCTGGGTTCCCAAAAACAGCGCCTGCAATTGCTGGAAATGTTGGAGGCGGCGATCGGATTCGAACCGATGCATGGAGGTTTTGCAGACCTCTCCCTTAACCACTTGGGTACGCCGCCCCGCGCTCTATCTTCGTCGCGACCGGACCCAATCAAGTATCACGCGCGCGAAAGTCCATCAATTGTGCATCCTTCCGGGCACCGGTTCAGTCTCGATGAAATGGACCAAATCCCTGTGACTCCCGAATTCGAGTTTCAGGCCGGATTTTGCGGATGAACTGGCCTGCACCGCGGGCTCTTCCATCGCGTAGTCGCGAAAAGATGCGCTGCGCAGATTTTCGCGTCTTCTCATTGCGGGTGCAGGGGCCGCAGCCCCTGGCCGTGGCGACGGCAGAGCGGTATTAAGCCGTTGGCAGGGGTCGCGCCCGCCGCAGCCTGATCTTCGCATCGAGCGCGCGTTCTATCGACCTTCGCCGACTGCATGGTCGCTTCGGATCGACAGGCTCAGTGGAAAACCTGTCCGAGCAGCAGCTCGGGCGAATCGTTATGTACATCGTTGATCTTGGGCGAAACCGGTGCCGCGATCAGCAAGTCAGCGGGCGCGGGAACCAGCAGCCGCTTGAGCGCGAGCGGATCCGCCGCGCGCGGGTCCATCCAGTCGTCGGCGTCGCGATCTGCAAGTATCACCGGCATCCGATCGTGATACTGCCCGACCACGGCGTTGGCCGCGGTCGTGATAATCGTGAATGTCGTCTCCCACACGCTCGGCTCCTTCTGCCATGCCTCGTAAAGTCCGGCGAACAGGACGAGTCGGCTATCCTCGCGATGGAACCAGGCCGGCCGCCGCGCGGTCTTCGGCCCGGTCCATTCGAAGAATCCATCGGCCGGCACCACGCATCGCCGCTTTTGGAATGCGTCGCGAAATGCGGGCCGCGCCTCGACCGTCTCCGACCGCGCGTTGATGCACTTGGCTGCCATGCTGGCGTCCTTCGCGCCGCTCCTGACCAGGCCCCACGTGGCGGGAATCACTTCGCGATTTTCGTACTTGATCCTGACTATGAAATGTTTCTGCATCGGAGCGACGTTGTAGCGCGGCCGATAATCGACCAACGAGTCCGCCGGGACGCCGAGTTCAGCCGCTATCGAATTGCCGTCGCGGCGCGTGATTGTGAATCGCCCGCACATCAGTTGCCGCCGGTGGGCGCCGGTGGCGACGATTCGGCCTGCTTGAAGACTCGCGCGATGAGTTCCTGCGCTTGCCCCTGAATCCGATGCAGATGATCGACCCCGCGAAAACTCTCCGCGTATATCTTGTAAACCTCTTCAGTGCCCGACGGACGCGCCGCGAACCATCCGCTCTGCGCGATCACCTTGATCCCTCCGATTGCCGCTCCGTTGCCGGGCGCAATCGTCAACGTTTTGACAATTTTCTCGCCCGCAAGCTCGCGCTCATTGAGTTGCCCGGGGGTCAGCTTCTTTAGAATTTCCTTCTGCGCAAGCGTGGCGGGCGCGTCGATACGCTCGTACGCCGGCGCACCGAACTCACGCGTCAAGTCATCGTACGCCGCGCCGGGGTCGCGCCCCGCGCGCGCGGTCATCTCGGCGGCCAGCAAGCCGAGGATGAGTCCGTCCTTGTCTGTCGTCCACACCGTTCCATCAGTTCGCAGAAATGAGGCGCCGGCGCTTTCCTCGCCGCAAAATCCGACCGAACCATCGATCAGCCCGTCCACGAACCACTTGAAGCCGACGGGAGTCTCGATGAGCTTGCGTTCAAGGCTCGCCGTGACGCGATCGATCATGGCGCTGCTCACCACGGTCTTGCCGACCGCCGCATCCTTGCGCCACCGGGTTCGATTGCGAAACAGGTATGAGATCGCGACCGCGAGATAGTGATTTGGATTCATCAGTCCGCTCGAGCGAGTGACTATTCCATGCCGGTCGGCATCGGTGTCATTGGCGAACGCGACGTCGAAACGATCGCGAATCGCCAGCAAGCGCGTCATCGCGTACTGCGACGAGCAATCCATCCTGATCTTCCCGTCCCAGTCGGCGGTCATGAAGCGAAACGTCGGATCGACCACGTCGCTGACCACCGTCGCCTTGATTCCGTACTTTTCGATCACCGCGGGCCAGTAGCGCACCGCCGCGCCGCCGAGCGGATCGATTCCGACCTGCACACCCGCGCCGCGAATCGACTCCATGTCAACGACATTGCCCAGGTCGCCGACGTAAGCGCCGATGTAATCGTGGCTATGAACCGTCGCCGCCGTGCGCGCCCGCTCGTAGGGAACGCGCAGCACCCCGGCGAGGCCGGCCTTGAGAAATTCGTTGGCTGTATTCCCAATCCAATCGGTGACGGCGGAATCAGCCGGGCCGCCGTTGGGCGGGTTGTACTTGAAGCCGCCATCGCACGGCGGATTGTGCGACGGCGTGATCACGATCCCGTCCGCCAGCCCGCTCTTGCGCCCGCGATTGTAAGTCAGGATCGCGTGCGAAATCGCCGGCGTCGGCGTGTATCCGCCCCCGCTATCCACCATCGTCTCGACCCCGTTGGCCGCCAGCACTTCGAGCGCACTGGCCAGCGCCGGGACCGAGAGCGCATGCGTGTCCATCCCGAGGTAGAGCGGACCGTTGATATTTTGACTTTTGCGATAGAGGCAAATCGCCTGGCTGATCGCCAGGATGTGCGCTTCGTTGAACGCGCAGTCCAGCGAGGAGCCGCGATGCCCCGAGGTGCCGAACGCGACTCGTTGCGCGGGATTGCCGGCGTCGGGCTTGCGAGCGAAGTAAGCGGTGATTAAACGGGGGACATCGACGAGTTGCGATTGATCGACAGGTTTTCCCGCCAGCGGGCTTACTTTCTCGGACATGGAGAAGAGACCTCATCTCCCGGTGTGATGTGAGATCGAGTCCAGGGCGTGCACCGCCCAAAGAGGCCGTCCGTCGCGATTCATGGAGCGGGTGATCGGTTTCGAACCGACGACCTCGTGCTTGGCAAGCACGCGCTCTACCAACTGAGCTACACCCGCTCTCCCAACCGGCGCGACAACGGCAAATTCATTTGATTATCCGGCGCGGGAGCGTCTGTCAAATCGCCGCCCGCTTGCCCGCCGCGGCAATTGGTTTTGGCCGCAGCGCCACGACCACGCGCACGTAGTAATCGACGCACGACCACACGCTCACCGCCATCGCGATCCACAGCACGAACATCCCGGCGGCGAAGAAATCAACGTGCCAATACGTGTAATGAATCAGCAGACCCTGAATCGCGATCGACTGCAACGCCATCTTGTACTTGCCCAGCTCCTCGGCGGCCACGATTAACCCTTCGGCCGCCGCGACCGCGCGCAGTCCCGTTACCATTATTTCGCGCGTCACCAGCACCACCACCATCCACGCCGGCACGTGCGGCGTCCGCGCCATCCCGGCGAGCATGATCAGCGCCGTCGCGACCACTAGCTTGTCGGCCATCGGATCGAGAAACTTGCCGAGCGTGGTGACCGAGTCGTAGCTGCGCGCGAGGTAGCCGTCGAAAAAATCGCTGACCGTGGCGATGAAGAACACCCCGGCCGCAAGCCACGAAGCGGCCGGACCGCTGTGCATCAGAATCCAGATCAGGATCGGCGCGGTGGCGATCCGCAGCAGCGTGAGAATATTTGGCGGTGTCATCGGCACGGGCTTGGCCTGTCTTCAACTCTACGAAACTGCGAAGCGAAGGTTTCGTTTTTCGCTGCGATCCGCAGCTTCGAGAATATTTGAATCGAAACAAGGTGGCAAATCGCAGCCGCTCGATCGCCTTGACTGGCCGAGCGCAGACCGAGTAGCGTCATTTTGACACAACCCGCGCTCCGCGATTCACCCCGCCGGCGCGCCCGAGGCCACCTGATGAGGCATAATGCGCAACTGTCCAGCGACTTCCTGGTAATCGGCGGCGGCATCGCGGGCCTGACCTTCGCGATCAAGGCGGCCGAAGCCGGCACTGTCACCGTCCTCACCAAGGCCGGCAGTTCCGAGGCCAACACCGCCTACGCGCAGGGCGGTATCGCCAGTGTGTGGAGCGTTGACGACTCGTTCGAATCGCACATCGAGGACACGCTGCGGGCGGGCGCCGGCTTGTGCGATCGCGCCGCGGTCGAGACCATCGTTCGCGAGGGTCCCGAGGCGATCCGCGAGTTGATCCGGCTCGGCACCCGCTTCACCCGGGTCGAGACCGGCGGACCCGACGACAGCGAACTCGAGTACGACCTGGGCCAGGAAGGCGGGCATAGCCATCGCCGCGTGCTGCACGCGCAGGACCTGACAGGCCGCGAAATAATGCGTGCGCTGCCCGAGGCCGCCGCCGCGCGGCCGAACATCCGCACTTTGGAAAATCACGTCGCGATCAATCTGCTGGTCGAGACTGCCACCGCCGGAAAGCCGGGCGCATGCTGGGGCGTCTATGCGCTCGACCGCAACACTCACGAAATCCGCAAAGTGATTTCGCGCGCCACGATGCTGGCGACGGGCGGCGCCGGCAAGGTCTATCTTTACACCACCAATCCCGATATCGCGTCGGGCGACGGCGTCGCGATGGCGTATCGGGCCGGCGCCGCGGTCGCCAACCTCGAGTTCTACCAATTCCATCCCACCTGCCTGTATCATCCCGCCGCCAAGTCGTTTCTCATCTCGGAGGCGCTTCGTGGCGAGGGCGCGATTCTGAAATTGCCCGACGGCACCGCGTTCATGAAGCGCTACCATCCCGACGCCGAGCTGGCGCCGCGCGACGTGGTTGCGCGGGCGATCGATTCCGAGATGAAACGTCGCGGGCTGGACTTCGTGTATCTCGATTTGAGCCATCGCGACGCCGATTTCATCCGGCGGCGGTTCCCGAATATCTTCAAGCGATGCTTGAGCTTTGGATATGACCTCACCAAAGGACCAATTCCGGTGGTCCCCGCGGCGCACTATATGTGCGGCGGGGTGCAGACCGATCTCGACGGTCGCACCTCGATTGCGCGCCTGTACGCAGCCGGCGAGGTCGCTATGACCGGGCTGCACGGCGCCAACCGCCTAGCCTCGAACTCGCTGCTCGAGGCCGCCGTGATGGGCCGGCGCGGGTTTGCCGCGGCGCGCGAAATCGTCGCCTCGGGAGGCGGCGCGCCGCCCGAATTTCCCGAGTGGAACCCCGGACGCGCGATCCGCAGCGAGGAGCGCGTGATGATCACGCAGAGCTGGGACGAGATTCGCCGCCTGATGTGGAACTACGTCGGCATCGTGCGCAGCGACCGGCGACTCGAGCGCGCGCTGCGCCGCATCGAGCTGATCAAGGACGAGATCCACCGCTACTACTGGGACCACCTGCTCGACGCCGACACGATCGAGTTGCGCAACCTGGCAATGGTGGCCGAACTGGTCGTGCGATCCGCGATGAGCCGGCGTGAGTCGCGCGGCTTGCATTACAACATCGATCATCCCGAAACCGGCGGCCCCGAATGGGTCCATCCGACGATACTGCAAAAGCCCGCCGATCAGAGCTGAAAAAAATCCCGCGCCGCGAAATTCATCTCATGCAAGCGAAGGAAGTGAAGATGTACTCGGACTACAAGAGTCCGTTCGCCTACCTCGCATTCGATCCCGCCTTCGCGCTCGAACTGGGGTTTCGGATTCGGCTGCGATTGATTCCGTTCGAGCTTCGCATCAAGGGGAAAGGCGAGCGCAGTCTCTACTCCGAACACAAGGCGCGATACTCGTATCTCGACGCGCGGCGATGGGCCAAGCCGCGCGGCCTGGTCATTCGAGGACCGTTGAAGGTTTACGACACGACGCCGGCGCTGATCGGCGGCCTCTTCGCGCAGCAGCACGGCCGCCTGCTCGATTACTCCCGTCGAGTTTACGAGCTGTTCTTTCGCCGCGAACTCGAGATAGACGAGCCCGACGCGGTCGCGGGCGCAGTCGCAAGCCTCGGCATGTCTGCCGCCGACTATCGCAAATATCTTTCAGGCGAGGGCGCCGTCGCCTACCAGCGCGCTCAGGACGAGGCCGCCGCCGACCACGTCTTCGGCGTGCCGCTGTTCTTCTTCGAGGGAGAACCGTTCTGGGGTCACGATCGGATTCCAGTGCTGCAAGATCGGCTGACCGAAGCCGGACTCGCGATAACTTGAATCTGTCTAGGAGGGTGAACCGAAGATGGCGATCGATATCCAGTGGGAACGAGGATTTGCGAAACGCATGCGCAGTTTTGCTCAAGCGCATTCTCCAAAGCCGGGAGAAATCTCCGTCTCAATCAAAATTCGTGTCGTGTCAGGATGTTTTCATCGCGAGCATTCACCGCTAGCCTATCAAATCATAGACCAAAGCCTCCGTCGGTTCCCACCCGAGGCGGGGTGGGAGGAACATGAGAGCGGTCCCGAGATTCTTACATGGGTTAAAACTGGGGCCGATCTGGCAAGTGCCATCATAACCCTAATCACCGCCATCTTGATTGCGCGATCCCGCGGCATCGAGAAAGGAGATAACCGAACCGAACCGCTTGAGGTTATCGTGCGCAGGGTCGATGACGGAGAAACCGTGAGAGAGGAGCTTATCTTACGACTCGGCCACAAAGAGAAGATAGATCAGAAGCTTTTAGAGAAGAATCTCAACAAAGCCGTAAAGCGACTCTCGAAGAAGTGACTGTCGTAAGGCTCACCGCCCCGCACTCAACTCGTGATTCTCTTCAGTTCTTAGCCAGCTGCGCAACCGGCGCGGGCCAGGGCGCACTTCACTCGCGAAGCAGGCGTTCGAATTCTTCGGGCGCAAGATCAATTTCGCGCAGGATTTCCCGAACTAAAGGGCGCGCAAGGTCGCGGCCACTGTGGCGGGGAATGGTGGTGGTCCGGCCGTCCGGATGCCGGTAAAACACGTGACTGCCCTTTTGCCGCACGGCGGTAAAACCCAATCTTCGCAAAACCAGCTCCATCGTCCGGGCGCCGACGATGGGAAGCTTGCTCATCCACCGACCACAATCTGCTGGATCCCAACGAAGGACTCGACTTCAAGCGGTTCTCCACGCGCGGCCTTCTCTTCGATAATCAGTTCGATGACCTCGCGGAGATTCTCCCGCAACTCATCCAACGTGGCCCCCTGGCTGTGAGCGCCGCTCAGCCCCGGAATCGTACCCACGTACAATTTCGCATCAGGGTCAAATTCGACGTACGCTGTGAAGGTGCGTTCCACGAGGTTGGTCCTCCTCACCCGTCTAACGCTCAGTTTACACTTCTCGACTGACGGACGCACGCACGGCTGCCGATCACGCGACCGGCGCGGGCTGGCGGGCCGGATTCGGCTCGTACGAAAACGCGAGCTTGTCGCCGTCGAGGTCCGCCGTCGCCTTGCCGCCTTTCGTCAGCAGGCCGAACAGCACCTCGTCCGCGAGCACCCGCGCGATCTCATTCTCAATCAGCCGCCCCAGCGGGCGCGCGCCGAAGCGCGGATCGTGGCCATGTTCCGCCAGCCATTTCTTCGCCGCCGGCGTCACCGTCAGCGCGACCTTCTGCTTGTCGAGGCGCTCCTGCAATTCCGCGATGAACTTGTCCACCACCCGTTCCATGACCGGCGGACTGAGCGGCGCGAATTCGATCGTCGCCGACAGCCGGTTTCTGAACTCCGGCGCGAACATCCTCTCCAGCACGTTCTTGGGATTACCCTGCCCGGTTCCGCCGTGGAAACCGATCATCGCGCGCGACAGTTCTTGTGCGCCGGCATTGGTCGTCATCACCAGGATCACGTTGCGAAAATCAGCCTTGCGCCCGTTGTTGTCGGTGAGTGTGGCGTGATCCATCACCTGCAACAGGATGCTGAACAAATCGGGATGCGCCTTTTCGATCTCGTCGAGCAGCAGCACGCAATGCGGCGTCTTGTTGATCGCGTCGGTGAGCAATCCGCCCTGATCGAAACCGACGTATCCCGGCGGCGCGCCGATCAAGCGCGAAACCGTATGCCGCTCCATGTACTCGCTCATGTCGAAGCGAATGAACTCGACGCCCATCACCTTCGCCAGTTGCCGCGCGACTTCGGTCTTGCCCACACCCGTCGGTCCGGCAAACAAAAACGCACCGACCGGCTTGTCGGGATGGCCCAGGCCCGAGCGACCGAGCTTGATCGCGCGCGCCACCGCGTTGATCGCCTCGTCCTGGCCGAAGACGGCCTGCTTCATCTCCTCGTCGAGCGTCTGCAGCCGTCCGCGATCGGTCGCCGACACCGTCCGCTCCGGTATCTTCGCCATCCGCGCGACCGTCCGCTCCACGTCGCGCGTGCCCACCGTCACCGGTTCCGTCGTCCCCGCGCCGCGCAAATGCCCCGCGACTCCAGCCTCGTCCATCACGTCGATCGCTTTGTCGGGCAGGAACCGGTCGTTGATGTACCGCGCCGATAGCTCGACCGCCAATCTGAGCGCCGAATTCGTGTAGCGGACGTTGTGATGCTTCTCGTAGTACGGCTTGAGGCCGCCCAGAATCTGCACGGCCTCGTCCTGCGTCGGCTCGACCACGTCGATTCGTTGGAAGCGCCGCGCCAGCGCCTTGTCCTTGTCGAACGAGCGCTTGTATTCCTGGTAAGTCGTCGATCCGATACATCGCAGGTCGCCCGACGCGAGTGCGGGCTTGAGCAGGTTGGACGCATCCATGGTCCCGCCCGAAGCCGCGCCGGCGCCGACTATCGTGTGAATCTCGTCGATGAACAAAATCCGCTTCGAGTCGCCGACGACCGCCTTGATGACCGCCTTTAGCCGCTGCTCGAAGTCCCCGCGAAACCGCGTCCCCGCCAGCAGCGCGCCCATGTCGAGCGCGTAGATCTCCACGCCCTTGAGCGCGTCGGGCACGTCGCCCCTGTGAATTGCCAGCGCCAGCCCCTCGGCGAGCGCGGTCTTGCCGACCCCTGCCTCGCCCACGAAGACCGGATTGTTCTTGCGCCGGCGCAGCAGCACGTGCACCGCACGCTCGAGTTCTTGCTTGCGCCCGATCAGCGGATCTATTTTTCCGTCCGCCGCGCGCTTGGCCAGGTTGATCGCGTAAGTATTGAGCGCCTTCGACGGCGACAGTTTGCGCTCGCCTTCTTCGTCGCCGCCTTCGTGCTCGGATCCGTCGCGATCGATCGAATCCTTGTCCGATTCTTCGCCGCCCTCGTCGTCTTCCGCGCCCGCCTTCGACACCCCGTGCGAGATAAAATTGATAACGTAGAACCGCGTGACGCCCTGCTCCTGCAGATAGATAATCGCCGGCCATTGGGTTTCAGGGAACATCGCGACCAGCACGTTGCCGCCGGTGATTTCCTGCCGCCCCGCCGATTGCACGTGCATCTCCGCCCGCTGCAGCGCCCGCTGCACCCCGATCGCGTAGCGCGGCGACACTTCCTCGGCCTTGGGCATCCGCTCGACCTGCTCGTCGAGGTAATGCGTCAGCTTGCGCTGCAGCCCATCCAGATCGGCGCCGCAATTCTTCAGAATCGCGGTCGTCGTCACGTCGTGGAGCATCGCGAACAGCAGATGCTCCAGGCACACAAACTCGTGACGCCGGTTGACGGCTTCACTCATCGCGAGTTGCAGTGTCACCTGCAGTTCGCGGCTGATCATGATGTTGTTGTTCGACGCAGCCATCGATGCTATCGCCCGGTCATTCCTTTTCCATCACGCACTTGAGCGGATACTCGGCCTCACGCGCCAGTTCCTCGACGGTATTGGTCTTGGTCTCCGCGACTTCGAACGGATACACGCCCGCCACCCCCATCCCGTTCTGATGCACGTGGAGCATGATTCGGGTCGCGTCGGCATGCTGCTTGTGAAATACCGCCTTCAACACTTCGACCACGAATTCCATCGGCGTGTAATCGTCGTTGAGCAAAATAACCTTGTACAGAGGCGGTTTGGCGGTCTTCGACTTGGTGCGGGTCTTGCGCTCGGTAGCGATATCGCCGCCGCCGGAGCGGCCGTCGCCGTCGTCGCCGGTGATTCGCGCCCAAACCATCCGCTTGCGCACGAAATCCGCCATCGCACCTCTGTCGCTCGGAGCGCCTCGCTCCATCTGCAAATATAATATCAAATTCGAGCGTGCCTGGTGAGCATCCGGCAAAAATCGGTTCGGTTGCGACAAGTCTGATATTTTGACCGTTGTGATTTGCTCAAGCGGTGGGAGTGAAAAATTGAAACTTCGCCATGAATGATTCCGCGCCCAGACTCGAAGTCGCGATCATCGAGGGAATCGACAAAATTTCCCGCGCGGCGTGGGACGCCCTGCTCGCCCCCGACGACTCCCCGTTCGTCGAATGGGATTGGCTGTATGCGATGGAGCATTCCGGATCGGCTGCGCGCGGCACCGGATGGGCCCCGTATCATCTCGTGGTTCGAGAGGCGCCCCGCAAGCGAATCGTCGCCGCGGCCCCGCTCTACCTCAAGACCCACAGCATGGGCGAGTTCGTCTTCGACCATGGATGGGCCGACGCCGCCGAGCGCGCCGCCGTCCGCTACTTCCCCAAGATTCTGGTCTGCGTGCCGTTCATGCCGCATACTGGACGCCGAGTTCTCACCGCGCCGGG
>VFSW01012333.1_pt1 | contig 11941 bp, 8 predicted proteins | sample 5358111 | NCBI WGS metagenome assembly VFSW01 (sample SAMN11554181, study PRJNA540505) | mine drainage metagenome | isolation source: sediment from site ElyBrook_90M | place: USA: Ely Copper Mine, Vershire, VT | collected 2017 | reverse complement strand
CCGCGCGCCCCATGCCCGTAGGCACTTCCGCGCGGCCGAGCGGCATCCGGCGGCTGGCCAAGTAGCTTCCGAAGGTGCGCCTCGGCGGCGCCATCGCGAGCGCGCGCGCCGAGGTGCGAAGGACGCTCATGCCCATCACGGAGGCCCATCCGCTCGAAGACGTGATCGACGCTGTCGAGGAGCATGCGCGCGTGACGGGCCTCGCCCCGATGTGGGCCGTAACGCCGCTCGCCTCCGTCAACGACACCGAGGACGACGCCCGCGCTCTCGCCGGCCTCGTTCGCACTTTCGCCGAGCGCACCGGCGTCCGCCCTCGCGTCAGCGTCGTCCCGTACAACTCGATCGACGTCGCGGGGGCCGACCCGTTCGCGCGCGGCGACGTCCGCCGTTTCTTGGACCTGCTCGCGAGCCACGGCGTCCGCGCCCACCTGCGCTACAGCGGCGGGTCGGACGTGGCGGCGGCGTGCGGGCAGCTCGCGGGGCGCAGCTGACCGAGTCATGGGGGCGGCCCACTGCAAATCATGCACTTGAACTGCAAGCTACGAAAGTCCACATTCCGAGTCCCAAAGAGGATCCAGTGCGACACGACGCCGACAAACCTCAACGAGCCACGAGCAAGGGCCCAAGCACCGTTTTGCGGCTCGCCGCGAAGCGGCCCCTCGATCCGTTTTTCGCGCCGAGCTCCGTTGCCGTCATCGGCGCGACGGAGAAGCCCGGCAGTGTCGGACGCACGGTCTTCTGGAATCTGATCGGATCCCCATTCGGGGGAATCGTCTTCCCGGTGAACCCGAAACGCGGATCGATCCTCGGCGTCAAGGCGTACCCGAACATCGCCGCGCTACCCGAGCGAGTCGAGTTGGCGGTCATCGTGACGCCCGCCCCTGCAGTCCCCGGAGTCCTTCGCGAATGCGTCGAAGCCGGCATCACGGCGGCGATCGTCATTTCCGCCGGATTCAAAGAATCGGGAGCCGAAGGCGCGGCGCTCGAATTGCAGCTCGTTTCCGAGGCCAGACGCGGCAACATGCGCGTGATCGGCCCGAACTGTTTGGGCGTCATGAGTCCGATATCGGGCCTCAACGCGACCTTCGCAGGCGCGATGGCGCGCCCGGGCAACGTCGCGTTCATCAGCCAGAGCGGCGCGCTCTGCACCGCGGTCCTCGATTGGAGCCTGCGGGAGTCGGTCGGCTTCAGCGCCTTCATTTCGATCGGATCCATGGCCGATGTCGGATGGGGCGACATCATCGACTATCTCGGCGACGACCCGCGCACCAAAGCGATCGTCATCTACATGGAGTCGATCGGCGACGCGCGATCCTTTCTGTCCGCCGCACGCGAAGTGGCGCTGACCAAACCGATCGTCGTCATCAAGACGGGACGCACGACGGCCGCCGCGAAGGCCGCGGCTTCGCACACCGGCGCGCTGACGGGGAGCGACGAGGTCCTCGATGCCGCCTTCCGGCGTTGTGGAGTCCTGCGCGTCCAGTCGATCGCCGAGCTCTTCTACATGGCCGAAATTCTGGCGAAGCAACCCCGCCCCTCCGGACGCCGACTGTCGATCGTGACCAACGCGGGCGGCCCGGGTGTCCTTGCGACCGACGAGCTCGTCGCGCGCGGGGGAGAGCTCGCACCCCTGACGCCGGAGACGGTCGACGCCCTGAGCCGAATCCTGCCGGCGCACTGGAGTCACGGCAATCCGATCGACGTGCTCGGCGACGCGGAGCCGGATCGATACGCCCAGGCGCTCGACATCGTTGCAAAAGACCCCAACAGCGACGGGATGCTCGTCATCTTGACTCCGCAGTCGATGACCGATCCGACCGGAACGGCCGAGCGCCTGAAGGAACGTGCGACATCGTACGGCAAACCGGTGCTCGCGAGCTGGATGGGCGGCGCGAACGTCACCGCGGGCGAGTCGATCTTGAGCCGCGCCAACATCGCGACGTTCCCCTATCCGGACACTGCGGCTCGCGTGTTCGTCTACATGTGGCGCTACATGGATAACCTGCGCGGGGTTTACGAGACGCCCACGCTCCCTGCCGACACGAACGGCGGCGGCGAGCGCGAACGCGTGGAGACGCTGGTGAGGGACGTCCGGCGTACGCGCCGCACGCTCCTGACCGAATTCGAGTCCAAGCAGGTGCTGGCCGCCTACGGCATTCCGACCGTGGACACGCGCCCGGCGCCCTCCGAAGACGACGCCGTGCGGGCGGCTCGTGCGCTGGGGTACCCCGTCGTTCTCAAGCTGCTTTCGAAGACGATCACGCACAAGAGCGATGTCGGCGGCGTGGAGCTCCACATCGCGGATGACGCCGCGGTCCGGGCGGCGTACCGGAGGATCCAGACATCCGTCGAGGCGAAGGCCGGGCCAGGGCATTTCGAGGGCGTCACCGTCCAGAAGATGATCAAGCGCGATGGATATGAGCTCATCCTCGGGAGCAGCATCGACCCGAGCTTCGGGCCGGTCCTGCTCTTCGGGTCGGGCGGCCAATTGGTCGAAGTCTACAGAGACCGAGCGCTCGCTCTTCCGCCGCTAACGACGACGCTCGCGCGCCGCATGATGGAGCGCACCAAGATATTGGCCGCGCTGCGCGGCGTTCGCGGCCGCGCAGCGATCGATCTCGCAGCGCTCGAAGAGCTTCTGGTGCGGTTCAGTTGGCTCGTGGTCGAGCAGCCGATGATCAAGGAGATCGACGTCAACCCTCTGCTTGCATCGGGTGAGGGGTTGGTGGCCCTCGATGCCCGCGTCCTCCTGCACGACCCCGACACGACGGATGACAAGCTGCCATCTTCGGCCATTCGCGGTTATCCAAAGCAGTACATCGGCAGGTGGGTCGCGAAAGACGGCACGGCGTTCACGATCCGTCCCATTCGTCCGGAAGACGAACCCGCCATGGAGAAGTTTCACGGCACATTGTCCGAGCGCGCCGTCTACATGCGCTACTTCCGGACGTTCCACATCGACCAGCGCACCGCGCACGAGCGGCTGACCCGCATCTGCTTCATCGACTACGACCGCGGGATGGTGCTCGTGGCGGAGCGCGACTCGCCCGGCGCCGAAAGGGAAATCATCGGCGTCGGCAGGTTGACCAAGATCCCTGGATCGAACGATTCCGAGTTCGCCCTTCTCGTCACCGACCGCTACCAGAACAAGGGACTCGGGACCGAGCTTCTGTCGCGGCTCGTCGACATTGCTCGGCGCGAAAAGATCCATCGCGTTACGGGCGAGATCCTGCTCGAGAACCGCGACATGCAGCGTGTGTGCGAGAAGCTCGGGTTCACGATGAGCGAAAACTTGGACGATCACCTGGTGACGGCTCACCTGGAGCTCTGACGAGACCCCGGACGCGACCTGTCAACGCCGGCGATGCTCGGCCAGCGCGGAGCGCGTGAGGTACCAGACGATGCCGGCGTTCAGCGCGAGCAGGGCGCTCCGGACCATGGTCGGATGCCGCGCCAGCACCACGACTTCGAACGGCATGAGCGACGCGGTCAAGACGACGACGAGCCAGGGGCCCCACCAATGCCCGTGGTACAGGGCCCAGCCCTCGACCAGGCTGGAAACCCCATCGGCCACGAGCGCGAGCAGTACGAACCACTGCCCGCGCAAGCTCGCGGCCCGCGCGATGAAGCGGCCGAGGTAGATGCTCCAGGCGTGCGCGTGGTGCTGGAGGCGCTCGGCCATGCCCGTGAGCCGGTCCCCGAGGCCCATGCGCATCATGACCACCATCACCGCGGCCAGGACGAGCCAGAGCACGCCTTTGACGAGCTTGTAGGCGATGATGAGGGCAAGGCCTCGCTCGCGTTGCACGGCGTGAATTGTATTCTTCTCGCCGATGGCCCCGCTGGTTGGTTCGACGGGTGACGGCCGATCCCGGCGAGCCCGAGCATGCGTCGCCGCCGGCGCCTTCGCCTCGGCCGTAGCGGCCGTCGTGGCCGGGTGCGGCCGCGGGCCTCGTTCGCGCCGCCCATGGACCGCCTCGGCCAGCGCGCCGCTGACCATCGTGGGCCATCCGCTGCGGCTGGACGCCGACCGCCAGCTCCTGTCGTGGTCGCCTTCGCCGTCTCCGTACGCGTACGTCGCGGGGCTCGCATGGCGCGCGCTCGAGACGAAATTCCCCGTGCAGGACAACGGGCTGCCGACGTACCTAGGCTGGTCGCGCTTCGACCCGGTGACCTTCCAGGGCGTGAGCTGGCCCCACAACCCGGCGGGTCTCTACGCGATGCTCGCGGAGTCGGCCTCGCTCTGGTACGCCTTCAGCGGAGACGCAGACGCCGTTCTCTTCGTCCGCCGCGCGCTCGACTACCAGATCGATCACGGGACGACGCCACACGACTTCAGCTGGGCGAGCGTGCCCTACGCGAGCGCCGGAGCCGGCGACACCGACTACTCGGGCGCGGACGACGCGTGGTGCGACTACTGCGGGCGCGGCGACGGCATCGGCGTGATCGAGCCGGACAAGGTGGGCGAGCTCGGCTTCGCGTACCTCCAGTTCTACGAGCTGACCGGCGAAGGGCGCTACCGCATCGCCGCCATCGCCTGCGCGGACGCGCTCGCGTCGCACGTGCGCGAGGGCGACGACGAGCACTCGCCCTGGCCCTTCCGGGTCTACGCGCAGACGAACGTCCCGCGCGAGGAGTATTCCGCCAACGTCGTCGGCGCCCTCACGCTCTTCGACGAGCTCGCGCGACTCCACCTCGGGGACGTCGACCGATACGTCCGCGCCCGCGCCTTGGCGTTCGACTGGCTGATGCGCGTGCCCATGCGCAACGACGCGTGGAGTGGGTACTTCGAGGACATCGAGATCCAGCACGCGCCCGAGTCCAACCCGAACCAGTACGCGCCGATGCGCGTCGCGCGTTGGCTGCTCCTCCGGGTATTGACCGCACCGCCACAGAGCGGCGCGCTTGCCGTAGAACCGCCGGTCGACCCCGACTGGCGCGATCATGTCGCGCACCTCCTCGCGTGGGTCGAACAGACGTTCGGGGTCGATACGGACAACGAGCAGGGCACGCAGTGGGGGGCGACGGTGCTGAGCGAGCAGGCGGCCGACATGGTGAAGATGGGCAGCCATACCGCGCGTTTCGGCGCCACGATGGCGCTCTGGGCACAGGCCACGGGCGATGCGAACGCGCGCGAGCGGGCGGCGAGATCGCTCAACTGGGCGACCTACACGTGCGACGCCGACGGGGTCGTCTCCGTGGGGGAGGACAAGAACGAAGGGTGGTGGTTCAGCGACGGCTACGGCGACTACATCCGCCACTTCCTCGTGGCGATGGGCGCCGTGCCGGAGTGGGCGCCGCCGCGCGAGATCCACATCCTGCGGTCGACCTCGGTCGTGTCGCACGTCGCGTACGCCCCGGGGCGCGTCGCCTGGAGGACATTCGACGCCGACGCGACCGAGACGCTGCGCGTGCCTTCGCGCCCGACAGGCGTTTGGGCCGGCGGATCGGGGCTCGAGGAGCGCGCCGATCTCGACGATGCGGGCTACACGACCGCGCCGCTCGCCGGAGGCGACTTCGTCGTGCGGGTGCGGCACAAGGGTCCGGGAGAGGTCGTCGTCGAAGGAGCGGAGGCGCCGGCCGCGCCTGCGGCCGACCCCACGGGCGATGTTTCGAGCGGCGGCAAAGAGGTCGACGGGCCGACCCTCTCCACGGGCTGCTCGGTCGGCGGCGCAGCTGCTTCCGACGGCTGGTTGCCGGTGTCAGTCGCCCTCTCTCTGGCGCCCATCCGCCGACGCCGCTCGGGGGGTCCGGCGCAGCACGGCCGCGAAGAACCCGTCCATGGACGCGTCCCCGCCCCCGCCCGCTTGCCACGTCCGTAGGTACGCTCCGTCGGGGGTCGCGATCCCCTCGGTGCGCGCGCGTCCCATCACGTCCCTCGCCGTCATCAGCGCAAACTCCCGGTTCTGGGCTAGAAACGATTCGACGACGCGCTCGCCCTCCTGCGGCAGGAAAGAGCACGTCGCGTAGACGAGCCGGCCGTTCTCCCCGACGAGCCCCGCCGCGGCGTTCGCGAGCCGCTCCTGATCCTTGCCGAGGCGTTCGAGGTCCTCGCGGCGAAGACGCCAGCGCGCTTCCGGGTTTCGTCGGATCGCGCCCAGTCCCGAGCAGGGCACGTCCACGAGAACGCGCGCGGCGGGTGCCCCGAGCTCGACGAGCCCGTCGCGCAGGTCGGCGATGGCGGCCTGCACGTTGCTCGCGCCGGCCCTCCGAGCACGGCGCCTCAGCTCGGCGAGCTTGTTCTTCGACGAATCGAGCGCGAGCACCTTGCCCTTCCCCGCGAGTTCGGCCGCCAGAGCGAGCGTCTTGCCGCCGGCTCCTGCGCACACGTCCACCACGAAGGACCTGGGCGGCGGAGCGACGAGCTCCGCGACGAGCTGCGACGCCTCGTCCTGCATCTCGAAGTCGCCGCGCGCGAACGCCTTCGTTCCGAACGGCGATCGCCTGCCTTCGAAGACGATGCCGTGCGCCGCACGGCCCGTCGGGTGCGCACCGACCCCCTCTTCGCGGAGGGCGCTCAGGCATGCCTCGCGCGTCGTCTTGAGCGTATTGACTCGCGCCACCCGCGGCGCGGTCTCGTTCATGCGCGCGAGCAGCGCTTCGTCGCCGACGACCGCGACGAGCCAATCGGGCAGCGAGTAGCGGATCCCAAGCCGTTCGCGCGCGTCCTCCACGGTGGCAAGGCGCGCATCGGCTTCGCGAGCGCGCGGCGAATCCGGGCGGGCGAGCGCGAAAAGCGCGTCGAGACGTACGCCGGGGTCGTCGCTGCGCGATACGAACGCGAGGAGCCTGTCGTACCGAACGAGCGCGTGCACCGCGCCCGTGACGACGCCGCGCTCCTCTTCGCGCGTTCCGCGCAGCGCCTTCTCGAGGACGTCGCTCAGAAACGGCCAGCCCCTCGCCTTCGCGCCGGCGTACGCGCCGAGGACGACCGCCCGCAGCGGGTGCACCTCGTCCTCGGTACACCCCACGTTCAGATCGATGCTCATCGGCGCGCCGCAGTGTGAATGACCTGGGATGGGATCGCCAGCGGGGTTGCGTGCTATGGCATTCGCCATGAGCCTCGCTGGACGCCTCCAAGCGCTGCTCATCCTCGCCTGGGCGTTCTTGCGCTCGATCCTCGCGCCGCTGCTCGGCACCCGTCGCGGCCTCGAAGATTTCCGGCGCAGTTACGCGCCGGACCGTCTGCCCCCCCTGAGCGCCTCCGAGCGAGACGCCTTGCCCCCCTTCAGCGGGTGCATTGCCTGCGGCCTCTGCGACGTCGGAGAAGGGGCCACCATCGCGCGCTCGGCAGGACGTTACGCGGGGGTCATGGACTTGATGCTCGCCAGTTCGCGTAGCATGCCCGACTACGACGCGGCGGCGCTCTCGTTCGACGCCGTGGGGGACGCGCGCCTCGCCGAGCTCGAGCCCATCTGCCCGACGCGGGTGCCCATGCGAAGGCTCGCTGCGTTCGTGCGGGCGAAGGCCGCCGAGCTCCGGCGGGCGTAACATCCCTCGGCCGTAACACCTTCGAAAGGCGAAGGCGTTACGCTGTTACACGGCCCTCGCCGAGCGTTTCGGCCTCGATATCCCTATGGTTTTTCGCCCGTTCTCGTGTGGCATGACGGATGCTTGGATGCCCCCCGAGGAAGATGCCCATGGATTCGGGGACGTTCGAGATGGTTGGCTGCGAAGCCTTCACGATGGAGCACGGGACGAGCACAGGACGGGCGGCCGGCGGCGACGAGGCCGCGCTGGTCGCCGCACTCGTCGCCAACGACCCGCACGCCTGGAGGGAGTTCCTGCGCCGCTATGAGGCGCTCCTCTGGCGGTCGATCGCGAACACGACGGCGCGGTTTTCGTCCGTTTGCCCGTGCGATCTCCGCGACATCTACGCTGAGCTCCTCGCTTCGCTGCTGGCGAACGATCGCGCGAAGCTCCGCGCCTTCGACCCGGCGCGCGGCAGCCGCTTCTCGACCTACCTCGCCATGCTGGCGATCCATTGCGCGTACGACCACCTGCGCTCGCTGCGGCGCCAACCCCGCCGTGAGCAGCTGTCGGAGTTGGCGGGGCTTCCCGATGCCGAGGCCGACCCGTACGAGAGCGCGGTACGGCGCGAGCGGGCGTCTCTCGCGGCGCGGGTGCTCGCGGGCTTCAGCGAGCGCGACCGCGTCTTCGCGACGCTCTACTTCGGCGAAGGGCTCGAACCGACGGAGATCGCGCGTTCGATGAACATCACGCTGAAGACCGTGTACTCGAAGAAGCACAAGATCAAGGCAAAGCTCGAGAGCCTCGTGGCGAGGGTACGGGCGGAGAGGGTGGCATCGTAGAAACCGCAGCGAGGCGCGGGCGCCTTGCTCACATTTCTTCGAGCGTCTTTCCACGGGTCTCTTCCACCCATTGCCGAACGAAAAAGAACGACAGCGCCGCGAACGCGAAGTAGATCGCGTACGCGCCTGCGGGTTTGATCGAGGCGACGATGGGCGGGAACGTCACCGTCACCAGCCAGTTCGCCATCCACTGGCCGAACACCGCCACGGCCATTGCCGCGCCGCGGATCCGATTCGGGAACATCTCGCCGAGGAGAATCCATACGCATGGCCCCCACGAGATGCCGAATGCGACGACGTAGAGGTTGGCGGCGGCGAGCGCCAAGACGGACACGGGACCGGAGAGGACGAGCGTGCCCCCGACGCCCTCCCCCGCCAGATGAAAGGCAAAGGCGAGCGCGCCGAGGGTGAGCGCCATCCCGGCCGAGCCCCAGAGGAGAAGCGGGCGGCGGCCGACCCTGTCCACGACGGCGGTCGCTACGAGGGTGGAAGCGACATTGATCACGCCGGTCAGCACGTTCAGCTTGAGGGAATCGGCCTGCGTGAACCCGGCCACCCTCCAGAGGACGCTTCCGTAATAGAAAATCGTGTTGATCCCGACGAGCTGCTGGAGCACGGACAAGCCCATCCCGATCCAAACGATGCGGCGGATGGCGCCGGAAGGATCGCGCAAATCGGCGAGACGCGGCGGACGCTCCGCGTTCACGGTGCTGCGGATGTCGGCGATGGCGCCGTCGGGCGTCGACGGATCGATGCGCCGGAGGATGGCGAACGCCCGGCTCTCCCGTCCGACGGCGACGAGAAAGCGGGGCGACTCCGGCACGACGAGCACCGCGAGGCCGAAGAGCAGCGACGGCACGACCTCGACGTAGAACATCCACCGCCACGCCTCGCCGCCGTCCCAGAGCGGTGCGCTGACGCCCCCGGCGATGCGCGCGAGCCATTCATCCGATTGAAGGGCCCCGAAGATGCCGACCACGATGCCGAGCTGCTGCAGTGACGCGAGCCGCCCACGCAAACGCGCGGGGGATATTTCCGCGATGTACGCGGGGCAAACGACGCTCGCAGCGCCGACGGCGATTCCGCTCGCCAGGCGTGCGATCGTAAACTCCGTCGCCGTCCGGGCCCCGCCGGCCCAGACCGCGGTGACCGCGAAGACGAGGGCGCAGCCGACCATGACGAGGCGTCGCCCCACCCGATCGGCGAGGCGCCCCGCGACGAGCGCGCCCCCGGCGCATCCGAGCAGGATCGAAGCGACCGCGAAGCCTGTCCCCGCGTTCGAAGAGTGGAAGCCCTGCTGAAGGCCGCCGACGGCGCCGTTGATCACGGCGCTGTCGAAGCCGAAGAGGAAGCCACCCAGCGCGGCGGCCCCCGCGAGGAAGGTCACGTAGCCGGTGTTGGAGCGCATCAGTACCTGACGGTCACCGTCTGCCCGCTCTTCGCGTACGGAGTAACCACGGAGACGGACTTCTTCGCGTCATCGTACCGGAAGTCTCGCACGGGCTTTGCGTCGACCGCGACCTCTTTCGGCCGCGAGCGAAGGCCGTAGATGACGAAGGCGATCGAATCAAACCAAGGCTTGTACGACCCTTCGGCGGCCCCCGTCTTCACCGTGACCGCATCCGGATTGTCCTCGCACGAGGCCGCAAGCCGCAAGAACACGCCCTTTCGATAATCGAACGTGACGCCGTCGTCCATGTAGAGCGACCCTCTGCACTCCGGCCCGAGATAGACCCGCAGCTCGAGCGGCCCCCTGGGGACTTCGCCCGTCGACTGCACGAGCGGCTCGTGCGGCACGATCGCGCCGCCACGTACGAGCACGAGCAGATCGGCGAGACCGGGGCGGACCTTGGGCTGAGCCGAACCGGGTTCGCGTTCCTGTTCCTGTTTCTGTTCCTTCTTGCCAGTCCAATAATCGTACCAGACGCCCGGCGGCACGACGACGTCGAGCGGGTCGAGGGTGTCGTCGAGCTTGGGCTCGACGAGAAGGTCGGGCCCGAACAGGAAGACGCGGTCCTCTGCGCTCTCGTCCTTCATCGCGGTCTCCGGATGCTCGAGCCAGAGCGGCCGCATGAGCGGCACGCCCGTGCGCGACGCCTCTTCGGCCAGCGTGTAGACGTATGGCATCAATCGGTATCTGGTCTCGATGTACCGCCTGCGAATGGCTTCATGCTCGGGACCGTGGACCCAAGGCTCCTGATCGAGCGTGCCCTTCTCGGTGTGATCGCGGAAGATTGGGTTGAAGGCGCCGAGCTCGAACCACCGGGTCAGAAGGTCGGGCGGCGGGCTGCCCCGGTAGCCTCCGATGTCGTCGCCGACCATGGGGAAACCCGAGAGGCCCAGGTTGAGGAGGGTGGTGACCGAAATGCGGTAGTGATTCCAGCTGCTGCTGTTGTCGCCCGTCCACGACGCGGCGAAGCGCTGCCCACCGGCGTACGTCGCACGGGTCAGCACGAACGGGCGCCGGTTCTGCTCCAGCGCGAGCAGCCCTTCGTACGTCGCGCGCGAGTTCTGCATCCCGTAGACGTTGTGCACTTCGCGATGACTGGCGGTGCCTCCTGAATCGACCCGGTGGACGAGGTCGAGCGGCATCGTCTTGGTGGGCGTCTTGAATACCGAGGGCTCGTTCATGTCGTTCCAGAACCCCGCGACGCCCGCGTTCACGAAGTCGCGGTACAGCGTCCCCCACCACGCACGCGCTGGAGCCCAGGTGAAATCCGGGAACACGCTCTCGCCCGGCCACACGCGGCCGACGTAGACCGACCCGTCGGGATTGTGGACGAAGTCGTTGCCCGCCAGGCCTTCGTCGTACGGACGATATCCCGCGTCCGGGAGCTTGGCGAGGTGCAGGTCGGTGATGGCGATGACCCTGAAGCCTTCCTTTCCGAGGTCGCCGACCATTCGTTCGAAATGGGGAAAGCGATCGCGATCCACGGTGAAGGGGCGATTGTTCTTCTGGTAGTCGATGTCGAGATAGATGACGTCCGCGGGGATCTTCTTCTTGCGAAGGGTCTGCGCCACTTCGTAGACGCGCGCTTCGGGATAGTACGAATAACGGCACTGTTGAAATCCGAGCGCCCAGAGCGGCGGAAGGGGCGTCTCGCCGGTCAGCGCTGCGTAGCGCTGGAGCACCGACTTGGGGTGCGGACCGGCGATGAAATAATAGTCGAGCTCACCGCCTTCGGAGCCGAACGAGTATCCGCCGCGCACGCTCTTCCCGAAGTCGAACCACGTGCGCCAAGTATCGTCGAGGAAGATGCCGTACGCGCTCCCCCGGCGGAAACCGAGGAAGAACGGGATGGTCTTGTAAAGCGGATCGGTCGACTCCTGCCAGGCGTAAGCGTCGGTGTTCCAGTTCGTGAACGCCCGATCGCGCCGATCGAGCGCGCCCCCCTTGTCCCCCAGACCGTAATAGTGCTCGTCCTCCGGCATGACCTTGTCGACGCGAAACCCGTCGGTCGTAAGGGACATCGGACGGTGCGGGTCGTCTTCCGAAATGACCCGGTCGGAGGCGTCGAGAAATGTGATGCCGAGGGGGTCTTTCCTGATCCGCACGTGCACCTCGGGCGTGGCGGCGAACACCGTCGGGCCTTCGTCCGTCACGTGAAGCGCCCCGGTCGGGGGGGGGG